>FTKL01000568.1_pt2 | contig 15131 bp, 14 predicted proteins | sample 2434061 | NCBI WGS metagenome assembly FTKL01 (sample SAMEA3914816, study PRJEB12502) | metagenome | biome: forest; material: soil | place: USA | collected 2011-09-16 | depth 0.3 m
GTCGGTCACCACCCCGGACGACAACACCATCGTGTTCGGCCTGGCGAAGCCCAACTCGGACTTCCCGTACCTGCTGGCCATGGGCTCGGCCTCGCCCGTCCCGCAGAAGCTGGACACCGGCGCCAAGTACGGTGAGAAGCCGGTCTCCACCGGCCCGTACAAGTTCAGGACAGCCGAGCCGGGCAAGGGCTACGAGCTGGTCCGCAACGAGAACTGGGACCCCGCCACCGACCCGTTCCGCAAGGCCCTGCCGGACGTCGTCAAGCTGACCATCACCGCCAACGCCGACGAGTTGGACGCCCGCCTGCTGGACGGCTCGGCCGACCTGGACCTGAGCCAGGCCGGTCTGTCCCGGCCCAACCAGGCCAAGGTCCTGGCCGACGCCGGCCTCAAGGCCAACACCGACGACCCGTACACCGGCGTCATCCGCTACGTCGCGGTGGTCCAGAAGGTCGCGCCGTTCGACAACATCCACTGCCGCAAGGCCGTCCTGTACGCGGCGGACACCACCACGCTGCAGAGCGCCCGCGGCGGCTCGACGGCCGGCTCCACCTACGGCTCGATGCTGCCCCCGAACATCCCCGGCTCGGACGACTACGACCCGTTCGGCCTCACCAAGGGCAAGCCCGACGTGGCGAAGGCCAAGGAGGAGCTCAGGCTCTGCGGCAAGCCGGACGGCTTCAGGACCAACATCGCGGTCCGCAGCAACAGGGAGAAGGACGTCGACTCCGCGGTCGTTTTGCAGGCCGCGCTGAAGGCCATCGGTGTCGACGCCACCCTGGACAAGTACGACAGCGGGGTGATCGCCTCCGAGGTCGGTGCGCCGAGCGTCGTCCACAGCAAGGGCTACGGCCTGGTCGTCATGGGCTGGAGCGCCGACTATCCGGCCGGCTCGGCCTTCCTGCAGCCCCTGGTCGACGGCCGCCTCATCGTCCCCAACGGCAACTACAACTACGCGGAGGTCGACGAACCGGAGATCAACGGGCTGTTCGACAGGGCCGCTGCCGAGCGGGACCCGGCCAAGGCCGCCGAACTGTACAAGCAGATCAACCACAAGGTCGTCGACGGGGCGTACTACCTGCCGATGGTCGCGGAGAGGGCCCTGAACTACCGCAACCCGCGGCTCACCAACGTCTTCGTCAACGAGGCCTTCGGCCAGATCGACTTCCAGGCCCTCGGGGTCTCCGACGGCAGGTGATCAGCCGCCGGACAGCACCGGGGCCCGGACACCGCCGTCCAGCGCCGCCGCGAGGATGGTGATGTCGTCCCGGGCCCAGTCCGTCCCGTGCTGTTCGGCGGCGACGTACAGGGCGCGGACGGCGGCCTTCGGGGCCGGCGAGGGCAGGTCGCGCAGGACCGCCCGGACGGCGTCCCCGCCGAGCTGGACGCCCTGGCCGCTGCGGGCCTCGTTCAGCCCGTCGGTGTGCAGGACCAGGAGGTCACCGGGGCGGATCCGGCTGTGCTGCGTCTCCCAGGCCGTACGGGGGTCGTCGATCAGCGAGCTGACCAGCGGGCCGGTGACCGCGAGCTCCTCGACGGTGCCGTCGGCGCGGCGCAGCAGCGGCGGCTCGTGGCCCGCGTTCACCCAGGTGAGCGTCTCGGCGGCCGGGTCCATGACGGCGATCGTGAGGGTCGCGAACCGCTCCTCCTCGTGGGCGAGCGCCGCCCAGGCGCACTGCACGGCGTCGGCGGGGGCGGCGCCCAGCCGCAGGGCGGACAGCATGGCGCACTTGATCTGGGCGGCGAGCAGCCCGGGGGTGACGCCGTGGCCCGCTACGTCGCCGAGCAGCAGCGCGGTGCTGCCGTCGGGCAGGGTGAGGGTGTCGTAGAAGTCGCCGGCCAGCAGCCCTTCGGCGGCGATCAGGTCGCCGTGCACGGCCGTGCCGCGCGCGCAGGTGCCGGTGGCGACCAGCAGGCGGCGCAGGCCGATGACGGCCTCGCCCTCCTGTTCCAGGGCCTCGCGGTCGCGCTGGGCCCACCAGCGCTGCTCCTTCAGCCGCATCCGGACGTCCTCGACGTTGACCGCGAGCCGGCCGAACATCCGGGGGCAGCGGCAGGCGCGGCGGCCGTCGAGGTCACCGGCGGCGAGCCGGCCGAGCTGTTCCGTGACCCGCTCCAGGGACGGCGTGATCCGGCTGCGGCAGGCCGCCGTGCCGAGCGCGAGCAGGACGGCCAGTGCGCCCCAGGAGGCCCAGGCGGCCAGCGCCGCCCTGCGCCCCGCCTCGTCGGCGGCGTCGTAGACCGAGCCCCGGTGGACGTCCAGCGCGCGGGCGAGGTCGTGGGTGCCGGCCAGGAGCTGTCCGGTGAGCGCCTCGGAGCGGAGCGTGCCGGCCAGCGCCGCACCGGCGCCGTTCCGGGTTTCGGTCCGCGCGCTCTCGGCCTGGCTGATCCACTCGCCGTAGGTGCCCGCCACGCCGTCCAGCCGGGCCTTCAGCTCGGGGACCTCCCCCAGGTGCTCCGAGAGCCGGGTGAGCTGGCGGTCGCCCTCCTCCCGGGCGCTGTGCCAGGAGTCGAGGAAGCGGGATTCGCCGGTGGTGAGGTAGTACGCCTGCGCCGAGGCCATCCGGCTGCCGGCCACGGCCAGCGTGCCGACCGCGTCGTCGGCCGGGTCGGCCAGGTGCCTGGCGGCGACGGCGGCCCGGTCCTCCTGCGCGTACAGCAGGTACTGGGCCGCCGATCCGCCCCCGATCACCACGATCGCGAGTACGGCGAAGCAGAAGAGGACCCCCCTCAGCGAGGTGGGCCGGACGGTTCCTCGCACGGGGGCAACCTTTCACCACGGTGTTGTGCGTACCTCCACAAGGGTTCCCGCCGCGGGCTCCGCCCGTAAGGGACCAACGGCCCAGGGCCGCGAACGGGGCCCCTACCCGGCCCCGCCCCGGCCGCCACCCGGCTCCGGCCCGGCTCCGGCCGGAATTCCGGTGACCGGGGGGATGACGCGGGGTCTGACGATGCGCCAGAATTGACGACGCCACGTCACCGGTCGACGGAAGCCGCCGTGCCCGCCGACCGGGTTCTCAGCAGTGCCGGAGTGGGGCCGGCGCCGCGCCGCACGATCCCGTACCGACGCCGACGCGCCCGTACGACACCGTCGTGTCCGCCGCCCACCGAGGAGTCCCCCCATGACCTCTGTCCCCCGCAGCCTTGATCTGCGCGATGCCGCCGAACTCGCCCGGCCGCACGCGCTGGGCCTGTTCCGGATCGTCACCGCGCTGCTGTTCGTCTGCCACGGCGCGAAGACCCTCTTCGGCGTCCTGGGCGCCGCGCACGGCGCGGGCATCGCCACCGGCCAGTGGCCCGGGTGGTGGGCCGCGCTGATCCAACTGGTGGGCGGGGCCCTGGTGCTGGTGGGTGTCGGCACCCGGAGCGCCGCGCTGCTCTGCTCCGGCTCGATGGCGTACGCGTACTTCACCGTGCACCAGGAGCGGGCGCTGTGGCCGATCCAGAACGGCGGCGAACTGCCCGTCCTGTTCTGCTGGATCTTCCTCGCGATCGCCGTGACCGGCCCCGGCAGCCTGGCCCTCGGACGGCTCCTGCGGCGCGGCGCTCAGACGCCCGCCGCGCCCAGGGCGGTCCCCACCGCGTAGGTGACCGCCATCGCCAGCCCGCCGCCCAGCACGTTGCGCAGCACGGCCCGCCCCGGCGGCGCTCCGCCGAGGCGGGCGCTCATCGCGCCGGTGAACAGCAGCACGCACAGGACGGTGAACGCCGTACCCGGCGCCCGGGCCGACGCCGGCAGCAGCAGCACGGCCAGCAGCGGGAACAGCGCGCCGGCCGTGAAGGACACGAAGCTCGCCCCGGCGGCCTGCCAGGCACTGGTCAGTTCGTCGGGGTCGATCTTCAGCTCGGCGTCCGCGTGGGCGGCGAGCGGGTCGTGCGCGGTCAGCGCCTCGGCGACCTCGCGGGCCAGCCCGGGCGGCAGGCCCTTGGCCTCGTACAGGCCCGCCAGTTCGTCGAGTTCGGCCGCCGGGTCGTCGGTCAGCTCGCGCTGCTCCAGGCGCAGCGCGGCACGTTCGGAGTCCCGCTGGCTGCTGACGGAGACGTACTCGCCGACCGCCATCGACAGTGAGCCCGCCAGCAGCCCGGCCAGGCCGGCGGTCAGCAGGGCGGCCTGCGAGGTGGTGGCGCCGGCCACGCCCATCACCAGCCCGGCGGTGGAGACGACGCCGTCGTTGGCGCCGAGGACGGCTGCGCGCAGCCAGTTCAGCCGGGGGCCGAGCGGTCCGCCGTGCACCTCCGCGTGCCCGGCTCCGGGCCCGGCGCCGGGCTCCGGCTCCGCGCCGGCCCCCTGTCCCGCTCCTGCCACTGCCACGGCCTGCTCCCGTCGTCGCGGCCCGGCCGCGCGCGCCGGGGCAGGGCCATCGTCGCCGTCGGCGCCGCCGCCGCACCCCAGCGACACGGCACACGGCACACGGCCCTACACGTGCGCGACGGTGAGGGAGGAGACGTCGAGGTCGGCGCCGGTCGCGGACCGGACGTCGTCCAGGCTGGTGCCGGGTGCGGTCTCCACCAGCCGCAGGCCGTCCGGGGTGACGTCGATGACGGCGAGGTCGGTGACGATCCGGTCGACGACGCGGCGGCCGGTGGCGGGCAGCGTGAGCTCCCGGACGATCTTGGGTGAGCCGTCGCGGGCGGTGTGCTCCATCACCACGATCAGGCGGCGGGCGCCGTGCACGAGGTCCATCGCGCCGCCCATGCCCTTCACCATCTTGCCGGGGATCATCCAGTTGGCCAGGTCCCCGTGGGCGGAGACCTGCATCGCGCCGAGCACCGAGACGTCGATCCGGCCGGCCCTGATCATGCCGAAGGAGAACGCCGAGTCGAAGTACGAGGCGCCGGCCGCCGTGGTGACGGTCTCCTTGCCGGCGTTGATCAGGTCGGGGTGCTCGGCGCCCTCCTCCGGGTAGGGCCCGACGCCGAGGATGCCGTTCTCGGAGTGCAGCACCACGTGCACGCCCGGCGGGATGTGGTTGGGGATCAGCGTGGGCAGGCCGATGCCCAGGTTGACGTACTGTCCGTCGCGCAGTTCACGGGCGGCGCGGGCGGCGAGCTGGTCACGGTCGAGCGGCATGGCGGGTTCTCCTGAGACTGTCGCGGCTAGGACGCGGGGCGGACGGTGCGGCGCTCGATGCGCTTGTCGGACGGGTCGGCGGGGACGACGCGGTCGACGTAGACGCCCGGCAGGTGGACGGCGTCCGGCGGGAGTTCGCCGGGTTCCACGATCCGTTCGGCCTCGACCAGGGTGATCCGGCCGGCCATCGCGCACAGCGGGTTGAAGTTGCGCGCGGCGGCGTGGAAGACGCAGTTGCCGTGGCGGTCCGCGACGGCCGCGCGCACCAGCGCGAAGTCGGCGGTGATGGCCTCCTCCAGCAGGTACCGGCGACCGCCGAACTCCCGTACCTCCTTGGACGGAGAGGCGAGCGCGACCGAGCCGGCGGCGGTGTAGCGCCAGGGCAGCCCGCCGTCCTCGACCTGGGTGCCGACGCCGGCCGGGGTGTAGAACGCCGGGATCCCGGAGCCGCCGGCGCGCAGCCGCTCCGCGAGGGTGCCCTGCGGGGTGAGCTCGACCTCCAGTTCGCCGCTCAGGTACTGGCGGGCGAACTCCTTGTTCTCGCCCACGTAGGAGGAGGTCATCCGGGCGATCCGGCCGGCCCGCAGCAGCAGGCCGAGGCCCCAGTCGTCGACACCGCAGTTGTTGGAGACCACCCGCAGGCCCGAGACGCCGGTGTCGGCGAGGGCGCCGATCAGCGTCGAGGGGATGCCGCAGAGGCCGAAGCCGCCGACCGCCAGCGTCGCCCCGTCCGGGATGTCCGCCACCGCCCGGGTCGAGGTCGCGACCTTGTCCATGTCCTTGCCTTCCAGCTGGGGATCCTTGGGGCCTGTTGGCCTGCCCCGGCGGCGGTCTCTCCGCGCCGGCCGGGGCGGTCAGGCCTCCTCACTGTCACGGCAGGGGCGGGACTCGGCCATGTGTGCCGACCACATGGTGCGGGCGGGCGGTGTTGCCCCCACCCACATGTCCGGCCCCGCACGGCGCTCCTAAGGTCTCATCAACCACCCACCAGGACTCCGCCGCCGCCCGGGGCAACCCTCGGGGAGGCCTCCGCGAGGAGGCCCCCCGCCCCGGGCGGCGGCGGACGGCGAGAGACTCGCAGGAGCCCCCACCATGCGTACACGCAGCACACACGTCCTCATCGGCAGACCCGTCCAGGCGCTCTCCCTGCTCACCGCCGGCGCCCTGCTGACCGGGTGCGCGGCCGCCGGGACGGCCGGCTCGGACAAGGCGGCGGCCGGCGACACCTCTCCCGTCAAGGTCGGCCTCGTCTACTCCCGCAGCGGCCCGCTCGCCGCGTACGGCAAGCAGTACATGGAGGGCTTCACCGCCGGCCTGGCGTACGCCACCAAGGGCACCGGCAAGGTCGCGGGCCACCCGGTCGAGGTGACCGAGCAGGACGACGCCGGCGATCCGGCGAAGGCCGTCGCCGCGGCCAAGGACCTGGCGGGCAAGGGGTACAGGATCCTGGCCGGCAGCACCGACTCCGGGGTGGCGCTCCAGGTGGCCCCGCTGGCCGCGCAGAACCGGCTGCTCTTCGTCAGCGGCGCGGCCGCCACGGACGCGCTGACCGCCGTCAACAAGTACACCTTCCGCTCCGGCCGGCAGTCCTACCAGGACATCCTCACGGCGGGCACGATGCTGGTGAACGCCCGGGACAAGAAGGTCACCGTGCTGGCGCAGAACTCCGCGTTCGGCCAGGCCAACGTCGCCGCCGTGAAGTCGGTGCTGGAGGGGCAGGGCGCGGTGGTGAGCTCGGTGCTGGCGCCGCCGAGCGCCACCGACCTGACGCCGTTCGCCCAGCAGGTGAAGTCCGGCGCGCCGGACCTCGTCTTCGTCGCCTGGGCCGGCGCGACCGCCCCCGCGCTCTGGACGGCGCTGGACCAGCAGGGCGTGCTGGACTCCACCAAGGTGGTGACCGGCCTGGCCGGCACCGCCTCGTACCCGATCTTCGGCCCGGCCGCCGCGAAGATCTCCTTCCTGGCGCACTACTTCCCCGGCGCGGCGGGCAACAACCCGGTCGAGACGGCGATGCTGGACGCGGTGAGCAAGGCCGGCGGCACCCCCGACCTCTTCAACCCGGACGGCTTCACGGCCGCCCAGATGATCGTGCACGCCATCGAGGCCGGCAGCCCCACCGACACGGCCGCGATGGTCAAGGCCCTGGAGGACTGGCGGTTCAACGGCCCCAAGGGCGACGAGCAGATCCGGGCCGAGGACCACGCGCTGCTCCAGCCGATGTTCACCGCCAAGCTGACCGGCGAAGGCGCCGCCGCCAAGCCCGAGTTGATCCACGCCCTGCCGATGTCGGCCGCCGCGCCGCCGCAGAAGTCGATCGCGGGCTGAACCGATGGCAACCCCTCACACCGCATCGCCCGGCACCACAGGGGGCGCGGCGACCGGGGAGGCACCCGCCTCCCTGTCGCCGGTGCTCCGGCTGCGCGGCCTCGGCTGGAGCGTCGGCGGCGCCACCATCGTCGACGGCGTCTCCTTCGACGTCCACGAGGGCGAGTTCCTGGCCTTCATCGGCCCCAACGGCGCCGGCAAGACCTCCCTGTTCAACCTGATCAGCGGCCTCAACCCGGCCACCCGGGGCAGCATCGCGCTGGACGGCTCGGACATCACCGCCGAGGCCGCGCACGCCCGGGCCCGGCGCGGCCTCGGCCGGACCTTCCAGACGTCGAGCCTGTGGCCGGCCATGACGGTCGCCGACCACGTCCGGCTGGCCGCGCAGGCCGCCGGCGGCGGCTCGTACCGGATCTGGCGCCGGGCCGGGGCGTACGCCGGCCAGGTCGCCGGCGTGCTGGAGCGCACCGGGCTCGGACACCGGGCCGACGCCCCCGCGCGGGACCTCTCGCACGGCGAGAAGCGCAAGCTGGAACTGGCCGTCCTGCTGGTCGGCGAGCCCCGGCTGATGCTGCTGGACGAGCCGATGGCCGGTGTGAGCGCCGAGGAGGTGCCCGCGCTGACCGCGCTGATCCGCTCGCTGCACCGCGACGAGGGCCGCACCGTCCTGATGGTCGAGCACCACATGGACGTCCTGCTGGGCCTCGCCGACCGGCTCGCCGTGATGCACCACGGCACCCTGCTGGCCCTGGACACCCCGCACGCCGTGATGTCCGACCCGACCGTCCAACAGGCCTACCTCGGGGAGGAACTGTGACCGCCGCTCCCGAACCACTGCTGCGCGTACGCGACTTGCGGGTCGTCATCGGCGGCCGGCACATCCTGCACGGCATCGACCTGGACGTCGCCCCGGCCGGCGTCACCGCGCTGCTCGGACGCAACGGCGCCGGGAAGACCACCACGGTGCGCGGCATCCTCGGCCTCGTCCCGCGCACCGGCAGCGTACTGTTCGGCGGCGAGGAGACGGTACGGCTGCCCACCCACGCGCTGGTGCGCCGGGGCATCGGCTACGCCCCCGAGGACCGGGGCGTGTTCGCCGGGCTGAGCGTCGCGGAGAACCTGCGGCTCGCCGAGCGGCCGGGCGCGGGCGAGCCCGCGTACGCGCTGGTGCACGAGCTGTTCCCGGAGCTGAAGCAGCGCGCCCGGCAGGCCGCCGGGACGCTCTCCGGCGGCCAGCAGCAGATGGTGGCGATCTCCCGCACCCTGCTCAACGGCAACCGGCTGATCATCGCGGACGAGCCCACCAAGGGCCTGGCGCCCAAGGTCGTCACCGAGGTCGCGCGGGTGCTGGAGCGGGCCGCCGAGGCCGTCCCGGTGCTGCTGGTGGAGCAGAACCTCGCCATGGTCCGGCGCCTCGCGGAGCACTGCGTCGTCCTCGCGGACGGCCGCACCGCGCACCACGGCCCGGCCGCCGACCTGCTCACCGACGCCGAGGCGACCCGCCGGCTGCTCGGCGTCGGCCGCGCCGGGGCCGGCACCCTCTCGAACAAGGAACTCTGATGTCGACCGTCGTCCTGCTCGCCCTCACCGGGCTGGGGCTGGGAGCGCTGTACTTCCTGGTCGCCTCCGGCCTGTCCCTGATCTTCGGCCTGATGGACGTACTGAACTTCGCCCACGGCGCCCTCCTCTCGGTCGGCGCGTACGGCACCTGGTGGGCCGCCTCGGGGCACCTGCCGGGCGCCGGCCCCGGCGGGTTCGGTTTCGTCCTGGCGGTCGCGTTCGGCACCGCCGTCGGTACCGCCGCCGCCGTCCTGCTCGAACTCGCCGTCATCCGCCCGCTCTACGAGCGCCCGCGCGAGCAGGTGCTCGCGACCGTCGGCGTCGGCCTGGCCGTGCCGGCGCTGCTCTCCGCGATCTGGGGCGCGGACGCCCGGCCGTTCCCCGGACCGCAGGCGCTCACCGGCACGTTCGGCCTGCTCGGCGCCCAGGTACCGGTCAACCGGCTGGTGCTGATCGCCGCCGCGCTGGTCGTGCTGGCCGTCCTGAGGCTCTTCCTCGGCCGCACCCGGCACGGGCTCGTGGTCCGCGCCGGCGTCGAGGACCGCGCCATGGTCAGCGCGCTCGGCATCGACGTCCGCAGGGCGTTCACCCTGGTCTTCGCGATCGGCGGGGCCGCCGCCGCCCTCGGCGGCGCACTCGGCGGCCTCTACTTCGGCTCCGTAGACCCCGGCCAGGGCACCTCGCTGCTCATCTTCGCCTTCGTCGTCGTCGTGATGGGCGGCATGGGATCCGTCAGCGGCGCCGCACTTGCCTCGGTGGCCGTCGGGCTCGTCCAGCAGTTCGCCAACTACTACACCACCGCCGGACTCGGCGACCTCGCCGTCGTCGTCCTGCTCGCCGCCCTGCTGCTCATCCGGCCGAGCGGACTCACCGGGAGACTCGCATGACCACCACCACACCGGAGAAGGCCCCGGCGGCCACCCGGCCCGCACCCGCCGCCGGTCCGCCGCTGCGCCGGCTCGCCCGCTGGTGGCCCGCCGCAGCGCTGCTGGTGCTGCTCGCCGCGCCGTACAGCTCGCTGCCGCTGCCCGGGTTGCTGGACGGGCCGCTCGGCAGCCCGGGAAGTCTTCAACTGATCGCCCTGTGCCTGCTGTTCGGGGCGCTGGCGACGGGCTACGACCTGCTGCTCGGACGCACCGGGCTGCTCTCCTTCGGCCACGCGCTGTACTTCGCCGCCGGCACCTACGCCACCAACACGATCATGCTGGAAGCCGGTCTGCCGTTCGCGGTCTCCGCGCTGCTCGGCGTGCTCTTCGGAGTGCTGCTGGCGGCCCTGCTCGGCTCGGTCAGCCTGCGGATGAGCGGCATCGGCTTCTCGATGGTGACGCTCGCCTTCGCCCAGGCCGGGTCGATCCTGGTCGAGCGCGACCCGGGCGGCATCACCGGCGGCGAGGAGGGCCGGGCCGCCCCGGCCGACCGGCTGCCCGCCTCGCTGGTCGGCATCGAGCACACCGCCAACCTGTACTGGATCGCGCTGGCCTACCTGGTGCTCACGCTGGCCGCCGTCCACTGGGCCGTCCGCTCCCCCACCGGCCGCATCTGGGAGGGCATCCGGGAGAACGAGCGCCGGGTCGAGGTGCTGGGCCTTCGCCCGTACGGCTTCAAGCTGGTGGCCTTCGTGCTGGCCGGCACGCTGGCGGCGCTCGGCGGCATCGTCTACCTGCTGCTGACCGGCGGCGCGACCCCGCAGGCGACCACCTCGGACTTCACCCTCTCGCTGCTGGTCATGGTGGTGCTGGGCGGCTCCGGGACGCGCTGGGGCCCGCTGCTCGGCGGCGTCCTGTACACCTGGGCGGACCACCGGCTCGGCGACCTGGCCGGATCGGACGCGGTGGCCGGGCTGCCGGCCGTCCTGCGGGTGCCGCTCTCGCAACCGCTGTTCCTGCTCGGCACACTGTTCGTCCTGGTGGTCTACCTGCTGCCGGGCGGCGTGGTCCGCCTGCCCGGCCGACTGCGGGCCGCCCGGCGCCACCCCGACCCGGTGACCGCGAACAGCTGACGGAAGGAACACCCCGCCATGACCCACCCCGACGCGCCCTTCGAGGAACTGCGCGTACCCGTCCCCGGCGGCGACGCGGCCGTGCTGCGCTGGCCCGCCGCCGAACCGGACGCGCCCGTCGTGCTCGCCCTGCACGGCATCACCGCCAACGCGCTCTCCTGGGCCCGGGTGGCCCACCACCTGGGCGGACGCGCCACGTTGATCGCCCCGGACCTGCGGGGCCGGGCCGCGAGCGCCGCCCTGCCCGGCCCGTACGGGATCGCCGCGCACGCCGAGGACGCCGCGGCCGTCGCCAAGGCGCTGGGCCTGCGGGACGTGGTGCTGACCGGCCACTCGATGGGCGCGTTCGTCGCGGCCCTCACCGCCGTCCGGTACCCCGAACCGTTCGCCGCCGCCGTCCTGGTGGACGGCGGGGTCGGCTTCCCCGCACCGACCGGGCTGACGCCGGACGAGCTGATCACGGCCGTCATCGGCCCCGCCATGCAGCGGCTCTCGATGACCTTCCCCGACCGCGACGCCTACCGGGCGTTCTGGCAGGCGCATCCGGCCTTCGGCGCCGCCTGGTCGCCGTGGGTGGACGCCTACATCCAGCGCGATCTCGTGGGCACCGAACCGGAGTTGCACTCCTCCTGCCTGCTCGACGCCGTCCGGGTGGACGGCGTCGACCTGTTCACCCCGGAGGCGCTGCGGGCCGTCCACGAGCTGCCGATCCCCACCGAACTCCTCTGGGCCGAACGGGGGTTGCTGGACGAGCCGCAGGGCCTGTACGACGAGCAGCGGCTCACCGCCGCCGCACTCGACCGCGAGCGCGTCCGGGTCCGGAAGGTGGAGGGAACCAACCACTACACCGTCCTGGTCGGGGACGAGGGCGCCCGCCTGGTGGCCCGGCACCTGCTGGAGGCGGCCGGGCGGTAGGAGGCGGGGCGGTAGGAGGCGGTAGGAGGCCGCACGAGCGCGGGCCGGGTCACGAGCGGTGACCCGGCCTCCGCACGTCCCGGCGCAGGGGTGTTCCGGCGCAGGGGTGTTCCGGCGGCGCCGGTGGCAATGGCGCGACGGGCCACGAGTGGGCGGCCGGTGTGTGGTCCCGGTACATGTCTGGCCTGCTCCGCACGGCCGTACCGTCCGTCATCAGCAGCACCCGAGTGGGCGGCCCCCAACCGCCGCCGCCCCGTGCGGACCCCGGCGTACGCCGCCTCCCCCACCCCACTCACGCCCCACCCAAGGAGTACCCGTGCGCCCCGTTTCCGCCGTCCGAAGACTCTTCAGGCGCGTCACCCTCACCGCCGTGCTCGGCCTGGTAGCCGCCGGCCTCACCGTCACGCTCCCCGCCGCACCGGCCGCCGCTGCCGCCGGCACCCTCCAGCAGGTCACCGCCTTCGGCTCGAACCCGGGCAAGCTCGCGATGTACGAGTACGCGCCGGCCGGCCTGCCCGCCGGGGCGCCGCTGGTCGTCGCCCTGCACGGCTGCACGCAGAGCGCCTCCGACTACTTCGCGCACTCGGGCTGGCAGAAGTACGCCGACCTGTGGGGCTTCGCCCTCGTCCTCCCGCAGACCAACTCGTCCAACAACAGCTCCTCGTGCTTCAGTTGGTTCGACGCGACGAAGGACACCCGGGGCAAGGGCGAGGCCGCCTCGGTGCTCCAGATGGTGACCACCGCCGAGGCCCAGTACGGCTCGGACACCCACCGGGTGTTCGTCACCGGCCTGTCCGCCGGGGGCGGCATGACGGCCGATCTGCTGGCGGACTACCCCGACGTCTTCGCGGGCGGATCGGTCGACTCCGGGCTGCCCGCCCAGTGCGCCACCACCCTGACCGCCGCCTCCGGCTGCCAGCAGAACAACCAGAACCTCAGCCCGGCACAGTGGGGCGACAAGGTGCGGGCTTCCAATCCCGGCTACACCGGCCCGTGGCCGCGGGTCGCGATCTGGCAGGGCACCGCCGACTACACCGTCTACCCGGTCAACGCCACCGAGCTGCGCGACCAGTGGACCAACGTCTGGGGCATCGGCCAGAGCGCGTCGAGCACCCAGAGCCTGGCCGGCGGCACCACGCTGTCCGTCTACAACGACAGCGCCGGCAAGCCCGCCGTCGAGCTGTACTCCGTCTCCGGCATGGGCCACGGCACCGCCGTCAGCCCCGGCTCGGGCACCGAGAACTGCGGCAGCACCGGCGCCTACTACCTCAACTACATCTGCTCCAGCTACTGGACCGCCAAGTTCTGGGGCCTGGACGGCGCCACCTCCCCCGGCGGCGGCACCGGCACCCTCCCGGCACCGGCCGGACTGGCCGTCACCGGCACCACCGACACCACGGCCTCGCTGACCTGGAGCGCCGTCAGCGGCGCGGCCTCGTACGACGTGTACCGGGGCGCCGCCAAGGTCGGCTCGGCCACCGGGACGTCCTTCACCGACACCGGTCTCGCCACCGCCACCTCGTACAGCTGGACGGTGACCGCCGTGGACTCGACCGGGGCAGCCGGCGCCGCGTCGTCGGCCGTGACGGGCACCACCACCGGCTACCAGGCCCAGTGCTTCACCGCCTCCAACTACGCCCAGGTCACGGCGGGTCGGGCCTACCAGAGCGGCGGCATCACCTACGCCAACGGCTCCGGCCAGAACATGGGGCTGTGGAACACCTTCGTCACCCACACCCTCAAGCAGACCGCCCCGGGCTACTACGTGATCGCCGACTCGGGCTGCACCGCCTGAACCCTCCTCCGGCCCGTGGTCTGCCGCCCGGCAGGCCACGGGCCCACCGGAGGGTGGCGACGCGACGCCGGGCCCGGTCCAGGACGGGCCGGGCCCGGCTGACACGGCCCAGGTCAGCGCGCCGTGGTGACGGCGGCCCCCTGGCCCGCCGCGCTCAGGCCGTTGCGCCAGAGGGAGTCGACCCGGGCCTTCTCGTTGGCGTTCGGGTAGGGGTTGGTGCAGGACGTGCCGGGGCCGCCGCCGGACATCAACTCGCTGCAGGGGCCCGAGTAGTGGTCCGGCAGACCGAGGACGTGGCCGGTCTCGTGGGCCGTCACGCGGACGGAGTTGTACTGCTGGTTCTGCGCGTAGTCCAGGAAGATGTAGCCCCGGCCGTGGCCGTCGGTGCTGGCGTAGGAACCGCGCGAGTCGCTGCCCTCGTAGTAGCGGAAGTCGGCGTTGGTGCCCGCGCGGAGCTGGACGTTGCGCTCGGAGCTGTTCCAGATCTGCGCGCTGCTGGCTATCTGGCTGCGGAACGACGGGGCGCTGCTCGCGTCGTAGACGACGGTGACGGTCTTGATGAACGGCGTGGCCGCCTGCTTGGCCAGCGCGGACTTCATCACGGCCTCGTAGAAGGCCTGGTTCCCCGCCTCCTCGGCCGCCGTGCCGGCGTACTGCCGGACGGACGCGGCCGGGGCGGCGGCGGAGGTGGCGGCGGACGCGGGCACGGCGGCCAGGCCGCTCGCCAGGGCGAGCCCGAGTGCCACCGAGAGGGAGAGCGTGGAGCGGTTCATATGGGGGACTCCGTTCGCGAGTCCCACGGCCGGCCGTGGGGGCCGTCGGCCGGGGGACGCCGGATGAACTTCTGCTGCGTAGAGCTTCGTTCAGTGCGGCAGCCGGGCGGATGATGCCAACCGGCGATAGCACCGCCCAATACCCCGGCGCACCCGAACGCCGATCATTTGGCATGTTCTTGGCAATCGAGCCCCGGCTGGCTATGCTCCGGAGGTGGAGCTCGACGTGAGACACCTCCGGGTGCTGTGCGCGATCGCGGACACCGGCAGCGTACGGAAGGCCGCCCAGCAGCTCGGAATGACCCAGCCGTCCCTCACCACCCAGCTGCGCCGCATCGAACGGACCATCGGCGGACCGCTGTTCACCCGCGAGCAGACCGGCAGCCGCCCCACCGCCCTCGGCCACTCCGTGCTCTCCCGGGCCCGGCCCATCATCACCGAACTCGCCGCCCTGGTCAGCTCCGCCCACCAGGAGGCGGCGGGACCGGCGAAGCGGCGGCTGCGCATCGGCAGCGTCGGCAGCCGCGCGCTGGCCGCCTGGCTGAGCAAGGTCCACGAGCGGCTCCCCGACACCGACACCACGATCCACATCGACATCTCCGCCATCGCGCTGCTGCGGATGGTCGCCGCCGACCAGCTCGACATCGCCTTCGTCCACGAGAGCGAGGGATTCCCGCTGCGGGTGCCGGCCGG
>FTKL01001014.1_pt1 | contig 15113 bp, 15 predicted proteins | sample 2434061 | NCBI WGS metagenome assembly FTKL01 (sample SAMEA3914816, study PRJEB12502) | metagenome | biome: forest; material: soil | place: USA | collected 2011-09-16 | depth 0.3 m
CGGCCGCGGGCGCGCTGGTCGCCGGCCAGGTTGATGCGTTCGGCGACGGGCAGCGAGTCGAGGGTGAGGCCGGGGCCGGGGCGGAAGGAGTACCAGGTCTCGGCGAACTTGCGCGGGTCGGAGGAGACCTGGCGGCCGCGCCACTCGCTGACCTTGCCGACCACGATCAGCTCGCCGGTGACGGTGTGCTGCCACTCCAGGGCGACGTGGCCGCAGTCGTCGGCGAGCAGGAACTTGCGCAGCACGCCGGAGCTGGCGCCGCCGAGGGTGTTGCGGTGGCCGGGGAGCATCACCGAGAAGATCAGCTTGAGCAGGACGGACTTGCCGCCGCCGTTCTCCAGGAAGAGCACGCCGGCCGGGGCGGGGCGGCGCGCCGGGCCGTCCGGCTCCTCGCCGAACAGGCCGGGCTGCTGCGGCGCGGGGTTGGCGACCGGCTCACCGACGCCGCGCAGGTCCAGGACCGTGTCGGCGTAGCGGGCGCCGGCCGGTCCGATGGAGTACAGGCGGACCCGGTTGAGCTCGTACATGTGTGGCGGTTCTCCAGTGCGGGAAGTGCGGGCGGTACGGGGGCTGCGGGCGGTACGGGGGCTGCGGGTGGTACGGCTAGAGGGCGTGGAACGGCAGGCCGGCGTCGGCCACCAGCTCCTCGCTGTGGTCGGCGGGCAGCAGGGTGGCGCTGCCGTCGGAGACCGCGACCACGCCGAGGTCGAGCAGCTCGGCCATCGCCGCGCTGGCGGCGAGGTCGCGGACCTGGAGCTGGTAGCGGGCGGTGGTGCGGTAGGTGCCGCCGGCGTCGTCGGCGGTCTTCTGCAGGAAACCGGAGTCGACCAGGAAGAGCACGGCCTTGCCGGTGATGCCGATCGTGGAGCCGGAGAGCCGGCGGGCGTCCTTGGTGGCGCCGGTGGCGGTGCGCCGGGCCCAGACCCGCCAGGCGGCCTCCAGACCGGGGGCGTCGCTCTGCGGGTCGCTGTTGTCGCCCACGGCGTCGGCCTGCTCCTCCAGCCGGCGGCAGGCCTGCCGGACGAAGGCGTCGACGCCGTTGACGGTGATCCGGCCGAGGTAGCCGTCGTCGGCGAGGTCCTCGGGGCGGGGGAAGGCCATCGCGGCGACGGCGAGGTGGGCGAGGCCGTGCAGGAACCGGTCGGTGGACTCGGAGGCGGCGCGGCGCGAGTAGTCGCCCATCCGGACGGCGAAGACGGAGTCCTCGGCGGCGGCGACGGCCATCCCGGCGCGCGGGGACACCTCCAGCACCACCAGGCCCATGCCGGTGGCGACGGCGTCGGCGAGGCGTGCGAACGCCGGGTCCTCCCGGTGCCGGCGGACCAGCTCGGCGTACTCGGCGTCGCGGGCCGGGAGCAGCTTGGCCTGGAGGCCGAAGGAGACCAGCCGGGCGGCGTCGGCGACGTCGGCCGGGGTGAGGGCGGCCGGGGCGGGCTCGGCCTCGGCGGCCCAGGTGGCGTCGTGGTGGGTCGTCACGGGTGGTGCTCCTCGGGGTGGTTCCTGGGCTGGCGGCCGGTCATCAGCCGGCGTCCTTGCGGTCGGCCGCCATGCCGGCGGCGTCGAGCAGGGCGCTGCCGACGATCAGGTCCGCCCCGCCGAACTCGACGTCCAGCAGCGGGGTGCCGTCGTCCACCGCGAAGAGCAGGCGCTCCTCGCCCTGGCGGTACGCCGTGCCGACCGGCGGGCTGGCCGCGTGCACGGCCAGCAGGGCGAGCAGGTACGGCAGCTCCGGGTCCTGCCGACGGGCGTCGGCGAGCAGGCCGGACAGCCGGCGCGGGGCGTCGGCGGGCAGGTCGAGCAGCTCCAGCGCGGCCTCCAGCTGGGCGTCCGAGAAGCGGCTGTCGTCGGGGGTGGCGACGAGGTCCGGGTCGGGGAGCTCGGCGCCGAGGTGCTCGCGCTCGACGGGCGGGGTGAGCAGCAGGTCGACGAGGTCGGTGACCCGGACGGAGGTGGGGGTGCGCAGGCCGGCGGCGCGCGCGAAGAACGCGTCGGTCGGGCGGACGGCCTGCTCGACGGGCAGCCGCAGCACCGGCGCGAGCAGCTGCCCGTACAGGTCGATGCCGGTGCGGATGCCCGGGGAGGCGAAGGCCTGGCGGTCCTGCTCGGCGCGGAACAGCGGGCCGGCCTCCAGCAGGCGGGTCTGCAGCTGGGTGTGGCGGCGGATGCAGTCCTTCACTATGTCGACGAGCTCGGCCGCGCGGCGCTTGTGCTCGGCGCCCTCGGGGGTGTTCGGCTCGCTCTCGTCGCGGACCTTGCGGATGTTGGTGAGGATCGCGTTCTCGTGCCGGTAGCGGTCGGCGATGTGGTCGAGCGCCTCGTCGATCAGGTCGGGGACGGCCTGCATCCAGTCGACGGCGCGGACGTTGCGGCGGGTCGCGTCCAGGGCGCGGCGCAGCGTCTCGGCGTACTGGACGGTGCGGTAGCGGGCCTGCTCGGCGGCGAGCTGGGCGTCCGCGAGGCGGCCCCGGCGGATCAGCACCTCCAGCTTCACCTCGGCGGCGATCTGGGCGGAGGTGACGTCGGTGTCGAGGGCGCCGACCAGGACGTTGACCGCCTCGTCGGTGGTGCGCAGGTAGACGCCGCCGTCGGGGCCGGGCACCTCCTCGATCAGCTTGAAGTCGTAGTCGCGCCGGACGTAGGCGCCGTCGGGGCCGAAGGTGCCGTAGACGGCGCGGAAGCCCCGGTCGACGCTGCCGACGTTGATCAGCGACTCCAGCACCCAGCGGGCGACCCGCTCGTGCTCGGCGGCGGGCCGGGGCGGGTTCTGCGCGGCGACCCGGGGCAGCATCCGGGCCAGCACTATGTCGCGGTCGGCGCCGGTGTCGAAGTCCATGTGCAGGGTGACCAGGTCGATGGCGGCGAGGCCGACCTCGGCCATCGCGTAGCCGCCGTACTCGCCGGCCAGGTTGACCTTGCGGTTGTCCAGGTCGTGCAGCGGGGCGGTGCAGGCCAGCGCCTTGAGCCGGCGGGCGAGGCCCTCGTCGGCGGCGGGGCCGGGCGCGGGGCGGGCGGCCCCGGCGGGCGGCCGGAGCCCGTGGTCGGTGGGCGGGTCTGCGATGGCGGTCACGGTGGACAAGATTAGGGGTTCGCACCGACAACGGCCGAAACGGGCCCTTCCGGACGAACCGGGACGCCGTCCGGACGCCGTCCGCGGGCGGCTCCGGCCGGCTCGGGCGGCGCCCCGGTGAACGTGGTCACGCCCGGCGGGCACGCCGACGCGCCCACGGCGTTCACGTAGACGCCCTGAGCCTGCGGATCCGACCTCGTCACCGGTGCCCGGTCGGCCGCCCGCCGACCCGGCACCGGTGCGTCCAGGGGGCCTCGGGCCCCAATGTTGAACGCGTTCAAAGTGAGGTCTAGAGTCGTCCTCGCACGGGCGGGGAAAGCCATCGCCCGGCCTTTCGGCATGGGAGTTCCCGCATGAGCAGCAGCATGCCCACCGACCCCGCGGCCGTCGCACTGCGGCGGGTCCGCCGCTGGCTGTGGCTCTTCGTGGTCTGCCTCGTCCTCAGCGGCCTGACGGCCTTCCCGCTGGAGAGCGAGACCAGGTGGCTCGCCGACCTCGCCACCGGCCCGGCCGCCCCGCTCTCCGAGCACTTCCCCGGGCTGCTCGCCAAGCTGCTGTCCGTCCGGGACGGGATCGCCGACACCAACCGGCGCTACCCCTTCCTCGCCTACGGCACCGACTGGCTGGCCTTCGCGCACCTGGTGATCGCCGTCGCGTTCTGGGGGCCGATCCAGGACCCGGTGCGCAACGTCTGGGTGATCCGCTGGGCCGTCATCGCGTGCGGCGGCGTCATCCCGCTCGCACTGGTCTGCGGGCCACTGCGCGGCCTGCCGACGTACTGGGCGTTCGTCGACATGTCGTTCGGTGTGGTCGGGGTGATCCCGCTGCTCGTCGTGCTGCGCGGCATCCGCGAGATCGAACGGCACACCGCCGGCACTGCGGTCGCGCCCGCCGCCGCCTGAGGGGTACTGGGCCAACCGGGGGGCGTGTTCGCGGGCGCGCGCAGGCCCCTGCCGCCCGGCTTCCGGGTCACGAGCGCCGGGCGCAACCGGCAGGCCCTACCATCGCGGGTGAAGAGCTGCGGTGAAGAGCTGCTGGGAGGCGGACAAAGGCGTGGCCGATACGGTGATCGACCTCAATGCGGACCTCGGTGAGGGATTCGGCCGCTGGACGCTGACCGACGACGAGGCGCTGCTGTCCGTGGTGACCAGCGCCAACGTCGCCTGCGGCTTCCACGCCGGCGACCCCTCGACGATGCGCCGGGTCTGCGCGCTCGCCGCCGAGCGCGGCGTGCGGATCGGCGCCCAGGTCTCCTACCGCGACCTGGCCGGCTTCGGCCGCCGCGCGATGGATGTCCCGCCCGAGGAGCTCGCGGACGAGATCGCCTACCAGATCGGCGCCCTCCAGGTGTTCGCCCGGGCGGCCGGCTCGCGCGTCTCGTACGTCAAGCCGCACGGCGCCCTCTACAACCGGGTGGTGGCCGACTCCGAGCAGGCCGAGGCGGTGGTCGCCGGCGTGCTGCGCGCCGGAGCGGTCTGCGACGGCCCGCTGCCGGTGCTCGGACTGCCCGGCTCCCGGCTGCTCGCCGTGGCCGAGGGCGTCGGACTGCCCGTCGTCACCGAGGCGTTCGCCGACCGCGCGTACACCTGGGCCGGCACCCTCGTCCCGCGCCGCGACCCGGACGCCGTCGTGCACGACCCGGAGGCGGTGATCGCCCGCGCGGTCGGCATCGCCCGCGACGGCCTGGTGACGGCCGTGGGCGGCGAGCCGGTCGCGGTCGAGGCCCGCTCGCTCTGCGTGCACGGCGACACCCCCGGCGCCGCCCAGCTCGCCTGGCGGGTCCGCGGGGCCCTGGCCTCGGCCGGGATCAGGGTGGAGGCGTTCAGCTGAACACCGATGGGGGGCCCGACGGGGGGCCGGACACGGACGGGGCACGACAGGCCCGTACGGGCGGTGCGACAGTACGACCGGCCGGCCCGGACGCGCTGCTCGCCGAGGTCGCCGACGCGGCCGAGGCCGGCGCGCTCTACTCCTGGCTGCTCGGGCTGCGGGAGGGCGGCGAGCTGCCCGCCGTCACGGAGATCGTGCCGGCCGCCCGCACCGTCCTGCTCGACGGCGTCGGCGACAGGCGGGCGCTCACCGACCTGCTGACGGGCTGGCGGCCCATCACCGGGAGCGGCCCCGAGGGCCCGCTGCTGGACGTGCCGACGCTGTACGACGGCGCCGACCTCGGTGAGGTGGCGGCCCTGTGGGGCGTCTCCGCCGAGGCCGCCGTCCGGATCCACAGCGAGCCCGAGTACCGGGTCGCGTTCTGCGGCTTCGCGCCGGGCTTCGGCTACCTGACCGGCCTCGCCGACCGGTACGCGGTGCCGCGCCGGGCCACCCCGCGCACCTCCGTGCCGGCCGGGTCGGTGGCGCTGGCCGGCCCGTACACCGGCGTGTACCCGCGCTCCTCCCCCGGCGGCTGGCAGCTGCTGGGCCGCACCGGCCTGCTGCTCTGGGACACCGGCCGCGACCCCGCCGCCCTGCTCGCGCCCGGTGTACGGGTGCGCTTCACCCCGGTACGGGAGCTCGGATGACCATGCTGGAGGTGCTCCGCCCGGGCCCGCTGACGACCGTCCAGGACCTGGGCCGGCGCGGCGTCGCCCACCTGGGCGTACCCCGGGCCGGCGCGCTGGACGAGCCCGCGCTGCGAGCTGCGAACCGGCTGGTCGGCAACGCCCCGGACGCCGCCGCCCTGGAGACCACCCTCGGCGGGGTCGCGCTCCGCACGACCGGGCCCGCCGTCTTCGCGGTGACCGGCGCCCCGGCCGCCGTCCTGGTGGACGGACGCCCCGCCGCCTGGGGTGCGCCGGTGACCGTCCGGGCCGGCGGCGTGGTCGAGGTCGGCGCCGCCACCCACGGCGTCCGCAGCTACCTGGCCGTCGCGGGCGGGATCGCGGTGCCGCCCGTGCTCGGCAGCCGCTCCGCCGACGTCCTCTCCGGCCTCGGCCCGCCACCGCTCACGGCGGGCACCGTCCTGCCGGTCGGCCCGCGCCCGGCCCCGGCCGGCGCCGCGCCCGACCTGGTACCGCTGCCCGCGCCGCCGGCCGTCCTGGTGCTGCCGCTGCACCCCGGGCCGCGCGCCGACTGGTTCGAGCCGCGGGCCGTGGCCCGGCTGGCCCGGGACACCTACCGGGTGGCCGCCGCGAGCAACCGGGTCGCGCTGCGCACCGAGGGCCCCGCCGTCAGCCGGGCCCGGGCCGGTGAACTCGCCAGCGAGGGCATGGTGCTCGGCGCCGTGCAGATCCCGCCGGACGGACAGCCGGTCGTCTTCCTCGCCGACCACCCCACCACCGGCGGCTACCCCGTGGTCGGCGTCGTGCCCGCGCCCGCACTGGCCGCGGCCGCCCAGGCCCGGCCGGGCACACCGGTGCGTTTCGTGCTGCTGCGCGGCTGACCGGGCTACCCGCGCCCGGCCGGCACGGCGCGGGCGATCTCGCGCACGGCCCGGCTCAAGGGCGGCCCGTCCGGTGCAACCGCACCGGCCGCCGGCGCGTGGTTGAGGGCAGGCCCTCCGGGGACGGCCGCCCGCCCACCAGGGGAAGCAGAGAGGTCGCAGATGAGCACCGAGCCGGCCCGCCCGACCGCCAACCGCAGATACCTGTGGCTCGCCTCGATCGCCATGACGGCCGCCGGGCTGTGCGTGTTCGTCCTGACCCTCGTCTTCACCCTGCCGGACGACGACCGGACGACGACCGCCCTGAGCGAGCGCGGCGTGCGGACCCACGCGACCGTCACACGGTGCACCCTCGACGGGAACGGGGAGCCGGACCCGTCCGTCCCCTGCCGGGTGACGTTCACCCCGGCCGGCGGCGGCCCGGTCGAATCGCGGCTGGCCCTCCGGGCGACCGGCGTCGAACAGGGCCGCGAGCTGGACGTGGTGTACGACCCGCAGGACACCGCCGTCGTCGCCAAGGCGTCGGATCTCGGGTTCTGGCCCACCCTCGGCCGCAACGTCGGCGGCCTGCTCGCACTGCTCGTCTCGGCCGGCATGGTCGTCGTCGGTGTCGCCACCATGGTGCTGATACGACTGCTGACGCCCCGCCTGAAGCGGTACGAAGCGCGGCGCCGGGCCGCGCCCCCGCACTGACGTCGGACGCTCCGGGCCACCCTGAGGAGCGAATCCGTGCGGCTGTTCCGTTCCGGCCGCGCCGATCGGGTCAGTGCTGGTGGTGGGCGTGGACGACGGCGTGGCCGCGGCCACGGGCGATCATCCAGCGGTTGACCGGAACGGTCAGTGCGAAGGCGAGTGCCAGGGAGCCGGCCAGCGAGGCCCAGAACAGCGCGCTGTCCAGGCCCGCGTTCAGCGCACCGGGGACGGTGACCATCACGGTGTTGTCGATCAGCTCCATGACCAGGATCGACACGGTGTCGGCGGCCAGGGCGACCTTGACGGCCTGCCGGACGGGAAGACCGGCCCGCAGCACGCCGCGCATGGTCAGCGCGTAGCCGAAGACGAACGCCAGGGCGATGGACAGGCCGACGGTGGCGCCGTTGTGCAGTCCGAGCGCCATCCCGAGGATCATGCCGAGGACCTCGCCGATGGCGCAGCCGGTGAGGCAGTGCAGGGTGGCCTGCGCGGCCGTCCGCCAGCTGCTGCCGGCGCCCTGCGACTGCTGGTGCGCGTGCGCCTCCCCGTGGCCTGTGTGGCCTGCGTGGCCCGAGTGGTCGTGCTGCGCGAGGTGTGCCATGTCGTCCTCCGCGTGATGAGTTCCGGTTCCTGCGGTTCGTTCGTCTCAACGCTATACCCCCCAGGGGTATTCCGCCAGCGCGGTCCGGTCGCACTCTTCCGCCGCCACCGCCGCCGTGTTCGGATGGCGGGATGAGCGAACACGGAACGGACGGCACGGACGGTACGGACGACACGGACGTGACGGCGCGCAGGGGCTACCGGGGCACCGGGCCGGGGGCGATCACGCCGGACGGGTGCGCGGTCGAGGTGTGGGAGCGGCTCCCGGTGGGTGACGAACCCGACGTGATCGAGCGGGCCGTGCCGGCCGGCGCGAGCATCCTGGAGCTCGGCTGCGGTGCGGGGCGGGTGACGCGGCCGCTGGCGGAGCGCGGGTTCGCCGTGACGGCCGTGGACGAGTCGGCCGAGATGCTGGAGAAGGTCCGGCGGGTGCCGGGCGTACGGACGGTCCGCAGCGCGATCGAGCGGCTGGAGCTGGACGAACGGTTCGACGTCGTCCTGCTGGGTTCGTTCCTCGTCCACGCCGGCGACCCCGAGGTGCGGCGCGGGCTGCTGCGCACCTGCCGCCGCCATGTCGCCGAGGGCGGCTGCGTGCTGGTCCAGCGCGAGGGGGCGGACTGGCACCGGCGGCTGCCCAGGGAGCGGCGGATCGGGGACGGGCTGTCGCGGGTGCTGTCCGCCGAGCCGGCCGGACCGGGGGTGAACTCCGTCCACGTCGAGTACGTCTTTCCGGACGCCCGGTGGACGCAGACCTTCCTGTCCCGCCCGCTCACGCCCGAGGCGTTCGAGCTCGCGCTCGGCGAGGCCGGGCTCGTCGTGGACGGCTATCTGACGGAGGACGGCACCTGGGCCCGGGCCCTGCCGGCCGGCCGGGCCGACGACTGAGCGGGCGCGCGGGGGCGCGGGGGCGCGCGGAATCCCGACACCTTGGGCGCGTAGCATCATCCCGCGCCGGGCGGCATGTCATCCCGCGCACCCCCGCACGCCTGAACCGCACCACCGGCGTGCACCCGTACGACCCGCACCCGATGACCTGCACCGCGTGTGCACCCCACCGCGAGCTGCACCGACGAAACGGACCGCCTGATGCGCACCGATCGACTGATACCCCGGGTGGGTAACCGGTGATCGACTGGTTCCACGGGGCCGTCCTCGGCCTGATCCAGGGGCTCACCGAGTTCCTGCCGGTCTCCTCCAGCGCCCACCTGCGGGTCTTCTCCGCGCTGCTGGGCTGGGACGACCCGGGCGCCGCGTTCACCGCGGTGACCCAGCTCGGCACCGAGTCCGCCGTGCTGATCTACTTCCGCCGGGACATCGCCTCTATCGTGAAGACCTGGACGCTGTCGCTGTTCCGCCCCGCGCTGCGCTCGGAGCAGGACGCGCGGATGGGCTGGTTCGTGATCATCGGCACGCTGCCGATCGGCATCCTCGGCGCGGCGTTCCAGCACACCATCGAGAACTCGCTGCGCGACCTGCGGGTGATCGGCACCACCCTGATCGTCTTCGGCCTGATCCTGGCCGTCGCCGACCGCACCCGGGCCGTCCGGCACGCCCGGCCGATCTCGGACCTGACCCTGCCGCACGCGATCGGGTACGGCTTCGCGCAGGCGCTGGCCCTCATTCCCGGGGTGTCCCGCTCCGGCGGCACGATCAGCGCCGGCCTGCTGCTCGGCTACAGCCGGGAGGCGGCGGCCCGGTACTCGTTCCTGCTCGCCATCCCGGCCGTGCTGGCCTCGGGCCTGCTGGAGCTGTTCAAGATCGGCGAGGGCCCGGCACCGGCCTGGGGCCCGACGATCCTCGCCACCCTGATCGCCTTCGTGGTCGGCTACGCGGCCGTCGCCTGGTTCCTGAAGTACATCTCCTCGCACAGCTTCACGCCGTTCGTGGTGTACCGGGTGCTGCTCGGCGTCCTGATCATCGGCCTGGTCACCTTCGGGGTGCTGGAGCCGAACGCGGGCGTCGTCGCCACGAAGTAGCACAAGCAACAGCAGCAACGCAGGCAGCAGAAGCAGCCGCCGACCTCTCGGCCCGGGCGCCCCGCACCACAGGCGCCCGGGCCGTCGGCGTTCCCGGGGCCGCGGCCGGCTAGCGGGTGCGGTCGCGCGCGGTCAGCCGGCCGCGCACGGCGGCGTGCACCTCGGCCTCCTCGGCCGGGTCGGCGGCGAGGCGGCGCAGGCGCTCCAGCACGCGGGCGTCGCCGGTGGTGGCGACGTGCCGGGCGGCCAGCTCGCGGGTGGCCTCCTCGCAGTCCCACAGGCACTCGACGGCTGGGCCCGCGGGGAAGTGGCGGTCGGTGGCGGCGAGCGCCCGGGCGGCGCGGCCGCGCAGCTCGGACGAGGCGGCCTCGCCGTAGACGTGGCGCAGGGCGGGGACGGCTGCCGAGGCGGCGGCGGCGAACCGCCCCGCACCGTCGACCAGGGTGCCGAGACCCGCACCGGAGACTCCGCGCACGGAGATCCAGCTGCGCAGGGCGGCGACCACGAGCGGCGCGTCGGCGGGCTCGCCGGCGTCCGCGAGCAGTTGGACGGCGGCCTCGCCGAGGGCGCTGTCGGCGCCGCCGGTGGCCGGGTCGGCCCAGCGGCGGGCGTGGGCCAGCGCGGCCGGGCCGCGCATCCGGCCGAGGACCTCCAGGGCGGCGCGGACGATCCGCCCGTCGACGTCGGCGGCGGCGGCCTCGATGAGTGCGGCGGCCGCCGGGTCCTGGACGTCGACGAGGTGGCGCAGCGCGGCCCGGCGAGCGCCCGGCAGGCCGTTCCTGGCGGCTTCCAGGACGGTCTCGCGGTCCTCCGGCCGCACGACGGCGGCCAGGCAGCGGGCGGCGGCGGCGGCCCGGCGGGCGCCGGCGTCCGGCTCGGAGGGGTCGGCGGGATCGAAGCGGTCGAAGGCGGCGGCGCCGTCGAACGGATCGCCCTGGTCGGCCCAGGCGAGCACGTCGGCGGTGCCCCAGCCGGGGGTGACGCCGGGCCGGTTGAGCTGGCGCTGCCACAGGTCGAAGGGGGACTGCTCGCTCGCGGCGGCGATTCTCGGGTGGTGCGCGGCCCACAGCCGCCAGGGCCGGGGCTCGTACGCGCCGCGGACGGCGGCTCTCAGGTCGGCGTCGCCCTCGGGACCCTCGGGGAAGTGGTCGAGGACGGCCGGGCCGAGCAGCAGCAGGCCCGTGTCGTCGTCGCGCATCGCGAGCTCGTCCAGCGCCCAGGCCCAGTTGGTGCCGGTGGCGGCGTACTCGCGCAGCAGCAGCAGGGCGTCGCGCCGCCCGTACGCGGCGAGGTGGCCGAGCACGGAGAGGGCGAGGCCGGTGCGGTTGTCCTCGTGGTCGAGCAGGTCGTCCGGGTCGTGCAGGTGGTCCTCGATGCCGTCGAGCGGCGCTTCGAGTTCCATGTAGAGGCGTGCGTAGTAGAGGGAGCGGTTCTCGACCTGCCAGTCGGCGCGCGGGTCGCTGGTGACGCACTCCTCCAGGGCGCTGATCGCCTCGGTGCGGTCGGCCGCCAGCGCATGGAGCTGCCCGTCACCGCGGCCTCGCTGGAGGAGGCCGAGGAGGCTGGCACTGGGCGCTATCACTGGCTCGAACATGAGGTCAGCATCCGTTGCGGCGGTCGTGGTGGCAACGGGATTTCCGTCGCCGGGGGTCAGCTGGTCGGTCCTGCGGTGGGCGCCCGGGCGCCGGAACCACCGAAGGTTACCCCTTGGACGGGCCCCACGCACACAGGGCGTCGAACAGGTGGGACGGCACGTGCGGCGGCCGGGCCCCGCCGCCGGGGGCCCGGTGGCGGCGGGGCGGCCGGCGGCCGGGGCCGGTCGCCGGTCGTGGCATATGCCCCCGGAACATTGCGGGAGATTTGCCCAAAGCCCTCACAAGCCCGGTACCGCTGTGCGACAGTCGTCTCACAGCCCGCCACCACCACCGACCCGTGGGACCCCGGATGAGCCTCCCCTCTTCAGCCGCCCCCCGCGCGGACGCCGTCACCGGCCCGCGCGGCGCGGGCCGCGACGGCGCCGCAGTGGTCGGCGCCGCCGAGTGGGACCTGCTCACCGACAGCGTCCGGTGGTCCCCCGAGGCCTTCCTGCTGCTCGGCCGCGACCCCCGGCTCGGCCCGCTCACGCTGGACCAGCTGCCGGCCAGGCTCCCCGAGCAGGACCGGCCGGCCCTGCGGCGGATGATGACCGACATCCTGGTGCACGGGCGCACACCGACGAGCACCGTCCGGTTCCCACGACCGAGCGGTGATCCGGGCACCGTACGGTGCGCCGGCACGCCCGTCCTCGACGAGGACGGCCGGGTGACGGCCCTGCGCATGCTGCTGCGCGAGGGCTGAGATTCTGACCGGCGGCGGCCCGCCGCGGCTCAGACCAGCCGCGGCCGCTGCTTCGCGTCGGCCACCCGCAGCTCCTGCCGCAGCTCGTCGCGCAGCTCGTCCACCACCGGCAGCCCCTGGTACCTGGCGGTGAGCCGGTACATCTCGCGGAGCCGGTCCCAGGTGCGGTGCGAGGACGTCTGGCCGATCGAGGCCATCGCCATCTTGGCCTGGACGTGCGCCTCGTCCGGTTCGCCGGAGAGCCAGTGGACGGAGGCCAGGGTGATCCGGTCCAGCAGTGCGGAGCGCTCCCGGCCGTTGCTGGAGCGCAGGTGGATCGCCAGTTTGGCGTGCCGGACGGCCAGCGGCACGGCGCTCGGGTCGTGCTCGGCGAGCGTGCGGTAGACCAGCGCCTGCATGCCGTGCAGCTCGGCCTCGTTGAAGAGCTGCATCCAGGACGGCAGCGCCTCGCCGTTGTCCCTGACGAACAGCTCCTCGGCCTCGCCGAGCACCCGCCTGGTCGCCTGCGAGCGGCCCAGCGCCGCCTGCGCCCAGGCCTCCACGGTGTGCAGCATCGCCCTGGTACGGGGCAGCGCCTCGCCGCCGCCGCCGGCGTTGGCGGCCTGCATCAGGTCGAGGGCGTCGTCGGCCCGGCCCAGGTGCATCATCTGCCGGGCGGCCCGGGAGATCGCCTCGCCGGCCCTGGGCCGGTCGTCGGCCTCCTTGGCGGCCTGGGCGGCGATCACGAAGTACTTCTGGGCGGTCGGCTCCAGGCCGACGTCGTGCGACATCCAGCCGGCCAGCACCGCGAGGTTGGCCGCGACCGTCCACAGCCGCCGGTCCAGCGCGGGTGCGTGCCGGTGGGTGAGCAGGCCGCCGACCTCGTTCAGCTGGCCGACCACGGCCTTGCGCTGGAGGCCGCCGCCGCGGGAGGCGTCCCAGGCACGGAACACCTCCACCGAGCGCTCCAGCGCCTCGACCTCGTCGAATCCGACCTGGCCGGACTCGTACACGTCCACGACCGGCCGGGCACCCGACTGGGTGACCACCTGCCTGGGCCCCGGCCGGCCGGCCGCGTACGCGACCGCGTCCCCCGTGAGCCAGCCCTGGAGGGAGTCGGCGATGACCGCTCCCGCCGTGAGTGCGGCGCCCGCACCCACCAATCCGCGTCGGTTGAGCATGAGGTCCATTCCCGTGAACTCGGTGAGGACCGCAGCCGTTCGATCCGGCTCCCAGGGTTCTGCCGACTGCGCTGTCGCGGACCTGGTGGGCCGGCGTCGTTCCAGACCGAGGTCCTCAGTGGTGACGACACGGCCGAGCCGCTCGGTGAACACGGCCGCCAGCACCCGGGGCACCGGATCGCGCGGGATCTCCCCCTGCTCGATCCAGCGGCGCACGCGCGAGGTGTCGGTGGACAGCTGCTGCTGGCCCATCGCCGCGCCGCGCCGGTTGACCAGCCTCGCCAGCTCGCCCTTCGACCATCCGGTCAGGGCGAACAGGTCGGCCAGTCGGGTGTTGGATTCCCTGCTCACGTGAAGCCCCCAGGTTCCTCGGCTGGTTCGACCCTAACGAGGTGTCATGTGCCAAGCGAGCATTCGCCAGGCTTCGCCAGGGTCCGCCACATGGTGTGCCAGTGGTGAGTCGGTGTGATGTAGAGGTGCGCCACCCCGCCCTCGGGCTCGGGTCGGCGCCCACGGCGGGGCGGGGGCACTCCCCCACTCCCGCCGGGGCGCTCCCGGGTTCTGGTCGGAGGGGGTGGCGCGGCCGGGTGGCGCGGGGGCGCCGGGCACGGCAGCGGCAGTCGGCCGACCGCGTTTCCCCAGGACGCGGACGGAGCACCGGCAGCCGTCCAGGAGGGCTCCGGCCCTCCGTCCGTGCCCGGAGCCCGCGCGCCGGCCGACCGCACCGAGCGGGGCAGGTCTGCGCCAGGAAACCGCATCGCCCGCCTCTCCCCCGTGCCAGCGGGGGCAGCCCGCCGACGGCAAGGAAGGGATCACCCACCCCTCATGTACTCCTCAGCGACCTCACCCGCCCCGACCGCCGCCCGTTCCGCACAGCGTCCCCCCAGCGCGGCCGGCACCCGGCCCGGCCCCAAGCCCGTACCGCAGAGCCGGCCGGCGCCGCGCGGCACCGACGGCCGCAGCACCGACCCGCGTGGCCTGGCCGGCCGCACGGCGCTCGGGCTGCGCGCCGCGGACTCCGCCCTGAACGGCGGCGCCCCGCGCCTCGCCCCCGGCCGCCCCGGTGCCGACCGGCTGCTGCGGGGGCGGCCGGCCCAGCCCGTACCGGTCGAGCGGATCGACCCGGCGGCCCTGCAGACGCCGTCGGTGCGGGCGGCGCTGGCCAACATCGCGCGGATATGTCCCGCGTTCACCCCGCGCCAGGTCCTGCGTGACGGCAGCCGCCACATCCTGGTGGCCGGCACCATCGGGCGCGCCCCGGTGGTCGCCAAGTGCCTTGCGCCGCAGGGCGTCCGGGGTGAGGTGTTCGACCAGCTGGTGGCGGACTTCCACCACGAGGTCGCGGTCTACCGGGCGTTCGTCCGGCACCGCCCGCCCGTCCGGCTGCCGCGCCTGGTGGCGGCCGACCCCGACCGCTGCGTACTGGTGGTCGAGCGCGTCCCCGGCCGGCCGGCCGCCCGCGAGCGCCACCCCGTCAACGCGCCCACCCCGGGCGAGATCCGGGCCATCCTCGGAGCCGTCCGGACCCTCAACCTGTGGCGGCCGCCGACCGACGTCTTCCACACCCCGCTCGACTACCAGATGGAGATCGCCCGCTTCCACTCCGTCGGCCAGCTCACCGACCGGGACGCCGGCGACCTGCGCGGGCTGCTGCACGGCCTCGCGCACACCCCGCTCCAGCTCTGCCACGGCGACGCGCTGCTCAGCAACATGCTGCTCGCGCCGTCGGGCCCCGTCCTGGTCGACTGGGAGCAGGCCGGCTGGTACCTGCCGGGCTACGACCTCGCCGTCCTCTGGAGCGTGCTGTCGGGCGACACCGCCGCCCGACGCCAGATCAGCCAGCTCGCGCAGTCCGGCGGCACACTGGCCCGGGACGCGTTCCTGGTCAACCTGGTCCTGGT
>FTKL01000590.1_pt4 | contig 15089 bp, 11 predicted proteins | sample 2434061 | NCBI WGS metagenome assembly FTKL01 (sample SAMEA3914816, study PRJEB12502) | metagenome | biome: forest; material: soil | place: USA | collected 2011-09-16 | depth 0.3 m
CCGGCGCCGCAGAACAGCGCGACCCGGCGGGCCGAGTTGAGCGCCTTGGCCAGCTCCTGCACCTGGGCCCAGGGCGGCGCCGCGACCGCCTTCTCGGTGAGGAAGGTGCCGGTGCCGGTGGGCCCGGCGGCCGGCATCCCCGCGACGTCGCCGGGGAAGACCAGCACCGAGACGCCGTTCGCGCCGAGCGCGTGCTGCACCCCGACCCGCAGCAGGCGCGGCAGCTGCGCGGGCGTGGAGACCATCTCGCACCAGCTGCTGCAGTCGGTGAACACCCGCTCGGGGTGGGTCTCCTGGAAGAAGCCGGTGCCGATCTGGCCGGACGGGATGTGCGAGGCGAGGGCGAGCACCGGCAGACCGCTGCGCTGGGCGTCGTACAGGCCCTGGATGAGGTGGGTGTTGCCCGGCCCGCAGGAGCCGGCGCAGACCGCGAGCCGGCCGCTGAGCTCGGCCTCGGCGGCCGCCGCGAACGCGCCGGCCTCCTCGTTGCGCACGTGCACCCAGCTGATGCCCTCGGTGCGGCGGATCGCGTCCACCACCGGGTTGAGGCTGTCGCCGACCACGCCGTAGACCCGCTCCACCCCGGCCTGCCGGAGCACCTCCACCATCTGCTCGGCCACACTCACCACGGGGGCACTCCCTCTCCGGCGCCGGTCACAGGACACCAGCACCGTGCACCGGCCGGGGCCCGCCCGCACCCCGGGCGGGCCGGGCGGGTGACGGGGCCGCCCGGGCCCGGCGCTACTCGGCCGCGAGGTGGTCCGGCGCCGCGCCGACCGTCCCGGCGGCGAGGCCCGAGTGCGGCTGCCGGCGGGCCGGCTCACGGCCCGGCGGCTGGACGCAGCGCTCCTGGGCCGACGGCGCCGCGGTCGGCCGGCGCACCGGGGTACCGGCCTTGACCTGCACCTCCTCGCCGTCGTGGGTGAGGTGCAGGACCTCGCCCCGGCGCAGCGTGTACGTCGTGCCGGAGTGGGTGATGCGCACCTGGAGCAGGCACTGGCGGATCTTCAGCGAGAAGGTCAGCCGGCGCAGGCCGGAGGGCAGCCGGGGCCGGAAGGCGAGCGTCTCGTCGTGGTCGCGCAGCCCGCCGAAGCCGGCCACCAGCGCCAGGCAGGCGCCCGCCAGCGAGGCCATGTGCAGGCCGTCGCCGGTGTTGCCGCCGAGGTCGTGCAGGTCCATCAGGGCGGCTTCGGCGGTGTAGTCGTACGCGAGGTCGAGTTGGCCGACCTCGGCGGCGATCACCGCCTGGGTGCAGGCCGAGAGCGAGGAGTCGCGCACCGTGAGGCGCTCGTAGTAGGCGAAGTTGCGGGCCTTCTGCTCGTCGGTGAACGCGTCGCCGCGCACCTGCATGGCGAGCACCAGGTCGGCCTGCTTGACCACCTGCTTGCGGTACAGGTCGAAGTACGGGAAGTGCAGCAGCAGCGGGTACTTCTCCGGTGCGGTGCCCTCGAAGTCCCAGAGCTGGTGGTCGGTGAAGCCGTCGGCCTGCGGGTGCACCCCGAGCTTCTCGTCGTAGGGGATGTACATCGCGCCGGCGGCGTCCCGCCAGGCGGCCATCTCCTCGGTGTCGACGCCGAGGGCGGCGGCCTCGCTCTGGTGCCGGGTGGCGGCCTCGGCGGCGGCCCGCAGGTTGGTCTGCGCCATCAGGTTGGTGAAGACGTTGTTGTCGGCGACCGCGCTGTACTCGTCCGGCCCGGTGACGCCCTCGATCCGGAACCGGCCGATCGCGTCGTGGTGGCCGAGCGAACGCCACATCCGGGCGGTCTCCACCAGCAGCTCCAGCCCGTACTGGCGCTCGAAGTCGACGTCGCCGCTGGCCCGGGCGTAGCGGGCGGCGGCGATGGCGATGTCGGCGCCGATGTGGAACGCGGCGGTGCCGGCCGGCCAGTAGCCGGAGCACTCCTCGCCGCGGATCGTCCGCCAGGGGAACACCGCGCCGGCCAGGCCGAGCTGGACGGCCCGCTCGCGGGCCAGCGGCAGCGTGGTGTGCCGCCAGCGCAGGGCCTGGTTGACGGCGCCGGGCAGGCAGTAGGTGAGCACCGGCAGCACGAACGCCTCGGTGTCCCAGAAGCTGTGGCCGTCGTAGCCGGGGCCGGTCAGCCCCTTGGCCGGGATGGCCCGCTCCTCGCTGCGCGCACCGGCCTGCAGCACGTGGAACAGCGCGAAGCGGACGGCCTGCTGGAGTTCGACGTCGCCGTCGAGCTCGATGTCGCTGGTGTCCCAGAAGTCCTTGAGGAACGCGACCTGTTCGGCCGCCAGGCCGTCCCAGCCGGTGTAGCGGGCGGCGGTCAGCGCGGCCTCGACCTGGTCCCGGACGGCGGGCAGCGAGCGGGTCGCCGACCAGCCGTACGCGATGAACTTGACCAGCCGCAGCCGCTCGCCGGGGCGCAGCACGGTGGTGACGCTGATCCGGCCCTGGTCGTCGCTGCTCTCGGCGGTGGCGTCGAAGCCGTCCGGGCCCTCGATCAGGTGGTCCATGCCGGCCGCGACCCGGATGCCGCTGAAGCGGGTCCGGTGCACCAGGACGGCCTTGCGGTTGGCGGCGTGGTGCGCCTCGGCGATCAGCGGCGCCTCCAGCACGGCGGCGGCCCGGGGGTCGCCGCCGGCGCCGCCGGGCAGCTGCTCGTTGGCGACCAGTTCGGACTGGAGCACGATCCGGACGGGCCCGTCGACGGCCTCCACCACGTAGTCGATCGCCGCCACCGCCCGCTGGGTGAGCGAGACGAGCCGGCTGGAGGTGACCTTGACCGTCCGGCCGGCCGGCGAGGTCCACTCGGCCTCGCGCCGCAGCAGGCCCTCCCGGAAGTCCAGGCTGCGGCGGTGGCTGCGCAGTTCGCCGTAGCGCAGGTCGAACGGCTCGTCGTCGACCAGCAGCCGGATGATCTTGCCGTTGGTGACGTTGATGACGCTCTGACTGGACTCGGGGTAGCCGTAACCGCCCTCGCCGTACGGCAGCGGGCGCAGCTCGAAGACGCCGTTCAGGTACGTGCCCGGCAGGCCGTGCGGCTCCCCCTCGTCGAGGTTGGCGCGCAGGCCGACATGGCCGTTGGAGAGCGCGAAGACCGACTCCGCGCGCGCCAGCGAGGCCGGGTCCAGGCCCTGCTCGGCGACCCTCCACGGGTCGACGGTGAAGTTGTCCTGCGCAGTCGTCACGACTCCTCCTCGATCAGTTCGGCGAGGTCGGCCACCACGACGGAGGCACCGTTGCGGCGCAGCTCCTCGGCCTGCCCCGTACGGTCGACCCCGACCACCGCGCCGAAGCCGCCGGCCCGGCCGGAGGCGACGCCGGCGAGCGCGTCCTCGAAGACGGCGGCGTGGGCCGGCTCGACGCCCAGGGCGCGGGCGGCGGCCAGGTAGGTGTCCGGTGCGGGCTTGCCGGGCAGGCCCTCCCGCTTGGCCACCACGCCGTCGACGATCACGTCGAACAGTTCCTCGATCCCGGCGGCCCGCAGCACGTCACGGCAGTTGGCGCTGGAGGAGACCACCGCCCTCGGCAGGCCCAGCGCGCGCAGCCGGTGCACGTACTCCACCGAGCCGTCGTAGGGCAGGACGCCCTGCTCGCGGATCATGCGCAGCACGGTGTCGTTCTTGGCGCTGCTCAGGCCGTGCACGCTGCGGGTGCCCGGCGGGTCGGCCTCGGTGCCCTCGGGGAGGTCGACGGCGCGGCTCGCCAGGAAGGCCCTGGTGCCGTCCAGACGCGGTCTGCCGTCGACGTAGGTGTCGTAGTCGGCGACCGCGTCGAAGGGCACGAAGCCCCCGCCGGTGCGGGCCGCCTCGGCGCGCAGGAACTCGTCGAAGGTGTCCTTCCAGGCCGCGGCGTGCACCTTGGCGGTCTGGGTGAGGACCCCGTCGAGGTCGAAGAGGAAGGCTCGGATGTCGTCCGGAAGACCCAGCATGAGGGCAGTCTTACCCGGACGGGTGCGCGAAACCGCCCATTCCCGGCGCGGCTGGCGCGTCGGGAACGGGCGGTCCGGGAGCCGGTGGCCGTCACGGCCACGGCTCAGGGCGAGTCGGGCGAGGCGATCACCGCGAACACGGCGCCCTGCGGATCCTGCACGACGGACATCCGGCCGGCCTGCATGTCGAACGGCGGCTGGAGCACCGAGCCGCCGGCCTTGACCAGGGCGTCCACCACGGAGTCGCAGTCGTCCACCGAGAAGTACGTCATCCAGTGCGGCGGCGTGCCGGCCGGCAGGTAGTCGGCGACCGGCTGCATGCCGCCGACGGTGCGGTCGCCGACGTTCAGCGAGAAGTAGCCGGGCAGGCCCTGGACGGTGGCCGGGCGCAGGCCGACGGCCTGGTGGTAGAAGCGGCCGGCCGCGTCGGTGTCGGTGGTGTTGAGCTCGTTCCAGGTCAGCGCGCCGGGTTCGTTGACGACCTGGGCGCCGAAGAAGTCGAGCGGCTGCCAGACGCCGAAGACGGCGCCGGCCGGGTCCGCGGCCACCAGCATCCGGCCGACGGTGCCGACGTCCATCACCGGGAACATGACCGTCCCGCCGTTGTCGGTGATCGCCTTCGAGGTGGCCTCGGCGTCGTCGGAGGCCAGGTAGGTGGTCCAGACGGTGGGCGGCTCAGGCTGCCCCTCGGGGGCCATCGCGGCCATGATCCCGGCCACCGGCCTGCCGTTCAGGGTGCACATCGCGTAGCCGCCGAACTCGGCGGGGCCGACCTCGCCCTGCCAGCCGAACAGGTCGCGGTAGAAGTCCAGGGCGGCCTGCTGGTCCTCGGCCATCAGGTCGACCCAACAGGGGGTGCCGGGCGCGTACGCGGATTTCACTTCGGGCATTACTGACCTCCATGCGGCGGGCCGCCACCGGGTCCTGGGCCGGGGCGGTGGGTTGCGCAACCCACGATGGCCGTGCCCCTGCCATCCCGCCACCCGGCGCGTCCGGGGCCGGCGGGGCGTCCCGGAGGCCCTGCGATACCACGGGTGCTCCGTACCCGGGGGCGATTCGCCGAGGAGTCCGCTCCCATGGGGGAACCGGGCTCAGACACCGGTACGAGAGCCCCTCGACGGGGCGACCCTGGTGCGAGTACCACCCCCGGCCGGTACGGACGAGGACCGGGTCGGAGCTCCCCGTACCAGCGGGCAAGATGCGTGAAATGTCCGACAGGGGGGCATTAAGTCGGCTATAGCGCAGTGTTGTTGAGGTTGCGTCAGGAACATCCGGAAAACCGGCTATGCTACTTCCGGCTCAGCCCGCTGAAGCCCATCACAGCAGGTCAGCGAGGACCGGTTCGGCCCCGACGGGCCGCGCGACACCTCAGCCCGCGCCGCTGGAGCCGACTCCCGCTCGTCGTTCCGTAATCTTTCGATCGTTTGAGGATGCTGATGCTTCGTGCTGGATCGTCACCCGGAGGCAGGCGCTCCGCTCCCGTTCTCGTGTGGCTCCTGCCCACGGTCGTGACGGCGGCCGCGGCCGCCGTCGCCGCGTCGGTGGTCTCCACCGGCGCCCGCACCGGAGTCCTGTGGTGCGGCGTGGTCGGCACGGCGGCCGTGGCGGTGGTGGCCGCCGAGGCGGCGCGCCGTGGCCGTGCGCTGGTCACCCTGCGCGAGCGGTACGCGCTCCAGGAGACCGAGCTGCGACGCAGGCTGTCCCGGCAGGAGGCCGAGACGGTCCAACTCGCCCAGGTCGTCCTGCCGGAGGCGGTGGCCCGGCTCCAGCGCGGCGAGTTCGTCGAGGACGTCCTGCGGGCGTCCGAGTCCCCCGACGGCGCTGTCAGCCTGGAGTTCCGCAACGCCCGGCAGGCCGTGCTGCGCACGGTGCTGGAGGCCGTCGACAACGAGGAAGGGATGCGCGAGTCCGCCCAGCGGGCCTTCGTGAACATCGCCCGCCGCGTCCAGGCGATCGTCCACCGCCAGGCCCAGGACCTGCGCGAGATGGAGGACCGGCACGGCAACGACCCGGCCGTCTTCGAGGACCTGCTGCGCCTGGACCACGGCAACGCGCTCGTCGGCCGCCTCGCGGACAGCATCGCCGTCCTCGGCGGTGCCCGCCCCGGCCGCCAGTGGAGCAGGTCGGTGCCGCTCTACAGCGTGCTGCGCGGCGCCGTCTCGCGGATCCTGGACTACCCCCGCGTCGAGCTGCACCCCGTCTCCGAGGTCGCCGTCGTCGGCCCGGCCGTCGAGCCGCTGATCCACGCGCTCGCCGAGCTGCTCGACAACGCCACCCGCTACTCCCCGCCGCAGACCAACGTCCACCTCACCGCCGTCGAGGTGCAGACCGGTATAGCAATCGAGATCGAGGACGGCGGCCTCAGCCTCTCCGAGGAGGGCCGGGCCCGCGCCGAGCGCATGCTCAAGGAGGCGCAGGCCGGCATCGACCTCAACGACCTCGGTGAGACGCCCCGGCTCGGCCTGGCCGTGGTCGGCCGGCTCGCCCAGGCGTACGGCTTCCAGGTGTCGCTGCGACCGTCCGCCTACGGCGGCGTGCGCGCGGTGCTGATCGTGCCGCAGGAACTGATCACCACGGCGCCCGCGACCGGACGCGCGCACGGCATCGGTGTCGCCTCCGGCCCCCGTACGGCGCCGGCGGCGATCACCGCCCGGCCGCCGGCCGGGCCCCGGGCGTGGACGCCGTCGGTGTCCGCTCCCTCGGTGGCGTCGTCAGCGCAGGAGGACGTCCCGGTGGTGAGCGAGCGGACCCCGAACGGGCTGCCGCAGCGCCGCCGCCATGCCGCACCCTCCCGGGCGGGCGCCGCCGCCCCGAAGATCCCTCAACCGGCCGAGGCTCCGGTGCAGCCCGGCATGTGGCTGGCGGCGTTCCAGGACGGGGTGAACGGCCAGGCGCCGGTCACCTCCCCGGCCGGCCACACCAGTGACGAGTCGGCAGGGAAGGGCGAGCAGTGATTCAGCAGCGGGCCAACATGGACTGGATGCTCAAGGAACTGGCGGACGGCGTACCGCAGACCCGTCACGTCGTCGTGCTCTCCGCCGACGGGCTGCGGATGGCCCAGTACGGCACCGACACGGACACCGCCGACCGCCTCTCGGCGGCCTGCGCGGGCCTGCAGAGCCTGGCCGCCGCGGTCGGCCACGAGTTCCCGCACGGGGACGGGCGGATGCGGCTGGTCGTCATCGAGATGGGCGGCGGCTTCTTCTACCTGATGGCCGCCGGCGCCCGCGCGTACCTCGCGGTGCTGGCCGACGAGGGCGTCGACGCCGGGCTGATGGGCCAGCGGATGCGCGACCTGGTCGCACGGATCGGCGAGCACCTCAGCACACCTCCGCGCAACGGCGAGCAGGTCGCATGAGTGGAACCGACCAGGACTGGGAGGAAGCGAACCCCGAGCGGCTCTATGTGATCACTCGGGGTCGCAGCGGGTCGGCCGGACCGACCACCTTCGACCTGGTCACCCTCGTCGTCTCCCGCGCGGAGCCGACGCCGACGATGCAGCCGGAGCACGCCGCGATCCTACGGATCTGCGGCTCTCCGCTGTCGGTGGCGGAGGTCTCCGCGTACCTGGGCCTGCCGATGAGCGTGGTCACCGTCCTGCTCGCGGACCTGCTCTCCGAGCACCGGATCGAGGCCCGGCTCCCGGTTCCGCAGGCAATTCTTCCCGACCGTGCCCTGATAGAGGCGGTGATTCATGGACTTCAGAAGCTCTGAGACGGTGGTGGGGCCGCAGAGCGCGGACCTGCTGCCGTCCTCGGCCGCGATGGCGGTCAAGGTCGTGATCGTGGGCGGATTCGGGGTCGGCAAGACGACCCTGGTCGGCTCCGTCAGCGAGATCCGGCCGCTGACCACCGAGGAGACGATGACCCAGGCCGGCGCCGGCGTCGACGACGTCGCCGGGGTCGAGCGCAAGACCTCCACGACGGTCGCGATGGACTTCGGCCGGATCAGCATCAACGAGGAACTGGTGCTGTACGTCTTCGGCACCCCGGGCCAGGAGCGCTTCTGGTTCCTCTGGAACGGGCTGTTCGAGGGCGCCCTGGGCGCGGTCGTACTGGTCGACACCCGCCGGCTGGAGGTCAGCTTCGACGTGATCGGACGGCTGGAGGAACGCGGCGTCCCGTTCGTCGTCGCGGCCAACACCTTCCCCGGGTCGCCGTCCTACCCGACGGAGGAGCTGCGGACCGCGCTGGACCTGCCCGCCGACGTCCCGATCGTCACCTGCGACGCCCGGACCCGGGAGTCCAGCCGGGACGTCCTGATGGCCCTGATGCGCTACCTGTACGCGCTCTCGGCGGGGCCGTCGTAACCACGCCCGCCCGGAAGCACCCGCGCCGCTCACGAGCTCGATCCGCCCTTGGCACAGGCTCCCTCCCCCCTGTCCCCTGAAACGATGGCCCCCTCGCGATGACCCCGGAGATACCGTGACGACCCCGTCCTCTGCAGACGCCTCCCGCACCCCTCCGCCGGGCTGCCCGGCCCACGGACTCGGCGCCGACGGCCTCCGGCGGCTGTACGGGCCGGAGGCCGAGGCCGACCCGACGGGCCTGTACGAGACGCTGCGCGCCGAACACGGCGAGGTCGCTCCCGTCCTGCTGCACGGCGACCTCCCGGCGTGGCTGATCCTCGGACACTCCGCGAACCTCACCGCGATGCGCACCCCGTCGCGGTTCTCCCGGGACTCCCGCCGCTGGAGCGCGTTCCAGGAGGACCAGGTCACCCCGGACTCCCCGCTGATGCCGATGGTGGCCTGGCAGCCGCTCTGCGTGTTCGCGGACGGCGAGGAGCACAAGCGGCTGCGCGGCGCGGTCACCGACAGCCTGGGCCGCTTCGACCGGCGCGGCATCCGACGCTACGTCACCCGCTTCGCCGACCAGTTGATCGACGCCTTCGGCGCCGCGGGCCAGGCGGACATGGTGTCCCAGTTCGCCGAGCATTTGCCGATGCTCGTCATGACGCAGCTGGTCGGGATGCCCGAGGGCTACGGCCCCCAGCTGGTCCGGGCGGCCCGGGACCTGATGAAGGGCACCGAGACCGCGATCGCCAGCAACGACTACGTCGTGGCGACCCTGCGGCAGCTCGTCGAGCGCAAGCGCGCCAACCCCGGTGCCGATCTCGCCTCCTGGCTGCTCCAGGACCAGGCCGGACTCAGCGACGACGAGGTGATGGAGCACCTGCGGCTCGTCCTGATCGCCGCGAACGAGACCACCGTCAACCTGATCGCGGACACCCTGAAGATGGTCCTCACCGACCGCCGCTTCCGGGCGAACCTGTCCGGTGGCCACATGACCCTGCCCGACGCCCTGGACCAGGTGCTGTGGGACACGCCGCCGCTGTCCGCGGTCCCCGGCCTCTGGGCGACCGGGGACACCGAGCTCGGCGGCCAGCAGATCAAGGCCGGCGACATGCTGCTGCTCGGCCTGGCGGCCGGCAACGTCGACCCCGCCGTCCGCCCCGACCTCGACATGCCGCTCTACGGCAACCGCTCGCACCTGGCGTTCAGCGGCGGCCCGCACGAGTGCCCCGGCCAGGACGTCGGCCGGGCCATCGCGGAGACCGGCATCGACATACTGCTGACCCGCCTGCCCGACCTCCAGCTGGCCGTACCGGAGGAGGACCTGCGCTGGGACTCCGCCTGGCTGTCCCGTCACCTCTCCGAACTGCCGGTGCAGTTCGCCCCGCGGCGACCGAAGGCTGAGACCGAGCCGGGTACGGGAACCGGCGCTCTCCCCGAGGCGTTCGCGCCGGGTGCTGCCCCCGCACCGGCTTCCGCCCCCGCACCGGCGCCTTCCGCCGGGGCTCCGGCGACCCTTCCGACGCTCCCCAACATTCCCGCCCAGCACAAGAGTTGGTGGACCTCACTGCTCGGGAGCGGCCGCCGCGGCTGAGCCTGCCCGGGCGGGCCGGCCGGCAGGCCGAAGGCCCTGCCGGAACCCGCGAGTTCAAGCCATGGCGCATTCGTACCCTTGACGATGTCCGTCATATACCGCTGTATTGGCGCGTGATCCACTTCGGCCGGGCCGCGGGCACTCTCCCGCAGCCCGGCCGAACGTGGGAGGACCGCCAGTCGACCGAGGTGACGGACAGTGCACGAACTCACAATGGTTCCGCCGATATTCTCGCCCTACCGGCCCGCGATCCACCCGTGCCACGAGGCCGTCGACCGGCGGACCGCCGAGTGGGCCGAGACCTTCGACATAGGCACCCCCGCACTGCGCAAGGCACTCGTCACGCACAGCATCGGCACCTTCGCCGCCCGGATCCTCCCCGAGGGCCGCGAGGAGGTCGTGGGCATCCTCTCCGACTTCGTCCTGTGGCTGTTCGGCGTGGACGACGGCTTCTGCGAGGAGGGCGACCTCGGCACCCGCCCCGGCGAACTCCTCGCCGCACTCTCCAGACTGCTGAGAGTCGCCCAGAATCCGGAAGTACCGATGCTGCTGGACGACCCGCTCGCCCAGGGCCTGCGCGACCTCCGGTACCGCCTCGACGAGTACGGGACACCCGGCCAGATCGCCCGCTGGGTCGACGCCCTGCGCGAGTACTGCCTCTCGGTGGGCTGGGAGGCCGAGCACCGCAGCCACGGCAGCGTGCCCGACCTGAACGACTACACCCTGATGCGCATCTACGACGGCGCCACGTCGGTCGTCCTGCCGCTGCTGGAGATGGGCCACGGCTACGAGCTCCAGCCGCACGAGCGGGACGCGAGCGCCGTCCGGGCCGCCGCCGAGATGGCCTACTTCGTCATCTGCTGGGACAACGACCTGTTCTCGTACCACAAGGAGAGCCGGACGGGCCTGTACTACCTGAACGTCATCCGGGTCCTGGAGCAGACCCGGGGCCTCAGCCCCGAGCAGGCGCTGACGACCGCGATCGCCCAGCGCGACCGGGTGCTGACCCTCTTCGTACGCCTCAGCGCGCACCTGCGGGCCCAGGGCAGCCCGCAGCTCCGGCAGTACCTCGCCAGCCTGGAGACCTTCATCCGCGGCGCGCAGGACTGGGGCATCAGCTCGCGGCGCTACACCACCCCGGACGACCCGGCGGACCTCCCCTCCGCCTTCTGCGACACCGCCACCGACACCAGCCAGGAGCCGCTGGACATCCCCGCGATCACCTGGTGGTGGGACGTCCTCCCCCGCGACGAGGACGCGATCAGGCTGGAGGCCGGCCGGCTCTCCGAGCTGTACACCGGCACCGGTTCCACCGCCCGCCCCGCCCGCCGCTCCACGCTTCGCTCCGCGCTCCGCTCCGCGTAGTCCCACCACAGGAGGAAGCCCCCGGTGGCATCCGGTCGCGGCCACGCCGCACCCGGACCACGTCCCGATGACCGATGAGCCGCACGGTGCCGTGCGGCTCTTCGGCATGCCCGGAGCCGGCAGCGCACCTCCCACCACGGCCTCCTGACGCCCGGTCAGCTCGATGTCCTCGGCAGTCCTGTTCCACGGAGTTCTATGATCGAAACTTGCGTTGTTGCTGTCAGATTTTTGCTCATTCATATGGACTTCATGCGACGGTCGCCATAGTCTCTCCTCGCTCGGCCGAAACCACCGCGGCACACTCCCGAAGTCCCCGCGCAACACGCCCCCTCCGTAGCGCCGTAGAGCCTGCCCGGTGCCGACTGCCGAGCCGCCTGGTCCCCACCCCTGTGGCCCACCCCCACGACCAGCAAGGATGTGCATCCAGCCATGCAGTCACCACCCACCCGCAGACTCCGGAGCAGCGTGGCGGCGCTGACCGCCGTCGCGCTCGGCACCGCCGGCCTGTTCACGGCGGCCGTCGTGTCCAACGCCACCCCGGCCGCGGCCGCGAGCGTGCCCACTCTCTCCCCGCTCGACGTGCCCGGCCGCGGCGCGACCGTCCCGTTCAAGGAGCAGGAGGCCGAGTACGCGGCCACCAACGGCTCCGTGATCGGCCCCGACCGGCTCTACGGGCACCTGCCCTCCGAGGCCTCGGGCCGCCAGGCCGTCACGCTCAACTCGGTCGGCCAGTACGTCGAGTTCACCCTCTCGGCGCCGGCCAACTCGATCGACTTCCGCTACAGCCTGCCGGACACCGCGGACGGCAAGGGCCGGGACGCCTCGATGGACCTGCTGGTCAACGGCAGCCGCCTGAAGAGCGTGGACGTCACCTCCAAGTACAGCTGGTACTACGGTGGTTACCCGTTCAACAACAACCCGGGCGACACCAACCCGCACCACTTCTTCGACGAGACCCGGACGATGTTCGGGTCCACCTACCCCGCCGGGACGAAGATCCGGCTGCAGGTCAGCTCGACCGCGCAGTCCCCCAGCTTCACCGTCGACCTGGCCGACTTCGAGCTGGTCGGCGCGCCGATCGCCAAGCCCGCCGGGGCACTTGACGTGGTCGCCGACTTCGGCGCGGACCCGACCGGTGCGACCGACTCCACCGCGAAGTTCCAGGCCGCCGTCAACGCCGGCCAGGCGCAGGGCAGGACGGTCTTCATCCCGCAGGGCACCTTCACGCTCTACGACCACGTGGTGGTCGACGGCGTGACGCTCGCCGGCGCGGGCCCCTGGTACAGCGTGCTCGGCGGCCGCGACCCGAACAACCGGGCCAAGGCGGCCGGTGTCTACGGCAAGTACGTCGGCCAGGGCGGCCCCAGCCAGAACGTCACCCTCAAGGACTTCGCCATCATCGGCGACATCCGCGAGCGGGTCGACGAGGACCAGGTCAACGCGGTCGGCGGCGCGATGTCCAACTCGACGCTCGACAACCTGTGGCTCCAGCACACCAAGGTCGGCGCCTGGATGGACGGTCCGATGGACCGCTTCACCGTCAAGAACAGCCGCATCCTGGACCAGACGGCCGACGGCGTGAACTTCCACACCGGCGTGACCAACTCGACCGTCACCAACACCTTCGTCCGCAACACCGGCGACGACGGCCTGGCCTCCTGGCCGGAGCGGGTGCCGAACGTCAACGACAGCTTCACCCACAACACGGTGATCCTGCCGATCCTGGCGAACAACATCGTCACGTACGGCGGCAAGGACTTCACCATCTCCGACAACGTCATGTCGGACACCATCAGCAACGGCGGCGGCCTGCACATCGCCAACCGCTACCCCGGGGTCAACTCCGGCAGCGGCACCGCCGTCGCGGGCACCATCACCGCCGCCCGCAACACGCTGATCCGCACCGGCAACAGTGACTTCAACTGGCAGTTCGGCGTCGGCGCGATCTGGTTCGACGGCCTGAACGAGCCGATCGCCGGCGCGACCATCAACATCACCGACACCGACATCCTGGACAGCTCCTACGAGGCCGTCCAGACCATCGACGGCTCGTCCAGCGGCATCAACTTCACCAACGTGAACATCGACGGCGCCGGCACCTACGCCATCCAGGCGCAGGCCAACGCCAACATGAAGTTCACGAACGTCAAGGCGAAGAACATCGCCCAGGCCGCCACCCCCATCCACAACTGCGTCGGCTCCGGCTTCGTGATCGTCGACGGCGGCGGCAACTCCGGCTGGAACAACGGCACCACCTGCAGCGGCAACTGGCCCGCCCCGCAGTGGACCTACGGCGGCCAGCCGTCCAACGGCGGCGGCACCTCCTCGCCGAGCCCGTCCCCGAGCACCAGTGCGCCGGCCAGCCCGTCCCCGTCGCCCACCACGCCGACCACCACGCCGACGACCCCGACCACGCCGCCGGCGTGCAACCCGGGCACCGGCAACCTCGCGCAGGGCAAGACGGCCACGGCCACCAGCACCAACCAGAGCTACACCGCCGCCAACGCGGTGGACGGCAACGCCGCCAGCTACTGGGAGAGCGCCAACAGCTCCTTCCCGCAGTCGCTGACCGTCGACCTGTGCGCCGTCACCGGCGTCAGCAGCGTGACCGCCAAGCTCCCCTCCGGCTGGGAGAAGCGCACCGAGACCGTCACCGTCCAGGGCTCCACCGACGGCGTCTCGTTCAGCACCCTGGCCCCCTCGACGGGCATCGTCCTCGACCCGGCCACCGGCAACACCGCGACCGTCGCGTTCGCCCAGACCAACGTCCGCCACGTCCGGGTGACCGTCACCGGCAACACCGGCTGGCCCGCCGCCCAGCTCTCCGAGCTGGAGGTCCGCGCGACCGGTGCGACCAGCACCCCCACCGCGACCCCGACCGCGACGCCCACGGCGACCCCGACCGCCACGCCGACCACCCCGGCCAACACCAACCTGCTCGCCGGCAAGGCCCTGACGGCCACCAGCACGGTGGACGTCTACGGCGCGAACAAGGCCAACGACGGTGACGCGAACAGCTACTGGGAGAGCGCCGCGAACGCCTTCCCGCAGTCGCTGACCGCCGACCTGGGCTCCTCGGCCGCCGTCGGCCGGCTCGTCCTGAAGCTGCCGCCGGCCACCGCCTGGGCCACCCGCACCGAGACCCTGAGCGTCCTCGCCAGCACCGACGGCACCAACTGGACGACCGTCAAGGGCTCGGCCGGCTACAGCTTCGACCCGGCGACCGGCAACACCGTGACCATCAGCGTCCCGGGCACCACCGCGCGCTACCTGAAGCTCTCGTTCACCGGCAACACCGGGTGGCCCGCCGCCCAGCTGTCGGAGTTCGAGGCCTACACCTCCTGACCGCCCTGCCCCCACGGAGAAGCCCCGCCGTTCCGCAGCCTGCGGAACGGCGGGGCTTCTCCGTGCGTGCGTTGATGCGTGTGCGCGTGCGTGCGTTGATGCGTGTGCGCGTGCGTGCGTTGATGCGTGCGCGCGTGCGCGCGTGCGCGCGTGCGCGGTTGCGGACTCAGCTCCGCGGGCGGGCCGGCGCGGTCGAGCCGCGGACCACCAGCTCCGGCTCGAAGAACAGCTCCCCGTGGTTGCCCCGGCCCCCGGCGATCTCGGCCGCCAGCAGGTCGACGGCGGCCCGGCCCATCGCCTCGATCGGCTGGCGGACGGTGCTCAGCGGCGGGTCGGTGCAGGTCATGAAGGCGGAGTCGTCGTAGCCGATCACCGAGACGTCGTCCGGCACCGACAGCCCGGCCCGGCGCACCGCCCGGACGGCGCCGAGCGCCAGCGGGTCGCTCGCGCAGACGATACCGGTGACGCCCTGCCGCAGCAGCCGGGTGGTGGCGGCCTGGCCGCCCTCCAGGCTGAACAGGGCGCGCTCCACGCACTCGTCCGGCAGCTCCAGGCCCGCCTTCGCGGCGGCGGCGCGGGCCGCGGTGAGCTTGCG
>FTKL01000525.1_pt5 | contig 15056 bp, 15 predicted proteins | sample 2434061 | NCBI WGS metagenome assembly FTKL01 (sample SAMEA3914816, study PRJEB12502) | metagenome | biome: forest; material: soil | place: USA | collected 2011-09-16 | depth 0.3 m
CACCGGCCGCAGCCTGGGCGCCGCCAGCACGACCAGGGCGCAGAGCAGCACGGTGTACAGAGCGTCCCCGGCGTACTTGGCCGGATCGCCGGTCGCGACGGCTCGGACACCGAGCCCGGCCGCGAGCGTGAGTACGGCCGCCGCTCCTGCCGCCAGGCGCGCCCGCCGCGTGCTGCCGGCCCCCCGGAGATCATCCATGGGTGCCACCCTACGGCGCGGCCGAGGTACGAAGGCCCAGCTCGGGGGCTCCCGCCTGTCCTTGGAGTGCCGGTCCTCGATAGCCTTCGTCGCGCAGGGGCGGGCCGCCACCGGCGGCGGAGCTACAGATGAGCGGGGCAGCACGTGGTGGGGCAGCAGGTTATGGGGCAGCAGGCAGTGGAGTCGGCCGCGACGGGTGAGGCGTCCGCGCTGCGGACGAACGGCACGGCGAAGGGCAAGGGCGGCACGGCGAAGGCCAGGAACGGTGCGGCGAAGGCCAAGCGTGCTGCGGCGTCGAGCCACGGCTTCGCGGTGGCCGGGTTCGCCCCGGCCTCGGGCGGGTCGGCCCGGCGGCGTGGCAAGGCGCTGCGCGAGAACGCGCCGCGCGAGCAGCACGCGGACTTCGCCCCGGCCGCCGACCGGCCGAGCACCGTCGAGGCGATCGAGGCGTCCAACGCCGGGCGGCTCCAGCACCTGGTGCCGATCCGCCTCGGCCGGATGTCCGCAACGCCGTTCGCGTTCCTGCGCGGTGCGGCCGGCCTGATGGCCGCCGACCTCGCGACCACCCCCACCAGCGGGATCGTCGCCCAGCTGTGCGGCGACGCGCACGCCGCGAACTTCGGCCTGTACGGCGACGCCCGGGGCCGGCTGGTGATGGACATCAACGACTTCGACGAGACCGTGCCCGGCCCGTGGGAGTGGGACCTCAAGCGGCTGGCCGCCAGCCTCGTGCTCGCCGCCCGCCAGGTCGGGGCCGACGAACACACCGCCCGCCAGGCCGCGTTCGAGGCCGTCGGCTCGTACCGCCGCACCATGCGCACCCTGGCCAAGCTGCCCGCACTGGACGCCTGGAACGCCGTCGCGGACGAGCACCTGCTCGCCCTCACCGACGCCCACGAGCTCGCCGAGGTGCTGGAGAAGGTCTCGGCCAAGGCGCTCGGCAACACCAGCGCACGCTTCGCCGCCAAGTCCACCGTGCTGACGGAGGACGGGCGGTGGCGCTTCACCGCCGCTCCCCCGGTGCTCAGCGAGGTGTCGGACGACCTCGCCGCCACCGTCGCCGCATCCCTGGAGCCGTACCTGGCGACGGTCGCGCCGGAGCTGCTCCCGCTGCTGTCGCGCCACCGCGTCCAGGACGTCGCCTTCCGCGTCGTGGGCACCGGCAGCGTCGGCACCCGCTCGTACGTCGTGCTGCTGACCGACCACCGCGACAAGGCGCTGGTGCTCCAGGTCAAGGAGGCCCGGCCGTCGGTGCTCCTGCCGCACCTGGCCCGGGCCGGCTACCCCGTCCGCGAGCTGCCCGCCCACGAGGGGCAGCGGGTCGTGCTCGGGCAGAAGCGGATGCAGGTCGTCAGCGACACCCTGCTCGGCTGGACCACCGTCGACGGACTCCCGTACCAGGTACGGCAGTTCCGCAACCGCAAGGGAAGCGTCGACCCGGCGGCCCTGCTGCCCGCCCAGCTCGACGACTACGCCCGGATCACCGGCGCACTGCTCGCCAGGGCCCACGCCCACACCGCCGACCCGGAGTTGATCGCCGGCTACTGCGGCCGAACCGAGGCCCTGGACGACGCCGTGTCCGCCTTCGCCGTGGCGTACGCCGACCGGACGGAGGCCGACCACGCGGACCTCACCGCCGCCATCCGCTCCGGCCGCCTCCAGGCCGTGACCGGGGTCTGAGCACAACCCCGGGCACCGGCCGTCCCGTTCGCCCGGTGCCCGGGTGGGCTCAGCGGAGGCCCGCCGTCCAGGCCCGCTGCTCGGCGGTGTCCGGGACGGCGAGGCCGCGGGCCCGCCCGATCGCGCCCCACGCGGTGTCGGGGTCGGTGCCGCCCAGGACGAGCAGGGCTGCCGCGAGCAGCGAGGATCGTCCGATCCCGGCCCTGCAGTGGGTGACGACGTGGGCGCCGTCACGCAGCATGCCCACAAGGCCGCGCAGGTCGGGCAGAATCGCGGCGAGCTCGGGGACGGTCCGGTCGGGAATCGGGATCGCGACGAAGCGGAGTCCGGCCGCCCGCGCCTCCATCTCCTCGTCCACCAGGTCGAGTTCGTCGCGTTCGGGCCCGGTGAGCGCGCAGACCAGGACGTCGACGCCGGCGCCCGCGAGAGCGGCCATCTCGTCCCGGAGCCAGTCGCCGCCCCTGGGCCGGGCCATGGTGCTGATTCGCCCCGGGCCGGGGATCTCCACGGTGAACAAGTCGGTCGCATGCCGGAAGCACCTTTGGTAGACGGGTATCGAGCGGGCAGAGCCCGTCGGCGGCAACAGCCCGGCGTCACTACGCCCGGGCTCCGGTCGGTCCACACGTGCCGCGTCGACCACCGGAGCATCCCACACCCGCTGGTGCGCATGCCCGCCCGGGTGCCCGACCAGTGGCCCCGAAGATGCTCCACCCGTGGTCGGGCACCCGGGTAGCGTCCGCCGGAGAACGCTCTCCCTTCCCCGTACCCGTGAGTGCGGAGCGGGCCGGCCCCGATGGAGACCTCCGCATGCACAGCGCCACGAAGCAACGACCGGGCCTGCCCGAGATCCGCGCAATCATCGCCGGATCTCCCGGCCCCGACATACTGGTGACGGATGTTCAGGCGTTGACCGGCGGCACGTTCAACGCCGCAGGCTCTGCAAGAAATCGCCATGTACCGGATCTACCTCGACCTGATCATGCTGGTGGAGGCGACACCGCGCGGCTACGACCCGGTCGGGCACGAGCCGCTCACCGCCCTTGTCCGCACCGACCTGCACGCGGCCTCGACCGGCTGCGCGAGGCTCCGGCACGGTGAGGGCCGCCGCTCGCGGAGCACCTCCCCGGGAAACACGAACTGCCCGGCCTTCGTCGGGGCCGTCGCGCCGATCCGGTACCGGAGGGACCACGGACCACAGCCACGGCCGGAACCACGGGTCGTGACCACGGATGCCGCTCGCGCGGGCGCTGATCGTACAATTGGCCCTTGATCAGCCGGGTCGGCCTGGCCCGCAGGTACGAGGGGGATCATGTTCGGAATCATCAGGCCCTGTCGGCACGGGCTCTCCGAGCAGTTGCAGACGTCCTGGATGGCCCACCTGTGCGGGCTGTGCCTGGCCCTGCGCGACAACCACGGGCAGCTCGCCCGGACGGCCACCAACTACGACGGCCTGATCATCTCGGTGCTGGTCGAGGCCCAGAGCGACCGCGCCGACGCCTCCTGGCGCCGGACGGCCGGGCCGTGCCCGCTGCGCGGCATGCGGACGGCCGAGGTGGCCAGGGGCGAGGGCGCGAAGCTCGCCGCCGCCGTGTCGCTGGCCCTCGCCTCGGTGAAGATGCGCGATCACGTCGAGGACCGGGACGGCGTGTTCGCCCGCCGCCCGATAGCCGTCGGCGCCCGCGCCGTCACCCGCCGGTGGGACCGGCAGAGCGCGGGCAGCGGATCCGCCGTCGGCTTCGACACGGCCGTGCTGCTCACCGCCGGCGCCCGCCAGGGCGAGCTGGAGCGCGCGGCCGCGCCCGGCACTTCCGTCCTGCTGGTGACCGAACCGACCGAGAGCGCGACCGCCGCCGCCTTCGCCCACACCGCCGTACTCGCCGGGCGCCCCGCCAACGCGGCGCCGCTCGCCGAGGCCGGGCGGCTGTTCGGCCGGCTCGCCCACCTGCTGGACGCCGCCGAGGACCAGGCCGAGGACGCCGCCACCGGCGCCTGGAACCCGCTGACCGCGACCGGCACCGACCGGGCGGAGGCCGAACGGCTCTGCCGCGACGCCGTCCACGGCATCCGACTCGCCCTGCGCGAGGTGGAGTTGACCGACCGCTCGCTGACCCACGTCCTGCTCGGGCACGAGACGCAGCGGGCCGTCGAGCGGGTCTTCGGCCGGCCGCGCACCCACGCCGCGACCTGCACGGCGGAGCGCCCCGCCACCGGCTCACATGCCGCCACCGCCTCCCTGCCCAGTGCGCCGCCCGGTTACGACCCCTACTCGCAGCCGCCGGGAGACGGCGGGCGGCCGCCGAGGCGCAACCTGCTGGCGGGCTGCGCACTCTGGACGCTGATGGCCTGCACGTGCCAGTTGATGTGCTGCGAGCACGAGGACCCGTTCGACCGGCAGCGCAAGCAGGGCTGGTGCGCCCGCCAGGACTGCTGCGACACCTGCGAGTGCTGCGGCGACGGCTGCGACTGCTGTGGCGACGGGTGCAGTTGCTGCGACAGCTGCGGGTGCGACTGCGGCTGCGACTGCTGAGGCCCTGAGGACCTGATGCCGTTCACCCTGAGCCATCCCGCCGCCGTGCTGCCGCTGCTGCGCCGCAGCGGGGCGCGCGGCCCGCTGGTCGCCTCGGCCCTGGTGGCCGGATCGACCGCACCCGACCTGCCGTACTTCGCCGACTCGGTGGTGCCCGGGGTGTTCGGCTACGGCGCCGACACGCACGCGTGGTGGGGAGTACCCACCGTGGACGTGCTGATCGCCGCCGTCCTGGTGCTGGGCTGGCACGCACTGCTACGGGCCCCACTGGTGGCGCTGCTGCCGCCCCGCTGGGCACACGCGGCGGACGCCCTCACCCGCCCCGTCCGGCCCTGGCGGCAGCGGGTGCGCCCGGCGGCCGCCGCCTGGTTCGCGCTCTCGGCGGCCGCCGGCGCGGCCACCCACGTGGGGTGGGACGCCTTCACCCATCCCGGCCGGGCCGGCGTCCGCCTGCTGCCCGTTCTCGCCCGGACACCCGGCGGCGTACCGCTGTACCAGGTGCTCCAGTACGGGAGTTCGGCGATCGCGCTGGCCGTCCTGGCGCGGTACGGCCTGCGCGAGCTGCGCCGGGCGGCCGGGGACGGCGCGACCGGCACCGCCCCGGCGTCGGCGCGGACCCGCCGCGCGGTACTCCTGGTCACCGCCGGAGCCGCCCTGCTCGGAACCGCGCTCCGGATCCTGCAGTGGTGGCAGCCGCTGACCGAGGGCTCGCCGCTGCGGTTCGTGCCGACGGTCGCCTTCGGCGGCTCTGCGGGCGCCGCCGTCGCGCTCCTCGGCTACGCGGCCGTCGCCCGGGCACTCCGGCTCCGCGCCCGCATCGGCCGCTGACCCCCCGCCGCTGACGCCCCTCGCTCAGCCGTCGCGCCGGTCGGCCCGCAGCGAACTCTCCAGCCCGGCCAGCAGGCTGCGGAACCGCGCGGTGTCCTCGGCGGTCAGCGCACCCGGCCGGACGGCCTGGTCCGGCGCGGTCCGCTGCTGGTCGGCGGACGGGGCGGCGAGGAGGGCGGTGGGGGTGGCAGCGGGTATCGCGGCGGTGTGCCGGCTCATCTCGGGCGTCTCGTCTCTGTGCTGTGTGCGGGGCGGCCCGCACGGGAGGAGGGTGTGCCGTGAGGCTAGGCTGCCGCGATCAACACCGGATAAACACCGGTGCGGGATGAACTTCTGTGACCGCCGGGAGTCCGGCGTCCGACCTGCCGTCCTCCCCGTTCCGGGCCCTCAATGGACTCCGGCCATGTCCGAGTCATCCAGGCCGACGCGCTCCGTGGGCGCGGCCCTGCCGGTCACCGACCGGGCCGAACGGGCCGCCGACGGAGCCGCGTTGGTGGAGTCGACCGTCCGGGAGCGGGGCAGCGGTCCGCTCGGCACCCTGGTCCGGTTGGTGAACTCCCGGACGAAGGTGCTCTGCTGGCTCTACGCGTCAGGGTTCGTCCTGCTCGGGTTCACCGTCGACGGGATCGGTGACCTCATCGGCACGCTGGTCATCTGGAGCGCCCCGCCACCACCCTCCGGCGGATCACTCCCGCGGGGCGGCCGGCCCGCTCGGCACCGCACGTCCCAGCACCCGGTCGACGCTGATCTCGATGACGACCCGGTCGGGGTTCACCCGGGGCTCGCGGTAGCGCTCGGCGTAGCGGCGGACGGCCTCGGCGACGGCGGCCGGCTCGTCCCGGACCACGGCGGTGCCCTCCAGGGTGGACCAGCGCGCCCAGTCCACCTGGCACAGGGCGACCCGCATCCCGTCCGGGCCGGCGGCCGCGACGTTGCGGGCCTTGCGGCTGGTCCGGTTGGTGATGACCCGGGCGAGCCCCGCCTGCGGGTCGTAGGTGACGCCGACCGGCACCACGTGCGGCGAGCCGTCGGGGCGGGCGGTGGTCAGGGTGGAGAGCAGCCGCTCGCGCCAGAAGGCGAGGAGCGCGTCGTCGAAGTCGATCGGGTCGTGAGCCATGCTGCGATCGTACGACTCCGGGCCGGGCCGGCCTCCGTCAGATCACGTCCCACGGCGCCGCGTCCGCCAGCCCGCGCAGCCGCGCCAGCAGCGGGGCGCCGAGCGGCACCTCCAGCCGGTCGATCCGGCCGACGGCGGCGAAGCCGCGCGAGTTGGTGACGAAGGCGCCGTCGAAGGAGGGCAGGTCGCTGAGGAAGACCGGGCGGCGCTTCGACTCCACTGCGGCGGCGGCGAGTTCGCGCTCCAGCACCTGCATGGCGATGCCGTGCAGGGCGGGAGCGTCCGGCCAGACGACCGTGTCGCCCTCGATGAACCCGATGTTGGTGAGCGCCCCTTCGGCCACCACGCCGCCCGGGCCGACCAGCAGCGCCTCGTCGAAGCCCTCGTCGGCGGCCAGCTGCCCGTAGTAGGCCTGGGCGAAGCCGCCGCTGTGCTTGAGGTGGGCGACGGGCCGCTGGTGGTCCACCGCGCGCAGGCCGACCACCGCGGCGGGGGCGGCGCCCGGCGGCCGTACCGAGACCATCAGCCGCACCGGGGTGCCGGGAGTGCTCTCCGGCCGGAAGACGTTGACCCGCACCGAGGCGTCGGCGGCGGGGCCGTCGGGTCCGGTCGCCAGGGCGTGCCGGATCAGCTCGCGCACGCGCTCGCCGTCCAGGCTCCCGCCGAAGAGCTCGCGGGTGGCCGCGTCCAGCCGGGCGAGGTGGAAGCCGAGGCCCCTGGTCCGCCCGTCGCGTACCTGCATGGCGGTGAAGTGGCTGTACCCGCCCATGGCGAGGTACGTCAGGTCGTCCACGGTCGCGGCCCGGCCGTCGACCTCCAGTCTCGCCTGCGGTGCACCGGTCATGGCAGCCAGCCTACTTGACCGGGCCCGGGGCGGCCCGGCCCACGCCGGTGCCGGTGCCGCCCCTGGCCCTACCCAACGCCCGTGCTCAGTGCCCGCGTGCGATCCAGTCCGCCAGGGCGGGTGCCTCGGCGCCCACCGTGGTGCTGTCGCCGTGCCCGGTGCGCACCACCGTCTGCGGCGGCAGCGCGAGCAGGCGGTCCCGGATCGAGTCGATGATCGTCGGGAAGTGCGAGAACGACCGCCCGGTCGCGCCCGGCCCACCGTGGAACAGGGTGTCGCCGGTGAAGACCGTGCCCAGCTCGGGCCCGTACAGGCAGACGGCGCCGGGTGCGTGGCCGGGAGTGTGCAGGACGGTCAACCCCACTCCGGCGAAGGTGAGTTCCTGGCCGTCGGCGAGTTCGCCGTCCGGCAGGCGCTCCGGGTGGGTCAGCTTCCACAGCGGGAGGTCGTCGGGGTGCAGCAGGATCGGCGCACCCGTCCGCTCGGCCAGGGCCGGGGCCGCGTCGATGTGGTCGTTGTGGGCGTGGGTGCAGACGATCGCGACCAGCCGGCGCCCGCCGAGCGCCTCGGCGATGGCGTCGGCGTCGTGGGCGGCGTCGATCACCACCGCCTCCTCGTCGTCACCGACGATCCAGACGTTGTTGTCGACGTCCCAACTGCCGCCGTCCAGCTCGAAGGTGCCGGAGGTGACGAGGTGCTCGATCCGCGCGGCGCTCACAGCTCGACCACCGAACGGAGCACGTCGCCCTGCTGCATCCGCTCGAACGCCTGCTCCACGCCGTCGAGTTCGATGGTCTCGGTGACGAACGCGCCGAGGTCCAGGCGGCTCTGCAGGTAGAGGTCGATCAGCATCGGGAAGTCCCGCGAGGGCAGGCAGTCGCCGTACCAGGAGGACTTCAGCGCGCCGCCACGCCCGAACACGTCCAGCAGCGGCAGCTCCAGCTTCATCTCCGGCGTGGGCACGCCCACCAGCACGACGGTGCCGGCCAGGTCGCGCGCGTAGAACGCCTGCCGGTACGTCTCCGGGCGGCCGACCGCCTCGATCACGACATCGGCGCCGTTGCCGCCGGTGAGCTCGCGGATCGCCTCGACCGGGTCGCCGGTACGGGAGTTGACGGTGTGGGTGGCACCGAGCCGGCGGGCCGTCTCCAGCTTGCGGTCGTCGATGTCCACCGCGATGATCCGGCTCGCGCCGGCCAGGCGCGAGCCCATCACGGCCGCGCCGCCGACGCCGCCGCAGCCGATCACCGCGACCGAGTCGCCCCGGCTCACACCGCCGGTGTTGATGGCGGCCCCCAGGCCCGCCATCACGCCGCAGCCGAGCAGGCCGGCGACCGCCGGGGCCGCGCCCGGGTCGACCTTGGTGCACTGCCCGGCCGCGACCAGCGTCTTCTCCGCGAACGCGCCGATGCCGAGCGCGGGCGACAGCTCGGTGCCGTCCAGCAGGGTCATCTTCTGCTTCGCGTTGTGGGTATCGAAGCAGTACTGCGGGCGCCCGCGCCGACAGGACCGGCACTGGCCGCACACCGCACGCCAGTTGAGGATGACGAAGTCACCGGGCGCGACCTCGCTCACTCCCTCGCCCACCGACTCCACCACACCTGCCGCCTCGTGGCCGAGCAGGAACGGGAACTCGTCGTTGATCCCGCCCTCCCGGTAGTGCAGGTCGGTGTGGCACACCCCGCAGGCCTGCACCTTGACCACCGCCTCGCCGGGCCCCGGGTCGGGCACGACGATCGTCGTGACCTCCACGGGCGCGCCCTTGGCACGCGCGATGACTGCCTTCACCCGCTGGGACATCCGCTTCCCACCTCCGTCGTCCGGCGCTGCACCGCGCCGGTCTGCTGACACCGTCGAAGCGTATCCCCGGGCCGCGCGCACCCCGGTGAGCGCCACCGGTGATCCCGCTCACCGGCCCGCGCATCCGACGTACATCAGCCGCGAACCGGCCGGACGGCGCCCCACCGCAACCGTGACCGCACACGAACCGGCCCGTAACCGCCTGCCGTTGGCCTGATCTGCCGCTGTCCCGGCGGGCGCACCGCACATACGGTCGTACGGAGTCGTGTCCCCGCAGACCGCCCAGCGGTCCACCGCCAGGAGGATGGATGTCCGTCGAGACCGGCCCGGCCACTTCCGCAACCCCGCTCGTCCCGCTGCACTGCCTGCGCCACGCCGAGCCCGGCCCGCCCCGCCTGGCCGCCCTGCCGACCGGCACCCCGGTCTGGCTCGTCAGCCGGCACGCCGACGTCCGACAGGTCCTCACCGACCCGCGCCTGAACCGCTCCCAGCTGTACGCCCCCGGCGCGCCGCCGGTCTCGCTCGCGCCGAGCATCCTGGACGACCCGGACGTCCTGCTCAACCTGGACGGCTCCGAGCACCAGCGCCTGCGCCGCACCGTCCAGCGCGCGTTCACCCCGCGCGCGATCGCCCGCTGGCGGCCGTGGGTCGCCTCGGTGGTCGACGGCCTGTTGGACGAGCTGATCGACCAGGGCTCCCCCGCCGACCTCGTGGCCGGCTACACCCGGCCGCTCCCGGTGGCGGTGATCAGCCGGCTGATGGGCCTGGACGGGCTCGACCTCAAGCGGCTCGGCCACTGGAGCGACCACGCGCTGTCGGCCACCGCGTACGCGCCCGAGGCCATCATGGCCGCCATGCGGGAGTTCGGGCAGTTCGCCGCCGAGCTGATCGCGGAGCGGCGCGCGGCGCCCGGCGACGACCTGGTCAGCGGCCTGCTCGCGGCGGCCGCCGAGAGCGAGGGGATCACCGAACCGCAGCTGGTCTCGATGGTGGTGGGCCTGGTGGTCGCGGGCCACGAGACCACCATGACCACGCTGGGCAACGCCATGGTCTACCTGCTCGGCGACGGCCGCGACGCCTGGCAGCGGCTCGGCTCCGACGAGGAGAGCGCGGCCGCGGCCGCCGAGCAGATCCTGCGGGCCATCCCGCTGGGCGACGCCGATGCGCTGCCCGGGCTGCTGCGCCGGGCGGCCGAGGACGTGGAGATCGGCGGTGTCACCATCCCGGCCGGCAGTGTGGTCGCGGCCGACACCAACGCCGCGAACCACGACCCGGGCCTCTACCCGCACGGCCTGGCCGACGGCCTCTTCGCGCCGCTCGCCACACCCGGCCTCACCTTCGGCGCCGGGCCGCACCACTGCCTGGGTTCCTGGCTGGCCCGGATGGAGCTGGAGCTGGCCCTGCACCGGCTGGCCCGCCGGCTGCCCGGCCTCGAACTCGCGGAGCCGGCCGACGGGATCGACTGGCGCGAGGGCCTGCTGACCCGCAGCCCGGTCTCCCTCCGGGTCGCCTGGTGACGGCCGCTCCGGCGCGCAGCGCTGACGGGGCCTTCGCCGACGGCGCCTTCGTCGTGCGGGTCGACCGGGGCCGCTGCGTCGGCAGCGGCGTCTGCGCGGCGACCGCCCCGGCCGATCTCGCCCTCGGGCGGGACGGCCTGGCGTACCCGCTGCGCCCGGGCTCGGACGACGGCGCGGAGCTGACGGAGGCCGCCGAGCTGTGCCCGGTCGAGGCCATCACCGTGCTGTCCGCGCGGGACGGCCGGCAGGTCGCACCCCTGGACTGACCGGCGGAACGAACGAGCGGCCCGCGCGGTCAGGGCCGGCGGCCCCGCATGCTCAGGGCCGGCATGCTCAGGGCCGGCGTGCTCAGGGCCGGCGGCCGAAGAAGGCAGCGAGCCGGTCGTACGGCGGTGCGTCCGGGGCGATCGGCGTCTCGGGGCCGAAGACCCGGCCCTCGGACTCCTCGCCCCGGACCTCCGGCCGCAGCGCGCCCCTCCCCCAGCTCAGCGCGGCCTCCGCGAGCTGCTCGTCCAGCTCGGCCGACTGCCCGGTCGCGGTGGCCAGGTCCCAGCTGTGGACGGCGAGTTCGGCGTACTGCTGGTCGACCGGGAAGCGGGCGGGCAGCTCACCCATGCCGGGCACCTGCACCGTCCCGCTGAGGTCGCCCGCCCGGCGCCAGGCGGCGAGCAGCTCGTCGGCGCCGGTGCCGAAGGCCTGCTGCCAGCCGTCGGTGACGCGCTCGGCGGGCGCGTTCCAGTCGGGGCTGCCGCCGGTCGCCCGGACGGTGAACCGGCGCAGGTCCTCGATGAGGTGGCTCACCAGGTCGGTCACGTCCCAGGAGCGGCAGGGCGTGGGCAGCCCGGCCTGGCCGGGCTCGATCGCGCCGATGACCCGGCCGGTCTGCCGCAGCGCGCGGTCGAGCAGCTCCACCGGGTCGGTGCTCCCGGGCGGGCCGCTCTCCTCGGGCCGCTCGGACGGTGTGCTCCCGGGCATTCCGCTCTCCTGTCGTCAGGCGGTCGGTGGACGGACCCGATTGTGGCACCCGCCCAACCGGAGTCGCGGGCGACAGGGCCGGGGCCGGAGACAGGAACCGGCAGGTCACACGCAAAATGGCGCCCTCCCGGCCCGGATCGGGCAGGGAGGGCGCCACCGGCATGCCGTCAGCTGGCGGACTTGCCCATGTCCTTGATGTCCTCGTAGGTGAGGCCGAGCTTGTTGTAGGTCTTGATCTGCTGCTCGGTCAGGGAGGTGCTCGCGGTGAGCTCCTTGACCTGCGCGTCGGTCAGCGTCTCGGCCTCCGGGAGGCCGGAGCCGCCGAGGCCGCCACCGAGGCTGCCCGCGCCGAGGCCGCCTGCACCGAGGCCGCCCGCACCGCCGCCGGCCTCGGCGAGGGAGCCGAAGATGCTCTCGATGTCCGCGGTGGTGATCTCGGTGGCGCCGCTGGGCGCCTGGATCGCCGGGACGTCCTTGCCGAAGGAGATCTTGACCGGGAGGGTGGCCCCCACGGCGGCCTTGTCGTCGAGCTGGGCAATGTCGAAGGAGATCGAGGACAGCGCCCCGCCGTCGAGCAGGACGTTCAGGGCGAGCTTCTTGTCCGGCACGTCGCTGGGGACGGCCGTCGGCACCTTGCCCATCGCCGGGATCTCCTTGGCCAGCGGCTCGACGGCCTTGAGCAGGTCGTTCGCAACCGTGCGGGTCGAGGCGGTGACGACGATGAGCTGCTTGCCGTCCTTCTTGCCCTTGTCCTCGAAGGAGGTGTCGCGGGAGAAGACGTCCTTGACGGCGTTGACGAAGCTCTTCGCGACCTCCGGGTTCACCGTCGGCTGGGCGGACGGCTTGGCGCCGGTCGCGCCGGGCACGGCCTCGCCGACCGTCTTGGTGAACTCCTCCAGCGTCTTGGGGTCGATCGAGATCCACTTGCCGGAGAGCGCGCCCTTGAGCGACGCCGGCAGGAACTCCGACATGGAGTCCAGCTCGGAGGCGTCCTGGCCGAACAGCTCGGCGGCGGCCTTGACGTCGGCCTGGAGGTAGGTCTTGCCGTCGGCCTGGCGCAGCTCGACGAGGGACTTGCCGCCCTTGCCGGCCAGAGCGTAGGAGTAGGACACCGACTTGTCGGCGGTCAGCGCCTCGGTGCTGGTCGCGCCGGCCGGGTTCTTGAGGATCTCCAGGTCCTTGAGCGGCTTGTCCGCGCTGACGGCGAAGGACAGGCTCAGGGCGGCGAGGGCGTCCGCGGACTTGGCGTCGATCTTTGCGTCGGTGGCGGTGCCGAAGGCCTGGATCTGTGCGGAGGTGGCGTCGACCGACAGCTTGGCGCTGAACGACTTCCCGTCGGCCAGCTTCCCGAACGCGTCGGACACCTTCTCGGCGGCCGACAGCTCCTTGACGGCGCCGCAGGCGGCGAGGCCGCCGGCGAGGACGGTGGTGCACGTGGCGGCGACCAGAGTGGTCCGAACGGTCCTGCGTATCACGGTGTTGATGACAAGCTCCTGTGGTACGGCGTCAAGAAGAGGGGAGTAAGGGCCGAAAAGGCTCCCCACTGCCCGTGTGCGACGGGCACAAGCCAAGCACAGGTGCTCTCGAACAGGCACCTGAATTCATGAATCACCCCGTGCAGCGGGCACAAACTACCGCACCGCCCTCCCGCCCCCTGACACCAGGTCGGCCCGGGCGGACCTCAGCCCTCCCGCAGCAGCGCCTCGACCGACCCGCGCATCGCCTGGACGAACGTTTCGCCGGTCGCGTCGTCCACCAGGTCGAGCGAGAGGTACGGGTTGAGGTCCTCCAGCTCCACCAGGAGCAGCCCGCCGTCCTCGGTGCGGCAGGCGTCGACCCGCTGGATGCCGTGCGCCAGGGTGTTCCACTCGACGAACCGGCGGGCGAAGGCGAGGTCGGCCTCCGTGGCGGCGTACGGCACGAGCTCCCAGCGCCGCCCGGGGTCGGGGGCGTACAGCGCGTACTGGAAGTCCCGGTCCACGTAGTAGAAGGACACTTCATGACGGAACGGGACATACGGCTGCACGAGGCAGCCGGCCAGGTCCTCCCCGGCGAGCGCGTCCGCGCCGACGGTCCGCAGGCCGACGGAGTCGGCGCCGTGCCGGGGCTTGACCACGTACCGCTCGACGCCGGGGAGCGCGGCCCGGACGGCCGGCGCGCCACCGTCGCCGTCGGCGGTGGGGATGACCGCCTCGCCGGCCGCGCTCAGGTCCAGCAGGTACTGCTTGCCCGCCATGTCGCCCCGGCCGGTGAGCGGGTTGTACACCAGCACGCCCTCGGCGAGCGCGGCCCGGCGGAACGCCTCGTACTCCTCCTGGTAGTGCAGCACCGGCCCGCTGTTGCGGACCACGACCGCGTCGAACCGGCCCATCAGGGCGCGGGCGTCCAGCGGATGGCACAGCGCCAGGTCGAAGTACTCGCGCAGGCGGGCGGTGAGCCGGGTGTCCTCGTCGCCGTAACGGCGGCCGTTGGCCGGGTAGGCGAGGTCGGTGACGTACAGCAGGGAGGGTCGGCTGGCGGGCACGGTGCGGGCCTCTCGGTCGGGCGACGCCCGGGCGCGCGGCCCGGACGGAGGGGGTCAGCCCGGGATGGCGACCGCCGTGCCGGACACGCGCACCCGGTCGTCACCCTCGTGCAGGCCCACCAGTAGAACACCCGGCCGGCCCAGGTCATCGCCCTGGTGCAGGGTCAGCGTCACGGGCGGCGTGACGGCGCCCAGCTCGCGCAGGTAGGCACCGAGGGCGGCGGCCGCCGCACCCGTCGCCGGGTCCTCCACCACGCCGCCGACCGGGAACGGGTCGCGGACGTGGAAGGTGGTGGCGTCCTCGCGCCAGACCAGTTGCAGGGTGATCAGGCCACGGGCGGTCATGTAGGCGGCGAGGCCGTCGAAGTCGTACGCGAGGTCGGCCAGCCGGGCGCGGGTGGCGGCGGCCAGCACCAGGTGCCGGGCGCCGGCGTACGCGAAGCGGGGCGCCAGTGCCGGGTCGAGGTCGGCGGCGGCCCAGCCGAGCAGGGCCAGCGCCTCGGCGACGTCCGCCTCGGTGGCGGGCTCGGTGTGCGGCTCGACGCTGGTGAGGGTGGCGCGCAGCAGGCCGGCCGCGTCCAGGGCGGTCTCGACCGGCACCTCTCCGGCCGCGGTGGCGAACACGTACCGGCCGGGCCCGCTGCGCTCGGCGACGGCGACGGCCGCGGCGACCGTGGCGTGCCCGCAGAACGGCACCTCCATCAGCGGGCTGAAGTAGCGCACGGTGTAGGCACCGGCCGCCGGGCCCGGGGTCAGGAAGGCGGTCTCAGAATAGCCGACGGCGGCCGCGATCTCCAGCATCCGCTGCCCGCCGAGCGCGCCGGCGTCCAGGACGACGCCGGCCGGGTTGCCGCCGGCCGGGTCGGTGGCGAAGGCCGCGTAGCGAAGGATTTCGGGGGCGGCGGGCGAAGGGATGCTGGTCATGCCCGGTCGAACGCCGGGTGATCGCGCGGTGTTCCCGGGCCGGCGGGGGCGGCGGATGCGCGATGCTGGCCTCTCGGTGCGGTCGCGGTGGCGGTGGCCGGTGAGCGGGGAGAGGCGGGCGG
>FTKL01003232.1_pt1 | contig 14976 bp, 16 predicted proteins | sample 2434061 | NCBI WGS metagenome assembly FTKL01 (sample SAMEA3914816, study PRJEB12502) | metagenome | biome: forest; material: soil | place: USA | collected 2011-09-16 | depth 0.3 m
AAAAACATGGCATTGGCAAAAGTACAAAGTCAACTCAGTCACTCTGCACTGGGGAGCTTCACGTCCTCTCTGACGCGGGTCGTGAACGCGTTCGTCGGGACACAGCAAATCCTCGACGACTACTCGAGCGCGGCAGCTCACTACGATGGTCTCATCGACGCTATAGAGCGCGCCGGCTGGGATCTCAGCAAGCTAGAGAAGGTTAAGCACGCATTTGACGAAACAGCCCAGCATTTACTTGGCGAACTTACCGAGAGCCGCCCCGATATGTCCAAATCAGAAGAGCAGTCATTCCTGGCACCATTTCATAACGCTATTCATCAGTTTGCCCGCATGACCGCTAAGGAAAAGCTCGCATTCAAGACAGAGTATAGCCGTTTTGCTGAGCTGCACGCGAAATCACTCCAGGAATTTGTCACCGCTGACGTCGCCTAAGCTTGTTATTTTGTCTTCATTTGGGCTACTATGGGCATAGTAAGGTGTTAAATATACTATGTTCCAGCTAGATGAAAACTTTTTGGCCAGCCTAGGGCTGGGCTCTATGCCACCCGAGGAGAAGGAAGCTTTCCTCAGTTATGTATACGAGGAGCTGGAGCTGCGTGTCGGCACAGAGTTATCGAAAGATCTCAGTGACGAGCAGCTCGAGCAGTTTGAAAAGCTGATCGATGGCGGCGACCAGGATGCGGCGCTGCAATGGCTCGAGCAACACTGCCCGAACTATAAGGCAGTCGTGAAGCAAGAGCTGGAGAAGCTCAAAGAAGAAATTATCGCCAGCAAGGATCGCTTGCTGGGTGCCGAGTCTAGTTAGCTTTTAACGTAGCCGCGTAGAAAATCTGCGCCGGTCATTTTCTTGCCACTTGGCGCGATGAGCTCGAGAACTTCGAGCTGTCCTGGATTGCAGGTCAGAATGAGCGCGCCGTCGCTATTACTTTGTGCGACACGGGCCTTTGTGACGATGACATGATGTCCACTATAGCTTAGGCGACTTTTGGGCCATACAGCGTAGGCACGAACTTCGCGTTCACATTGTTCGGCTGACCCCCGGAGGTCAAGGTTTCCATCTGACTTTTGGATAAGCTTGGTGAATGTGGCTTGTGACTCGTCTTGCTCTGCGGGCTTCGCTGACCCTTCGAGTACGCTTGGAAGTACGTCGATGATGAGTTGGGAGCCGATACGCAGAAGCTTGGCAGTTAGTTCTTGCTTAGTCTCGCTGCCGGTGAGGGCGACTTTCTGCTGGGCATAGACTGGTCCGGCGTCCATCGCAGCCACGAGACCCATAACAGATACGCCCGTCTCGCTTGCGCCGTCCAGAATGGCTTGCTCGATGGGGATCGAACCGCGGTAGTGGGGGAGGAGTGACGGATGGATATTGAGGATGCCGTGCGGAAATATATCGATGATACTTTGGGGGATGATGCGGCCGTATGCGACAAGAACGCCAACGTCTGCCTTGTAGGCGACGAGCTGTTCGTAGATATCTTTGGGGCGATCGGGAAGGAGCACTGGAATGTTATGGGCTTTTGCGACTGCCTCGATCTCGAGGGCGCGGGCTTTTCGTGACTGCCCAACTTCGTAGTTAGCAACCACGGCTTTCACATCGTAGCCGTGATCGATCAACGCCTGCAGGGTTGGCGCGCCTTCTGGCACGAAACCACTACTCAGTCGTTCGTTGCCAAAGAATACTAGACTGTTTGACTTCTTCATATGGTATCTTTCTTAGTTCACCGTCTTCGCTGAGTTTAAAGAATGCATCTTCATCTTTAATGTGATCAATAAAGACGAGGCCGTTCGTGTGGTCGATCTCGTGCTGAAGCACTCGCGCCAAAAAGCCTTCGGCCTTGAGGCGGACTTCGTTGCCATTGATATCCATGGCACGGACGCGTACTTTGCTGTAACGCGGAACGAGCCCGTAGATGTCTTTGACGCTGAGGCATCCCTCGTGGTCGTATTTGACGGAACCTTCGAGCTTTACGATTTCTGGGTTGATCAGCGGAAAGAAGGTGCGGTTGTCTTTATCATCGAAGTCGCTGCGAATCACAACCACGCGGAAGAGGTTGTCGATCTGTACGGCAGCAAGCGCAACGCCGAGCTCGTGTGGGCGGTGGTCCTCCCAATCGAGCGTTGCTTCTTCCATATGGCGAATAAGTTCTTTAACCTCGTCGGTGACGATGTGGATTTTTTTAGATTTGTCGCGCAAGTGTGGATTTGGCAGCGTGATGATGTCATTTCTATTCATTTGCCCTAAGTATACGGGAAATAACAGATTGAGCCAAGTTGAGGAGACCTAAAGTTTGCTCACTTTCTTGCTCGACGGTATCGGAGCTCGGCGGCGTAGGAGCGTTAGCTCCGAAGACCCGAGCCGGAGAGCAAGGAACGTGGCAAGCTTTAGGCTGTGCTCAAAGAAGATTGGCTGCATCGAGGTCGACCTGCCAACCGACCGGGATGGAATCGGCGATTGCAGCTAGTTCGGCGCGTTTTTTGCTTTTAAGCAGGAGTTGCCAGCGGTAGTTGCCGTGCATACGTTCGTAAAAAGCCGGCGTGGGCCCTTGCAGCACGAGGTCTGGGTGGTCGGTGCGGAGCTTTGTCGCCATGGTTCGTGCAGCTCGAATAGCGCCGGCCTCGGTTTTGTAGCTCGTTGTGAGTTTGAGCAGGTAGGTGAATGGGGGAAAGCCGCCGATTTTGCGCTCATGCAACTGCGCGCGGTAGAAATCGTCATAGTTCCGGTCGAGTGCAAGCTTGATGGTGGGGTGGTCGGGGAGGAACGTCTGTACTACCACGTGACTTTCGTGTTTGCCGCGACCCACGCGACCCGCGACCTGATAAAGAAGCTGAAAGACCCGCTCTTCGGCTTGATAGTCCGGGAGATGAAGGCCGTTGTCTGCCTGCAGCACACCAACGATGCTCAAGTTTGGCACGTCGAGACCTTTGGCGAGAATCTGCGTGCCTATCATGATATCGAGCTTGCCGTCGTAGATTTCCTGGTAGCGTTTATCGAGTGTTTGATCCGCCTCATTGTCGGCGTCGAAGCGCCCGATCGTTGCTTTCGGGAAGACCTTTCGTACTTCGTCCTCGATCATCTTTGTGCCCATGCCGCGGAAGACGATGCTCGGGTTGCCGCACTCGGGGCAGCTTGGCGGGACTTTCTGGACGCGGCCACAGATATGGCAGAGGAGTTGGTGCTTGTCTGCGTGCAGGGTCATTGGTACGAAACATGTTTCGCAAAGTGCAGACCATCCGCAGCTCGTGCAGAGTGTCGTGGGCGCAGTACCCCGACGGTTATGAAAGAGCAGAATCTGCTGGCCCTTTTGGAGCGACTCGCGCATACGAGCGAGCAATGCATCTGATAGGAAGTGATGCTCGCGAAAGAGCTCTTTGCGGCGCAGATCGATGAGCTCGACACTCGGACGCTCCGTCGCGACCGCTGGTTTGCTGAGTTTGACGATAGGGCTCTCTGTCTGTTCGGCAAGGTAGTAATCGCCGATCGATGGCGTGGCACTTCCGAGCACTACCTTGGCGTGCTTGTGAAGTTTAGCCAGGACGCTCGCAGTTCGAAGCGCTGAGTAGCGTGGTGATTGGTCTTGCTTGTAGCTGGGTTCGTGCGCTTCATCGATAACAATTAGTCCTAGATCTGTGATGGGCATGAAGAGGGCAGAGCGTGGTCCGACAACGATGAGCGGGTGATCGGCTAGGAGCACCTCCTGCCATACTTTGTGGCGTTCGGCCTCGGTCATATGTGAGTGCGTCACGATGACGTGTTCAAAGTGGTTTGTAAACTCTGCCACGAGCTGTGGCGTCAGAGCAATCTCTGGGACGAGAACGATAGTGGAGCGTCCGGCGGCAAGTTCGTACTTGGCGGATTCAATATAGACTTGGGTTTTGCCGGATCCGGGCACGCCGTGTAGCAGGAGGGTGCCATTTACGTGTTCGGTGATTGTCTTCACGGCAGTGAGCTGGTCGGGGTTGAGCACAATATTTGTTCGCTTTCGCTGAGCGTACTCCTGAGACGTCTTTAACTCACGACGTTTTTTCTGAAGGCCAGACGGAAGCAGTGTCTGGAGCACGATCGCCAAATGGGTCGCATAATACTGGCTCATCCACTCGGCGAGCGAAATGAGAGGAGTCGGAAGGGGCTTTTCGGCAAGAATGTGTTCAATGGGTTTTGTTGTAAATGTCGGTTTTTTGACCGATTTCACAACGACGCCGAGCAAGGTTTTTTTACCAACACTTACCGTGACGATAGACCCGATGGAGAGTTCGACTTCGCTGTGGTACGTGAAAGCAGGTTCGTTTGCGCGAACGACTGAAGTGGGCGCCACCAGGTAGTAATACATAGTGGTATTGATTGTAAGCGGTCTGCTACACTTTATACAGTATGTATTTCCATTCTCGAGCCGAAGCCGGTCAGAAACTCGCCTCAGAGCTTCAACACTTCCGTTATGAAAATGTTGCCGTCGTCGCCCTCAGTGACGGCGCTGCAATAGTTGCTGAGCAGATAGCGATTTCGCTCCACAGCGTTTTGACGATGCTTCTTAGCGAAAGCATAAAGATGCCCGGCGAGCGGTCGGCTCTCGGGACGGTGACCCAGGGAGGCGACTTTGTGTATAGCAGCGCGCTCTCTGAGGGTGAGATCGACGAGTACTATAGCGAGTTCCACGGTTACATCGACGACCAAAGACGCGAGAAGTTCTCTCGCCTCAATCATTTGCTGGGGCAGGGTGGGCTTATCGACCCCGCGATGCTTCGCGAGCATGTAATTATCCTCGTGTCTGACGGGTTCAAACACGGCACAAGCCTTGATGCCGCTGCCGAGTTCTTCAAGCGAGTGAAGATCCAAAAGCTCGTGGTCGCCACGCCGATTGCCTCGGTGCAGGCCGTCGACCGCATGCACATCATTGCCGACGAGCTGCACTGTCTGAGCGTGACCGAGAACTACATCAGTACAAATCATTATTACGACATCAATGATGTACCGCCGCACGAGGAGATTGCCACCCGCATTAATGAGATCGTGCACAATTGGCAGTAGGCTGGACTTGCCGCCTGGGCTCAATGAATGTAGAATTATTAGCAACAAAGCAAGTTATTTGTTAGGTAAAGGTGAGCGGAAGAAACAATGCTGGATATATTTATCACTTCTCGAGTGCGACGCAAGATTGTTGTCGTATATGCCAAATATCCTGACTTTAAGACGCACGTCCGCGGCCTTGCCAAGCTCATAAAAGAAGACCCAGGCAACATTCAGCGTGAGCTGAAGCGCCTCGAGAAGGTTGGCTTTCTGCACTCAGAAAAGCAGGGCAATACCAAGATGTACTCGACTAATAAGCACTTCGCTATTTTCAAAGAACTACAAAGTATCGTTCTAAAATCACAACAGGCACAGCAGAAGGCAAAGCGTTAGAATAGGCTCATGGCGAGCCGTTTGTTTGAAGAATTACTCCGGTCGCGGGGGCTGGATGATCCAGTTGTCCGCGCGGCTTTTTTGGCGCCCGATTATGAGGCTCTGAAGCATGACCCATACTTGCTGCCCGACATGGAGCTTGCGGTCCAGCGCCTTTTAAAGGCGAAGGAAGACCAGGAACTTGTCTACATCTACGGCGATTACGACATCGACGGTATCACGGCTACGACTGTGTTGCTTGAGGCGTTCAAGGCGTTCGGCATGAAGGTAGAAGCTTACATTCCGAATCGATTCGTAGAAGGCTATGGTCTGGCTAAATCTGCAGTCCAGGAACTGAAGGATCGCGGCGCTGATCTTATTGTCACTGTGGACTGCGGTAGTTTGTCGCATGCAGAAATCGACTTTGCGAATGGGCTTGGCATGGAAGTGATCGTGACGGACCACCACAGCGTTGCCGAGACAATGCCGGCAGCCGTGGCAACCATCAATCCAAAGCGACCTGGTCACGATTATCCATTTATCGACCTCGCGGGAGTGGGTGTGGCATTCAAGCTTGTGCAGGCTCTGCAGCAGCGCACTGACGGTCTTCCGGAAGGCCACGAGAAGTGGTTGCTCGACCTGGTGGCTTTCGGCACTGTTTGCGATGTCGTGACGCTTCTTGACGAGAACCGTTCGACCGTTTTCTGGGGGTTACGCGTTATGCACAAGACCAAGCGCGCTGGTCTCAGGGCGCTGGCTGCAGTAACGGGCATTGAGGTAGGGGACATTGACGCTCGAACTTTGGGCTTTGTTTTTGGACCGCATCTTAATGCGGCAGGTCGACTCGAGACGGCGCAGCATAGCCTTGATCTACTGACTGAGACGGATAATTTGAAGGCACTTGAGATGGCTAACCACCTCCACGATATGAATGTTGCTCGCCGAACCGAGCAGGACCGCATCGTCAAGCAGGCCATCGTACAGGCCGATGAATTTATCGACCATCCTGTGCTTGTGCTGTCAGATCCTAGCTGGTCCCACGGCATCATTGGGATCGTTGCTGCGAAGATGCTCGAGCGTTACGCGAAGCCGACATTCGTCCTGCAGGAAATGGGGGAGGAGAGCAAGGGCTCGGCGCGGAGCTATGGCGATTTTAGCGCCGTCGAAGGCATCCGCGCTGTTGATAAATGGCTGACGCGCGGTGGTGGACACAAATTGGCTGCTGGCGTGACGCTGCCGACCAAGAACATTCCTGACTTCCGAAAGGCCATGAATGATTTCTACCGCTCGCTCAAATTAGCTGATCAGATTCACCATTTGCAGCCGACTGCCGATGCCGCTATCGTTGATTTCTCGCACGCTAGTCCTGAACTTATCGCCGAGCTGAAGCTGCTGGAGCCATACGGCAACGGTAACCCTTCACCGATCTTTCATATTCCTAAAGCAACCGTTGTGGAGCGACGGCTTATGGGCAAGGAAAATCAGCACCTCAAATTGAAGCTCCAAGACGACCAGCGGCGGTACTTTTCGGTCGTCGGGTTTAATCTAGCAGATAAGGTTACCGCAGATGCCGGCGAGTTTGTGGAACTTTGGATTGAGCTAATCGAAAACGAATGGCGCGGACGAGTTACCATAGAAGGTCGACTGCTCCGCGCCGAATCAATATAAGTTCATGAGGTGTTCAGGCGGGGCGGCGTGGGTCATTCCCACGCCGCCCTCGCTAGCTGTCTACCGCCCGATGGGCCGCGGCCCTATGGCTGCGGCGGCGCCACCTCGAACCGGTGGCGGTTCTCCACGGCGTACCTGGACACCTTGCTCGGCAACGGCAGAGCCTTGCCACCGAGCGTGCCCAGGGGCACGGTGTAGGCTCGCTTGCAGCCGTTGCACTCCGTCGGCGTCAGCCGGCGCCCGCAACGGGAGCAGTAGTAGAGCTGCCAGGCGCCGGACTCGGTGGCTCGATCCAGCAGCTCGGCACGCCTGCGCTTCAGGTGGCTCAGGTCCGCGATATTGCGGCTGATGAGCCGGGACTGCTCACGGGCGTTGATGCCGTCCACTCCGAGGATGAGCTGGCCATGGATGAGCGCGCCGATCGTCATCACCGTGGCCGCTTCGAGCCCCTGCCGCGTCAGCAGCGTGGGGTCGACCAGGTGAAAGTCGGCATATTCGGTCTTCGGTGGTGCCATTAGGCCCTCCGTAGGTAGATTGACAACTACGCGCGCTACTTTATTGTATTTCACCTTGGTTGTCAATTACAGATAATGGTTGCACGTCCGCCTCTGTTCTGCTAGAATACAGAGCGTATATGATTCAAGTAACTCGTAAAGACCCACAAGAAGCCAACGAAAACCTTATTCGTCGTTTCAACCGTAAAGTCCAGCAGTCTGGTGTTATTGCTAAGGTTAAAGGCCTTCAGTATTTCGAAAAGCCAATCAGCAAGACCGAACGACGTAAGAAGGCGATTATTCGTAAAGCTCGCAAGGCAGACAAGCTCAAGCGTATCCGCCTTGGTGTGGGGCGTTAATGCTCGAAACCAAGCTTGACGCTGACATCAAGCAAGCACTCCTCGGCGGCGATAAACCTCGCGCCGAGGTTTTGCGTGGTCTGAAGAGCGTTCTCCTTAATGAAAAAATCGCGAAAGGCCTTCGCGACACCGGCTTGACCGATGAACAGGTCATGACTCTTATTGCCCGTGAAGTAAAGAAGCGCAACGAAAGCGCTGAGATGTACGCAAAAGCTGACGCGAAGGATCGCGCCGACAAAGAGCTTAGCGAAAAAGCCGTCCTCGAAGAGTATCTGCCAAAGCAAATGAGCGACGAAGAACTCGCAACCGTCGTTGCCGATATTGTAAGCCTGCTTGGTGTCGACGCCCAGATGGGGCAGGTAATTGGTGCAGTTCGCCAGAAAGTCGGCGCAAGCGCCGATGGTGGCCGCATCGCGGCAGCAGTAAAAGCTAAACTAGGATCCTAAGACTCCATGATTATATTTTTTGGTCCCCCCGGCTCAGGTAAAAGTGTCCAGGGACAGCTCTTAGCTGCGCGTCACGGTTGGCGTTGGCTCTCGACCGGTCAGTTGCTCCGCGAAACAAGCAACGTTGATGTTATTGCTCGCATGAAGAAGGGTAGCTTGGTTGAGGATGAGCTCGTGAACCACGTTGTTGACGAAGCGCTGCACCGCGCCAAAGATCTCGATCATGTTATCGTCGACGGCTATCCGCGCAATGTGGAACAGGCTAAGTGGCTGCTTGATTTGCTGCCAAAGCATCAGCGCGAGATCGAAGCAGTTATTATTTTGGATGTCGAAGACGACGAAATCCTGCACCGACTTGAAATCCGCGGCCGCTTGGACGACGCTCCCGAGATTGTGAAGCGTCGCTTGGGCAGCTACCGCGAGAAGACCAAGCCAGTCATCGACTTTTTCGCCTCAGAAGGAATCCACGTCGAAGCTATCGACGGCATGGGAAGTGTCGGCACTATTCACGATCGTATTGAGGAGGTGATGGAAGAATGTTCACTCGCGTAAAAACCCCAGAAGAGATTGAAAACATGCGCATTAGTGGCGGCATGTTGGCATCAGTTCTGCAAACTATCGACAAAGAAATCAAAGCCGGCATGACCGGCAAGGATGTGTCCGAAATTGCGAAGCGCGAGCTCAAAGCTTTGGGCGGGAAGGGAAGCTTCCTGGGCTACGGTGGTTTTCCTGACGTTATCTGCATCTCTGCGAACGACGAAATTGTACACGGCATCCCCAAGGACACACCGTTCAAAGAAGGCGACCTTGTGAGTTTCGACTTTGGCGTCACGTATAACGGCATGATCACTGACAGCGCATTCAGCAAGTTCATTGGCGAAGCGCCAAGTAAGGACGCAGAACGATTACTGAAGGCGACCGAGCGGTCTATGTACGCTGGCATCGAAGCGCTGAAAAATGGCGTGCGCGTCGGCGACATTGCGTCGAGCGTCGAGCGCGTTTTGAAGCGCGAGAACCTTGGCATTATCCGCGAGCTGGTTGGACACGGCGTTGGCCATGAGCTACACGAAGATCCGAACATTCCGAACTATGGCGTGGCAGGCACTGGACCAAAACTTAGTGCAGGCATGACTATCGCAATTGAGCCGATGGCGACATTGGGTACTCAGCATATCACCGTAGATAACGACGGTTGGACAATCCGCACGAGCGACGGTAGCCTCGCCGCCCACTTTGAACACACGATTTTGATCACGAACGACGGCTACGAAATCCTCACAGCCTGGAAGTAAGGACTGGGGTGGTCTTGAGCGACTGACCACTTTTGCCTCGCTTGGCTAAAGCCTCCGCCTCGGGCTAAAGTAGGAAAACTCACGCTGCCACTGGCGGTGTTGGGGACCCCAGTCCTTGCTCCGGGTGTTGCCTCAAGTGGACCGTAAGCGGTATACTAGTTGTTATGCAAGAAATGTCTCGTTACGGCGTCGGAATCGATGTAGGTACTACCGTGGTCCGCTGCGTCGTCGGTCACGTCGATGGCAATTCAATGACCCCTAGCATCGTCGGCGTAGGAGTGGCTCCCAACTCTGGAATGCGCAAGGGCATGGTCGTTAATATCGCTAACGTTGCCCAAGCTATCGACAAAGCTCTCGAAGAAGCCGAGCGCATGAGCGGTCATCAGATCCACGGGGCAGTCGTTAATATCAATGGTGCCCACATCTCAGCTATGAGCTCGAAGGGCGTCGTTGCGGTTGGTGCTCAAAACCACGAGATCACCGAAGATGACCTTATGCGCGCCGAAGAAGCTGCGACTGTTGTGCAGCTACCGGCAAATCGCGAAATTCTGCAAGTTACGCCACGCAGCTATCAGTTAGACGGCCAAGAGAACATCAAGGATCCACTCGGAATGAGCGGCATCCGTTTGGAAGTCGACGCGCATGTTATTACTGCGCTCACTCCTCATGTAAAGAACTTACTCAAAGCAGCAGAGATGACCGAGACGGCGCCACACGCTGTTGTCGTATCAGGTCTCGCTGCGGCTCGCGCCGTCCTGACTCCGCAACAGATGGAAAACGGTGTTGCTGTCGTCGACCTCGGCGGTACAACCACCAGTGTCGTGGTGTACGAAGAGGGTGATCTGCAGCACGTGTCGGTGCTGCCTATCGGTAGCGTGAACATCACGAACGACCTCGCTATCGGTTTGCGAACCGACCTCGATGTTGCCGAGAAGATTAAGCTCGCGCATGCTTCCGCATTGCCACAGTCGGGCAAGGAGAAGCCAAAGGACATCGAGCTCACTCATAACGGCGAGAAGTTGTCGTTCAAGGTGAAGGAAGTCGACATGATCGTCGAGGCCCGCCTCGAAGAGATCATGGAGCTTGTTGATAAAGAATTGAAGCAGATCGATCGATCTGGCAAGCTGCCCGGCGGCGTCATGTTCGTCGGTGGTGGAGCTAATCTGAAGAATATTGCCGAATACGCCAAGGAATCCCTGCGTCTGCCAGTTCGCGTTGCTAAGTTTACTGAAATGAGCGGCGTCAGCGACAAAACGAACAAGCCTGATTTTGCTGCAGCCCTCGGCCTTATGCTTCTTGATTTTGAGAAAGAACACAACACGCCAAGCGCAAATGGTTCAGGCAAAAAATCAAATGGTCCTACCATACCGAACTTGGGTAATTTTGTTGAGCGGGCACAATCGCTCTTCAAAAAGTTCAAAGCCTAAAAGATTTATTGACTCATACTAGAGGTGGTGTCGAACAACCGTTTTGACCTGCCGCTATCGCCATGTATACTAAATGTGAACAAGCGAGGAATAATGTCCCATGCCAGAAATAAAACCAGCTGATATTCAAACATTCGCGACCATCAAAGTTGTTGGCGTTGGCGGCGCGGGTGGCGCAGGCATCAACCGCATGATCGATGCTGGCGTGACAGGTGTTGAATTTATTGCCGTTAATACGGACGCGCAAGCTCTTCATAATTCTAAGGCTCAGCACAAAATTCACATTGGCCGCGAAACAACGCGCGGGCTTGGTGCTGGTGCAGATCCGTCGGTTGGCCAGAAGGCTGCCGAAGAATCAAAAGAAGAATTGAAAAAGGCGCTTCAGGGCGCAGACCTTGTCTTTATTACAATCGGTGCTGGTGGTGGCACGGGCAGTGGCGCTGGCCACATTGTAGCTGAAGTCGCACGCGAGATGGGCATTCTCGTCGTTGGTGTCGCAACCAAGCCATTTAGCTTTGAGGGCGAGAAGCGTCGCCAGAACGCTGACTGGGCGATTACAAAGCTCGGTCAACAAGTCGACACACTTATTACGATTCCAAACGACCGCCTGCTCCAGACGATTGATCGTCGTACGCCGCTACTTGAGACATTCAAGATTGCGGACGACGTACTGCGCCAGGGTGTGCAGGGTATTTCGGAGCTTATTACCGAGCACGGTTTGATTAACCTCGACTTTGCCGACGTGAAGACGATTATGCAGAACGCTGGTAGCGCGCTGATGGGCATCGGCCGTGCAAGTGGCGAGAACCGCGCTGTTCAGGCCGCCCAGCAGGCTATTGAATCTCCGCTTCTGGAAGTTTCTATCGATGGTGCCCGTGGCGTACTGTTCAATATCGCTGGTGGCTACGACATGTCGATGCACGAGATCAACGAGGCTGCTGAGGTTATCACTAACGCGGTTGCGCCTGATGCCAACATCATCTTCGGTGCAACGCTGAAGCCAGAACTCGAAGACGAGCTCATTATTACGGTCATCGCTACTGGCTTTGACTCTGCTTACTTCCAGGCTCGCAGCAACGCGAATGAGCCTGAAGCTGTAGCCGCAGCTACGACTCCTGCAGACGAAGACACAACTGAAGAAGTCAAAGAAGAAGACATCAACAAGATTGATATGGACCTCGACAATGACGACAAGCCAAAATTGACTGACGACGAAGAACACCCAAAGAACATTTGGAATTACGACGACGAAGCTGACACGCCAGCATTTCTGCGCCGACGCAAAAAAGACGACGAATAGCAATCAAGACTATTAGGAGGAGCTGCAATGCCTCTTGTTTATATCACCGGCATCTCCGGCTCAGGTAAATCATCGGTATGCGCAGAACTAAAGCGAAGAGGCTACGTGGCTTACGATACCGACAAGGACAGTATTGCTTTCTTTTATCATAATGACACGAACGAGCCTGTTGTTGAGAGGGTTGCCTCCGAAGATCGTACGCCCGAATGGCGTGCAACTCATACCTGGAAAGCTAAACGTGAAGATGTTGAAAGACTGGCTGAAGAGGCGAAAGGCAAGCTCATCTTTCTTTGTGGTGTAACCAATAACGATGCTGATGAGCTGTGGGACCTGTTCGACCATGTTTTTGCTCTGACTCTCGATGAAGAAGGGTTGCGACATCGTATCTCCAGCCGTACTGGCAACGATTTTGGTAAGAATCCACATGAATTTGCTGACCTGCTGCGTTGGCAGCAAACGGCGAGCGAAGATTATAAGAAATTAGGGGCGACTTTGATCGATGCGACAAGGCCACTTAACGAAGTTGTTGATGGAATTGTACAAAATTATCCTGACGCTACAGCCGTATAGCCACACCATATGTTGTACTTAGTACACTTGAATCAGCCTATATGTGGGGCTATAGTAACTATTAGCTACACCACGCGGGGATAGAGAGACAAGCGGTGTGTAGAGGTCGGAGCTTTAATAGCGTAAACAGTCAAGCGAGTTTACAGAGGGAAAAGGCATAGATGAAGTGTCCAAACTGCCAACAGGTAGAAACGAAGGTGATCGAATCTCGCGACGTGGCCAACGGCGAAAGCATTAGGCGCAGGCGCGAGTGTTTAGGCTGCCATTATCGTTACACTACCTATGAGCGTTTGGAGCGTCCGTGCATTACTATCATCAAAAAAGACGGCACCCGTCAGTTGTATGATCGGTCGAAGCTTGTTGTAGGTCTGCAAAAAGCCTGCGAGAAGACGACCATCACAGGGGCGCAGTTTGAAGAGCTAGTAGCACGCATCGAGAAGACCATTTACGACGTTGGCGAGCTCGAAATGAGTTCGCACAGAATTGGGACGATCGTGATGGATGCCTTGGCAGACGAAAACCAAATTGCCTACGTGCGATTTGCAAGCGTCTACCGCAACTTTAGCGACATCGAAAGCTTTGAGCGAGAGCTTTCTCGCATCAAAACTCGCCTGGGGCTGGAAGCTGAAGCCCACACAAAAAACAAAACAAATTAAAAAACGGGGTGCCACGAAGCGGTTCGTCACTATGAGGGTAGACTGAGGAACCGAGCAGTTACTGGCTGACGCCTGAGAAGGGCGTTTCTTTAAGCACCTCTTCGAGAATCACCAATTAAGGAGGGGTTACTACAATGGCGCAGAACACTGCGGCGTTATCTCTAACGCGTCATTTTACAGAGGCTGGGGTTCACCCGTACGACATGCTGAATTGGACCAAGCGCGATGCTGCAATCGTCAATCCGTCGACCGGCAAGAAGGCCTTTGAACAGAAACAAGTTGAGTTCCCAGACACCTGGTCGCTTAACGCAATCAACATCGTCTCACAGAAGTACTTTACCGGTACGCCTGGTACCGACGAGCGAGAGAAGTCACTGAAGCAACTGATCGACCGCGTGGCCGACACTATTACCAAGTATGGGTACGAGCAAGGCTACTTTATCGGCGAGGCTGAGGCGGACGTCTTCAACCACGAGCTCAAGTATATTCTGGCAACCCAGCGTGCAGCATTTAACTCACCTGTATGGTTTAACATCGGCGCATCTGGCCGTGCACAGCAGGCGAGCGCATGTTTTATCCTCGAGGTTGAGGACACCATGCAGTCTATCCTGAACTGGTACCGCGAAGAAGGCATGATCTTCAAGGGCGGCTCCGGCGCAGGCCTCAACATCAGTACCATTCGCAGCTCGTACGAACCACTCAGCAGCTCTGGCGGTAAGGCTTCTGGCCCACTGAGCTTCATGCGCGGTGCAGACAGCTCTGCTGGTGCGATCAAGAGCGGTGGTAAAACCCGTCGTGCTGCCAAGATGGTCATCCTGAACATCGACCACCCAGACATCGAAGAGTTCATCGAGAGCAAGGCTCGTGAGGAGCGCAAATCTCGCGTCCTCGTCGAGGCTGGTTTCGACATGGGCTTGAACGGTCACGACTCTATCTCGATCCAGTATCAGAACGCAAACAACTCTGTCCGTGTGACTGACGAGTTTATGCACGCCGTTGAAGAAGACAAAGACTGGGATCTTGTGGGTGTTCGAGACGGAAAAGTTTACAAGACCGTCAAGGCTCGTGACCTCTGGCGCCAAGTAGCTCAGGCCGCATGGGAATGCGCTGACCCTGGTGTGCAGTACGACACGACTATTAATGACTGGCACACAACGCCAAAGGCTGGCCGCATCCAAGGCAGCAACCCTTGCTCAGAGTACATGCACCTCGACAACTCTGCCTGTAACCTGGCAAGCATCAACCTCCTGAAGTTCTTGAACGATGACTTCAGCTACGACATTGAAGCCTTCAAGCACACTGTCGAAGTCATCTTCCTAGCTCAGGAAATCTTGGTTGGCTACAGCGAATACCCAACTGAAGCAATCGACAAGACAGCAAAGGCTTA
>FTKL01531221.1_pt1 | contig 14955 bp, 10 predicted proteins | sample 2434061 | NCBI WGS metagenome assembly FTKL01 (sample SAMEA3914816, study PRJEB12502) | metagenome | biome: forest; material: soil | place: USA | collected 2011-09-16 | depth 0.3 m
ACGCCGCCACCGTGCGCCTGGACCGGGCTGCCCGCGGTGTCGGCGAACTGGGTGCCGTTGGTGACGGTCACCACGGCTGCGTGCGCTGTGCCGACGCCGGCGACAAGGGGGAGGAACAGCGAGAGAAGGGCGGGGAAGAGGATGGATCTGAGTCGCGGCACGGTTCTGCTACCTCTGCTCTCTGTTGCTGGACCGACCGCCGCGTGAGGTGGCAGCACGGACATGCCATGGGGTCACGTGGCTCGTCGGTCCGGGCGAAGTCAGGCGCCGGCTTCCTCTGCGGCTCGTACAAGGGGGACGAGGAGGCCGGGCGATCCTTCGCCTGTGCATCTGGGTGGGGGATGCGCCGGGCTGACCGGGTGTGAGGTGTCCGTCCCGGCGGCTCGGCGTGGGTGGGGCGATCGCGTTCGGCGGCGTGGCCGGCGGCGGGGCACTGCGCGGGCGGTGGGGCCGATGCTCCGCCCGTGGTCCCGCGTTCTCCTGTCCAGGGAGTCGGCCGGGGCCTGACGACCTGTGTCGCGCTTCCGGCGAGTAGCCATGTTGGCGCAAACAAGTGGTCGAGTGAGAGTGTCGGAGCGCGCCCGGGCCGTGTCAAGGGTTTCACCCGACTCGGCCTGTTTCCTCAGAAGTTCGGGGTCGCGCCGGACCAGGACGCACGGGGGAGGCAGAGGATCCGACGGCAGCCGGCGAGGGTGAGCATCTGCATCGTTCGGCGGGCGCGGAGGTCGTCGATGGAGAACACCCACGGACTGGGCACCAGCAGCACCTGGTGCAGTCCCGCGGCGATCGAGGACGCGAGCTCGTCCAGCTGCGGGCGGGGGTCCGCCGACGTGCACCCGTTGTCGAGATAGATGAGGGGCGGACGCAGTCCGAGCCGGTTGGCGAAGCGCCTGACGGCTTCGCGGCGGGCGGCCATGTTCCGGGGGTCGTACGGGTAGCAACGGAGGTACGCGGCGGGGGAGTGCATGCGGGGGTGTCCTTACCGGTCAGACGTGAACCGCTTGGCGCTCCAGCGCCCTGGAGAATTCGCGCGGCGACGGCAGGTGCATCACCCGGCAGTCGGCCGAGGTGATTCTCCGGACGATGTCACGGGCATCGGTGTCGCTCAGCGAGAATACGAATGCCCCGGGCACCAGGACGACGTCGTACGCTCCGCAGGTGACGTCCCGCAGCAGCCGGTCGAGGGCGGGCAGCGGGCCGCTGGAGGGGCGGCCGTTGTCGAGGTAGAGGGCCGGCTCGGGCAGTCCGAGCTGCTCCGCGTACTGGTGGAGCGCGTCCCGGTGGCACTTCATCTGCCATTCGTCGTAGGCGTGGCAGCGCAGGTATGCCGCCGTCCGGGTGCCGGTGGAGCCGGTGCTCTCGACGTTCATGACCTGTTGCCGCCTTTCCTGGGGGAATTCCGGGAGACCGTTGACGCCCGACTCTTTCCGGCGATTTCCTTCTCCCTCCAGGGAAATTCAAGTCCTATGCTGATTCAAGGACGGAGAGAGCCGGATCGGGTAACGATCGGTGATGGTCCTGGGGGAGTACTGGGTACCGTGCCGCCGGCCAATACCTAGGTAGTGCGTGCCGGGGCCGGGGAGGGGGGTTCCGGTCGCCCGGCGTCACCCGCCGGGCGCGCTCGGTGGAAGGCGGCGCCGCCCGTCGCCGGGCCGGTCCGCAGGTTACGGACACTCGCCGGTCGTTCAACCGGAAACCATCTCGACACATCTCAACATCCGTGGAGCGCGGGTCCGCTCACCGCTCCGCACCCGCACGCCGAGCGACGGTGCCGCGCTCCGGGGGCGCCGGACACTGGGCGAGGGCACGTCCCCGCAGCGTACGGACGTGCCGCCGGGCGCGCGGCCCGGTCCGTCAGGGGCTCGGTCCGGAGTTGCGTCCAAGGTTGCGCAAACATCACAAGGGTGTCTCGGCTTCCCTCTGCTCTTGACGTTGATGCTGCTGCGGGGGTGTTATGTGTTTCACCGCGTTTGAACGTGTTGATTTCTGGTTGCTTTTCCAAGAAGGAGTGCTCGGCCGGGCGGAGGCGCCCGGGCCACTCCCGACACTGGCCCTCGCACCCCACCCAAGGCATGCGGAAGCGGGATCCTCCCCGCCGTGGCTGCCTTCGAAATCTCCGGATCGTGCCGTCCCCCGCCGATCCTCGATGTACTACCTCAGGAGCGTCCTCATGTCCCCCATGACGTACCGCACTCGCGTGGTTGCCGCCGCAGGTCTTCTGCTCGCTCTGGGCCTGACCACGGCGTGCTCGACCGGCCAGGAGTCCGCCTCGTCGGGTGCTTCGGTGGCTCCGGTGACCGGGAAGATCTCGATCACCTACCTGCAGAAGCAGGGTGACCAGGAGTACTTCATCGGTGAGGCGGCCGGCGCGAAGGCGAAGGCCGCGGAGCTGGGGGTCGACCTGAAGGTCGTGAACCTGGGCAACGACGCGAACAAGACGGTCAGCGAGGTGCAGTCGGCGGTCGCGCAGAAGACCAACGGCGTGATCATCGTGGTGCCGGACCCGGCGGTCGGTCCGCAGGTGGTGCAGACCGCGAAGGACGGGAAGGTCGCGCTGCTGACCTCCGACGACCAGATCTGCACCACCGGCCCGGACCCGTCCGCGTGTGCGAAGACGGACCTGGTGCCGCGGATCGGCTTCTCCGGTGCGCAGATGGGCGGCGAGGTCGGCAAGCGTGCGGCCGCCGAGTACCAGAAGGCGGGCTGGAACCCGGCCGAGACCCGTACGATCTCCGCCTGGAAGCAGGACGTGACGGTCTGTGGCGACCGTGTCAAGGGTGCGAAGGACGCGTTCGGCGCGGTGGTGCCCGGTGTGCAGAACATCGACGTGGCCACGGACAACACGCCGACCGGTGCGCAGGACAAGATCGCCGCGACGATCACCGCCAACGCCGGTGTGAAGCACTGGGTGCTGTGGGGCTGCAACGACGAGAACGTCCAGGGCGGTGTCACGGCCCTTCAGAACGCCGGCATCAGCGCCGACAACGTCATCGGTGTCGGCCTCGGTGCCTACCTCGCCTGCAAGGACTGGAGCGGCGACAAGCCCACCGGCATGAAGGCCGCGCTGTTCATCAACGGCAAGGACGTCGGCGCGCTGGCCGTCCAGACCATGTTCGACAAGCTCAAGAACAGCAAGGACATGCCCGCCGAGGCGTTCGCCCCGACCACCATGGTCGACGCCACCACCTGGAAGACCTCCGGCGTCACCTGCAACTGACCCCGGCTCACCCCCCCGATCGCCGCTCCGGCCCGTACCCCCCCGCTCGGGCCGGGGCGGCAGACCCACCAACCCTCCCGTATGACCCCGCAGAGGTGAAGCACCATGAGCAGAGCGCGCAGCTCGAACCCGGATCCCCGGCCACCCACCGACCGCACCAGCGGCGCGGGCGGCGCGGCAGTGCGCGGGATCACCAAGCGCTTCGGCGCTGTCCAGGCGCTCGGCGGAGTCACCCTTGACTTCCCCGGCGGTCAGGTCACCGCCCTGATGGGTGAGAACGGCGCGGGCAAGTCCACCCTGCTGAAGATCCTCACCGGCGACCACCGGCCCACCGAGGGCCACATCGAGCTGGACGGCCGCCGTTTCGACCTCGCCTCCCCGGCCGAGGCCCGGGCCGCCGGGATCCGCATCATCCCGCAGGAACCGGAGATCATCCCGCACGTCTCCGTCGCCGAGAACGTCTACGCGGGCTCCCTGCCCCGCGCGGCGGGCCGCCGTCTGGACCGCGCCGAGCTCAACCGCCGGATCACCGCCGACCTTCAGCGGCTCGGCTTCGCCGGGGTCCTGCAACCCGACCTGCTCGGCTCGGAACTGACTCCGGCTCAGCGCCAGCTGGTCGAGATCATGCGCGCCCTCACCGGTGAGGCGAAGGTGATCGCCTTCGACGAGCCCACCTCCTCCCTGTCCGAGCACGAGGTCGACGCGCTGTTCGCCCTGATCCGCCGGCTGCGCGACCAGGGCATCGCCGTCATCTACGTCTCGCACCGGATGAAGGAGATCTTCCAGCTCGCGGACCGCATCGCCGTCCTGCGCGACGGCGAGCTGGCCGGCGTCCAGGACGCCGCCACCACCACCGAGGGCGAACTGGTGCGCCTGATGGTCGGCCGTGACCTCTCCACCCTGTTCTCCCGCCACAACGTCGCCACCGACCGCGTCGTGCTGGACGTCCGCGACGTCACCACCGACGCGGTGCACGGCATCAACCTGCAGATCCGCGCCGGCGAGGTGGTCGGCCTGGCCGGGCTGATCGGCGCCGGCCGCTCCGAACTCGCCCTCGCCCTCGCCGGAGACCTGCCCATCCACAGCGGCACCGTCACCCTCGACGGCAAGGCACTGCGATCCGGAGACCCGGGTGCGGTCATCCGCGCGGGCCTGGGCCTGGCTCCCGAGGAACGCAAGGCACAGGCACTGTTCCTGCACCGCTCCATCCGCGACAACACCTCACTCGTCGTGCTGGAGCGCCTGCGCCGCTTCCGCTTCGTACGCCGCGGCGCCGAGCGCGAGCTCGCCCAGGAGTACAGCGACCGCCTGCGGGTGCGCACCCCCTCGATCGAGAACGAGGTCCGCAAGCTCTCCGGCGGCAACCAGCAGAAGGTCGTCCTCGCCCGCTGGCTGGCCCGCAAGCCCAAGGTCCTCATCCTGGACGAGCCCACCCGCGGCATCGACGTCGGTGCCAAGGCCGAGATCTACCAGATCATCGCCGACCTCGCCGAAGAGGGCGTCGCCCTGCTGGTGATCTCCTCCGAACTCCCCGAGGTCCTCGGCCTCGCCGACCGCGTCCTCGTCATGCAGAACGGCCGCATCACCGGCGAACTCGCCCGCGGCGAAGCCACCGAGGAAGCCATCCTCAACCTCGCCATGGCCGACGACATCGCCGCCGCGACCGCACCCGCCCCAGGAGCAACCTCATGACCACCACCACCCCGCCGGCCGTCAAGGGCAACACCCGCCCCGGCCCGGCCGCCTCCCGGCCCTCGTTCCTCGCCGCCGTCGGCGGGCAGAACCTCAGCCTCATCGGCGCGCTCGTCCTCGTGCTGGCCCTGTTCGGGTTCCTCAACGAGAACTACCTGAGCATCTCCAACATGCAGGTGATCGCCGAGGCGGCCACCATCACCGGCCTGCTCGCCATCGTCCAGACCGTCGTCATCATCTGCGGCGGCCTCGACATCTCGGTCGGCTCCCAGGTCGGCGTCGCCTCCGTGGTCAGCGCGATGGCCTTCACCAGCGCCGGCTCCAACCCCTACGCCGGCATGGCCGCCGCCGTCGGCGTGGGCGTCCTGGTCGGCATCCTCAACGGCGTGATCATCGTCTACGGCCGCGTCAACCCCACCATCGCCACCCTCGCCGGCCTCGCCGCCTACAAGGGCCTCGCCCAGCTCATCTCCGACGGCCGCGCCCAGGGCTACGTCCTCAACAACGACGTCTTCGTCTTCCTCGGCCGAGGCAAGATCGCCGGCCTGCCCGTCATGGTCTGGATCCTCATCGTCACCGCGATCGCCGTCCACCTCCTCCTCAAGTACACGGACATCGGCCGCAACATCTACGCCATCGGCGGCAACGACACCGCCGCCCGCCTCGCCGGCATCAACATCAACAAGTACCTCGTCTCCGTCTACGCCCTCATCGGCGTCGTCGCCGCCGTCGCCGGCATCCTCCTCACCGCCCGCACCGGCTCCGGCCAGCCCACCTCCGGCAGCGAAGGCCTCGAACTCAAGGCCATCACCGCCGCCGCCCTCGGCGGCTGCGCCCTCCGCGGCGGCAAGGGCGGCATCGGCGGCACCCTGCTCGCCGTCGCCCTGCTCGGCGCACTGGAGAACGGCCTCACCGTCGAGGGCATCAACGCCTTCTGGCAGAACGTCGCCCAGGGCACCCTGCTCGTCGTGGCCGTCGTCATCCAGCAGCGCCGCAACGGCGAACGAGCCGTCGGCCTCCCCAGCTGACACCACCTCGGACGCCGGCCGGCCGTACGGCCGGGTCACTTCGAGGAACCACACGGACCGGGCCCACGTCCGGACCTGAACTTCCGTCAGCGGCGGAGTCGCTGGACTGTCCACCCCGATGCAGCGGTGGACTGATTCCGGCCGACTGACGGAACGGTGGCAGGCCGCTGAGGGTCGGCCGAACCACCATCGGACTGCCGGTACCGCTGCTCGCACAGCGTGGTACCGGCAGTCTTGTCTTCTGACGTGCGGGCAGTGGTCGTCGCTTCGCCCGGCAGCCCGTCAGAGGGGCGCGTCGGGCTGCCGGGCGAGTTCCTCGCGGGTGGTGCCCTGTTTTCTGAGCACACTGGCGACGTGGTGCTCGGCCGTCCGGGGGGAGAGGAACAGGGCGGCGGCGATCTCGTTGTTGGTGGCGCCGTGCCGGAGCAGGTCGTGGACCTGCTGCTCGCGGGGGGAGAGGGCGTCGCCGTAGCCGGTCCGGCCGCGGGCCCTGGGCCGGTCCCGGCCGAGGGCGCGCAGGTGGTGCCGGCAGCGGGCGGCGTCGGAGGTCGCGCCGAGGCGTTCGAACACGGCGACGGTGTCGGCGAGGAGACCGGCCGTGCCGGCGGGATCGCCGAGCGCGAGGGCGGCCCGTTCGGCGGCGAGCGCGGCGGGATAGGGCCGGCCGATGCCCGTCCACTGCGTCCGGGCCCGTTCGAACTCCTCGTGCGCACCGGCCGGGTCGCTCTCGCGCAGCAGCAGGCCACGGCAGAGGCGCTGCTCGGCGACGGCTGCGGGGACGTCGCGGTCGCGGATGCCCGCGGCGTGCTGCTCGGTCAGTTCCGTGGCGCCGTCGTGATCGCCGAGCAGCACGGCGGCCTCCACTGCGGCGGGAAGCACGTCCCAGGCGTACGGCCAGGCGTTCTTGATCCGGGTGAGGTCGAGCGCGGCGGCGAGTGCCTGCCGGGCGCCGTCCGCGTCGCCCCGGGCCAGCTGGAGCCGGGCGGCGCCCGCCGCCGCGCCGAGCGAGAGGATGTGCAGGTCACCTTGGGCGAGTGCGCGCTCGAAGTGGGCGGCGGCGTGGGCGGCCTGGCCACGGGCGGCAGCCGTGACGCCCCGCGCGGTGCAGAGCAGACCGCTGTCGGGAAGGGGACTGTCGGGGTACCGGTTGCGGTAGGCGGCGAGCTCCGTCTCCCAGTCCTCCCAGCGGCCGGCGAGCCAGGTCAGCAGGAGCTGGTACGAGGTGGTGTACATGGCCAGCGAGGGCAGGTGGACCTGCTCGCCGAGCAGCAGGGACTCCTCGGCGAGCTGTGCGGACTGCTCGTCCAGGCCCACGCAGAGCGCCGATTCGGCGGCGTTGTTGAGGGTGCACGCCGTGCCCCGCAGGACCTCGGGATCCCTGCCGTCGCGGGGGAGCGCGGCCAGCAGCCCGGGTACCTCCGGGTCGGCCCAGGCGGCGAGGGTACTGATGTAGTTGCCCTCGATGATCGCCCGCGTCCCGGCGTCGGCCCGGTCGGCGACGAGCGCCCTGGCCCGTTCGGCCCAGGCCCGCTGCTCGGCCGCGGCGACCCTGGCCGTGCCGTCGGTCGTGAACATCGACATGCCGCGGGCGGCCAGCACGGGGTTGTCGTCCTGGAGTTCCAGCACGGCCTGCTCGACCTCGGCCCAGCTCCCGATGCTGCCGGCCTGGTTCATCAGCAGGGTGCCGAGATGGAGCCGGATCTCGCCCCGGACGGCCACCGGCAGGCCGGGGGTGGCCATGATCCGGCGCAGCGTGGCGGCGGTGCCCAGGTGCTCCATGCTCTGCCGGGTGATCCGGCTCAGCGCGAGCGCGGTGTCGCCGAGCTGCTCGGCGGGCTGGCCCGGCTGTTCGAGGATGTCGCCGAGGAGAGTGGCGGCGACTCCCAGGTCGCCGACGGCGGTGGCCCGGTCGGCGGCGGCCCGGGCGCGGACGAGCCAGGCGTCCGTGTCGCCGAGCGCGCGGGTGTGGTGGGCGATCTGCACCAACGGCTGCGGGTCCTGCTCCAGCATGACCGCCAGCGCGCGGCGGTGGGCCTGGAGGCGCAGCGGGCCGGGCATCGAGTCGTGCACGGCCTGGCAGGCCAGCGCGTGCGCGAAGCCGTACATCCCCGGTCCGGTCTCGCGCAGTACCGACGCCGCCAGCGCCTCCAGCAGGGCCGGGCGCCCGTCCGTCCGCTCAAGGCCGGCGGCCTCGGTCAGCAGCGGCTCGTCCGCCGGGACGGCCAGCACCGCGGCCGCGTTCGCCAGCGAGACCGCTGCCGGTGAGAGTCGGTCGAGCCGCTCGGACATCACCTCCCGGAGGCTGCGCGGCACGGTCAGCGCACCGGCCCTGCGGGCGGCGGACCTGCGCTCGGTGCCACCCGGATCCCAGCGTCCGCCGCCCTGCGGGCGCGGGTCTCGCCTGCTGAGGGTGAGCAGGTCCTCCTCGATGATCAGTGGCAGGCCGGCGCTGCGTTCGTAGAGCGTCCTGGTCAGCGCGGCCGTGGCGTCCTCGCCCAGGACGGCACGCGCCAGCCTGCCCAGGTCGGCCTCGGTCAGCGCGCCGAGTCCGAGCTCGGTGCCCCCGGTGCCGGGCGGGCGCCGGTACGCCGCACCCAGCAGGGGGGTCGCCTCGGGCAGGTCCTCGCGCCGGTAGGTCAGGAGCAGCCCGGTGTCCTGCGGGAGGTCCCTGGCCAGCAGGTACAGCAGCTCCCGGGTCGCCTCGTCCGCCCAGTGCATGTCCTCCACGACGAGCACCGCCGGCGCGATCACGTCCAGCAGCGTCCGGATCCCCTGGGCGGTGCGGTGCCGCAGGGCCCCGGGCTGGAGGTCCTCCGCGGGCGGTGCCGGCAGCCGGTCGGCGAGGTCGGGCAGCAGGCGGGCCAGTACGCCGGCCGACGCCCCGATGGCCGCCCGCTCGGGCAGCCACGGGCCGACCGCCCGCATCGCGTCGACCACGGGGCCGTACGCCAGCGGCTCCCGCAGGGGATGGCAGTGACCGACCAGCACGCGCACGCCGCCGGCCCGCAGGCGGGTGCCGGCCTCCAGGACCAGCCTGGACTTCCCGACACCCGCCTCGCCCTCCACGAGGACGACCGCGGGCCGTGACGCGAGCGCCTCCAGCAGCACGGCCATCTCGTGGTCGCGGCCGACGAACGTGAGCCCCCGTGCACCGCCGAACACCGGGTCGTCACTTCGGCCCATCGCCGTCATGCCGTGCTCCTGGATCGCCACGTACCGTGCGGCGCGGCCCCGGCCGGACCGGTCCGCAGGTCACACGTCGCACGTCCAAGATAGTCCGGCGCGCAGGTGTCGGTTCAGTGGGCGTTCCGGGCGTTCCGGTCGGTGGTGCGGTTGACGGTGAACTCCCAGGCGTCGGCGACGATGGCGTCGAGTTCGGGGCGGCTGGGGCGCCAGCCGAGGGTCTGGTGGGCGCGTTCGGCGGAGGCGACCAGGACGGCGGGGTCGCCGGCGCGGCGCCCGGAGGTGACGACGGGGATCTCGCGGCCGGTGACGCGGCGGACGGACTCGATGACCTCGCGGACGGAGAAGCCGCTGCCGTTGCCGAGGTTGCAGATGAGGTGCTCGCCGGGCCTGGCGGCGTCCAGGGCGAGCAGGTGGGCCTCGGCGAGGTCGGCGACGTGGATGTAGTCGCGGATGCAGGTGCCGTCGGGGGTGGGGTAGTCGTCGCCGTAGACGGCGATGTGCTCGCGCTGTCCGAGGGCGGCCTGGAAGACCAGCGGGATGAGGTGCGACTCGGGGTCGTGCCGCTCGCCGTAGGCGCCGTACGCGCCGGCCACGTTGAAGTAGCGCAGGGAGACGGCGGCCAGGCCGTGGGCGGCGGCCTCGCTGGTGATCAGGTGGTCGACGGCGAGCTTGGTGGCGCCGTAGGTGTTGGTGGGGGAGGTGCGGGCGGTCTCGGCGATCGGCACGCTCTCGGGCTCGCCGTAGACGGCGGCGGTGGAGGAGAAGACGAGCTTGCGCACGCCGGCCTTGCGCATCGCGGAGACCAGTTCGAGCGAGCCGGCCACGTTGTTGCGCCAGTACTTCTCGGGGTCCACGACGGACTCGCCGACCTGGGAGGAGGCGGCGAAGTGCAGCACGCCGTCGAAGGAGCCGTCCAGGACGTCGGCGGCGTCCTGGATCCGGCCCCGGACGAAGTCGGCTCCGGCGGGCACGCCCTCACGGAAGCCGGTGGAGAGGTCGTCCAGGACGGTGACCTGGTGGCCCGCCTCCAGCAGGTGGGCTCCGACCACGCTGCCGACGTAGCCGGCGCCACCGGTGACCAGGTACTTGCTCATGATGCGACCTCCCGCAGGCGATCTGCCGCCAACCTCGGACGACACATCGTTGATGAACGCTTCAGACCGGATCCGTCCCGGTGCGCGACCATTGTCCCCTGCCCCGGCGAGTGCCCCGCCCGCCCGTCCGGTCGCACGTCCGGTCGCACGTCCGACCGCCCAACGAGTCGGGCCCGCGCCCGGTCACGGGCCCGGACGCTGGTGCGGTCGTGGGCTCAGTCGCGGGCCATCCGCGCCAGCAGGCCGGTGCGCGCCGCCACGGCGGCCGCCTCCAGTCTGGTGCGGGCGCCGAGCTTCGTCAGGACGCGCTGCACGTGGGTACGGGCCGTGCTGGCGGCGATCCCCATGCCGTCCGCGATGGCCTGGGTGTCCTCGCCGTCCGCGATCCGGACCAGTACCTGGATCTCACGGCGGGTCAGCACTCGCAGCAGCAGCAGAGCCTCGTCGTCGGGCTCGGCCACCGGCCGGAGCAGCTGTTCGAACGCACCCCGGAGCAGCTCCGCCGCCACCGCCGCCTCGCCACCACGGACTCGTGCGACGGCCCGCTCCACCACGTCGATCCGCTCGTCACTGCGCACGTACCCGGCCGCTCCGGCGGCGAACGCGCCTGCCACCCCGTGCAGTTCGCCCATCGGGCCGAGGACGATCACGGCCACCTCGGGACGCTCCCGGCGGATCCGCCGCAGTGCGTCGAAGGCGCCGGGCTCCCCCGGCGCGGCGATGCCCAGCAGGCAGACCTCCGGGCGGCGGCCGACCAGCAGGTCGAAGGCCGCGCCGGCCGGCGAGCCGACCGCGAGCACCCGGTGGCCGCGCAGTTGCAGGGCGGCGGCGAGCGCCTCGGCGAGCAACCGGTGGTCGTCGACCACCACGAGCCGAACGCCCACGGCGACCTCCAGTCCGATCCGGCTGCCCTGCCTGCGGTCGCACCCGCTCCGCACCGGCCCCCGGCCGTGCCCCCGGGCCGTCCGCGCGCCGGAGTCGTGCACCGGGGCAGCCTGTGACGCACCATCAGAGCGCATTCCGTACCCGATCCGCCAGGGCGCACCCCTGCGGGGCTCCACCGTAGCGCCCGGGAACGAGAAAAGACCCTCGCCAGTGGCGAGGGTCTTTCTTCGTGGAGCCCCCATGCGGAATCGAACCGCAGACCTTCTCCTTACCATGGAGACGCTCTACCGACTGAGCTATAGGGGCGAACCGGTCGAACAAGGAAGACCTTACATGGTCATCGGCCGGAAAGTGAAATCAGTGACGGCCCCGGCTCGGCCACCGCGCACACCGGCCGGCCGGGCGTCGTAGGCGAGCCCGAACTCCCGGCGTACGGCCGGTAACTGCGGCATGGGCGGGCCCGTCCACCGGCCTGTCCTCACCCCCGCCCGGGCTCCGCTCCGGCCGTCACCCGCAGTGCGCCCATCCCGTGGGGGTCGGCGAGCAGCAGGATGCCGTCCGGGGTGACGTCGGCGGCCGTCAGCGGCGCCTGCGAGAGGAACACCGCGACCGGTTCGTCGCCGGTGCGGTCCCAGATGCGGACCTGCTCGGCGTCCGGGCCGATCATGTACCGGGCCGCGGCCCGCTGCTCCTCGCCCGGGCGGGCGAGCGTCCCGGCGCCGGCGAGCGGCTCACCGGTGACGGCGTCGTACGCCACGAAGGTGTGCCCCTCCGCGGCCGGCAGCGCCGCCACCACGGCGGGCGAGCCGTCCGGGCCGTACGCGGCGGTGAGGGCGGTCACCTCCGGCAGCGGGTGCCACCAGAGCGTGTGCCAGGGCAGGTCCGGGCCGAGGTCGGGCGCGGGCAGGCCGTCCTGGCGGCAGGCGTTCTCCAGCAGGCCCGCGCGCTGGGCCGGGCCCACCTCGCTCCGGGTGAGCAGCGGGGCGAGGCGCAGCCACGTCCGGGCCAGCGGCGGGAGGTCGGCGCCGGCCCGGTCGAGATGCTCGGCGCCGGCCCGCAGGAGGACCTGCGGTCCGTGCAGCAGGAAACCCGGGTCGGCCAGCAGCCCCGGCAGCAGCCCGGCCTCCAGGGCGTGACCGGTGAGCTGCTCGTGGACGTACAGGCCGGCGCGGGCCCAGCGCTCCGGGCCGGGCCCGGGGGTGCCCTCGGTGACGGTGTCCAGCAGGACGCGGGTGATCCGGCGGTGCGCCTCGCGGGCGGTGGTGCCCAGCCGGTCGCGCAGCTCGGCGCCGATGGCAGGGTGCACCAGCCGGACACCCTCGCCGTCCCGGCTCCCCGCCGGGCCCTCGCCTGCTTCGACCTGCCTCACCGCTTCGATGAAGGGGGCGAGCAGGGTCCGCCCGTCGGCCGGCGCCGCATCGAGGTCACGGCCGGCCACCGCCGACGCCAGCCGCGCCCACAACGCCCGTGGGATGACGGCACCGTCGCCGGCCAGCGCGAGCGGGGTGAGCAGGCGGCGGAGCGTCAGCTCGTCCGCCCCGCAGCGCAGGGCGTGCAGGTCGATGGCCTCGCCCACGGTGGCCGGCAGCCGTGACGGCCCGGCCCCGGCCGTGGTCCGCAGCGACCAGGCCGCCAGCCGGACGACGAGCGGGTTGCGGGCCGTACGGGCCAGCTCCTCGGCGAGCCGGTCCAACTGCGGCCCCGGCGGCGCGAACGGGAGGCCGCCGCCCAGCGTGTGCGCGGCCTGCAACGCCAGCCCGGGAGCGTCGGCCCACGGCGCCTCGTCCAGGTCCACCACCCTGACCTGCTCGGGCGGCAACTCCCCCGCGAGCCACTCGGCCTGCGCCCGGGGCAGCTCCGCCAGCAGCCGCACCCCCGGGGACTGCGCGAGCGGGCTGAGGACGGACCGGGTGGCCCTGACGGTCTCGTCCCGGGCCCGCAGCACGCCGACCCGGTCGAGGTCCGTCACCACGACGGCCGTCGGGCTCTCCTCCTCCAGCATGGCGAACCGCTCGTACACCTCGGCGGTGAGCCGGGCCCCGGGCGCGAGTTCGTCCGCCACCCGCCCCAGCAACTGCGCCGAGGTGAGCCCGGCGGCGCCGAACACCAGCGGGGCCGGCAACCCGGCCGGCGGCACCGTCGCGGGGTCCAGGGCGCCGAGGTCGATCCCACTGCGGAAGGCCTGGTCACACAGCATCAGGAACCCGGACACCAGTCTCGACCGGCCACTGCCCGGACCACCCGTCACCAGCAGCACCTTCGGCGCCGACGGCCCGCCGCCGCGCCAGGCCGCCAGCTCCCGCAGGGCCGCGGCCCGACCGCCGATGTGCGGATGCGGCTGGTACCGGACGCTTCCCGGGCCACTGTCCGGGCCGGTGGTCGGCGCGCTGCTCGGGCCGGTCATGCGGGGCACTCCCTATGTCGCGGTGGCACCGTGGCGACACAGCCGTGCCGCCACGCCGGGCCACTCCGCAGGCCTCCCGAAGCCGGACCCGGCGGTGTGCCGGCAGGACCTGCGACGCCGGAGCTGCCCCGGCCCTGCCCCGCGGACGTGACCTGATCTGTCCGCCGACCAGCGTAGCGCCGGTGCACGCACATCACGGTCGGCAGGGCCGTGGCCCGGCCCACCTCCGGTCACCACTCCCGCCAGTCGTCGGTGATCTCGTACGCCCCGATCCCGCGCCGGGCCGCGAGCGCATCGACGTCCGCCCCGGCCGCGACCAGGACGGCGTCGATGTACGCACAGAGCTCCTCGCGCTCGCCGGTCTCGTACGCGGCCCCGTCGTACTCCTCGTTCACCGCGTTCAGCGCCAGCACCACGCGCTCGACCGCCCCGAACAGCTCCTCGTCCGTACGTCCCGCCGAGCCGCTCCCCAGCTCCGCCTCGTACCCGGCCAGCACCGCATCGGTGCTCGCGATCATCGAGTCGGGAAACAGCTGCGCCGTGTACGCCTCCGCCGGATCGAGCGTGCCGGCCGCCAACGCCGCCGCCTCCTCGGCACGCCGGCGGCGCCAGTCGGTGGTCGGGCGGTGCGGCAGCGATCGGATGTCGTCCATGCCCCGGACGGTAGCGACGGCCACCGACAACGGCGAAGGACCGACGACGCGCGATGCGCGGTGCCGGTCCCTCAGCGTTGGAGCAGGTGTCTAGCGGGTGTACGGATTGTCCGACGGCGGGTTGGCCGGCGGACCGTACTGCTGCGGCGGCTGCTGCCCGTACGGAGGAGCCGCCGGAGGCTGCTGCGGCCGGCCGCCGGGCTGCTGCTGCCCGTAGGGCGGCTGAGGCGCCGTCGGGTACCCCTGGGGAGCGCCCACGGGCGTCGGGACGGGCGCGGCAACGGCCGCGGCGGCAGTCGCCGCCGAACGACGCCGGGCCGCCACGATCGCGACCACGACACCCAGCAGGACCGCCACGCCGATCACCGAACCACCGATGATCCAGACGATGTTCGACGAGCTGGAGTCACCGCCGTCCGCCGACTGCGTGCCGGGAACGGTGATCGGGTCGCTGCCCTCCCCGGGCGCGGCACTCGTCGCGGGTGCACCCGCCGCCGGGGACTCGGCCGGCGCGGAGGGCGCCTTCGTCGGGTCCGCCGAGGGCGCGGTGGCGGCCGGCGAAGCCACCGGATCGCCGTCCAACTGACCGGCCAACGGACTCACATCGGCCGGCCCCGGGTCACCCGGGGTCGCCAGCGCGACACGGGGCCGCACGATGCCGAACCCGAGCTCATCGGTACGGGCGGCGCCGCTCGCCGGCTTGCCGGCGGTGTTGATCAGGACGCGCAGGACCTGGTTGGGGGTCCAGTCGGGGTGAGCGGAGAAGAGGAGTGCGGCGGAGGCGGAGACGATGGCG
>FTKL01000646.1_pt5 | contig 14909 bp, 15 predicted proteins | sample 2434061 | NCBI WGS metagenome assembly FTKL01 (sample SAMEA3914816, study PRJEB12502) | metagenome | biome: forest; material: soil | place: USA | collected 2011-09-16 | depth 0.3 m
GCGGGGCGGCCGAGGGCGAGGGCGGCGGCGCCGGTGCCGCGGGCGCTGATCACGTCGCGCAGGACGCCGGTGACGGCGTCGGCGGTGCCCCGGTCGAGTGCGGTGGTGGCCTGGTGGTCGGGCAGCCGGGGGAGGTCGGAGTACCCGGTGTGCTCCAACTTGAGGACGGACCAGGGGGTCTGGGCCTGGCCGTGGTTGGCGAGGGCGGCGTAGACGGCGGCCAGGTCGATGGCGCTGGGCGTGACGGTGCCGAGCGTCATGGAGGTGTTGGCCGGGTCCATGCCGGGGACGTCGCCGGGGATGCCGAGCCGGACGGCGGTCTGCCGGACGTCGGCGAGGCCGGCGTCGACGCCCTCCTGCGCGTACACGGAGTTGACGGACTTCACCATCGCCTGGCGCAGGGTCACGGAGCCGTAGTCGATGTCGTCCTCGTTGGGCGGCGCGTAGGCGGTGGGGCCGCCCACGACGTCCCGGCCGCTGGTGCCGTCGTAGACGGTCTCGGTGGTGATGCGGCGGCCGTCCTGGGTGGTGCGGTTGTTCTCGATGCCGGCGGCGAGTTCGAGCGGTTTGAAGGTGGAGCCGATCTGGTTGTCCTGGCGCAGCGCGTCGTTGAAGGGCTGCTTCGCGTAGTCGGGGCCGCCGTACGCGGCGACCAGGCGGCCGGTGGCGGGCTCGACGGAGGCGCCGGCGACGCGGACGTCGGTGTCGGTGTCCGGGCGGGTCTTCGGGTCGAGTTCGTCGGAGAGCTGCTGCCGGACGGCGGCGGCGAAGGCGTCCTGCCTGGCCTTGTCGAAGGTGGTGGTGATGCGCCAGCCGCCGGCCTTGAGGGTGGCGGCGTCGACGGTGCCGGTGGTGGCGAGGTAGGTGTCGGCGATGTCGACCAGGTAGCCGCTCTGGCCGCTGAGGCCGGTGGCGGGCCTGGGGTCGACGGGTTCCGGGAAGACGGTGGCGGCCCGGGTGCCGGCGTCCAGGAAGCCGAGGGTGACCATCCCGTCGAGGACGTAGTTCCAGCGGGCCACGGCCTTGGCGCGGTTGGCGGGGGTGGCGTTCTTGACGTCGTAGGCGCTGGGAGCCTGGAGCAGGGCGGCGAGGTAGGCGCTCTGGGCGGTGGTGAGGCGTGAGACGTCGGTGTTGAAGTAGGCGTTGGCGGCGCTCTGGATGCCGTAGGCGTTGCGGCCGAAGTAGCTGGTGTTCAGGTAGCCGGTGAGGATCTGCTCCTTGGTCTGCTGCTGGTCGACCTTGAGCGAGATGAAGAGCTCCTTGACCTTGCGCGAGATCGTCTGGTCCTGCGTCAGGTAGTAGTTCTTGACGTACTGCTGGGTGATGGTGGAGCCGCCCTGGGTGCCCTTGCCGGTGACGGTGTTCCAGCCGCCGCGGAGCATGCCCTTCAGGTCGACGCCCTTGTTGCGGTAGAAGGTGCGGTCCTCGGCGGAGACGGTGGCGTGCTGGGTGTCGAGGGGGATCTGGTCGAGGGTGACGTCGGTGCGGTTGACGGCGCCGGTGCGGGCGAGTTCGGTGCCGTCGGCGTAGTAGTAGATGTTGTTCTGGGCGACGGCGTGGGCGTTCGGGTCGGGGACGGGGACGACCAGGTAGAGCGTGACGAAGGCGGCGATGCCGAGCAGGAGCAGGCCGGTGAGACCGCCGAGGAGCATCCGCCAGGTCGGGATGGCGCGGCGCCAGGAGGGCAGGGCGCGGCGGGCGGCGCGTCTGGCGTGGCGGCGCTCCGCGCGGGTGCCGTGGGCGGGGCCGGTGAGCCGGGGCGGTCGGGTGGGGTCGGGCTGCGGGTCCGCGGGCTCCTGGCTCATGGGGTGATTATGTGCGATTTGATCGTTGATCAGGTGGTTCTTCCGACTCTGCTGGCGGGTCGGGCCGTTGTCCGCGCGGGCCGCTAATTCGGCTGCGCAGGGTGATCGGTGGCGGTACGGTGAAAGGTGAGAACCGCATAGCGCAGTCAGTGCGTGAGAGCTCCGCCCGCCGCCCGGCACCCCCGGGGTCAGGCCGGTCGGAGCCGGTCCGGCGTGCCCGCAGGTACGTCGGCACGTCGGGCGGCCGGTGCCCACGACTGTGCCCAGCCATGTCGACAAGGAGACAATATGCCGGTATCAGCGCAGCTCGGGCCGCCACCCGGCGGCGCCGTCGGGCTCTACCTCGCCGTCGCCCGCGGCAGTTTCCGCCGCTACTCCACCTACCGGGCCGCCACCCTGGCCGGCGCCTTCACCAACACCGTCTTCGGCTTCATCCTGGCCTACACCTTCCTCGCGCTCTGGCAGGCCCGCCCCGGCCTCGGCGGCTACGACACGAGTACGGCCGTCACCTACATCTGGGTCAGCCAGGCACTGCTGGTCACCGTCGCGGTCTGGGGCGGCGGCTTCCAGGACGACGTCCAGGAGCGGTTCCGCACCGGCGACATCGCCGTCGACCTGTACCGCCCGGTGGACTTCCAGACCTGGTGGCTCGCGGGCGACCTGGGCCGGGCCGGCTTCCACCTGCTCGCCCGCGGCGCCGTACCGCTGATCGCCGGGGCGCTCGCCTTCCACCTCCGGCTGCCGCACGACCCGGCGGTCTGGGCGGAGTTCCTGCTCTCGGTGCTGCTCGCGGTCGTGGTCAGCTTCGGGCTGCGCTACCTGGTCTCGCTGACCGGGTTCTGGCTGCACGACTCGGAGGGCGTGCGCGCGGTGATGCTGGTGGTGTCGATGTTCTTCTCCGGGATGCTGCTGCCGATCGCGTTGTTCCCGGGCGTGCTCGGCGAGGTCGCGCCGCTGCTGCCGTGGGCCTCCCTGGTGCAGATCCCCACCGACGTGTTCCTGCAACGGCGCACCGGCACGGGCCTGCTGGGCGCCCTCGGCTTCCAGGCCGGGTGGGCGGTGGCGCTGCTCGCGGCCGGCCGGGTCGTCCAACTGCTCGCCACCCGCAGGGTCGTGGTGCAGGGTGGCTGACCCCGTACTGGCGCGCGCCCGCTGGGCGCTGCGCGCCTGGTGGCTGATGGCCGGGATGTGGACCAGGGCGGTGATGTCCTACCGGGCGTCCTTCGCCCTGATGCTCGGCGCGAGCATCCTGGTGACCTCGCTCGACTTCGTGGTGATCGTGCTGATGTTCCAGCACACCGACCGGCTCGGCGGCTGGACCCTGCCCGAACTCGCCTTCCTGTACGGGACGTCCGCCTTCGCGCTGGGCATGGCCAACCTGCTGGTCGGCAGTGCCGACTCGCTCGGCGACAAGATCCGCACCGGCACCCTCGACACCATGCTGATCCGGCCCGCCCCCGCGCTCGCCCAACTCTGCGCCGAGCGCTTCTCGCTGCGCCGCATCGGCCGCCCGCTCCAGGCCGCCGCCGTGCTGCTCTGGTCGCTCGGCGCGCTGGACGTCCACTGGAGCTGGGACCGCGTGCTGCTCGTCCCCGTGCTGCTGCTCTGCGGGACGGTGATCTTCTCGGCCGTCTTCGTCGGCGGCGCCAGCCTGCAGTTCTGGTGGGGCGAGGCCAAGGAGCTGCAGAACTCCTTCACCTACGGCGGCGCCACCCTGCTGCACTACCCGCCGACCATCTTCGCCAAGGAGCTGGTGGCCGGCGCCGTCTTCGGCGTGCCGCTGGCCTTCGTCAACTGGCTCCCCGCCCTGCACATCCTCGGCCGCCCCGACCCGCTCGGGCTGCCCGCCGCCTTCCAGTACGCCTCACCGCTCGCCGCCGCGCTCTGCGCCTGCGTGGCGGGTCTGGCCTGGCGGGCCGGCCTGCGGGCGTACCGCAGCACCGGCAGCTGAACCCCTCACCCCCACCAGGAAGGACCGTTCGGATGGCACTGATCGAACTCGACGACGTCCACCGCACCTTCACCGTCCGCGCGAAGACCGGCCGGTTCCGCCGGGAGAAGCGCGAGGTCCGCGCCGTGGACGGGCTGAGCTTCACCGTCCAGGCCGGCGAGTGCGTCGGCTACATCGGGCCCAACGGCGCCGGCAAGTCCACCACCATCAAGATGCTCACCGGCATCCTCGTCCCGTCCGCCGGGCGGCTGCGGGTGGCCGGCGTCGACCCGGCCCGCGAACGCACCGCCCTCGCCCGCAGGATCGGCGTCGTCTTCGGCCAGCGCACCACCCTCTGGTGGGACCTGCCGCTGCGCGACTCCTACGAACTCGCCCGCCGGATCTACCGCATCCCCGAGGCCCGCTACCGGGCCAACCTCGCCCGCTGCGTCGAACTCCTCGAACTGGGCGCCCTGCTGGACACCCCCGTCCGCCAGCTCTCGCTCGGCCAGCGGATGCGCGGCGACCTCGCCGCCGCCCTGCTGCACGACCCGCAGGTGCTCTACCTGGACGAGCCGACCATCGGCCTGGACGTGGTCAGCAAGGGCCGGGTGCGGGACTTCCTGCGCGAGGTCAACCGCGAGCAGGGCACCACCGTGCTGCTCACCACCCACGACCTGGTCGACATCGAGCAGCTCTGCGGCCGGGTGATGGTCATCGACCACGGCCGGGTGGTCCACGACGGCGGCCTGGACGCGCTGCACGCGACCGGGCGGAGCGAACGCACCCTGGTCGTCGACCTCGCCGAGGCCCGCCCGGCGATCGAGGTGCCCGGCGCCCGGGTGGTGAAGGTGGACGGGCCGCGCCAGTGGCTGGCCTTCCCCGCCCAGGACAGCGCGGCGCCGATCGTGGCCGCCGTCGCGGAGCGCTACCCGATGGTCGACCTGTCGGTCCGCGAGCCGGCCATCGAGGACGTCATCGCGCGGATGTACGCGCACGCCGCGATCGGCTGAGCGGGACGCAGCGGACGGCGCGCGGCGCGCGGGGGCGGGGTGGAGAGGATTCCGCGCGCCGGGCACGAGGCAGACTGGCGGGGTGAGCGACGAAGCCTTCAGTACGACCGGCCGCGGGGTGAGGTTCACCGCGGCCGACGAGGAGAAGAGACGCGGCGTCCGCCGGATGAAGACCATCGCGACGGGGCTGCTGGGTCTCGCGAGCGTGGTCTTCGCCCTGGCGACCTGGGCGAAGGCCTCCGGCGCGGGGCCCTGGGCCGGGTACCTGGCGGCGGCGGCCGAGGCGGGCATGGTCGGCGCGCTGGCCGACTGGTTCGCCGTCACCGCGCTGTTCCGCCGTCCGTTCGGCCTGCCGATCCCGCACACCGCGATCATCCCGACCAAGAAGGACGCCTTCGGCAAGTCCCTCGGCGACTTCGTCGGCGAGAACTTCCTCTCCGGCCACGTCGTCCGCACCCGGCTGGCCTCGCTCGGCGTAGCCCGCCGGGTCGGCGAGTGGCTGGCCGCCCCCGGCAGCGCCGAGCGGGTCACCAGGGAGGCCTCGGCCGCGCTGCGCGGGGTGCTCCAGGTGCTGCGCGACGAGGACGTCCAGGCGGTGGTCAGCGAGGCCGTCACCCGGCGGGCCTCGGCGACCTCGGTGGCCGAGCCGATGGGCCGGATGCTCGGCAAGGTGGTCGCCGACGGCGGCCACCACGGGGTGGTCGACCTGATCACCGTCCGGGCCCACGACTGGCTTGCCGAGAACCACGAGGACGTCGTCCACCGGGTGACCGAGAAGACGCCCGGCTGGACGCCGAAGTTCATCGACCACCAGGTCGGCGAGCGGGTCTACAGGGAGCTGATGCGCTTCGTCACCGACATCCGGGACGACCCGCGGCACCCGGCACGCGGCGCCGTCGACAAGTTCCTCGCCGACTTCGCGGCCGAGCTCCAGCACGACCCGGCGACCATCGCCAGGGTGGAGCGGGCCAAGGCCGAGCTGCTGGCCCGGGCCGAGGTGCAGGACCTGATCGCCTCCACCTGGGCAGCCGTCCGCTCACTGGTGATGACCGCCGCCGAGGACGAGGACAGCGAGCTGCGCCGGCGCATCACCCGGGGCGTGCGCGACTTCGGCGCGCGTCTGGCGGTCGACCGCAAGCTCCAGGCCAAGGCCGACACCTGGCTCCAGGACGCCGCCCAGTACGTCGTGGACACCTACCGCGAGGAGATCACCTCGCTGATCTCCGAGACGGTGGCCGGCTGGGACGCCGACGACGCCTCCCGCAAGATCGAGGCGAACGTCGGCCGGGACCTCCAGTTCATCCGGATCAACGGCACCGTGGTCGGCGCCCTGGCCGGGCTGCTGATCCATACGGCGGCCGTCGCGCTCGGCGGCTGAGCCGGCCTCGCGTAGCCTTGCCGCAACCCATGAGACGCGCGTAGAAAGAGAGCCACACCGTGGTCCAGCCGGACGGGAAGAGCGGCATCGAGGCGTTCATCGCGGGCATGCCCAAGGCGGAACTGCACGTCCACCACGTCGGGTCGGCCTCGCCCCGGGTGGTCGCCGAACTGGCCGCCCGCCACCACGGGTCGAAGGTGCCCACCGACCCGGCCGCGCTCGCCGAGTACTTCACCTTCACCGACTTCGCCCACTTCATCGAGGTCTACCTCAGCGTGGTCGACCTGATCCGCGACGCCGAGGACGTCCGGGCGCTGACCTACGGCGTCGCCGAGGACATGGCCCGCCAGCAGATCCGGTACGCCGAGCTGACCGTCACGCCGTACTCCTCGGTCAGCCGCGGCATCCCCGACGTCGCCTTCATGGAGGCCATCGAGGACGCCCGCAAGGCCGCCGAGAAGGACCTCGGCGTGGTGCTCCGCTGGTGCTTCGACATCCCCGGCGAGGCCGGCCTCGCGGCGGCCGAGGAGACCACCAGGCTCGCCGTCGACCTCGCCCCCGAGGGTCTGGTCAGCTTCGGCCTCGGCGGCCCGGAGATCGGCGTGCCGCGCCCCCAGTTCAAGCCGTACTTCGACCGGGCCCGGGCGGCCGGCCTGCGCAGCGTCCCGCACGCCGGCGAGACCACCGGCCCGGAGACCGTCTGGGACGCCCTGCGGGTGCTCGGCGCGGAGCGGATCGGCCACGGCACCCAGGCGGTCAGGGACGCCTCGCTGCTGGACTGGCTCGGCGAGCACCGCATCCCGCTGGAGGTCTGCCCGACCTCCAACATCGCCACCCGGGCCGTCGAGCGGATGGAGGAGCACCCGATCCGGCAGATGGTCGACGCCGGGCTGCTCGTCACGGTCAACAGCGACGACCCGCCGATGTTCGGCACCGACCTCAACACCGAGTACGCCGTCGCCGCGCAGCTGCTCGGCCTCGACGAGGCCGGTGTCGCCGCACTGGCGAAGAACTCCGTCGAGGCGTCCTTCCTGGACACCGCCGGCAAGGCCCGGCTGGCCGGCGAGATCGACACCTACCTGGCGGACTGGGACAAGGGCTGACCGGGGCGGTGGTGGGTCCCGCCCCGGGCGGGACCCACCACCGGCCTCAGGCCGCCCGCAGCGCCCCGGCGGCGGGAGCAGACGACTCGCGGTGCAGCCAGGCCCGCTCGGCCGTGCTCCAGGCGGTGGTGGTGACCAGATAGAGCCCGGCGGCGAGCGGCACCAGCGCGGCGAACAGCACCGTGCCGAACGACAGGTACGGCATCAGGGCCGCCCCCGGCGCCGGCGCCGACCCGGTGGCGGCGGCCGCCGCTGCCGGCCGCCGGGCCCGGCGGAAGTTCGCCCAGCCCACCGCCGCGAGCGCCGCGTACAGCGCGCCGAAGACCAGCAGCTGCGCCGGGCCGTGCGCGCCGCCCACGTGCAGGCCGAGCGGAACCCCGCCGACGGTGTGCCCGAGCAGGTCGTTCGGGGTGGTGAAGAGCCGGTACATCACCGAGAAGAACGGGATCTGCACCAGCATCGGCAGGCACCCCGCGAACGGCGACGCCTTCTCCTCCCGGTACAGCTCGGCCAGGGCCTCGCGGAGCTTCTCCGGCTTGCCCTTGTGCTTGCGGTTCAGCTCGGCGACCTGCGGCGCGAGCCGGGTCCTGGCCTTCTCGCCACGGGCGGCGGCCCGGGCCAGCGGGTGCAGCGCGAGGCGCACGCAGACGGTGAACAGGACGATCGCGGCGGCGGTCGGCAGCACCTGCGCGAGCGCGGACACGACATCGTGGGCCAGGCCGACGGCCGGGTCGAGGACAGAAAGTACGGACATGGTGAGCGAGCCCTCCGGGGTCTCGTGAGCGAGAGGTCGGCGGAGGACGGCCGCGAATGGAGCGGTGGAGCTTACGCGGCCGTCGGGGCCGCGCCCGGGGCCCTGGGGCGTCGACGGCCCCGGGCGTCCGGATCACGCTGCGGGAGGAAGGCGGTGCGGAACGCGCGCCGGCGCAGCGTCCCGTCCCGTACGGCGGCCGGGGCCCGCGCCCCGAGCAGCCGGCCGGTGGCCAGCGCACCGGCCGCCACGCCGGACAGCAGCACCAGGGCCGCGGCGGCCGCGACGGCGGTCAGACCGGGCGAGCCGGTCAGCAGGTCGCCGGTGAGCAGGCGCAGCAGGCCGAGGAGGGCGGCGAGCAGTGTCATCGTCGGCCCTCTCCGGATCGTCATACGCAGGTGGCGGCCGTTGCCGCTGAGGACGATGGTACGGGTGCGGCGCGCCCTGGCAAGAGCCGGCCGGACGGACGGTCGCCGCACCGTAGCCAACGGTGCTACACGGGGCTACCGTGGAGGGATGAAGACGATTACCCAGCGCGAGTTCCGCAACAACTCCGCCGCGGTGATGGACGCGGTCGAGGCGGGCGAGATCTTCCACATCACCCGCAACGGCGTCGAGGTCGCCGAACTGCGGCCGGTCTCCGGCCGGCGGCGGCTGAGCGCGGAGGAACTGGTCGCCCGGCACAGCAGGCTGCCGAAGGTCGACTACCAGCAGATGCGCAAGGAGAGCGAGGAGTACTTCGGCTCCGAGGACCTCCTCGGCGAGGACGACGACCCGTTCGAGCGGCGCCGTGGCTGAACGCCGCCGCAGCCCCCGGCGCCGCCCCGCCGGGGTGCTGGACACGTGCGTCTACATCGACCTGGCACTGCTCGACCCGGCGGACCTGCCGGCCGTCCCCGAGCTGACCGCGATCACCTTCGCCGAGCTCCAGCAGGGCGTCGCGATGGCCCGCGACCCGCTCAGCCGGGCCGCCCGGCTGGAGGTGCTCGGCGCGGCGATGGCCGACTTCGACCCGCTGCCCTTCGACAGCGCCGCCGCCGCCCGCTACGGCACGCTGGTCGCGCTGACCATCGCGGCGGGGCGCCAGCCGCGCCCGCGCCGGATCGACCTGATGATCGCCGCCGTCGCCTCGGCGCACGGCCTGCCGCTGTACACCCGCAACATCGCCGACTTCCGGGGCCTGGGCGCCGCCGTCGAGGTCATCGCCATCTGAGGCCCCGACCCGCCCCCGGACCCCGCCCCCGGACCCCGGCAGGGCCTTGACCTCCGCCACGCAGCACCGCGAGCGAGCCGAAGGAGCGCGCCGGTGCCGAAAGCGAGGAGCGAGGAAGCGACCGACGAAGGAGGGAGCGCGGGAGCGACGACCGTCGGCGCCGGATCAAAGCGCCCCGGAGGCGAGCCGAGCCCTATTAAGAGGTGCTTACGACTGTGCCGGTGGCGGCGGAGGCGCGGGCGGCCTCCAGGACGGTCAGGGTGGCGACGGCGTCCCTCGGGTCGACCGGGGGCGGGGTGCCGGTGGCCAGGGCGGCGGCGATGCCCGCGTAGTAGGCCGGGTAGTCGCCCGGGTCGGTGGGGACGGGGGCGGACGACTCGTCCGTGCCGAGCGTCCCGTACGCGGCCGGGTCGTCGGCGCCCCAGGCGTGCGGGCCGTCGGGGCGCAGGCCGGCCTTGAGGGCGTCCTCCTGCGGGTCCATGCCGAACTTGACGTACCCGGCGCTGTCGCCGAGCACCCGCAGCCGGGGGCCGATCAGTGGGGTGACGGCGCTGGTCCACAGGTGGGAGCGGGTGCCGGAGGCGTGGGTCAGGGCGAGGAAGGCGTCGTCGTCCACCACCGCGCCGTCCCGGCGGATGTCGATCTCGGCGTAGACCGTCTCGACCGGGCCGAACAGGGTGATCGCCTGGTCGACCAGGTGGCTGCCCAGGTCGTACAGGGTGCCGCCGACCTCGGCCGGGTCGGCGAGCTCGCGCCAGCCGGCCTTCGGCTTGGGCCGGAACCGCTCGAAGCGGGACTCGAAGCGGTGCACCCGGCCGAGGGCGCCCTCGGTGACGAGCCGGCGGGCCGTCAGGAAGTCGCCGTCCCACCGGCGGTTCTGGAAGACGGAGAGCAGTACGCCGCGGCTCTCGGCGAGCTTGCAGAGCTCCAGCGCCGAGGCGGCGGTCGCGGCGAGCGGCTTGTCGACCACGGTCGCCAGCCCGGCCTCGATCGCGGCCCGGGCCAGCGGCACGTGCGTCCGGTTGGGGGAGGCGATGACGATCAGGTCGAGGGCGTCCCGATCGGCGAAGAGCTCCTCGGGGGTGTCCACGGCGCGGGCGTCCGGGTGGTCGCGGTGCAGCTTGGCGCGGCGGTCGGGGTTGGCGGTGACCACCGCGTCCAGCCGCAGCCCGGGGGTGGTGGCGATCAGCGGCGCGTGGAAGGCGGAGCCGGCCAGGCCGTAACCGACCAGGCCGACGCGGAACGGGGGGCGGGGCGCGGTGCTCATGCGCCCTACTCAATCACGGCCCGCCCCGCCGTCCGGTGGTTGCGGCGCTCGCGGCGTTTCAGCGCGCGTGGGCCCCGGGCGCGCGCCGGCTCCGGCGCACGGCGATGACGGTGGCGCCGGAGAGCAGGAAGGAGGCGCCGATCGAGGCGAGGACGCCGAGCGAGCGGTCGCTGCCGGTCTCGGCGAGGTTCGCGGCGCCGGCAGTGGCAGTGGCAATGGTGGTGGCGGCGGGGGCAGTCGGGGGAGCTACGACGGGGGCCGCGGCCGGGGCAGTGGCGGCGGCAGCCGCAGCAGCAGGAGGAGCGGCCGCCACCGTGGCCGGGTGCGAGTGGCCGGCCGCCGGGGCAGCGGTGGCCGACGGGGTGCCGGTCGCCGGGGCGGTGGTGTCCGAGGCCGGTACGGGGGCGCCTCCGGCGGGGACGCCGGTGCCGTCGAAGACCACGTCGGAGCAGGAGTAGAACGCCTCCGGGCTGTCCGAGCGCTGCCAGATCGCGTACACCAGCTGGCGTCCGGTCCGCCCGGCGGGGATCCGGCCGGGCAGCACGTAGGAGCCGTCGACGAGCTTCGGGTCGGTGACGGTGAGGAACGGCTGGGCGTCGAGGTTCGACCAGGCCAGCGGCTTGGCCGGGTCGTAGCTGCCGTTGGTGAGGAACAGCTGGAAGGTGCCCCGGTGCGGTGCGGTGGCGCGGAACCTGAAGGTGAAGTCGGCGCCGGCGATGAGGTTGGTGGCGGGCCAGTCGGCGCGCGGCAGGTCCAGGCCCTTGAACATCTCGTTGCCGGCGCTGCACAGCCGGCCGTCCGGGATGAGCCCGCGGTGGCGCCCGGCGGCGTCGCCGATCCGCAGGCTCATCCAGTCGTAGAGCCCGGCGGTGCCCCCGGCGGCGACGGCGGCCCGGCAGGCGGCCGAGGCGGGGTGCTCGGGGCCCTCCAGGTAGCAGCCCTCGATCCGGCTGAGCGGGTTCTGCATCGAGCCGTGCGCGGCGGCCGTGCCGGTCCCGAGGGTGGCGGCCAGGGCGCAGCCGGCGAGGGCGGCGCCGAGGGCGCGGAGGGCGCGGAGGGCGGCGAGGGTGGGGCGTGCGGGCATGGCGGGGTACTCCTCGGGGGAGTGGGGTGAGGGTTTTGTCCCTTTGAAGCTAGCCCGACCGGATAGTCCTACTGAGGGGTAATCAGTGTGGTTAGGGGTGACTTAAGGTGCCGTTGAGGCGGCGGGTGCGGAGAGGGCGTTCAGAGCGCCGGAAGTCCGCTGGGCGGGACATGCTGCCGTCGGGCAGGTGTGCGGATTAGGCTGTGCCCCGTTGGGGCAGCCAGCAGTACTTCGCACGACCACCGCAAGACTTCGGGAGACACGCACGTGGCAGACCGCAAGCCCATCGAGTCCTGGCTGACCGACATGGACGGTGTCCTCATCCACGAGGGCACGCCGATTCCCGGCGCGGAGGAGTTCCTCCGCCGGCTGCAGGAGTCCGGCAAGCCGTTCCTGGTGCTCACCAACAACTCCATCTACACGCCGCGCGACCTGAGCGCCCGCCTGGCCGGCATGGGCCTGAACGTGCCGGAGGAGCGCATCTGGACCTCGGCGCTCGCCACCGCCAAGTTCCTCAAGGGCCAGCGCCCGGGCGGCACCGCGTACGTCATCGGCGAGTCCGGTCTCACCACCGCGCTCTACCAGGCCGGCTACGTGCTGACCGACAACAACCCCGACTACGTGGTGCTGGGCGAGACCCGCACCTACAGCTTCGAGGCGCTCACCAAGGCGATCCGCCTGATCAACGCGGGTGCCCGCTTCATCTGCACCAACCCGGACGAGACCGGCCCGTCCACCGAGGGCGTGCTGCCGGCCACCGGTTCGGTCGCCGCGCTGATCACCAAGGCGACCGGCGTCGACCCGTACTTCGTCGGCAAGCCCAACCCGCTGATGATGCGCGAGGCGCTGAACAGCGCGGGTGCCCACTCGGAGACCGCCGTGATGATCGGCGACCGGATGGACACCGACATCGTGGCGGGCATGGAGGCCGGTATGGAGACCATCCTGGTGCTCACCGGTCTGACCGCCGCCGAGGACGTCGAGCGGTTCCCGTACCGGCCGACGCGGGTGGTCAAGTCGATCGCCGACCTGATCGAGATGATCTAGCAGACAGTCCGACGAGCAGGCTCCGCCGCTGGCCACCGGCCGGGGGCGGGGCCTGTCGTCAGTCCTGGGGGAGGGACGTCATGAGTCAGCCGGACAGCGGGCCGGAGCCGGGGGAGAAGCGGGTCACCTGGGCGGAGTTGTACTTCGACCTGGTCTTCGTCTTCGCGATCACGCAGGTCTCCGCACTGCTGCACCACCACCACGACTGGGCGGGCGTCGCGCAGGCGCTGGTGGTCTTCGTCCCGGTCTACTGGTGCTGGGTCGGCACCACCGTGCAGGCCAACATCCGCGACGTGGACACCCCGCGCGACCGCATCGGCATCCTCGCCGTCGGCCTGGCCGGGCTCTTCATGGCGCTGGCCGTCCCCGGCGCGTACGAGGGGCGCGGGCTGCTGCTCGGCGCGGCGTACTGGGCGGCCCGCCTGGTGCTGCTGTGGCTGGTGGTACGGGTGCCGGGGTCGTGGCGCGGCCCGTACGGGATCGGCGCGCTGGTCAGCGGGCCGCTGCTGCTCGCGGGCGGCCTGCTGCACGACGGCCCGCGGGTGGCGCTCTGGACGCTGGCGGCGCTCTGCGACCTGTCCGCGCCGCTGTTCCTGCGGCGGCGCCTCACCAGGGTGGCGTACCACCCGGCGCACATGCCGGAGCGGTTCGGGCTGTTCCTGCTGGTCGCGCTCGGCGAGTCGGTCGTCGGGGTCGGCGCCACGGCCGCCGGCGTCCGCCTGGACGCGGCCGAACTCCTCGCGGTGGCGGCGGGCTTCACCATCTCCTGCGCCCTGTGGTGGCAGTACTTCGTGTACGCCGCCGACGCCATGCGCCACGCCGTCACGGTCGCCGAGTCGCGCCGGGACGTCATCCGGCAGGTCTTCCAGTACGGCCACCTCGGGCTCGTCGGCGGCGTGATCGCCGTCGCGGTCGGCCTCGGCGAGACCGTCGCCGACCCGGGCCGGGCGCTCGGCGCGGGCACCCTCGGCCTGCTCTACGGCGGTTGCGGGCTCTACCTGCTGTGCTTCGGCTACACCCGCTGGATGATGTTCCGCGCGGTCTCGGTCACCCGGATCGTGGCGGCCGGCCTGGTGCTGGCCCTGCTGCCGCTGATGGTGCACCTGCCCGCGCTCGCCGCGCTGCTGACCCTCGCGGCCGCGCTCGTCGCCCTCAACGTGGTCGAGCACCTGCGGGTGCGGCGTACCCGGCTCCCGCTGCCGCCGTGCGCGGCGCCGGAGCTGGCCTGACGCCTCCGGGCCGCGGGCACCGGGGCGGGAACTGTCGGTGGGGCTGTGTAGCGTTCGGAGTGGAAGAGGACGTGCCGGCAGTGGGCGGCGCGGCCGAGGTCGGGGCGGTGCGCGGGCGCGTGCCGTTCCTGGTGGGAGGTTGAAGTCGTGACGGAGACTGTCGAGGCGGGCGTGGGCGCCGGGCTGGAGCTGCCGGAGTCCTGGCAGGGGGTGCTCGCCGAGGAGACGGGCAAGCCGTACTTCGCCGAGCTGGCCGCCTTCGTGGCCGCGCAGCGCGCGGAGCACCAGGTCTTCCCGCCGGCCGGCCAGGAGTTCTCGGCGCTGGCGGCGACGCCGTACGACAAGGTCCGGGTGCTCGTCCTCGGGCAGGACCCGTACCACGACGACAACCAGGCGCACGGGATGAGCTTCTCCGTCCTGCCGGGTGTGAAGACGCCGCCGTCGCTGCGCAACATCTTCAAGGAGCTGGACGCCGACCTGGGCATCCCGGCCCCCGACAACGGCTACCTGATGCACTGGGCCGAGCAGGGCGTGCTGCTGCTCAACGCGGTGCTGACGGTGCGCGCGCACGAGGCCAACTCGCACAAGGCGAAGGGCTGGGAGAAGTTCACCGACGCGGTGATCAAGGCGGTCAGCGACCGCGAGGAGCCGGTCGTCTTCGTGCTCTGGGGCAACTACGCGAAGAAGAAGCTGCCGCTGATCGACACCTCGCGCCACGTGGTGGTGCAGGGGGCCCACCCCTCGCCGCTGTCGGCCAAGCTGTTCTTCGGCAGCCGCCCCTTCTCCCAGATCAACGAGGCGCTCGACGGCTTCGGCGGCGACGCCGTCGACTGGCGCGTGCCGGACGTCAAGGCGGGCTGACCGGCCGTCATCCGGTCACGCCGGCCGGCCCGCGCCCCCGTTGTGGGAAGCTGTCGCCGACGTGCAGGGGTGACGGTGAGGGGTAGTTTCGTGCGCCGGGTGTGGCGGGGGCGGGCGGTCCGGTCGGGTACGGGCGTGTCGGCGGCAGGTCTGGCGGCAGTACTGGCAGCGGGGTTGGCAGCGGGATTGGCGGGCTGCGGCGGGGTTCCCGCCGCGCCGCCGGCCGTC
>FTKL01000164.1_pt2 | contig 14898 bp, 13 predicted proteins | sample 2434061 | NCBI WGS metagenome assembly FTKL01 (sample SAMEA3914816, study PRJEB12502) | metagenome | biome: forest; material: soil | place: USA | collected 2011-09-16 | depth 0.3 m
CGTCGCAGTGCAATCCGTCGCGGTGCAGATTGTCGCGGTGCAGATCGTCGCGGTGCACCTCCGGGGCCGGTGCGCTCAGCGCGTCCCAGGAGGGCTCGCCGATCCAGACCGCCTCGCGCAGCGCCGGGCAGCGGCCGGCGGCCTCGGCGGCCATCGCCCGGTGGTCGCTCCCGCGGTACTCCGCCTGCGCGACCAGCAGGCCGACCCCCGCGTGCCCGAGGACGTACGCCAACTCGTCCGTCCGGTAGGCCGGGTTGAGGGTGACCAGGATCGCGCCGATCCGCGCCGCCGCGTACTGCACCAGGACCCACTCGGGGCAGTTCGCCGCCCAGATGCCCACCCGGTCGCCCTTGGCCACGCCGGCCCGGAGCAGCCCCCGGGCCAGCGCGTCCACGTCCCGTCCGAGCCGCTCGTACGTCCAGCGGCGACCGCTGGGTACGTCCACCAGGGCCTCGCGGCCGGGGTGGGCGGCGAGGGCGCGGTCGAGGGCCTGCCCGATCGTCTCCGCCGACAGGGGTGTGCCGGTGCTGCCATGCGCGTAGGACGACGGAACCGGCACCGGTGCTCCTCCTTGAGCCGTGCGCCATGCCCTGAGGGTGGCATGTCATGTCCAGGCTCAGTCAGGGGTGACTGTTCGTCAAGCACGGCCGCGCCGAAAGCACGGTCGCGCTCAAAACACGGTCGCGCCGGAACCGGTCCGACGGCTCAGCCGGTGGCCGGCCCGTCGGCGGCCCCGGCGTGCGGGAACGGGCAGCCGCCGCCCGCCGGGGCGCCGTGCTCGAAGGTGCCCAGCCCGCCGACCTCGTACCCGTCGGGGTAGCCCCGGACGAACCGGCCGTCGCGCGCGTAGTGCGGCTCGCGGCGCGGCGGCAGCAGCCGGACGAAGCGTCCGTGCAGGCGCATCCCGCCCCGGACGGCGGCCCGCAGCGCGGCCGGCGGCTTCGGGTAGCCGAACGCCTCCCGCAGCGGGTCGTCCAGCAGGCAGACCGAGGACCGGCGCATGGACGGGCGGACGGGCGCCGGGTACCAGGTCGACATCGGCACCGCTCGGCGCTGCCGGGCGCGGCTCGGCACTGCGCGGCGCTCCCCAGGACTCTAGGGACAGGTCAGAGGCCGGTCAACGAGCGCAGGATGACGGTGGGTCAGTTCGCTGCGGGCGCCGGCCGGCGGGGCTCGCCGGGGTAGGTGCCGAACGACCAGCGGTTGCCCTCGGGGTCGCGGAAGGCGCAGTCGCGCGAGCCGTAGTCCGTCTCGTGCAGCCCCGAGAGCACCTCGGCCCCGGCGGCCACCGCCCGCGCGAACAGCGCGTCCGGGTCGTCGGTGACCACGTACGCGCCGAAGCTGCCCGGCCGCAGCGGCCACGGGTCCTCGGCGTCGTCCTCCTCGCGGGCCGAGCCGAGCATGATGCCGCCGCCGGGCGGCCAGGCCAGCTGCGCGTGGTGGACGTGCTCCTCGTCGCCGTACACGGCGGTCTCCTCGAAGCCGAAGGCCTCGACCAGGAAGCGGATCAGCGCCCGCGCGTCGTGCGCCCGCAGACTCGGCCACACCTGCGGGGGAGGGGGCGCCGCCAGGGCGCCGGGCGCGGCGGGTACGGTGTCGGCCATGGCGTGGGACCTCCTCGGCAGGGCTCCCGGGAGTCGTCCCCGGCCCTGCTCCCCAGCGTAGGCAGCGGGCCCGGCGGACGCCCCCGCGACACGTTTCCCGCACCGGCCCCGCCCGGGTTCCCGGCTCGGGCATAGGTCGGCTCTATGGCCCCATAGGTCCGAGGCGGCTACCGGACGGGCGCGCCGGCGGCAAGGCTGTCCCGGGAGCACGGCCCGCCCGTACGCGTCCGCTCAGTCCAGCCCTGCCAGTCGGAGGAAACTCACATGCCTCGTCCCATACGAGTGGCGATCGTCGGAGCCGGCCCCGCCGGCATCTACGCGGCCGATGCGCTGATGAAGTCCGACGTCGCCCAGGACCCCGGCGTGTCGATCGACCTCTTCGAGCGGATGCCCGCCCCGTTCGGCCTGATCCGCTACGGCGTGGCCCCCGACCACCCGCGCATCAAGGGCATCGTCACCGCGCTGCACCAGGTCCTGGACAAGCCGCAGATCCGGCTCTTCGGCAACGTCGACTACCCCGGCGACATCACCCTGGACGAGCTGCACCAGTTCTACGACGCGCTGGTCTTCTCCACCGGCGCCGACGCCGACCGCGACCTCGGCATCCCCGGCGTCGAGCTCGACGGCTCGTACGGCGCCGCCGACTTCGTCTCCTGGTACGACGGCCACCCGGACGTCCCGCGCACCTGGCCGCTGGAGGCCCGGCAGGTCGCCGTGCTCGGCGTCGGCAACGTCGCGCTGGACGTCGCCCGGATCCTGGCCAAGACCGCCGACGAACTGCTGTCCACCGAGATCCCGCCGAACGTCCACGAAGGCCTCGCCGCCAACCGGGCCGTCGAGGTCCACGTGTTCGGCCGGCGCGGCCCGGCCCAGGCGAAGTTCAGCCCGATGGAGCTGCGCGAGCTGGACCACTCCCCGACCATCGAGGTCATCGTCGACCCCGAGGACATCGAGTACGACGACGGCAGCATCGCCACCCGCCGGGCCAACAAGCAGGCCGACATGGTCGCCTCCACCCTGGAGAACTGGGCCATCCGCGACATCGGCGACCGCCCGCACAAGCTGTTCCTGCACTTCTTCGAGTCGCCGGTCGAGATCCTCGGCGAGGACGGCCGGGTCGTCGGGCTGCGCACCGAGCGCACCGAGCTCGACGGCACCGGCAACGTCAAGGGCACCGGCCGGTTCCGCGACTGGGACGTCCAGGCCGCCTACCGCGCCGTCGGCTACCGCTCCGCCGAGCTGGCGAAGCTGCCGTTCGACACGCTGTCCGGCACCGTCCCGCACGAGGCCGGCCGGGTGGTCGAGAACGGCGCCCACCTGCCCTCCACGTACGTCACGGGCTGGATCAAGCGCGGCCCGGTCGGCCTGATCGGCCACACCAAGGGCGACGCCAACGAGACCGTGGCCTGCCTGGTGGACGACTACCGGGGCGGCCGGCTGCGCACCCCCGACGCCCCCGGCGAGGACGCCGTCGTGGCGTTCCTGGAGAGCCGGGGCGTCGGCTACACCACCTGGGAGGGCTGGCACCGCCTCGACGCCCACGAGCGCGCGCTGGGCGAGCGCGAGGGCCGTGAGCGGGTCAAGGTCGTCGAGCGCGAGGAGATGCTCCGGGCCAGCTCCGAGACTCCGGCGGAGTGACCCCGGCTCGGTTACCCGGCTCGGTTACCCGGCTCATACCCCGGCGGGCCGTCCGGAGCGTCAGCCCCGGACGGCCCGCAGGATCACGAACTTCGGGTCGCTGCTGACGATCTCGCAGTTGCCGAAGAGGCGCCGCAGTTTCACGTGGTAGCCGAGGTGCCGGTTGCCGATGACCCACAGCTCGCCGCCCGGCCGCAGGGCGTCCCGTGCGCCGGTGAACATCCGCCGGGACGTGGCGTCGGTCGTCGCCTGGTGGGTGTGGAACGGCGGGTTGTTCAGCACCAGGTCCACCGACCCGGCCGGTACGTCCGCGAGGCCGTCGCCGACCAGGAACTCCGCCCCGCCGTGCACGGCCGGGTCCGTGTTCGCCCGGTAGGTCGCCTCGGCCGAGGCGACCGCCTGGTGCGACTCGTCGACGAACAGCACTTCGGCCGCCGGATTCGCCAGCGCCGCGGCCGTCCCCACCACGCCGTTGCCGCAGCCGAGGTCCACGACCCGCTCGGGCCCGCTGCGCCGCGGCAGGTGGCGCAGCAGGAAGCGGGTGCCGATGTCGAGGCGCTCGGCGCAGAAGATCCCCGCGTGGTTGACCACCGTCCGCCCCGAGACCACGCCGATGTCCTCGGGCAGCTCGTAGCTGTGCGGCCAGGGGTCGGTGCCCCGGGCGAGCTTCGGGTCAGGCGTGCAGAGGATCAGCCGCGCCTTCTTCACCGCCAGGGACGTCCGGGTCGGCCCGAGGATCCGCTCGAACAGCTTCAGCGTCGAGGTGTGGATCTCGGTCGTCATCCCGGTGCCGACGACCACGGTGTCCGCGTGCACGGCCGGCGCCAGCCGGTGCAGCTGGTCCTCCAGCAGCGCGAGGCTCTTGGGCACGCGGACCAGCAGGACGTCGATCCGCTCCGGCGGCGCGTCCCTGGTCGACAGCAGCTCCACCGCGTCCGTACCGACTCCGGCGCGCCGGAGGTTGGCCCGGGTCGCCTGCTGGCCGAGGTACGAGTCGCTGACCTGTACGAGCCGGATGCCCTCGGCCCCGCGCTCGGCCCCGTCCTCGGTCCCGCGCTCCGTCCCGCGCTCGGCCCCGTCCTCGGCCCCGCGCTCCGTCCCGCGCTCGGCCCCGTCCTCGGCCCCGCGTTCGTCGCCGCCTTCGACGCCGCTCAGCGCGGTGGCCAGCGCACCCCAGCGGTCGCCGAGGGCGACCACCGTGCCCGACAGCTCCGTCCGGTGGCCGTCGGCGCTGTCGGCGGTCCCGTCGAGGTGCCGCAGCAGGTACTCGTCGGCGGCGTCCCAGGCTCGGAGCTGGTCGCGCGGGTCCTCGGGGAAGCGGGTGAGGGCGTACTCGCCCCACGGCGTCGTCAAACGGTTCATTGTGCGCCCAGGCTAGCCGAGTGGGGCGTGGGTGCCGCAGTCACCGCAGGCGGGGCGGGCCCTGCGGCCTCCCCGGGGTGGCCGCGCTCAGTCCTGGGCCGGGAGCAGGTCGGCGAGCAGGGCGTCGATCACGCGCCGGGTGGTGGCGGCCATGTCGACGGACTGCGGGGCGAGCAGCCACTGCACCTGGAGGCCGTCCATCACGGCGATGACGGCGCTCGCCACGCCCTCGACGTCCAGGTCGTCGCGGACCTCGCCCAGCTCGCAGGCCTCGCACAGAGCCTCCGTCACCATGGCCCGCAGGCCGTCGTAGCGGTCGCGGAAGAACGCCTGGGCGGGGTGGCCCTCGGTGACGCTCTCCGCCGACAGCACGGTGTAGAGCCGGACGATGCCCTCGCGTTCGGCGTTGCGCCGGACGGTGTCCACCAGGTGGTTCAGGAAGGCGAGCCCGCGCGGGCGCTCGGGGCCCAGCTGCTGGATCTCGGAGTTGTCGCGCAGCTCCAGCACGCTGCTCAGCAGTGTGGTCTTGGAGCGGAAGTGGTGCAGCAGACCCGCCTGGGTGAGCCCGGCCCGTTCGGCGATCTCGGCCAGTGAGGCGTTGTGGTAGCCGCGGGTGGCGAAGGTCTCCACCGCGATGGCGAGGATCTCCTCGCGCCGGCGTGCGCCGGAGGCGCGGGGGGAGCGTACTGCGGGCGTCCGGCCGACGGCTCCGGGGGCGGTTCCGGTGGCCTCGTTCGTGCTTTTGGGTCTCACCCGTCGGAGTCTACGGGCCCGGATGCGGTGGCGGCGCTGGCGGCGGGGTTGGCGAGGGGGTTGGCGAGGGGTGCCGGCCGGGCCGACGGCGCACCGATCCGTCACGGTCTGAAAAAAGTACGTGCAGAAGACTTACCAAGTGGTTGGTAGGTCTGATTTCATTCAGCCGTCGCACCGGGCCGCGTTCGCGACAGCCACCGATCGAGACGGAGAGACACCCGTGAAGTTCCTCCCCATCGGCACCACCGACCGCCGGCGCCGCCGCGTTCTGCTCGGCAGCGCACTGCTCGCCGCCATGGCGCTGGCCACCGGAGCCGTGCCCGTCACGGCGGCCCAGGCCGCTCCGGTGGGCGCCGGCGTCCGGCCCGCGCCCTACCTCGATCCGAAACTGCCCGTGGAGCGGCGGGTCAGGGACCTCCTCGGCCGGATGACGATCGAGGAGAAGGTCGGCCAGATGACCCAGGCGGAGCGCAACTCCGTCAACGGCGACCTGACCCAGGTCACCACGCTGGCCCTCGGGTCGCTGCTCTCCGGCGGCGGCTCCACCCCGACGCCGAACACGGCCGCGGCCTGGGCGGACATGATCGACGGCTACCAGCAGCGCGCCCTGGCGACCCGGCTGCACATCCCGCTGCTCTACGGCATCGACTCGGTGCACGGCGACAACAACCTGGTCGGCGCCACGGTCTTCCCGCACAACATCGCGATGGGCGCGACCCGCGACCCCGACCTCGTCCGGGAGGCCGCACACATCACGGCCACCGAGACCCGGGCGACCGGCCCGCAGTGGGTGTTCGCCCCGTGCGTCTGCGTCGCCCGCGACGACCGCTGGGGGCGCACCTACGAGAGCTTCGGTGAGGACCCGGACCTGGTCTCCCGGATGGAGACCGCGATCGACGGCCTCCAGGGCGACAGCACGAAGGACCTGGCCCGCCCCGACCACGTACTGGCGACGGTCAAGCACTTCGCCGGCGACGGCGACACCACCTACGGCACCTCGACGAACGGCAGCTACAAGCTGGACCAGGGCGTGACGGTCACCGACCGCGAGCACTTCCGCAGGATCGACCTCGCGCCGTACGTCCAGGCCGTCCGGCAGCACGACGTGGGCAGCATCATGCCGTCGTACTCCAGCGTCGACTGGACGGAGGACGGCGTCGGCAACCCGGTCAAGATGAGTGCGAACAAGGAGCTGCTGACCGACGTCCTGAAGCAGAAGATCGGCTTCGACGGCTTCCTCATCAGCGACTGGGACGCCATCCACCAACTGCCGGGCGACTACCCGACCCAGGTGCGTACGGCCGTCAACGCCGGGCTCGACATGTTCATGGAGCCGTACAGTGCCGGGAAGTTCGAGCAGACGCTGCTCGCCGAGGTGGCGGCCGGGAACGTCGCGACGAGCCGCATCGACGACGCCGTCGGCCGGATCCTGCGCGCCAAGTTCGAACTCGGGCTGTTCGAGCACCCCTACACGGACCGCGGCAACGCCGGCAGCATCGGCTCGGCCGCGCACCGCGCCGTCGCCCGCAAGGCCGTCGCCGAGTCGCAGGTGCTGCTGAAGAACAGCGGCCGTGCGCTGCCGCTCAAGGCCTCCCAGCGGATCTATGTCGCCGGCGTCAACGCGGACAACATCGGTAACCAGGCGGGTGGTTGGACGGTCACCTGGCAGGGGCAGTCCGGCAGCACCATCCCCGGCACGACGATCCTTGAGGGCATCCGGCAGAACGCGCCGCAGGCGACGTACAGCGCGGACGCCTCGGCGCCGACGGACGGCTACGACGTCGGCGTCGTGGTGATCGGCGAGACCCCGTACGCCGAGGGCGTCGGCGACGTCGGCAACGGCGGCCGCACCCTGGCCGTCTCCGCCGCCGACCGGGCGAACATCGACCGCGTCTGCGCGGCCATCAGCACCTGCGTCGTCCTCGACGTCGCCGGGCGCCCGCAGATCATCACCGACGAACTGCCCAAGGCCGACGCCTTCGTGATGTCCTGGCTGCCCGGCAGCGAGGGCGCGGGCGTCTCCGACGTGCTGTTCGGCAAGCGCGCCTTCACCGGCAAGCTCCCCGTCAGCTGGCCGCGCAGCGAGGCCCAGGAGCCGATCAACGTCGGCGACAAGGTGTACGACCCGCTGTTCGCGTACGGCTACGGGCTCACCACCCGCCGCTGACGCCCATGGTTCCGCGCCCCGCGCACCGGCTCTTCGGGCCGGCGCCGGGCGCCCCCGACTCCGCCGTGACCGGCGGCCACATGTGGGATGTGGTCCGCCGGTCACGGCGGTTGCTCTGTCCGGCACTGCCTTGTCGCCTGGCGCCGGACAGTAGAATGATCATCATGCTGGAGAACGCGATGGCCCGTACCGTGACCGACGTGCTCCAGCCGCGCAACGCCCTGCTCGCCGGGATGCTCGGCATCGGCCTCGCGGCCGCCGGCGACTGGACCGGAATCCCCTGGGGTCTGCTCGGCGCCCTGTGCGCCGGCGTCATCCCCGCCGCCTACATCGAGTGGGAGCGCAAGCGGGGCACCTGGGGCGACCGGCACGTCGTCGACCGTACACAGCGGGCGCCCATCTTCCTCGTCATCCTCGGCTCCATCGGCACCGGCTCCGCGCTGATGCTCCTGGGTGGCGCCCCCGGCGGGATCCTCGTCGCGATGCTCGCCCTGTGGGCCATGACCGTCGTCCTGCTGGCCGTCAACTCCGTCTGGAAGATCAGCGTGGACTCCGCGGTGGCATCGGCCGTGGTCGCGATGCTCGCCGCCGTCCACTCGCCCTGGTGGCTCGCCGGGTACGGCCTGGTCGTCGCGGTGTGCTGGTCGCGGGTCGCGCTGGCCTACCACTCGGTACTCCAGACCGTGGCCGGTGCGAGCCTGGGGGCGGCGACCGCCGCGGCGTTCGTCCTGGTGTAGCGGATTCACTGCTCCGGCGGCCATTTCGCGCGTACCCTTGCATTTTCTCGCGCGCCTCAATACGCATGAAGTTGGTGCACGATCTCTCTTTTGCGTCACCGTCCGCGCCCTGCATGTCGTTGCCCGCCGGGGTCCTGTTGCCCGTGGACACGGTGGTCGACCGTTCCCGGGACGGTGTCGCTCCCGCGCCTGTGGAATCGGTGACACGCCATTCGGGGGACGGTCCCGGGTGAATGGATGGGCCCCGCCTAATGTCGCGATGGCACAGCCAAGGAAAGGACGGAAATGAACCGTACAGTCAAGGCCGCGGCGATCCTCTTCGCCACCGCCGGCATTCTCTGCCAGCCCGCTCTCGCCGTCGCGGACGCGTCCGGGCCGGATCACACCATCGTCATCGGCGACGGCAACCAGGTCGCCGGGGACGACATCTTCAACGCGGGCTGCGACAACATCGTGGGTTCGGGCAACGGCGGCAGCGGCGTGAGCTAGGCCGGCGGGGTCCGCTGCGGCGTACCGTTCGCGGTCGTTCGCAGCTGTCCGCGACCGTCCATGGCCGCCTGAGGGCGACTGCGGGCGGTCGCGGGCAGCGCGGTGCGAGTCCGGCGGGCGCCCCTGCGGCCGGCTATGAGCGTCCGCCCAACTCCTTTAGGAAAAGGCTCAGTTGGGTGCCAGTGAGGGGTGGCGTGGGGAGCGGGTGTGCCGCCTTCGCGCGGAGGCCGTCGAGGAACAGGGCGAGGTAGCGGCGCCAGGAACCGGGTGCGGCGGCGTCCAGAGCCGGGGCGACCCGTCCGAGCGCGGCCAGGGTCAGCAGCAGGTCCTCGGGGGTGACGTCGTCGCGTACCGTCCCGTTCTGCTGCGCCCGGCCGATCAGTGCGGTGACCGTTTCGAGGTTGTGCCGGTGCAGGGCGTCCAGCGAGGGCACGCCGGCCAGTCCCGTCGTCATCAGGTCGCCCGCCCCCCGGTCGCCGGCGAGGAGGGCGAAGACCTGGTCCAGGTAGCCGGTGAAGCCGGTCCACGGGTCGGCGGCGAGCCGGGCCCGCTCGCCCGCGTCCGTGATGGCGCCGAGGGTGTCCCGGAACACCTCCTCGGCCAGTGCGGCCCTGTTGGGGAAGTGGCGGTAGAGCGTGGCGTTGCCGACGCCCGCCCGCCGGGCGATGACGTCGAGCGGCGCGTCGACGCCCTGCTCGGAGTACACCTCGTGAGCTGCGGCGATCAGCAGGTCGCGGTTGCGGCGGGCGTCTCGGCGCCGGGCGGCGGGCTGGGGCTGGGCGGTGTCCATGGGGAAACGGTACCCCTGCCGGGGAGGAGTCCCCGTTTAGTGGTACGGTCGGAGCAAGAAACGGGGAGTACTGCCCGTTTTACCACTGGGAGGGAACTGCCTTGACCGCTCCGACACTTCAGGACCTGGCGCCCGCCGGACTCGACGTCATCGTCGACCCGTACCCCGTCTACGCCGCACTCCGCGCGAAAGGACCGGTGCACCGCATCCTCGTCCCCGGATCCGGCGAGGCATGGCTGGTCGTCGCCCGCGACGAGGCCCGCGCCGCCCTCACCGACCCCCGGCTGCGCAACGACATCCGCCACTCCTCCTCCTGGACGGACGACGGCGGGCACGCCATCGGCCTCAACATGCTCCAGACCGACGCACCCCAGCACACCCGGCTGCGGGCGCTCGTCGCACGCGAGTTCACCGCAGGCCGGATCGAGGCGATGCGCCCGCGCATCCAGGAGATCGCCGACGGGCTGCTGGACGGCCTGCTCGACACGCTGGTCACCACGGGCTCCGCCGATCTCGTCGGCTCCTTCGCGCTGCCGCTGCCGCTGACCGTCATCTGCGAGCTGCTCGGGGTGCCGTCGGCCGACCACGGCGACTTCCACGCCTGGTCCAGCGAGATCGTCGCGCCCACCTCGCCGGAGGCGGCCGGTGCGGCGGTCACCGGCATGACGGGCTACTTCGCCGCCCTCATCGAGGACAAGCGGGCCAACCCCGGTGACGACCTGTTGAGCGCGCTCGTCGCCGCAGCGGCCGGGCCCGTCGCGGTGACGAGCGGCTGCCCTGTCGCAGGCCGCGCCGCCGGCCTCGGGGGGTCCGATTCGGCGCCGCTCTCCGCCGAGGAACTCCTCGGCATGGCCTTCCTGTTGCTCGTCGCCGGCCATGAGACGACGGTCAACCTCATCTCGGGCGGGGCCCTCGCCCTCCTCACCCATCCCGACCAACTCGCAGCCCTGCGTGCGGATCCCCGCCTCATCGACGGCGCGATCGAGGAGATGCTCCGGTACGACGGGCCGGTGGGCGCCGCCGCGTTCCGCTTCGCGGCCGAACAGGTGGAGATCGGCGGCACCGTCATACCGGCGGGCGACTCCGTGCTGGTCTCGCTGGCCGCCGCCTCCCGGGACCCCCGCCACTTCCCCGACCCCGACCGCTTCGACATCCGGCGCAGGCCCGCGGGCCAACTCGGCTTCGGCCACGGCATCCACCACTGCCTCGGTGCCCCGCTCGCCCGCGCCGAGGCCGCCACAGCCGTCCGCACCCTCCTCGAACGCTGTCCGGGCCTCACCCTCGACGCAGACCCGGCCGACCTCGAACGCCGGCCGAGCCTGCTGCTGAGGGGAGTCCGGAGCCTGCCGGTGCGGATCTCCGGATGACCGGGCCACTCCACGGCGGGGCGGGGGAGGGGCGGGTCCCGCGGCCCGCCCCGCTCCGTCCGCCCGTGGTCTCAGTCGAGCTGCTCGGCGGGTGGCGCTTCGAGGCGGTACCCGGCCAGCCGTTCCTCCAGCCTCGACCGGCAGCCGGGCCACTCCGCGGCGACGACGGAGAAGATCGCGGCGTCACGGAGCAGGCCGTCCTCGCCCGGCGCCCACGACCGGGACCAGTTCCGGAGAACGCCTTCGAACTGCGCGCCCACAGCGGCGATCGCGGCACGAGAGCGCTCGTTCCGGGCGTCCGTCTTCAGGTCGACCCGGGCCACGCCCCACTCCTCGAACGCGTGGCGGAACAGCAGCAACTTGGACTCGGCGTTCAGCCCGGTGCCCTGGGCCGACCTCGCGAGCCACGTGAAACCGACCTCGACCGCGTACAACTCGCCCGTCTCCGGCAGCAGTCGGGGCTCCCAGAAGGCAGTGGCCCCGACGGCCCGCCCCGACGACCTCTCCACCTGCGCGTACGGAGCGAGCCTGCCCGTCGCGGCGCGGGCGTGCTGCGCGTCGATGTACCGGCCGACCTCGGCCGCCGTGGGCACCCAGGTGAATCCGTACGAACTCCGGTCCTGCTCCGCCGCCACGGCCAGGTCCGCCGCATGACGGTGGTCCAGAGGCTCCAGGCGCACCAACCCGCCCTCAAGAACCGGCCCTTCGAGCTTGAAACCCACTGCTCTTCACTCCTGTCGTCCGCCCGCAGGCCACCGCGCCCCCGTAGGAGGGCCGCCGCTCCTGAGTACCGCTTCGATCCCGATGGCAACTGCGCCTGATGATGTCAGCGGCGTCCAACGGTTTTCGGGCCGGCCGTCTCCGCTTCAACCTCGCCGACGCCCTGGGTTCTGACGGATCGACAGGTCCTGATGGTGCCGGTCCGGCGGCCGCCGGCTACCGGGTCATTCCGGGCTGTCGCCGCTCCGCAGCATGCGCAGGGCCTTGTCGAGCCGTACCCGCCTGGCCTCCGGGGTGAGCGCCTGCAACAGCGGCAGGATCAGCAGGTAGCGCCCGGTCCTGTCGAGTGCCTCGAACGCCTTCCTGGCCCCGGGGTCCGCATCGAGCACCGCCGCGAGGTCGGCCGGTACCGTCGCCGTCCGCTGCGACTCGTAGGCCGCCGCCCACCGCCCGTCCGCCTGTGCCCTGCGGACCTCGGCCAATCCGGGTTCGCGCATCCGTCCGGCGGCCGTCAGCGCCGTCACCTTGTCCACATTCACCTGCGACCACAGGCTCTTGGGCCGACGTGGCACGTACTTCTGCAGGTAGTACCGCTCGTCGAGCGAGCGCCGCTGCCCGGAGATCCAGCCGTAGCACAGCCCGATGTCGACCACCTCGTCGTCGGTGACCGTCGGGATGCCGGACTTCTTCTTGGCCATCTGGATCCACACGCCCTCCTGGCGTGTGCAGTGCTCGGCCAGCCAGCTCTCGAACGCGTCGGCGTCCGCGAAGGCGATGATCTCCACCCCGTTGATCTCATCCATACGGCTCAGGCTAGCGCCGCCCGGGGTCAGGCCGGCCGGGCCCGGTCACAGCGCGTGGCGAGGGGTCGCCCGAATCGGACTTGAATCTTTACGAACAAATGTTCGATCCTGGGGGTGTGCCCACCTTCGACTCCGCGCTCCTGCAGCAGACGCTCCGGCCGGCCGCCCCGGCCGGGGGCGGCCCGCTGCCGGTGCTGCCCGCGCTCGCCCCGCTGCTGCCCGACGGCGGCCTGCGGCGCGGCAGCGCGGTGTCCGTCGTCGGCGGGGACACCGGACTGCTGCTCGCGCTGGGTGCCGGGGGAGCGGGGGACACCGAGGGCGGCGGGTGGACCGCCGCGGTGGGGCTGCCCGATCTCGGACTGGCCGCCGCCGCCGGCTACGGGTTCGACCTGCGCCGGCTGCTCGTCGTGGACGACCCGGGCCCGCACTGGGCCGAAGTGGTGTCGGCACTGGCCGGCGCCGTCGGGTCGATCATGCTGCGCCCGGACGGACCGGTGCCCCCGCAGCTCGCGGCCCGGCTGGCGGCCGTCCTGCGACGCAGCGGCTGTGTGCTGCTGGTCGCCGGGCCCTGGCCCGGGGCCGGCCTGCGGCTGAGCGTGCGCTCGGGCAGCTGGGTCGGGCTCGGCGCAGGCTACGGGCAGCTGGCAGGGCGGCAGGTGGAGGTGCTGGCGGAGGGCCGGGGCTCGGCGGCGCGCAGCCGTACGGCGCGGCTCTGGCTGCCGGACGAGCACGGAGCGGTACGGGTCGTCGAGGCCGGGGCGGCAGTGGCCGCCGGGCCGGGGACGGACACCGCTGCGGCGGGGGAGCAGGGGGAGAACACGGCGTCGGGGGCGGTCCCCGAACGCTTGGCGGTGATGTGACATGACCGGGAACGAGACGGGCCCGCCGCGGCTGCTCGTGGTGTGGTGCCCGGACTGGCCGGTCCTCGCCACCGCACGCTCCGGCGAGGACGAGCACCGGGCGGTGGCGGTGGCCGCCGCCGGACGGGTACTGGCCTGCTCGGAGCCGGCCAGGGCGGCGGGGGTGCGGCGGGGGCAGCGTCTGCGGCTGGCCCAGCGGCTCTGCCCCGGACTCGAACTGCGGGAGCGCGACGAGGAGGCGGAGGCCAACAGGTTCGAACCGGTGGTCGCGGCGGTGGAGGCGTTCACGTCCCGGGTGGAGGTGCTGCGCCCGGGGCTGTGCGCCATCCCGGTCAAGGGGCCCAGCCGCTACTTCGGTGGCGAGGAGGCGCTGACGGCCCAGGTGCACGAGGCGGTGTCCGCCGCCCTGGCGCAGGGCTGGGCGGCGGCTGCACCCGTGCCCGAACCCGTGCCCGAACCCGTACTCGAAGCCGTACCCGTACCTGAGCATGGGCCGGAGGATGGAGAGGAGCGGGAGGAGCGGGGCCGGGGTGGACTCCGGATCGTCCGTGAGGCGGATGCCGTTCCCCGGGCTGCTGCCCCGTCCCCGCCTCCGTCCGTACGCTCGTCCGCCATGCCGCCGCGCAGTCGCATCGGGGTGGCCGACGGGCTGTTCGCCGCGGTGCTGGCGGCCCGGACCGGGGTGCTCGTGCCGGCTGGGCGGACGGCGGAATTCCTGGCCCCGTACCCCGTGGCGGCGCTCGGCGACGAGGAGCTGGCCGAGCTGCTGGTGCGGCTCGGGATCCCCACGGTGGGGGCGTTCGCCGCCTTGCCCGGGGCGGCGGTCGCGGACCGCTTCGGGCCGACCGGGACGGCTGCGCACCGGCTGGCCCGGGGGCGGCAGGAGCGTCCGCCGGCGCCCCGCCCGGAGGGACTGGACCTCTCCGCCGAGCAACTGTTCGACCCGCCGGAGCTGCTCGCCGAGCCCCTGGTGTTCGTCGCCCGCGCGCTGGCGGAACAGTTGCACACCCGGCTCGGCTCGGTCGGGCTGACCTGTCAGCGGGTCGCCGTCGAGGTGGTCTGCGCCGACGGCCGGACGGTCTCGCGCCTGTGGCGGCACGACGGCGGACTGTCCGCGACCGCGCTGGCCGAACGCGTGCGCTGGCAGTTGCAGGCCTGGCAGGGCTCCGGCACGTTCGACGCCGGACCGTCCGGAGGGGCGGACCACGCCGACACCGTCGGCTTCACCGCGCTGCGTCTCGTCCCGGACGGTCTGATTCCCGACGAGGGGCGGCAGTTGGCGCTCTGGGGACAGGCCGTCATCGACGACCGGGTGGAGCGGGCGGTGGCGCGGGTCCAGGCGGTGCTCGGGCACGCCGGACTGCGCCGGATCGAGCCGGCCGGCGGCCGGGGGCCGCAGGAGCAGGCCGTCCGGGTGCCCTGGGGCGAGCCGTACGAGCGGCCGGCGCCTGCGGACGTGCCCTGGCCCGGGCGGATCCAGGACCCGTCGCCGCCGGTGGTGCCCCGCCGGCCGCTGCCGGTCATCGTCCTGGACGCGGCCGGGCAGCCGGTCTCGGTCGACGGCCGGGCGGAGGTGTCCGCTGATCCCGCCTGGATCGCCTTGGAGGG
>FTKL01000419.1_pt3 | contig 14879 bp, 16 predicted proteins | sample 2434061 | NCBI WGS metagenome assembly FTKL01 (sample SAMEA3914816, study PRJEB12502) | metagenome | biome: forest; material: soil | place: USA | collected 2011-09-16 | depth 0.3 m
AGGCCGGCCAGCGCCGTCCGCAGGTCCGGGTGGTCGTCCAGCTGCGGGTCGACGGCGACCAGTGCGGCGGCCTCGGCGCGGGCGGCCGTGATGACCTCCTCGTCGTCCAGCACCGACAGCACCTTGAGCGAGGACTTCACGCCGGACTGCGCCTGCCCGAGGACGTCGCCCTCGCGGCGCTGTTCGAGGTCGATCCGGGACAGCTCGAAGCCGTCCAGGGTGCCGGCCACCGCGTCCAGCCGGGCCCGCGCGGGGCTGGCCCCCGGCATGTCGCTGACCAGCAGGCAGAGCCCGGGGGCGCTGCCCCGGCCGACCCGGCCGCGCAGCTGGTGGAGCTGGGAGACGCCGAAGCGGTCGGCGTCCATGATGACCATCGCGGTCGCGTTCGGGACGTTCACGCCGACCTCGATGACGGTGGTCGCGACCAGCACGTCCACCTGGCCGGCCGTGAAGCGCCGCATCACGTCGTCCTTGGCGTCCGGTTGCAGCCTGCCGTGCAGGATCTCGATCCGCAGGCCGGCCAGCGGGCCCTTGGCGAGCATCTCCGCGGTCTCCACCACGGCGAGCGGCGGCCGCTTGTCGTCACTCGACGCGCCCACGTCCTCCGGGTCGTCGGGCAGTGCCTTGCGCTTCTTCGCGGCCGACTTCGGATCGGCCGGGTCCTCGTCGCCGATCCGGGGGCAGACCACGTACGCCTGGTGGCCCTTGCCGACCTCCTCGCGCACCCGCTCCCAGGCGCGGACCAGGAAGTTGGGCTTCTCCACCGCGGGCACCACGTGGGTGGAGATCGGCGAGCGGCCGGCCGGCAGCTGGTCGAGGACGGACGTCTCCAGGTCGCCGAAGACCGTCATCGCGACGGTGCGCGGGATCGGTGTCGCGGTCATCACCAGCAGGTGCGGGGGCTGCTCGCCCTTGGCCCGCAGGGCGTCCCGCTGCTCGACGCCGAAGCGGTGCTGCTCGTCGACGACGACCAGGCCCAGGTCCTGGAACTGGACCTTGTCCTCGATCAGGGCGTGCGTGCCGATCGCGATGCCGGCGTCACCGCAGGCCATGTCGAGCATGGTCTGGCGCCGGGCGGCGGTGCCCATCGAGCCGGTCAGCAGCGCGACCTTGGTGCCGATGTCGGCGCCGCCGAGCATGCCGCCCTCCGCCAGGTCGCCCATCATCTCGACGATCGAGCGGTGGTGCTGCTGGGCGAGCACCTCGGTGGGCGCCAGCAGCACGGCCTGGCCGCCCGCGTCCACGACGGTGATCATCGCGCGCAGTGCGACCAGCGTCTTGCCCGAGCCGACCTCGCCCTGGAGCAGGCGGTGCATCGGGTGCGAGGTGGCCAGGTCGGCGAAGATCTCGGCGCTGACGCTCTGCTGGCCCTCGGTGAGGGTGAACGGCAGCCGGGCGTCGAAGGCCTCCAGCAGGCCGCCGGTGCGGGCCGGGCGGGGCACGGCGGGCAGCGCGGAGTCGGCGGCCCGGCGCTGGGCCAGGGCGACCTGGAGGACGAACGCCTCGTCCCAGCGCAGCCGGCTCTGGGCGCGCTCGCGGTCGGCCTGGGTGTGCGGGCGGTGGATGAGTTCGAGCGCCTCGGGGAGCGGGATCAGCTCGTGCTTGTCGCGCAGTTCGGCGGGCAGCGGCTCGCCGACGCCCTCCCAGCCGTTGCCGGTGAGGCCGTTCAGGGCCGTCTCGACGCAGAGCGAGAGCTTCCAGCTCGGCATCTGGGCGCTGGCCGGGTAGACCGGGATCAGCCGGCCGGCGAACTTCGCGGCGGCGTCGGTGCCTTCGCTCTCGTCGATCAGCTGGTAGTCGGGGGAGGTGAGCTGGCGCGTCCGGTTGAACATCCCGACCTTGCCCGCGAACAGCCCCTGGGCGCCGGTGTGCAGCTCCTTCTGCCGCCAGCCCTGGTTGAAGAACACCAGGCTGAGGCGGCCCCGGCCGTCGGTGACGACGACCTCCAGCCGGTCGCCCCTGCGGCCCCGGAAGGGGATCAGGGTGACCTTCTCGATCTTCGCGAGGATGGTGACGTGCTCGTCGACCTCCAGCTCGTCGAGGTTGGTGAGCCGGCCGCGTTCGACGTAGCGGCGCGGGTAGTGGTGCAGCAGGTCGCCGAGCGTGTGCAGCTTGAGGCTGTCGGCGAGCACCTTGGCGGTGCGGTCGCCGACGGTCTTGGTCAGTGATTCATCGAGAGCGCCCATCACGCACCAATTGGACACCAGGTGACCGACAACCGGGCGCACCGCCCTGCGCTCACTCCACCCCGATGAGCAGTGGCGCCGACTCCTGGCCGCCCTCGAAGACCACCGCGTCGACCTCGGGCCGCTGCCTGCGGGCGTGCGCGACGAGCTGCTCGGCGAGGCCGGCGGGAGCGCCCTCGCCGAGGACCAGGGTGACGAGTTCGCCGCCCGCGGCGAGCATCCGGGCGAGCACCACCTCGCCCGTCCCGGCGAGGTCGTCGCCGATCACCGCGACGTCCCCGTCGATCAGGCCGAGCACGTCGCCGGCCTGGCAGACACCCGCCATCGTCCAGGACTCGCCCTCGGCGACCGCGAGTTCGGCGTAGCGGGTGGCGCCGGCGGCCGAGGTCATGGCGACCACGTCCTCGTCGAAGCGCCGGGAGGACTCGTGCACGGCGAGGGCGGCCAGGCCCTGCACCGGCGAGCGGGTGGGCAGCACGGCGATCCGCACGCCCTCCTCGCGCAGCTGGTCGGCGGCGGCGCCCGCGGCGGCGCGCAGTTCGGGGTCGTTGAGCAGCACGATCACCTCGCGGGCGGCGGTCCGGCGCACCGCCGCGGCGAGTTCGGCGCTGGCCGGCGGCCGGTCGGGGTCGGCGTGCAGGACGGCGGCGCCGGCCCGGTCGCACAGCTCGGCGAGGCCCGCCCCGCTGACCACGCTGAGCACCGCGCGGGTGCGCGGCTCGCGCTCGCCGTGGGCGCCGCCGGAGCCCGCGCGGGCGGCGGCCTCGGCGAAGTGGGTGATCCGGATCCGGTACGGACGGCCGGCCTCGACCCCGGCCTCGACGGCGGCGCCCGCGTCGTCGACGTGCACGTGGACGCTCCAGAGCCCGTCGCCGCCGCCGATCACCAGCGAGTCGCCGAGACCGGCGAGGGTGCCGCGCAGGGCGGGCAGGGCCCGGTCGGGGGCGTCCAGCAGGTAGATCACCTCGAACGCGGGGTGGCCGGGGCCGGGCGGCCTGACGTGGCCCTCGCAGTCGTCGGCGGGCCGGAGCGCGCCGGCCGGCGGCAGTGGCCGGCCCAGCGCGACCGGCCCCATCGGCTGGTTGCCGGCCACCGCGTCGGCGAGCGCGCCGAGGACGGCGACCAGGCCCCGGCCGCCGGCGTCCACCACGCCCGCCTCGGCGAGCACGTCGAGCTGGTCGGGGGTCTTCAACAGCGCGCGCCGGGCGGCCTGGTAGGCGGCGTCGGCGACCGGCGCGAGCCCGCCGGCCACCGCGGCGGCCTCCCGGGCGGCGGTGGCGGCCACCGTGAGGAACGTCCCCTCGACCGGCTCGGCGACGGCCTGGTAGGCGGATTCGGCGGCGCGCAGCAGGGCGGCGCGCAGTTGGTCGGCGCCGCCGCCCGCGGTGGCCAGGGTCTCGGCGGCGCCGCGCAGCCACTGGGCCAGGATGACGCCGGAGTTGCCGCGGGCGCCGATCAGCGCGCCCCTGGCCATCGCGCGGACGGCATGGCCGAGGTCCGGGCCGTCGCCGTCCTTCGCTTCGGTGAAGCCGCTCTCGACGGCGGCGGCGGCGGCCTCGACGGTCAGGTAGAGGTTGGTGCCGGTGTCGCCGTCCGGTACGGGGTAGACGTTGAGTGCGTCGATCTCCTCGCGGGCCTGGCCGAGCGAGCGCAGGGCCAGCCGGCACCAGGTCCGCACGGCCGGGGCGTCGAGCGTGTGCAGCACCAGGTCTCCTCCGAGTGGGACGCCGCGCAGGACGGTGGGAACGCGGCGGGCGGCGCGGGGCGATGCTGGCAGGTTATCGGGGGCCACCCGGGATCGTGGCTGGCAGGAGCCCTGGTGGGACGGACCCCGGGCCGGCCCGGGACCGACCGGGTGCGGGGCAAACCCTCCGGACGTGGTAATTTCGTTGAACGGAAGCAGGCGTTGTATGCTGCTTCGGTTGCCTGGAACGGTCCAGGCTCACCCCTTGTTCCGGTCCGGTCCACGCGAGTGGCCCGTTGGTTCAGCGGGGTTTTCGAACGTAAATGATCTGAAGTCTTGGAGTGACTCCTGTGGCTGCCAACTGCGACGTCTGCGGCAAGGGGCCGGGCTTCGGCAACAGCATCTCCCACTCACACCGCCGCACCCCTCGTCGTTGGAACCCCAACATTCAGACGGTGCGCGCTGTGATCGGGCGGACGCCGAAGCGGCTCAACGTCTGCACCTCGTGCATCAAGGCCGGTAAGGTCTCGCGCTGACGCGCAGACCGGTAAGCCGGTCCTCCAGTGAGCTGGTCCATCCACGGATGGGCCGGCTTTCTGTTTTTCCGGCAGTCATGGCTGTCCTGCACGATGTGACCGAACACCGCCGGCCAGGGCCCTGTGCCCCGGCCGGCGGCTTCGTGCTGCCCGCGTTCGTGCTGCCTGTGTCTCGTACCGGCCGCATTTCGTACGGGCAGCGGCGCCGTCAGCGCAGGCGCCAGCCGTGGTCGACCGGGCCGATGCCCGCACCGAGTGCGAAGCCGGCCGCGATGGCGCCGGTGACGTACTCCTTGGCGGCGGCCACCGCACCGGGCATGTCCTGGCCCTTGGCCAGTTCGGCGGCGATGGCGCTGGCCAGGGTGCAGCCGGTGCCGTGGGTGTGCCGGTTGTCGTAGCGGGGCGCGCGGAACCAGTGCTCCTCCCCCGGGCCGCCGTACAGCAGGTCGGCGGCCTCGCCCTCCAGGTGGCCGCCCTTGACCAGCACCCAGCGCGGGCCGAGGTCCAGCAGTGCCCGCGCGGCGGCGGGCATGTCGCGCTGCTCCTCGACGGTGATGCCGGTGAGCTGCGCCACCTCGTGCAGGTTGGGGGTGGCGAGGGTGGCGACGGGCAGCAGCCGCTCCCGGACGGTGGCGACGGCCTCGGCGGCGAGCAGCGCGTCCCCGTGCTTGGAGACGCCGACGGGGTCGACGACCACCGGTGCGCCGACGCCGGCGAGCAGCTCGGAGACGGTCTCGACGAGTTCGATCGAGGCGAGCATGCCGGTCTTCACGGCCTGCACGCCGATGTCGTCGACCACGCTGCGGAACTGGGCCCGGACGGCCTCGGCGGGCAGTTCCCAGTAGCCCTGGACGCCGAGTGAGTTCTGCGCCGTCACGGCGGTGATCACGCTCATGCCGTGCACGCCGAGCGCCAGCATCGCCTTGAGGTCGGCCTGGATGCCCGCCCCGCCGCCGGAGTCGGAGCCGGCGACGGTGAGCACGCGGGGAGGAGCTGTCGAAACCATGCGGCCCAACCTACCCGGAGCCGCCCGGCAGACGTCCGGAGGACGGCCTGCCGGGGGACGGCGTCAGAGGACGGCTTCGGACTCCGCCCAGCGGTCCGTCGGCACGGTCTTGAGCCGGGTGACGGCCTCGGCGATCGGCACCAGTTCGACGGAGGAGCCGCGCAGCGCGGTGAAGTGGCCGAAGGCGCCCTTGTGGACGGCCTCGACGGCGTGCCAGCCGAAGCGGGTGGCGAGCACCCGGTCGTACGCGGTGGGCGTGCCGCCGCGCTGGGTGTGGCCGAGGATGACCGGCCGGGCCTCCTTGCCCAGCAGGTCCTCCAGCTCGTGGGCGAGCCGGGTGCCGATCCCGCCGAAGGTCTGGTGGCCGTACTGGTCGACGGCGCCGTGGTCGAAGCGCATGGTGCCCTCGACGGGCGCGGCGCCCTCGGCGACGGCGATGATGGCGAACTTCTTGCCGCGCTCGAAGCGGTCCTCGACCATCCGGGCGACGACCTCGATGTCGAACGGCTTCTCGGGGATCAGGATGCCGTGGGCGCCGCCGGCCATGCCCGCGGTGAGGGTGATCCAGCCGGTGTGGCGGCCCATCAGCTCGACGACCATGACCCGCTGGTGCGACTCGGCGGTGGTCTTCAGCCGGTCGATGGCCTCGGTGGCGACGTGCACGGCGGTGTCGAAGCCGAAGGTGACATCGGTGGCGTCGATGTCGTTGTCGATGGTCTTGGGGACCCCGACCACCGGCAGGCCGGCCTCGCTGAACTTCCTCGCGGCGGTCAGGGTGCCCTCGCCGCCGATCGCGATCAGCGCGTCGATGCCGATGTTGCGGGCGAGCGTACGGGCGTTCTCGACGGCCCACGCGATCCGCTCGCGCTGGACCCGGGCCGAGCCGAGGATGGTGCCGCCGAGGGTGAGCAGGCCCGTGACGTCGTCGTGCGAGACGGGCCTGCTGCGGCCCTCGATCAGGCCGAGGAAACCGTCCTCGATGCCGATGATCTCGTCGCCGTGGACGTCGGTGCCGCGGTGCACGACGGAGCGGATCACCGCGTTGAGGCCGGGGCAGTCGCCGCCGCTGGTCAGGACGCCGATACGCATGGGGCTGTGCTCTCCCGCTCCGTGGGCCTGCGCCCCCGAGTAGATGGATGCCGATCGTCCGTCAGGCCGTGCAGCTCATTGACGGCAAGCCTACGCGGTCGCCCCGCCGGACGGCCTACTCGGCGAAGTGGTCCCAGCCGCCGACCCGGTCCCACGGGGCGCCGTCCACCGTGACCCGGCCCACGGCGGGCGAGGCGCCCGGCCGGCGGGCGGCCCGTACCACCTCGCCGATCACCCGCCAGCGGGCGGGCAGTTGGGCACTGGCCGGGAAGGTCGCCACGATCGCGTGGTCCTCGCCGCCGGAGAGCACCCAGACCAGCGGGTCGACGCCGACGGCCTGGCCGATGTCCGCCATCTGGGCCGGGATGTCGAAGTCGGCGGCCTTCAGGTCGATGTCCACGCCGCTGGCCTTCGCCACGTGGCCGAGGTCGGCGACCAGGCCGTCGCTCACGTCGATCATCGCGGTGGCGCCGAGTTCGGCGGCGGCCGGACCGGCGTGGTACGGCGGTTCGGGGCGGCGGTGCGCCTCGACGAAGGCGCGCGGGGAGCGGAAGCCGCGCTGAAGGACGGTCAGCCCGGCGGCCGACCAGCCGAGCCAGCCGGTCACCGCGACCACGTCGCCGACCTGCGCGCCGGAGCGGACCACGGGCGCGCGCCCCTGGAGGTCGCCGAGCGCCGTGATCGCGAGGGTGATGGTGTCGCCGCGCACCACGTCGCCGCCGACCACGGCCGCCCCGGCGACCTGGCACTCGTCGCGCAGCCCGTCCATGAGTTCGGTGGCCCAGGTGGTGGGCAGGTCGGCGGGGGCGACCAGGCCGAGCAGTATCGCGGTGGGCACCGCGCCCATCGCGGCGATGTCGGCGAGGTTCTGCGCGGCGGACTTGCGGCCGACGTCGTACGCGGTGGACCAGTCGCGGCGGAAGTGCCGGCCCTCGACCAGGACGTCGGTGGTGGCCACCACCCGGCCGTCCGGCGTCCTGACCACGGCGGCGTCGTCGCCGGGGCCGAGTTCGACCGCCGGAGTGGGCTGCAGCCTGGCGGTCAGCTCCTTGATGAGTCCGAACTCGCCGAGCTCGCCCACGGTCCCCTGCATGCGCCGTCCTCTCCCGTCCGAAACACATTGCTTTCTGCACCGTGTTTCCATCCCGCGCGCAGCGTACGCCCTCGGGCGGTGCACGGGTCTCCCCTCCCCGGCCCGCTGCGCGGTAGCGTGGTGATCAGGCTGCCGGTGAGCCCGCCCCACCCCACTCTTCCGGGCGATCACGGCGGCGGTCTCCGTACCCAGCCGCCCTGGAGGTCCCCGTGGTACATGCGTACATCCTGGTCCAGACCGAAGTGGGCAAGGCGACGTCCGTGGCCACGTCCATCGCGGAGATCCCGGGCGTCCTGCTGGCCGAGGACGTCACCGGGCCGTACGACGTGATCGTGCGCGCCGAGGCCGACACCGTGGACGACCTGGGCCGGCTCGTCGTCGCCCAGGTGCAGCAGGTCGAGGGCATCACCCGGACCCTGACCTGTCCCGTGGTCCACCTGTAGGCCCCGATACGATCGGCGGGTGACCCGAGACGCCCGCGCGCTGCGCACCCTGAAAGCGCTGCCGGCGCCCGTGCGCTGGCTGACGGCCCCGGTCGTGCTGCTCGGCTGCGTCGTGCTGCTGCTCGGCAACTGGGGGGCGCCGCAAGCGCCCGAGGCGCCGAGCCCGACGGCGAAGGAGCTCCCGTACTGCGAGGCGTTCGCCCGGGCGCTGCCGCAGACCCTGCTCGGCCACGCCCGCAAGGCCTCGGCGTCGCCGTTCGTGGCGGTCTGGGACAGCTCGCCGCAGACGGTCGTGCGCTGCGGGGTGCCGCGCCCGGACGCCCTCGACGGCCCGTCGGCGGTGCGGGACGCCCCCGAGGTGAACGACGTCCAGTGGTTCGACGAGCCGGACGGCCACGGCGGGTACCGCTTCACCACCGTGCTGCGCGAGGCCTACGTCGAGGTGAGCGTCCCGGCCGGGGCCTACCCGAACTACGCCGACCCGGTGCCCACCGTCTCCGACGTCGTGAAGGCCACCGTCCCGGTCTGGGGCGAGCAGCCCGCGGGGGCGGCCACCGCGTCGGCCTCCGCCGCGCCGTGACCGCCCCCGCTCCTCGCTAGCGCAGGCCGGTGGAGCGGCGCAGCGCCGCCTGCAGCAGCCGGTCGATCAGCTCCGGGTACGCCAGGCCGCTGGCCTCCCACATCTTCGGGTACGCCGAGATGGGGGTGAAGCCGGGCATGGTGTTGATCTCGTTGACGACCCAGTTGCCGTCCCCCAGCAGGAAGAAGTCGACCCGGGCGAGGCCCTCGCAGCCGAGCGCCTCGAACGCGGCGACCGCCTGGCGGCGGATCTCGGCGGTCTCCCCGGCCGTCAGCCGGGCCGGGATCTGCACGTCGGAGGAGTCGATGTACTTGGCCTCGAAGTCGTAGAACTCGTAGCCGCCGCCGACCACGATCTCGGCGGGCACGCTGGCGCGCGGACCGTCCTCGAACTCCAGCACGGCGCACTCGATCTCGCGGCCCTCGACACCGGCCTCGACGATCACCTTGGGGTCGTGCCGGCGGGCCTCGGCGATCGCGCCGTCCAGGTCCGCGAGGTCCTTGACCTTGGTGATGCCCATGCTGGAGCCGGCCCGGCAGGGCTTGACGAACAGCGGCAGGCCGAGCGCGGTGATCCGCTGGCGGGCGGCGGCGCGGCCCTCGTCGGACTCCCACTCGCGCGGGCGGACCACCGTGTAGGTGCCGACGCCGATGCCGTGCGACTCCAGGATCCGCTTGGTGAACTCCTTGTCCATGCCGACCGCACTGGCCAGCACGCCGTTGCCGACGTACGGCACGCCGGAGAGCTCCAGCAAACCCTGCAGGGTGCCGTCCTCGCCCCAGGGGCCGTGCAGCAGCGGCAGGACGACGTCCACCTCGCCGAGGCCCTTGGGGACCGCACCGGGCTCGCTCCAGACCACCTCGCGGCTGTCCGGGCTGGACGGCAGGACGACCTGGCCCTCGACGGACTCGGCGACCTCGGCCACGTCCGGCAGCCGGCCGTCGGTGATGGCCATCCGGGCCGGGTCGTCGCTGACCAGGGCCCAGCGGCCCTCGTGGGTGATGCCGATCGGCAGCACCTCGTACTTGTCGCGGTCGATGGCCCTGAGCACACTGCCCGCGGTGGAGACCGAGATGGCGTGCTCTGAGCTTCGCCCGCCGAAGACGATCGCCACTCGCGGCTTGGCGGCGGCAGCGGACTGGTTCGGGGGGGTCTGTTCGATGCTCATATCGGCCATGAGACTACCGTGCGACTCTTTGCGCCCGCGTTACCTGCGCTCCGGGTCGCCTCCGCCGCCGGTTCACGTACCCGCCCCCCGCCCGGCGCGCTACCGGCGCTCCGGCTTCGCCGAGCGGGCCATCAGCGCCGCCAGCACCTCCTGGGTGGGGCGCCCGTTGTGCACCACGTCCACCACGGCCTCGACCAGCGGCATCTCGACGCCGCTGCGCCGGGCCAGATCGAGCACCGACTCGCAGGACTTGACGCCCTCGGCCGTCTGGCTGGTGGCGGCGATGGTCTCCGCCACCGACATCCCGCGCCCCAGGTTGGTGCCGAAGGTGTGGTTGCGCGACAGCGGCGAGGAGCAGGTGGCGACCAGGTCGCCCATCCCGGCCAGCCCGGCGAAGGTGTACGGGTCGGCGCCGAGCGCCACCCCGAGCCGGGTGATCTCGGCCAGCCCGCGGGTGATCAGCGTCGCCTTGGTGTTGTCGCCCAGCCCCATGCCGTCCGCCATGCCGACGGCCAGGCCGATCACGTTCTTGACCGCCCCGCCGAGCTCGCAGCCGACCACGTCGGTGTTGGTGTACGGGCGGAAGTACGGCGTGTGGCAGGCCGTCTGGAGCCGCTTGGCGACCACCTCGTCGGTGCAGGCCACCACGCTCGCGGCGGGCTGCCGGTTGGCGATCTCGCGGGCCAGGTTGGGGCCGCTGACGACCGCCACCCGCTCCGGGCCGACCTTGGCGACCTCGGCGATGACCTCGCTCATCCGCTTCGCGGTGCCGAGCTCGATGCCCTTCATCAGGCTGACCAGGACGGTGCCGGGCGCCAGCAGCGGCGCCCAGGCGGCCAGGTTCTCCCGGAGCGTCTGCGAGGGCACCGCCAGGAACGCGAACTCGGCGCCGGCCAGCGCCTCGGCCGCGTCGGTGGTCGCCGTGACCGCGCCCGGAAGCGTGATGCCCGGCAGGTAGTCCGCGTTGACGTGCGTCGCGTTGACCGCGTCGACCAGCTCCTGCCGGCGGCCCCAGAGGGACACCTCGCAGCCCGCGTCGGCGAGGATCATCGCGAACGCCGTCCCCCACGAACCGGTACCGAACACGGCGCAACGGGTCACTTGCCGGCCTCCTTGGTGCTGCTGTCGTCATTGACTACGCCGCCCGCACTGCCCGCAGCGCGTTCGGTCCGGCCGCCGGCCGCCCGGTGGCGCTCGGCGGTGGCCTTCACGGCGCGGGCGTGCGAGGCCGTCCGCATGTCGTAGCGCTCGGCCGGCGGCTGCTCGCCGCGGATGCCGGCCAGCACCTCGGTGATCGCGGCCATGATGTCCTCGGTCGCGGCGCGCAGCACCTGCGGGGTCAGTTCCTGCCCCTGGTACCGGCTCAGGTCGACGGCCGGGCCGGCCGCGACGGTCACCCGGTGGCGCGGGAACAGGTTGAACCTGCTCTTCCCGGAGCCTCCCCGGCCGTACGGCGGGATGATCTCGTGCGCGCCCCAGTGCGCGACCGGGATGACCGGTGCGCCCGTCATCAGCGCGACCCGGGCCACCCCGCTCTTGCCGGTCATCGGCCAGAGGTCGGGGTCACGGGTGAGCGTGCCCTCGGGGTAGAACTGCACGCACTGGCCACTGTTGACGGCGTCGATGGCCGCCCGGAACGCCTGCGCGGCGTCGGTGGAGTCCCGGAACACCGGGATCTGGCCGGTCTTGCGCAGCATGAACCCGATGAACGGCACCGAGAACAGCGAGGACTTGCCCAGTATCCGGGGCGGCCGCCCGCTGTTGTACTGCCAGTGCGCGTAGACCACCGGGTCGATGATCGAGTTGTGGTTCACCGCGGCGAGGAAGCCACCCTCTTCGGGGAGGTGCTCCCAGCCCCGCCAGTCCGGCTTCACCAGCGCGGTCGTCACCGGCTTCACCAGCACGGCCGCGAAGCGGTACCAGATGCCGTAGTCGGCGTTGCCGAAGCTGGCGTACGAGCGGCGGGCCACCCCAGGTCCTCCTCATCCGGTGCGGCACGTGGGGTGCCGCAGGTCAGTCGCCTCCCGGTGTCCCCTGTCGGGGCCCGGCACCCGGGGGCCCGGGTGCGGGACAGTATCGCCCGACCGCTCACAGCTGTCGGGCAACCCTCCGGGCCGTCCCGGCTCACGTGACCAATCGCACGTCAGCCCGGGCGATGCGGCCTGGCGAGGGCTCCGGGAGCGGCGCCACAATGGCGCCGATGACCCAGGACACGGTACGCCCCAGCGACGCCCTCCCGCCCCCCGCACCCACCTCCGGGTGGTCACTGGTGCTTCCCCTCAAGCCCCTCGCGCTCGCCAAGAGCCGCCTCGGCCCGTTCGCCGGGCCGCACCGCGCCGACCTGGCACTGTCGTTCGCGCTGGACACCGTCACCGCCGCACTGGCCTGCCCGGGCGTGTCCCGGGTGGTGGTGGTGACCCGCGACCCGCTGGCCGGGGCGCGGCTCGCCGCCCTCGGCGCCGTGGTGGTCGCGGACGAGCCGGGCGGCGGCCTCAACCCCGCGCTGGCGCACGGCGCCTCGTACGCGCGGATGCTCGACCCGCACGCCCCGCTGGCCGCCCTCTCGGCCGACCTGCCCGCCCTGCGCCCGGCCGAACTCGCCCGTGTCCTGGGCGCCGTGCCCGCCGTCGGCCCGCACGGCGGCGGCCGGGCCTTCCTCGCCGACTCCCCCGGGCTCGGCACCACCCTGCTGGCCTGCTCCCCCGGGGCCGCGCTGGCCCCCGCTTTCGGCGGCGGCTCCCGGGCCCGGCACGCGGCGGGCGGCGCCCACGAGATCGGCCTGCGCGACGTCCCGTCCGTGCGGCGCGACGTGGACACCGGCGACGACCTCGCGCAGGCGCTGGCGCTCGGGGTGGGGCCGTACACCGCGGCCGCCGCCTCGGCGCTGGCCTGACCCGCGGCCGCGGGCTCCGGGGGCTCCACCGGCGCCCGGCCGCTCGATATGCTGCACCCATGCAGGCCACCGCGTTCACCTTCGACCCCGACACCCGCGCGGGCTCCGTGCTGCTCGACGACGGCACCCCGGTGCCGTTCGGGGCGGCCGCGTTCGACGCCGGCGGCCTGCGGCTGCTGCGCCCCGGGCAGCGGGTGCGGATCCGCACCGAGGGCGAGGGCGAGGCCCGCCGGGTGGTGTTCCTGACCCTGCAGACCTTCCCCGACCCCGGCTTCTGACGCCGGCTTCCGCGAGGGCGCCGCCGGCCCCGCCGCCCGTCCCGGCAGCGGCTACCGCGCCGACGTGACGCGCACCGAGTGCAGCCGGCCGGCCATCTGGAAGGTCAGGCTCAACTCGCCGTCCCGGGCGAGGGATTCCTCGATCCGCTCGACGGCGCCGGGGCCGAGGAAGTAGCGGTACGCCTCGTACTGGGTCCAGCCGAGCGGCAGCACCCGCAGGGCCTCCCACAAGGCCGCCACCGCATCGGGGAGCTGACTGAAGGTCGCCGGCGCCGCGACGTCCTCGATCTCCACCGTGACGGGCCCGCCGGGCCTCCTGCCGCCCTTCCTCGTGCTGCTGTTCACCCTGGCTGCTCCCACTCCTCGTCGAGTTCGGCCCAGACGGCCTGGGCCGCTTCGGTGTACTGGTGCCCGTAGCGGTCGGCACCGGCGAGCGCGGCGAGCACCGCGAGGTGCGCCTCGTCGCTGAGGGTGCCGGGCAGTGCGGCGTCCACCCGGTAGCAGCCCGCCGCGGCGCGGCGGACACGCGGCCTGGTGCCGGTGGCACTGGCGAGGCGAATCGCAAGGTCAAAGGCCTTGTAGTTGGCACGCACCGACTCTCCCGCGCGCAGACCGTCACAGAACGTAAATCTAACTCATTAGATTCCTACTGATGCATTAGATTGTCAACGCTGAAATACCCGCCCTGCCATGCCGGGCAGCGACGGAGCCTGCCGCCGGGAGAGCCAGATGCCCTCAGAGGTGCCCCCGTACCTGCGGATCTCGGACGACCTGCGCCGACGTATCGGCGAGGGCGAATGGCGCCCCGGGGACCGCCTGCCCTCCCGCGCGCAACTCGCCGTGGCCTACGACGTGGGCGCCAACGTCCTTCAGCGGGCCCAGGAGCGGCTCATCACCGAAGGACTGCTGGAGGGCCGCCCCGGCTCCGGCACCTACGTCAGGACGCCCACCGAGCGCGGCCGGACGGTCCGCTCCCGGTACAGCGAACGACGCGGGGATTCACCCTTCCGGGCGGAACAGCGCGAGAGCGGACGCAAGGGCAGCTGGGAGTCGAAGAGCTACGTCCGCACACCCGCGCCCGAACACATCGCCCGCCGGCTCAATATCCCCACCGGCGACCTCACCGTGCGCACCCGGTACGAATACCTGTCCGACGGGCGGCCCGCCCAACTGTCGGAAAGCTGGGAGCCGATGTCCGTCACCGGCGACACCCCCGTACTGATGCCCGAGTTCGGTCCGCTGGCCGGCCGCGGAGTACTGGAGCGAATGGCCTCGATCGGCGTGGTGGTCGACTTCGCGGTCGAGACACCGCGACCGGGCCGCGCCACCGCCGAACAGGCCAATCTGCTGGGCATCTCGACCGGCGACCTGGTCACCCTGATCGAGCGGACGTACTACGACCTGGACGGGCGTGCGGTGGAGACCGCCGACATCGTCATCCCCGACTCCAAGTGGGAAATCGCCTACGAGTTCCCGGTCGAACGCTGGTAGCAATCCGGCGGCCGGCGCACGGGCCGCCGGGCGGGGCACGAAAAGAGCCGTGGCGGCCCGCCACCCGGAATTCCGAGTGAGCGGGCCGCCACGGCTCACGACCCCGAGAGGTCGTCGCCCGAAGGCCGCCGGACTACTTGGCGGTGGTCTTGCGAGCGGTGGTCTTGCGGGTGGTGGTCTTCTTCGCCGGGGCGGTCTTCTTGACCGCGGTGGCCTTCTTCGCCGTCGTGGTCTTCTTCGCGGCGGCGGCCGGGGTTGCGGTCGCGGTCTTCTTGACGGCGGCCGCCTTCTTGGCGGTGGTGGCCGTGGTCTTCTTCGCGGCAGCGGCGGTGGTGGTCGCCTTCTTGACGGCGGCCGCCTTCTTGGCGGTGGTGGCCGTGGTCTTCTTCGCGGCGACGGCGGTGGTCGCCTTCTTCGCGGCCGTCTTCTTGG
>FTKL01000618.1_pt2 | contig 14807 bp, 18 predicted proteins | sample 2434061 | NCBI WGS metagenome assembly FTKL01 (sample SAMEA3914816, study PRJEB12502) | metagenome | biome: forest; material: soil | place: USA | collected 2011-09-16 | depth 0.3 m
CGCGCCGCGCGCAGCAGGTCGAGCCGGCATCGCGACACCGAGGCCTCCGGCGACGCCAGCGGCGAGCACAGTTCCCGCCACGTCGAGCTGCTGGCGCCCGTCAGGTACGGCGTCCACTCGCCGACGTCGAACAGCCACACCGGATCCGTGATGGCCGACTCGGTGCCGTCCGCCCGCCAGAAGCGTCCGGACGTCGTCGCGTCCCCGTAGCGGTTGAGCATCAGCTCCAGGGCGACGGCGTCGAAGGCGCCGTCCGGGTCGAAGTCGGTCAGCGCGTCGCGGACGGCGGCCGCCAGGACGGTGCACACCACGCGCGCTATACGGTGCCCGCAGGGGTCCGGCCCGGACGCCGCGTCGAGGGCGCTGTCGAGAGCTTGGGCCAGCACCTTGCTGTCGGGCGGTGAAAACGAACGACTGTTGGGGTTATGGGTCGTGTCCATGGGGATCTCCTCGTTCCGGGTCAGGCCGCGAACGAGCCGAAGCCGAAGCCCTCGGCCGCCAGGACAGTGCCAGCGCGGGGGATGCCGTCCTCCGCGCGGTAGTAGCGGACCTCCAGTCGGCCGGAGAGGGAGACCCGGTCGCCGGGAGCCACCTTGGACTTGGTGACGTGCTTCGCCAGCGGGCCCGTCAGGCGGCACATCAGCTGGGCGGGAACGGCGGAGAGGTGCTGCCGGTGCGCCGGGTCGGGCTCCAGCAGGAGCCGGGTGGCCATCTCGCCCTCGTCCTCGACCGGCGGCGAGACGCGGACGACAGTGCCGTTCAGGACGAGCGGTGACTCACGGGGGAGGAGAACCACCGTCGTCTGCTCCTTCGGCTCCGTGGCGGTGCCGCGCGCGGCGGCCCGGGCGCGCTGGATATGGGCGCGCTGGCCCTCGTTGCGCAGCGTCTGCCACAGGGGGTCGATCCGGTCGGCCAGGTCGGAGGCTTCGGCGGCCAGGCTCGCCAGGCGGGGGGACTCCAGGCGGCGGTTGCGGGCGAGCAGCATGTCCCTCTCGCCGCCGATCTCGGCCAGGGCCTCCTTCAAGACCTCGCGTGCGCCACCCCAGTCGCGCTTGCGGTAGAACCCGGCACGGCCCGGCTCGGACTCGATCACCACCAGGGATGCGCCCGGCCAGGTTCCCTTGGCGTGCGGCTCGACGACGAGGTTCAGCTGGCACTCGACCCGCTTGTCGTGCAGCGGCTCGCGCCGGTAGTCCCACTGGAAGGTGGCCGCACGGGGTCGGCCGAGCAGGAAGTCGCGGAGTCCGAGCGCGCCGGGCCGGAGAGTGCCCTCGCGCACCGCGTCCAGGTAGAGCGCGAGCTGCGCGCACTGCCAGGCGGCGTTCCCCTGCGGTGCGGTCGGCATCGACAGCCACAGCTGCTCGCGGCCCCAGGGGAGGACGACAGTGGCCTGCAGGACCAGCAGGGTGGGGGCGTAGGTGCGGAACGGGACGTCGAGGAGGACGCCGACCTCGGACTTCTCCTCGGTCGCGATGGTGGACATGGGGATCTCCAGGGGTGTGGGGTTCGGATCGAGTGCCCGGGCGGTGTGCCACCACCAACCGGGGCCGGCCTGTGCCGACAGAGAGAAGCATACCACATTTAATGAGTGTCAGGCGGTGAGTTCCAGATAGCTCTGTGCCGCCTGCTCGCCCAGGTGCCGGCGCAGCGCATCGCCCGGCCGCCACGTCACCGGGCCGCGCTCGGAGTTCAGGGCATCCGCTTCGTCCAGCACCGACGCGATCGAGCGCGCCGCCTGGAACCGGTGCCCGATCAGCTGCTCGGCCCCGGCGAATTCCACCGCCAGGGCCCGGCGTAGCCGAGCTGCCAGCACGAGGTCCTTGTGTGTGCCCAAGACGCACAATGAGCATGACAATCGCTCCATGCCCGCGTCGTACGCCCAGTGATACCGAACGCCCGTTCGGGCAATCCGCTCCCACACCTGAGTCTCGGACCAGTGGTGGATAGGGCTCCACCGCACGACGGTCCGCAGGCCGTTGGACGCCGCCCGGTCCACGGCGATCACCGGCTTCCCGGCCCGGCCCGTCGACTCCTGCGCCCGCAGGCCCAGGCAGTACAGGACGCGCACCGGCCGGCCGGTGAGGCCGCCTTCGCGCAGCTCGCGCACCAGCGCGGTGACGAACCGCATGGCCTGGGAGGTCTTCTGGTCCGAGGTGCACCACCGTGCGTCGGCACTCGGCCACCGGCCCCGGTCGAGCAGTTGCCGCCACAGGCCACCCAGCTCCCGGCGCAGCGTCACGAACCGGAGCCCGTAGTGCTCCGCCTGCTCCTGGGCGAGCCCTTCCGTCCCGGGCCACTCGATCGACTCGCCGGAGTCGGTGGTGTCCAGGTCGTTGTGCAGGACCACGATCCGGCTGCGCGGCACACCGGCGTCGTCGACCTGGCGGACGACTTCGTCGAGCATCGCCTGGCTGTCCTTCCCGCCGCTCGATGCCACCAGGATGATGTCCCAGTGGTCGAGGCGGTGCCGGCGCGGGTTGAGCGTGACGTACCCGGGCGGGATCCGCGGCGGCGGGCTGGCCGTCCGGGCCGCGCCCTGCAGAGCGACCAGCACTTCGTGCCGACCGACCCGCGGGTCCGACACCCACGCCGCGATCCGCTCGACCGCGCAGCCCTCGCCGTCGGGGGCCAGGTGGTCCGCCAGGAATCGCAGCGCGGCGTCACACCGCTCCCACACCTTCCCCGCGGCCGCGCCGGCCTGGACCGGATCCTGCACGGCGCGGCGGGGCTTCTCCGCGGCGAGGGCGGCCAGGAACACCGCACCCAAGGGGTGGAGCGGCCCGTGGGCCGGCCGCTGCCGTGCCCGCGGCCCCGGGCGCCGGCGGGCACGTCGGGCCGACTGGGCGCAGCTGGACTTGGCGAGGCCGTGCTCGGCGATGAGGCGGGCAGCGGCCGTGAGGTCGGCGCCCACACGGGCCCTCCCCCGGCGCGGCCGGGGGGTCGGGAGCGCGGTGACGATCGCGGGCCTGCACGGGACTGCGGGCGGCTTCGCCGCCTCGAACAGGGTCAGCTGGCCTGCTGCGGGCGGGCGCCTCACGGCCTGCCGCCCCGTGCTGCGCCGGTGCTGGGGCAGCCGTACAGGCGGGACCCGGCGGCGGGGAGTGTCCTGTGGGGATTCAGTGCGTGCACGTGGGATCTGCCTTCCGGGGCGGAGTGAAGCGAGCGGCCGCTCGGCGCCAACCGGACGACAGAGAGAAGTATACCACATACGCAAACCGCTTTGTCGCAGCCCACGCTCAGCGAGATGAGCGAAGATCCGCCCCGCCTCCCTCATCCCCTGCAACCTGCACACGGACCCCACGCCCACCAGCGGCAGCCCCGCCAGGTCCACGCCGGCCGCCTCGTACATCTCGCAGTGCTCCAGGTACTCCTCCACCCTGGGTCCCTGCAGCACCGGAATCCACGGCGCCGCCGGGAACTGCTCCATCAGGTACCGGTAGGAGTCCACGGTGAACTCCTGGTGCTGCGCCACGGGGAACCCGGTCTTCGCGAGGATCTGGGGCTCGGTCATGAAGTCCTGACACGCCACGAACTCGGGAGGCGCGCCGAACCGGTCGATGATCCGGTAGACCAGGCCGCCCCACGCGTCGGCGTCGAGCAGGTAGTCGCCGTGGTCGCCACCTGACTGAAGCCGGCACTGTCGATGGCGATCCGGCACCGGGCCACAGGGGTCCGCGGCCCGAACTCGTAGTTCATCAGCGCATTCGCGCTGACCATCATCGGGACGGCCGAGTCCTGGGCCCAGTGCGGCGGCCCGCCGAGAAAGAAGGTCGCAGCCCGGCGCCGGGCCGGGGTAGGGGTACGCATCGTGGCGCCTCTCGGGAGGTCAGGCAGAAGGGGAGAGAGGGCCGGCCTGGCCGTGAGGACCGGTCAGGCCGGATCGGCTAGCGCGGGGAGTACCGGGCACCGAGCTCTGCGGGGAGGTACGTCCAGTCCGTCTCGGGGGTGGAGTAGCGCACCACAGCGACCGAGCCGGGCCTGCGCACCCACCGGCGGCGGACCCAGGTGACCTCCACCGTGCTGCCGAGGTACACCACGGTGCCCCTCCCGTACGGCTCGGGGATGGACGTGCCGGGCAGGATCTCGGTGCCGGACTCGGTGCTGATAAGCCGCAGGCGACCGCGCCGGCGCGGGAAGACGGCGATGGTCTGCGAGGGGAAGTCGGGTTGGGTGGGCATGGTCGTTGTTCTCCGTCGGTCGGTGATCCGGGGAGGGCCGCCCGCCGGTCGGCCCTCCTTCCGGGGGGTGTCAGTGATCGCGGCGCGGTGACGGCAGCGGGGTGTGCTCGGGCTGGCTGTCAGGCACCCAGCCGTGGCCCGAGCAGGTGTTGCACGCGGACACCCCCGCTTGCTGTGCGATCAGGCCGGTCCAGAAGGCGTACTGCTCCTGCCAGGACTCCAGCGCCTGTGTGTAGGTGTCACCGGCGACCGCGTCGGGGACGGGGAGGTTGAGGTTGAATCGGGCGGTGACGGTCTCGGTCACGGGGCGGCGCAGCTTCTTGTCGGTCAGGCGGTCGTGGGTCCGCGTGCGCGTCACCGGGCGCTCGAAGGGGACCTCGACGACGACCTTGAGCAGGCCGTCGCGGAGGTCGCCGTAGCGGGTGCTGGAGGTCAGCAGGGTGTCGACCTGCGGCAGCCGCCGGGCAAAGGTGTTGACCGCGTCCCGGAGGCCGGTCACCTTCCCCGGGAGCCACCACCGGTACTCGGGATGGTTGACCAGGGCCTGCGGCAGGTCGGCGACCCAGCGGGGGTCACCGCCCGCCGGGGGCGCGTCGCCCGCCAGGATGCGCCACGGGCCGCCGGGCAGAGCCTCCGTCCGGCGGGGCTGCGCCTCGGTTACCGCCTCGTAGAGGTCGCGGGTGGCGTCCGGGTACTGGCGGACGAGGTCGGTCCGTTGCTGCGGCGTGAGGGTGGCGGGGAACGCCTGGGACTCCATGGCCGGGTCCAGCAGCCGGTACGACACGGTCATCGGCTCGGGCGTCCAGCTCGCGGTGAGGGTGGTCACCGGCGCGGAGCAGGCCCACCACTCGCTCCTGTCGCCCAGGCGCTCCATGGGCTGCTCTCCGCCGAACAGGGCGAAGCCCTCGCGGTAGCTGGCGGTGCGCACCATCTCGTTCGGCACGCGGTAGTAGTACAGGCCCGTGGAGTCGTCGCGGATGGCGAAGAGCTCGCGGGAGGCGGGTGGGGTCGTCATCGGAACCTCGCGGTGTTGTGAAGGGAGGGGGCGTTGGCGCGGCCCGCCGCCGGGGGCGGGCCGCAGTGGGCTGGCTGGGGAAATATCAGCCGGTGCTGGCACCGGCGCGGCGGTCGGCGACCGGAACGGCGTGCACTGCGGTCGCGGCGGGCCAGCGGCGGGCATCGCGGTCGCCCATCAGCAGCACCTCGCCCGCGACCTCCAGGACCTGCACCACCGTGATGCACTGGCGGGAGTCCAGGTCGCCCACCAGCACGCTCTCGCTGACCTTGAAGAACAGCTCGTCCAGTCGGCCGCCGAGGTGTGCCAGCAGGGTGTGCACCCAAGCGGCGACGTCCTCGGCCGCGAGGCCCGCCCGCGACCCGCCCACCATGAGGGGGCCGTCCTCGGTCCGGAACTGCCACACCAGCCCGTCCTGGTCGCAGGTCATCTCCAGCGTCAGGGAGAGGCCGCCCAGACTGACCGGGACATCGACGCTGTACTCGCCGCTCCCGGTGTGCACGACGGCGCTGGGGATCTGCGCCAGGTCAAGCGCGAGCCACAGCCGGTCGGCGTACTGCTGCGACCTGTTCATGGGTTCCTCCTCGTGGGACGGGATCAAGTGGCCGAGAGGAGCGCCAACCCCTCTCGACATAGAGAAGCATACCACAATTTAACGCCATAGGCGGGCATGGTCACCCGACGGCGGGGCGTCCTGGTGAAAGCGACTCACCGACTCCACCGCCCGTCTCCGCCCCGGCGCGCGACGCGGGCACGGAACCGCGCGGCCGCCGCCCGCAGGTCAATCCGCCACCGCCGCGTCCAGGGCAGCCGGCCCACCCCCGGGGCCGCGCTGAGCCATTCGGCGCTCCACGGCGGGCGGAACTGGAGCCGGCCGCCGCTCTCCCGGGCCAGGCGCTTTGCCTGCCGCTCCTCCTCGGCGGCGAACAGCGTGATCTCCTCGCCCGGCCCGACGACCCGCCACGCCGTATGGCCGGAGCGCTCCGACGGCGCGTAGAACACCGTGGTGCCCTGCACCATGACGTGCAGCGGAACGGCGGCCTGGGTGCCGGGCCGCTCGACCAGGCCCCGGTGGACGGTGTCGAGGTCGATGCTGACCACCAGGGTGTTGCCCTCGACGTAGGTGAAGACGAAGGCGCCGGCGTACTCCACGGCGGGCCATGTTGCGGAACCGTCCGGCTCGTCCCGGCGGGAGGGCCAGAAGCGCGCGGTGCGGTGGTACTTGCGGCGGAGAGCTTCCGAGACGGGCATGGCGGGACTCCTTGCAGTGATCGCGGGTTAAGGAGCCCCGGGCGTACGGAACGCCCGGGGCGAAGGCATGGAAGGTCAGGCAGCGGGGGCGGAGGCGTGGAAGGAGTGGCCGAGCGCGGGCCGGACCGACCACCGGGCATCACGCAGCGCCTGCTGCGCCGCCGCCGTCTGCCGCAGCGACTCGGCGGCACCCTCGGGCATCCCGAGTCCGTCCGGACCGTGCAGGGTCACGTGCACCGCACCGGCCGCGCCGCCGGAAACCAGGTCGGCCCGGTAGCCCCAGAACGCCTCGGCCTGCTCGAACCGGTAGGGGGTGAACCCGGCCAGCTGGAGAACCCGGTCCAGGTACACCAGCACGGGCGGCTGCTCCACCGCTGGCGGCTGCGGCCCGACTGCGACGCGAACGACCGTCATGGCGTTGACGGCGTCGATGCGTTCCGGGCGGCAGGTCCAGCCCGCTCCGCGCAATGCGGCGAGGGCCCGGCGCAGTTCCTCCGGCGGAAGGTCCTCGTCCAGGACGAGTTCGAGGGCGGCCCGCCCGGGCCGCTCCTTCTGGAGCCCGAGGTAGTGATCCCGTTCCTGCGCCTCCTGGATCGCGACGTAGCGGACCCCGGCCTCGCGGAGCGCGCTCGCGATCGCGGGGCAGTACCTCGGGTCGGTGGCGCAGCAGGGGGCGGCCGGGTAGCGGCGGGGGGTCCGGAAGGTGAGGTCGACCAGTAGCGGCCCGGAGCAGACCGGCTCGTTGCAGCAGGCCGAGTAGCCTTCGCGGCCTGCATCGAGGTCGGTGTCCTCGGGTGACGTGGAGCCGCAGGCGGTGCAGTGCTCGGGGACCGGGTCGGGCTCGATGTTCGGCATGGTGCTCCTTAGGGCGGGATCGAGTGAGTGGAGGGGCGCCAACCCCGTCCGACATTGAGAAGCATACCACATTTAAAGCCCTATTTGCTTCGGGTCGCCCGTGGTGTGGGGTCCACGAACCCGCTTGAGGCGGGCCTCGGCTGCGGGTTCCCTCGCCGGCCCGGCCTCGGCCAGCCGGCCGGGCATCGTGGAGCGAGCGCGCCGCGCGCCCGCGGCGCCTGCGTGGGTGACGGCTGCGGGTCCGGTGCTCCCCGGCGGGCCCCGTGCGGATCGGGTGATCCGCACGGGGTGCCACGGGGTCAGATGCCGCAGGCGGCCGGACGGAATTCGTCCACCAGCTGCCGCAGGGGCTGGGGCAGCCGCTCGGGCTGCTCCAGGTCGGCCGGGGGCACGAAGAGCTCCGTGCCGTCCTCCAGGGTGAATCGGATGAGCTGGGGGACGGCGCCGACGTAGCCGAGCGCGACCTTGGCCACGGGCACCTCCCGGGCGTCCGGGCCGGTGACGGGCTTGATGTTGGCCACGCTCAGCACCACCTTGACGCGGTGGCTCTCGACGGTGACCTCGACGCCCGTCGGCGTGGCTGCGGTGCGGCCCGGGGTGATGCGGTCGGCGAAGTCCCGCAGCCACGTCGGCCAGCCGTCCGGCCGCTCCCACGCGGCAGGGGCGAGGAAGTATCCGCCCTCCGTCACGGCGTCGAGGAACTTGAGGCCGGTGGGGCGAAGTGCCTCGTCGGTGCCTGCACCGAAGAAGACGCGCAGCCGGGCGATCGCCGCGTCGCCCCCATACTCGTTCGGGACCTGCGGCAGGCCCACGACGGCGAGCGTCAGCTCGTGCTCGGCGGCCTCGACCTCTGCTCTGATGGCGTCCTCGTGCTCGGCGGACCCGGGGGTGATGCGATCGGCGGCGTGCTGGTCGTGCTTGGTGTGCGACATGGAGGTTCCTTGGGATGGGAATCGAGTGGACGGCCGGGCGCCAACCTCGGCCAACGAGTAGAACATTACCACATTGAGAGATCGAATGGGGATGGTGCGGATCCCGGCGGGTCACAACGACGGTGCGACGCGCCTGAACCCGGGAGGCAGGTACTCCGACAGCAGCACGTACCCAACCGGGTCGCCTGGGCGAGGCGGGAGCAGCCGGGAGGTCTTCACCAGTTTCGGCACCTCCCGCTCGCGGAGCGAGAGGCGCAGCGCCACGGCCGCCCCCTCGTTCGAGTAGAACGGCTGGCTCTCCAGCTCGGGCCACACCGCCAGGAGTTCCCTGCCTACGGCCCTCAGCTCCCGGGAGAACACCCTGCCGAGCGGATCGCCCGGCCCGGGGGAGTGACGCGGCAGGAGGATCGCCGCGTCCGGGTGCCACTGATCAGGGAACACCTGGTTCCAGGCCGGCGGCAGCAGCGCCGACACCTCAGCCGCGAGCACGTGTGCGCCGGTGAGCTCCTCCAGGGCGCCGTCGGTCACCGAAGCCACGGCCGGACCGTCCCACGGGCCCAAGAAGGTCAGGCTGCCTCCGGTCGCGGTACCGCCCAACGTGACGCTGAGGCGACCCTCGTGCAGCCACGCGGTGGCGTGGCCGAAGGACACGAACAGGCCGGGCTCGCCCAGCCGTCGCTCCGGTATACCGACGGTGAGGTGCGCGGCCACGGCCGCCGCCGTCGGGCGAGAGGCCGGCCCGGCTGCCACGGGCGGCGCGCTGCGCACCGTGCGAGAGAGAAGGCGCGTGATGGCAGGCAGGGGAGTGCCGGCCTCGAACCGGGCGGTGCAGATCCTGGAGGCGCCCGCGGGCGAAGGCGCGAGCAGGGCGACCTGGAGGCGTGCCAGGGGGTCGCCGGGCTGGGATCTGGCGGACATCACGAACCCGCCGGGCAGGGACGATCTGGTGCGGTGGGCTCCGGTGGTCACGTGGCCGGCCAGAGCCTCGGCCAGGGCCGTGAAGACGGAAGTGGGCGACATGAGGTTCCTTCAGGTGATGGGTCAAGGGCAGGAGTCGGCGGAGGAGGAATGGCCGGTGAGGGCCGGGGCCGCAGGGAGGCGGCCCCGGTGTCAGGCGGCGTGGCTCAGGAACTCGGCCACCACCTCGATCAGGGCGGGGAGGTCCGAGCGCAGCCGAGAGGCGCCCTGACCGCTCTCGCCGAACTCGGCGGACTGGAACAGCACGTCACCCTCGTCCCCGTAGCGCGTGTAGAAGATCGCCACCAATCCGTGGAACTCGTCCTCGCCGTACTGCATCGACGAGTTGTCGTCCGAGACCCAGATCTCGGGGACCTCGCCGTCAGTGTGGGCAAGCCGCTCCACGGCGATGGCCAGCGCATTGAACCGGATACCGGGGTTTCCGATGTGCTGGTACCGGATTCCCGCCGCGTCGTGGGCACCACGGACGCGGTCCCAGACGCTCGAGTCCGGCCGGTCGGGATTGCGCACGGAAGCACCTTCCTCTCCGGTGGCCGCCCGTACGTCGGGCGGCCACGTGTCGTCGGACTCAGATCACTCGTCGTTCAGCGGGATCAGGCACAGCGCCAGCGCCGCGTCCGGCGGCGGCTTGGGCTGCAGTTCGAGCACCTCGCCGAGCGACAGCCCGGTGTCGGCGGCGTACTGCCTGCTCTGCTCAGGCGTCATGTGCAGGAAGCCCGGCGAGTACAGCCCCGTGGTGACCTCCGCGACGGGGAGGTAGTGGTTGCACTCCGGGTCGCTGGCAATCACCACGCGTACGTCGCCCGGCAGACGCCGGGTGCTGCGCACCAGGTCACGCAGGTCGGCGAGCGTCCAGGGCTTGATTGTGGAAGTAGTCATGTCGCCCATCGGCGGATCTCCCGTCTTCAGTGGTTGCGGATCAGGAGTCGCGGTTGTCACGGTCGGGCTGTCGCGGAATCCGACGCGGTGACTCGGGGCTGACGCGGGGCCGGGGAATCCGGGGCAGGGGGGTGTCCGGGGTGTTCTTCGGCATGACTCTCCTTGGGCTCGGAACGAGTGGCCGGAGGGGCGCCAACCCCTGCCGACATAGAGAAGCATACCATATATAAACGTCAAGCTGAGTGAAGTGCTATCCGCCGCACCCATTCGCAGCAGCGGCCGGAGGTTCGCCGCAGGCCCGCCGGAGCCTCTCGCGGCCGACATTGCGCAACGTCCCCACCACGGGTGACAGTTGGCGGATGACTGACAGTCAACTGCCCGTGCCGCCCTCGCTCCCCCCGATCCCGCGCTACGGCGCGACGTCGGCCACCGCGCCGGCCGACGGGGAGCTGCGGGGCACCTCGTTCGTTCCACCCCCGATCCCGCGCTACGGCGCGACGTCGGCCACCGTGCCGGCCGACGGGGCCACCGCACCCGCCCCGCCCCCGTTCCAGCCGTTCCAGCCCACGTTCGGACCGCCGCACCCGTGGGGAGAAGCCGTCCACGCCTTCGACGCCCTCCGGGCCGGCATCCGCCGACTTCCCGCCGACCGGGAACTGGCGGCATGGGGCCGGCTCCTGCAGCACATCGAGGCGGCCACCGCCGAGATCCTCGCCCCACCGACGGCCGACCCCGACGGCCGGCCGGGCACAGCGGGATCCTGACACCACGCCGCCACTCCCGGGGGAGCGCCGCGCGCGGGCTGGGCCCGGCGGCGCTCCCCCGGTCGAGGTGTCGCTCTAGGACGGTTCCGCCCGGGCGAAGCCAGACCCCTGCGGCCAGGTCACCGTGACGCGGTGCTCCTCGAACAGCTCGGCGAGTCTGTCCTCCGGCCGGGCGGGCAGCACCAGGACCATCTTCGGACGGGGCGTGAAGAACACCTGAAGGTCCAGCAGTTCGCCGAAGCTCAGGTGCAGTTCGTTGGTCACCGTGCTCGGGGCCGCGATGATGAGCTCGCGGTTCACCTCGTCGAAGAGGTCGATCTCCAGCGGGGCCAGATTCCCCGGCTCCGAGATGTGCCACCCGGTGAAGCCGGGACGCGGAGTGCGCGACCGCGCCTGGTGGATCGCGTAGGCCCGCAGCAGCGAGGCGGCCGCCTGCTCCTTGGCATCCAGGTTCAGGCGGACCGGGAGAGCGGGCACGGGCCGCAGCTGGGTGGAGCTCACCGCACCGCTGACGCTGGGCAGTCCCGTCGGCGCGTCGCCGACGGGCAGCAGCCGGAAGACGAAGGCGAGGCGGCCGCTGCCCGACCGTTGCGTCGGCACCTCCGGCAGCCGGGTCCTGATCCAGGGCAGATCGGCATCGACCTCGAACTCGCCGTGGTAGCGCACCACTTCCTCCTCGGTGGTGAATAGGCGTACCGACCGCCCCTCCTCGCGGTGGTTCAGCAGGGCCCCGTTCCCCCGGGACAGCTGCTGGTCGGTGCCGCCGTCGCCGCCCTCGCCAAGCACCTGGACATGCGTGCCGGTCCATCCCTCGTACTCGTGGCCCTGGAGGTCGCTGCGCAGGAACAGCAGCACGTGGCCCTGCCGGGAGGGGCTGATGCGGCCCTTCGGGCGGCCGCCGACAAGCTCGTGAACGGCGGCTCGCGGCAGGCTGTCACCAGGCATGAGGTTCCAAGTCACGACAGCTCCCCGGAGGCCGTGTCCTCGAGCGCGTCGTACACCTGGTGCGGGTCGCCGCCGGGCACGGGCAGCGACGGCAGGGGGACCCCCGCGATGCTGGAGCCGACCAGACCGCGTTCCAGGGCCACGACGTCCGCCAGCTCGGCGAGCACGGCCGCCAGCTGGGGGCGATCCCCCCAGCGGTTCCCGAACTCGGAGTTGACGCTCCAGTCGACTTCACCAACGAGCCGGTCGGCGCAGAGAAGCCGGTCGTTCTCGGGGTCGTCGCCGTCGGGCTGCCACGACAGCTCGAACAGGACAATGAGGCCATGCCGGTAGAACCCGTTGTAGTTGGACTCGCGGCGGACTTCGAGCAGCGGAATTCTGACGTACAAGGTCATGGTGGCTTCGCCGACGGTGACCGTGACTTGACGGGCGGGCTGGTCGGGCATGGGTTCCTCCAGTCGGTGAACTGATCGAGTGGTCAGGGGGCGCCAACCCCTCCGACTGAAAGAAGCATACCACATGTGAGATTCACATGTGGTGTTGGTCCCGCCGGGCCAGCAGCGCATCCGGGCCCGGTCGGGCACCAGCCCGCACTGGACTACCAGCGGCGCCGCCAGCTGGCCGACTCGGCCTCGGCACGCGCCTGCTGCTCGGCGAGGGTGGCGGCCGCCGTCTGCTCGCAGATGCCGAAGGCGGCGAAGGTCCGGTCCCGCTCACGCAGGACCGCCGCGGCCTCGGCCACGCCCGCCCGTGCCCGCCGGACAGCCTGCAGAGCGGCGGCGGCCTGCCAGTGCAGCACCGTGTCCCGAACCGGCTCAAGGTCGGCGCGCAGCGCCGGGTCGCCAAGGAGCTCACGCACCAGCGGCTCCAGGGTGGCGAGGGCCGTGCGGGCCGAGACACTGTCCGCCTTCTGGCTCGGCACCACCACCTGGCTGCGGCGCTCCCAGCCGGCCGGAGTCTCGTCGTGGATGAACGTGATCTCCAGCGGGATCCGGTACGTCAGGCTGACGCGGGTGTGCACGGTGAGGTGGGCGAGCTGCTCCAGGTGGGCGGGAAGGCTGACGGACGCCTCGGCGGACTTCCAGGGCAGCGAACGGCGAAGGGAGGGGAACAAGGGGTGCCTCCAGAGGTGGGATCCAGCGGGAAGGTACGGGGACTCTTCGGCCCGGACGGGTCCGGGGCGGGCATCCGGTTGCCCGTGGAGCGGCCGGCGGGGCACCCGCAGGTACCCCGCCGACCGCCAGGCGTTTAGTCCGCCTGCTCCCAGGTGAGGTGCGGCAGCCGCCGCTGGACCTGGACGACGGCCCACGTCCGGACAGCCTCCTCTGTGTCGGCGCTGACGCCCTGGGCCCACTGGTGGTTGCCGACGGCGCACTGCTCGACATGGAAGGCGACCGCGTTCAGCAGCTCCTGCAGTCCGAGCTCCACCGGCAGCTCCTCACCCTGCTCCCAGGGAACCGCGTAGTGCTGGAACAGCTTCTCGGCCAGTTGCTCGGCGCTCAGCGTCACCGTGTCCCTGAACCGCAGGGCCGTGGTGCCGTCGACCGTGCGCCGGTACCGGGCGGTAGCACCCCCGGGGCCGGTCGTCGGGTACGACTCCCAGCGCTCCCGGGCATCGGCCACGCTCCGGCATGCCGTGAGGGCGAGCACCAGGCGCTCCAGGTCGGCCGCGAACCGGGCCGCGCCGTCCGCAGTGCGCTCGCCGAGACGCTGCGACTCGAACACGGTCGCCTCGTCGTCCCCGAAGTCCTCGTTTGCCACGGGCGCGTACTTCGCGCGCAGGCCGGCGTACTCGTCGGTGTTGCCGGGAAGGCGGCCCGTGCCGTCCTGGACGGTGATCTCGCCGCCGTCGGCAGTGGGGACGGTGAGCCACTCGTCGGGCGCGCCGGGAGCGGTCCAGTGCTCGAAGGGCAGGCCGGCGGCGGCCAGGGCGGCGAGCAGCATCTCCTTCGGGCTCTGCGTCGGCGACGCCTGGGGGACCGGATCGGCGTGCAGTGCGAGCACGCCCTTGAGGTGCGCGGCGGCCTGCTCCACGGTCGTGTCGTGCAGGGTGCCGGTGGCGTGATCGGTGAACGTGGCCGGGTCGGTGATGCTCCAGGACAGGCCGTCCGCGTCGAAGAGCGCGCTCAGGATGAACGGATGGCCGTTGATGTCGACGGCGACGAGGGCGTGGCCCAGGGTGAGGGCGTGGGTTCCGATCGTGGCGACGGTGCCGGTGCGGTTGAGCTCCCCGGCGAGTTCCCGCGTGGTGACGTCGGTGGTCATGGCGTTCCTTGTCGTGATGGACCGGCCGCCGCGCGGAACCTCAGCGCGGCGGCCGGTGGGGTGGGGAAGGTGGACGGGGCGGTCAGGTGCTCGGCACGACCGAGAGGATGACCACCTCGACGTCGTCCGTAGCGGCGGAGGGGTCCTTGGCGATCAGCCGGGCGAACGTCGTGGCCTTGCGCTCGGCCTCGTCCGGGGTGTCGGCGATGATGGCGAACTCGTGGGATCGGCGGCTCTCGGCATCGACGGTGTACTGCGGCATGGTCAGGTCTCCTCTGCCGTCAGTTGTTGGTAGGGATCGCGAGCGGGAGGTCGGCGGCGTCCTGCGGGATGAGACCGCGCTCCGTGGCGGCACGGTTGAGCACCGCCGCGAGCCCGGGGGCCAGGGTGCGAAGGCGGAGGTAGCGGGCACCGAACCCGTTGCTGTGCTGCGGGAAGCCGTTGGCCAGGAAGGTGGCGTCGACGGCCCAGAACGGCTCCCCGATCAGGCGGGAGACGAAGAAGTTGGTCGAGTGCTCCGGGGTGCCGCTCGGCTCGCTCGCGACGCTGACGTGGGCGTACAGCCCGTGGCACTCGCCGCCGAAGATGTTTGGCTCGCGCCTGATCTCGACCTTCTCGATCCCGACGTGCACCGTGCGGCGTCCGCCTTCGCCGGTGATCTCGACGGGCTGCAGGGTGGAGGTGGACATGGGCGTTCCTCTCGGGGGTTCGGATCGGGTGGCCGACCGGGGCGCCAACCCCTGCC
>FTKL01000184.1_pt2 | contig 14687 bp, 17 predicted proteins | sample 2434061 | NCBI WGS metagenome assembly FTKL01 (sample SAMEA3914816, study PRJEB12502) | metagenome | biome: forest; material: soil | place: USA | collected 2011-09-16 | depth 0.3 m
GGCGGTCGCGCCGGGGATCGCCAGGACCATGCCCGGCACCACCTCGTCCGGGTCGCTCAGCCGCTCCCCGTCCGGTGCCTGCACGCCCTTGTTGGCCTCGTAGAGCTGCGGCCAGGCCTCCGCGCTCCCCAACTCCCGTTCGGCGATGGCGGAGAGCGTGTCGCCCTCGGCCACGGTGACGTTCGCGTGCTGTCCGGAGCCCGTCGGCCGGGTGTCCGTGCCGGCCTGCGGGGTCGTCGGCGCGGCGGGGGTCGCGGTGTCGTGCGGCGCGGTGTCGGCCGGCTTGCTGTCGTCGGGCTTGGCGTCGGCCGGCATCAGCAGCTTCCAGCCGGGCTGGATCGGCCGGTCCGCGTCGAAGCGGATGCCGGAATCGTCCATCACCCGGCCGTCGTTGAGCTTGGCGATCTCCACCCAGCGGGACCCGGAGCCGAGTTGGCGCTCCGCGATCGACCAGAGACTGTCGGCGGGCCTGCTGTCGCGCACGGTGTAGCCGGCCTGCGGCTCGGCCGCGGGTGCCAGTGCGGGCGCGGCCTGCGCGGCGGTCAGCGCGGCGTACTGCGGCCCCGCCGTCAACTGGGCGGCGGCGGTGAACTGCTGGTCGCGGTCGGGGGCGGCGGCGAAGGCCGAGCCGGCCACCGGCAGCAGCGCGATCACCGAGCCGACCAGCCCGGCCGCGAGCCGCTGGCTCCAGCCGAACGCCGGGATCCGGCGGGCGATCCGGCCGCGCAGCTGCGCCGGGATCTCCAGCAGGACGGAGAACGCGAAGCAGAGCCAGCCCAGCCAGCCGATCACGACCAGCGCCCAGAGGAACAGCCGCCCGTCGTCGGGGCTGGTGAGCAACTGGCCGATGCCGTCCGGCGCGATGTCGCCCATCGCGGCGACCGCCCTGGTGCCGTAGAGCAGCAGGGCGGGCAGGCCGGCCAGCAGCCCGAGCAGGGTGACGAGCGCCGCGAGGGCGCCGAACACCGCGCCCGCACCGCCCCGGCGGGGCGGCCGGGCGGGCTGTCGGGAGGACGGCCGGGGTGACGGGCGGCGGCCGTGTGCGGCCTGGCGGTCCGTACGGGTGTGGTTCCTGGCACGTGGCGCGGCCATCAGCCGTTCTCCGCTTTCTTGACTCCGTGGACGAGGATGGCGCTGCCCCTGCCCGTGATCCCCCAGCCGTTCTTCGGCACCAGGCCGAGGAGGGCGGGCTTGTAGGTGGTGTGCACCGTGACGACCACTCCGGTGCCGTCGTGGGTCAACTCGGCGCTGCCGCTGAGGCCGTAGAGGCCGAGGTAGCTGTTCGCGGCCTGCGCGGCGTACTCCTCCTGGACCTTGAAGCCCTCGCCCTGAAGGACGCCGGCCTCGTCGAGCTGCTGGCCGGCCACCCTGGCGGCCTCCTGGGCGCGGGCGTCGGTGTTCTCGATCGCGCGCAGGCGGCCGCCGGCGTCGACCACGACGCCGATGACGCTGACGAATCCGGTGGCGACGATCGCGACGAACAGGGAGATGGCGCCGGCGTCCGCCCCGAGCCTGCGGAGCCGCCGGCCGCAGGCCGGGAGCAGCCCGGCCGGCCGGCCGTCGTCCGGCGCCTCCGGCGCGTCCGTTGCCTCCGGGGCCCGGCCCGGGCCCTCCGGTTTGCGGAGCATCGCTTCCCCTCCCCCACGCGCACTGCGCACTGCTTCTACTGTCCTCGGTAGCGGTCGACGACCGAGGTGAACGTACCGATCATGGTCTTGCTGCCGGGCAGCCCGGGGACCACCAGGTCCCCCAGGCCGACCTCGCAGCTCACCCGCACCGTCCTGGTGTCGAGTTGGCCGGCCGGTGTGTCCAGCTTTCCCTGCGACAGGGTGACTTCAAGCCTCCGGCAGGACACCCCGTCCTGCTTGAGCACCTCGGCCGTCGCCGCCCGGGCCGCCTTGTCGATCCCGTCGGCGCCACGGGTGATCGAAGCGGTGCGCGCCCCCGCGCGCGCTGCCGCGTCGATCGTGCCGCCCGCCGTCTGGATCCGTCCGGCCGCGACGGCCAGCAGGACGAAGGTGACCAGTGCCGGAGCGAGGATCGCCGCCTCGATGGCCACGCTCCCGTCCTCCGGGCCGCGCCGCCGGCCCGCGTGCCGCTGCTGCCTCGCGGACGACCTCACGGACGACCTCACGGACGACCTCACGAACCACCGCCTCACGAACGCCTGCCGTACGTACCACCGCCTCACGTACCACCGCCCTGCGGGACGAACCGCTCGCGCGGGGCCGAGGCGTGCTGGGTGAGCGTCGGGGTCGGGATCCCGGGTATCAGGAAGTGCGGCGCGACGACCACGGTGACCTGGATCCGCTCGGCGGAACTGCCGTCGGTGGTCACCGAGTAGCTGTCGAGCACCCCGCCCTCCCGGTGCAGGAAGTCCTCCGCCTGGCGCCTGGCCGCCCCGTCCTTCACGGAGTCGGCGGCAGCGCCCTGGAGGCGTCCGGCGTCCACGCCCTCGCGGGCGGCCACGAGCGCGACCTGGCGGGAGTACCACCACATCGCTCCCTGGACGACGAGCAGGACGAGGGTGAGCACGACGGGGAAGACGATGGCCAGGCTCACCGCCATCGACCCCCCGTCGCGCGCACTCCGGGACCTCTGGATCACGGAACGGGGTCCGTCTTCGGCACCTTGTTGGTGACGTCGGTGGCAAGGGTCTTGATGGCCAGGATGACGCCGCCGGCGATGGCCAGCAGGGCGAGCACGGCCAGCGCCAGCTCGATGCTGATGGCGCCGCGGTCGCCGCCGGCCCGGGCCGCGCGCAGCCGTCCCATCCGGTAGTGGAGGAGCAGTGAGGCGAGTTGGAGGGGCAGCAGGACCGCGAGCAGTTGGCCCGCGAGGTGTCGCAGTCTGACGGTCATCAGGACTCCAGGTGGTGATCGGGGGATGGGGTGGAGCTGGTCTTGGCCGACTATTGCGAGTTGAGCATCTGGTAGAGCGCAGGAAAGACGATCAGGGCGGTCATCAGGAGCGTGAGCGCGGAGCCGGGGGCGACCATGCGCTCGCTGTCGGTGTTGGCGTGGGCGAGGTCCTCGGCGAGAAGCTCGCCGCGCAGGCTCTTGGCGCGGGCCCGCAGGGTCTCGTACACGGCGGCGCCGTCCGTGCCGGAGATCCGCATGATGTCGGCGACGTCCTGGAGGGGGGTCAGGCCCAGTTCGACGGAGAGCGCGTCCAGGCCGTCCCAGGGCGGCAGTCGGTCGGTCGAGGCGCGTTCCAGGGCGTCCCGGATGCGCCGGAAGACGGTGCCGCGGCCGACCACGGCGGCGCGGCGCAGGGCCTCGGCCGGGCCGCAGTCGGCGGCGCGCTCCAGCGCGACGAGTTCGAGGTAGGAGGCGATGCCGTGCAGGTACTCCGTCCTGGCCTCCTTGGCCTCGCCGTGCACGATGCCGTCGGGGACGAACCAGAACAGGCCGGCGAGCAGCGGGCCGACCACGAAGGGCACGGCCAGCGGCAGGGATGTGTCCAACAGGGCTGCCATCACCGTGAAGTAGGCCGGCAGGACGAATCCGACCAGGGCGAACAGCAGCTTGTGCGCCATGAACCGGGCCGGCGTGCGGCCGATCAGGGACAGTTCGCGGTACGGGATGCGCAGGCCCGGCAGCCCGGTCGCGCCGGCGCCGAGCCGGTCGTACCAGCGCGGCACCGCCTCGGCGTCCTCCGGGCGGCCGGCCGCGGGGGTGCGGTGCAGCCGGTCCAGGGCCTGGCCCAGGTCCGGTGGGGCGGGGCGGAGTTCGGAGACGAGCAGGGCGATGCCGCCGGCCGCGACGGCGCCGGCCAGGACGGACCAGGGGGAGATCACCGCGCCTCCTTCGCGAGCGGGTCGGTGTGCTCCGCCGCGAACGCGTCGTCCTCCGGGCCGGCGGCGGCGAGCCGGCCGGCCTTGCTGCGCCGGTCCGGCTCCAGGATGCGCGGCAGCGGCGGGTGCGAGGCCAGCGCGCGCATCCAGGCGATCACGCCGACGAAGGCGGCGGACAGCACGGCGAGCACGATCTGCCCGACGAGGGTGCTGTAGGGCTGGGTGTAGGCGGTGTTGAACGAACCGATGACGATCACCAGCAGGATGATGCCCACCATCCAGCGGATGGTGGTGCGGTGCTTGGCCCGGTCGGCCTCGATGGCACGGCGCTGGCGCACCTCCTCGCGGACGGAGCCGGCGAGGTCGGCCAGCGCCCGCGCGAGGCCGGGGCCGCTGTCGCCGGCCCGCAGCAGCAGCGCGGCGAGCACCTTGTCGGTGGTGGCGTCGGCGAGGGTGTCGGCGAACGCCCGCAGGGCGTCCTCGGGCCGCCAGCGGGACTGCAGGCGGGCGGCGAGTTCGGCGATCTCGGACTCCAGGGCGGCGGGGGCGGTACGACGGCTGGTGACGATCGCCTGGTTGAGGCCGACGCCGAGCAGCAGCACGTCGGCGATCCGCTGGGTCCACTCGGCCAGCGCCTCCAACTGCTCGACCCGGTGGGTGTCGGAGCGGGTGGCGTCGAAGAGCCACGGGAGGCCGAAGACGCCGAGCGGGACGAGCAGCGCGGTCAGCGGGATACCGGTGAACAGCCACCCGAGCGGCGCACCGACCAGCACCAGCGGGAGTTGGACCCGGCGCAGCCGGACCACCCGGGGCGTGGCCGCGCCCGGCGTGCCGTACCAGAGGGTGTGGGCCCGGGAGACGGGCGGCCGGCCGGCCGGCTCGTCGGCGGGGTCGCTGCCGCGCAGGCCGACGACGAGCGTGACCAGGCCGCCGGTGACCAGCAGCCCGCAGAGGACGAAGAGCAGGATCATCGCGCGCCCCCGATCCGGAGGTTCAGCGGCGCGGTCCAGGTCCCGTAGCGGGACTGCAGCAGGGACGCGTCGAAGCCGGCCCGGCGCAGGTCGTCCAGGCAGTTCGGCGGGGTGTGCGGGACGGCCCGGGGCTCGCCCTGGTCGGCGCGCGGGCCGAAGACGGTGTTCAGTGCGGGCCGGCCGTGCTCGCCGAGGCCGGCCACCTCCATCACGTGCGAGACGAAGCGGTGGCGGCGGCCGCCGACGGCGGTCTCGTCGACCATCGTCACGTGCACGATGAGGTCGATGGCGTTGGCGGTGAGGCGGTAGGCGAGGCTGTCGGTCATGTGCGAGCCGTACTCCAGGCAGAGTTCGGCGATCCGGTCGACGACCATGTGCGGGCCGCGCGCGTGCAGTGTGCACATCGAGCCGCCCTCGCCGTTGGTCATGACGCGCAGCATCGGCACCACCTCGCCGGAGCGGACCTCGCCGACGATGATCCGCGAGAGGGTCATCCGCAGGGCGGCCGGGATCAGCTCGCCGATCGTCAACTCGCCTGCCATCCGCCCGTCGACGCGCTCGCCGTTGCCCTCCCGGGCCTCCATCGGGACGACCTGGCGCAGGTGGCCGAGGGTGTGCAGCCAGAGCTCGAACTCGGACTCCAGGGTGCCGATCCGCTCGTCCGGCGGGATCTCGGCGGCCATCGCGCGCAGCAGGCTGGTCTTGCCGACGCCCTGGGTGCCGGTGATCATCACGTTCTTCCGGGCCCGGATCGCGGCTCCCAGGAAGGCGGCCAGCGTCTGGTCCACGGTGCCGAGTTGGACGAGGTCGGCGAGGGTCGCCGAGGCGACCCGGTGGCGGCGGATCGCCACGTACGGGCGCGGGGTGACCTCGGTCATCGCCTGGAGCCGCATACCGCCCTCCAACCGCAGGGCGAGCGTCGGGCTGGCCGTGGAGAGGCTGCGCTCGCCACCGCCGTGCTGGCGGGCCAGGTCCTGGAGCAGCTCGACCAGTTCGGCGTCGGTGTCGGCCACCGGCGGTACCTGGCGCAGCGGTTGGTGGACCCGGGAGATCCAGACGTCGTCGCAGCCGTTGATCAGGATGTTCTCGATCTCGGGGTCGTCCAGGTACGGCTGGAGCCGCCCGGCACGGAACAGCAGGTCGAAGACGGCCTCGGCGAGCGCGCGGTCCTGCTCCCGGGTGGGCGGGATGCCGTGGGTCTGCGCGTACGCGTCGGACCACCGGGCGACGGCCTCCTCGATCAGGGCCCGGCCGCGCTGGCGGCGGGTGGCCCGGTCCGCCTCGGCGCCGGAGGTCGCCGCCAACCGGGTGAGCTGCTGGTGCAGTTCGGCGGCGACCTGGCGCTTCAGCTCGCGCGCCACCTGCGGGTCGGCGGCCGGGCGGGTGGCCGATCCGCGCTTGTCGAGCGAGGGCAGCGCGGACGGTACGACGGTCGGGGCCGCGACGGCGGCCGGGCCGGCCGGGCTGCCGGTCACCGGGCCGGTGACGACGGGCCCGGTGACGACCGGGCCGGTGACGCCGGGCAGGGGCGTCGACCACGGCAGGGCGCCGGGGTCGGCGGCGGGCCGCTGGTTCAGGGGGCTACCGCGCACGGAGCACCTGCCCGTACGTGATGTGCGGCGCGGCCTCGGCCGGCGCCGCCTGCTCGAACTGCTGCGGCTGCTGCGGCTGCTGGGGCCGCTCGAACTGCTGCGGCTGCTGGTACAGGTACGGCTGCGGCTCCGGCTGCCCGTACGCCTGCGACGGCTGCCCCGGGAAGGGTGCGGGGGCGGCCGGCTGCGGGGCGAGCCCGGCCAGCGGTGCCTGGGCGTAGGGGGCGACGGCCTGCGGGGGGAAGGCGAGCGGGTGCGCGTCCGGCGCCGGCTGCCAGGCTCCGCGCGGGAGTCGGTGCTCGACGGGAGTCGGAGCCGGCACGGCCTGCGGGTGCTCGCCGGGCTGCGCGGCCACGGTGGGTGCGAGCCGCCGGCGGCGGCTGCGGACCAGCAGCTGGATCTGGTCGGCCGCCGAGCGGGCGGTGCGCATCAGCTCCGAGCGGATGAACCGGCGGTCGGTGCTGTCACCGCCGTCCGAGAGCACCCGTGCGGTGCGCGGTGCGTGCGGCAGCAGGCCCAGGGTCGGCAGCCCGAACTCGCGGGACACCTCGGAGGCGGAGTACGGGCCCTCGGCGATCAGCAGCAGCCCGAGCGCGTCCGCGCCGCTGCCGCCGGAGGCCAGGTCCTCGCGGAGCGCCGCCAGCCTGGGGCGGGCCCCGCTCAGCCCGCGCAGCGTGGTGCGCAGCGTGGCGACGACGACGTCCGCGCGGCGGGCGAGGACGGCGCTGGGCCCGGTGGCGCCGGAGCGTCCGAGGTCCAGGATCACGTCGTAGCCCTGGGGTTCGAGCCCGTGCAGGGTCTCGACGAGCGGCTCCCAGGTGTACGCGAGGCCGGGCGCCTGGGTGGGGTCGGTGAGGCCGGGCAGCAGCAGGCGTTCGGTGTTGCCCTCCGGGGAGAGGTCGATCAGCTGGTCCCAGAGGGTCTGGGCGAGCAGTCCGCGCCGGTCGGCGACGGCCAGGTTGCGCAGCCCGTAGACGGCCTCGACCCGGCCCTCCAGGGCGCCGGCGAGCACGGCTCCGCCGTCCGGGTCGCACTCGACCAGGATGATCTTGCGTCCGGGCTCCAGCGGCCAGGCGAGCAGCAGGGCGAGGGCCGCCGTGGTGGCGCCGGGCGCCCCGGGGCCGCCGACGACCGCGATCACCGCCATCAGGCGCCTCCGCCGGACGCCGCAGCCGATGCCGCACCGGAGGCCCCGGCCGAGGGCGCGGGCTCGGCCGCGCCGCGCGGCGCCAGCACGACCTGGAACTTCGCGCCGGCCACCCAGGCCGCCAGCCTCGCCCCCTCGGCCGGCGCCACGGCGACGTCGATCACCTGGCTGCCGTCCGTGTCGGCCTTGCCGACGGCGGTGACCACGGCGGTCAGGCTCTCGGGGGTGCGGGTGGTGCCGCCGCCGGCGCCCTGCCCCGAGCCGGCGTCCGGCGTGGAGACGACGAGGACGGCGACGCCCGGCTGGAGCCTGGTGGCGGGCAGTTGGGTGCGCTTGGCCGCGATGCCGACCACCACCTGGCCCGGCTGCACCATCAGTGTCTGCGCGACGTCCGCCTTGAGCAGCAGCGCGCCCTGCCGGAGGTCCGTGGTGGCGCGCATGCCGACCGTCCTGGCCCGGTCGGCGGCGGACAGCGGCTTGAGCGCCGGGTCGCTGGCGATCCGGGCGACGACCAGGTCCTCGGCCTTGAGCACCTGCCCGTACGGGACGTCATGGGCCAGTGCCAGCACGGCGATCCGCTGGCCGGTGCTGTTGTAGAGCACCGCGCCGCCGAGCCCGCCCGCGGCGATCAGGGCGACGGCCATCGCCAGCATCGCGGGCCGGCGCCGGCGGGCCCGCAGGGTGCGCGGCGGGGCGTGCGGGGCGCTGCGCGCGGGCTCGGGGACGAGGGTGGACGTGCCGGTGCCCGGCGTCGGATATGTTCGGTTCTCCACCGGGCTTCGGCCTCTCGTGCGGTGTACGGGGGGAGCGGGAAGGTCTGCCGGGGGCTCAGTTGAGCACCTGGACCTCGCCGACCTTCAGCTCGAACGGGTCGCTGACGGCCTTCATGACGATCGGCGCGAAGGTCTGGTTGGTGCCCACGACCTTGGAGGTGACCTCCCAGGTGACGGTGACCGACCCGGAGAAGCTGCCGCTCTCCCTCTTGGCCGAGCTCTCGGTGAAGGTATAGCCGCAGTCCGGGGACTTCGCGCGGCCGTAGCTCGCCAGGTAGGGCGTCCCCGCGGCCTTCTTGCAGTCCACGAGGTGTCCGTCGCCGAGGTCCCAGCTCACGCTCGTGACGGCGGCCGTCGCGGTGACCGAGATGTAGTTGCCGCGCACGGTCGAGGGCTTGGGTGCGGCCCCGCCGCCGGACCAGTCGTACCAGAGCCAGACCGGCAGCCCGACGAGCGCACCGTCGGCGGGCGCCAGGTGCGGCGTCGGCGGGTCGAACTGGATGCCGTCCCTGGCCTCCTTGGCCAGCGCGCCGGGGTTGTCCGGCGGCGGGCCGCCGGGTGCCTGGGCGAGGAACACCGGGATCTGCCCGTCGATCCCGCCGTCGGCCTGGCGGCAGACCTTGTCGTACACGGCGCCCGCCGAGGGGTCGTGCCCCTCCCAGGCCTTGTCGCCGGCGGGCGGCTGCGGGCTGGAGCGCTTGTAGTAGCAGCCGCCGGAGAACCAGCCGAGGTCGTTGTCCCAGCAGGGCCAGTCCTTGCCGTTCCAACTGCACGTCTGGACACCGCCGGTGGTGGCCGGCGCGGTGGTGCCGGCCGGTGCGGGGCTCGGCGCGGTGCCCGGCTCGTGCACCCCGGTGCAGATGTACGTCACCGCGCAGTGCGTCACGTCTCCGCCGCCGCCCGGCTCCTCCGCCATTGCGGTGCCCGCGGGGGCGAGCAGCAGCCCGGCCGAGATCAGCACGCGAATCGTGATTCGCCCGATCGACTTCAGCATGTTCGGTCCACCTCGCGTTTGAACTCCACGATCAGCCAGCGTGCTCCGGACTTGCGCAGCGAAACGGTGGCGCCGTACCTCGTCAGCCCCTGTTGCGGAGCCTTTGTCTCGTGGGTTGTCGCGTCCGTCTGATGCCATCCCGTCACGTCGAGACAGTCCGACAGAACGGCGGTCGGCGGATCCGCCTTGATGTCAATGGTCTTCACCACCGGGGAATTACGTGGACTTCCGATCATCACCAGCTTCGCCTCGTGCAACTGGTGGAGGTTCGCGAGCGCTTCGCTGAGCGCCTTCCCGGTCGAGTAGACCTGCAACTGGGATCCGTCGGAGTCAGAACGGCTGAAAGCGTCCGTCTGGGCGGCCCACCAGTCCTGATATGCCCTCAGGGCGTCCCGGCCGATGGCTCCTTCCGGACCGTCGGTGGGCGCGATCCCATCGGTGCCCGAACCACTCGAAGGAGTTACCGGAGTCACTGCCGCAACACTGGGCGCGGAAGTCCCGAGCCGATCGGCGGAACCGGCGTCACCACTGGCCCCACAAGAGCTCAGCAGCACCACCATTACCGCCCCGGCAACCCCAACCGCCCCAGGGCGCAACACATTTCCGCGCTGCCGCATCGCCCCACCTCATCGCGACCGACCCCGTCCGTGGTCAGTCGCGCCAGAAGAAATCCGCCATCCCCGCCGTACATGTCGTCAGGGGGTCGATTCTTGCCAAATCGCTCCGCCCCGGCAACACCTCAGGCTCCCTGACCTTACGCGGACGGCGGATCCGTCGGGGCATTTTCCCGCCACAGAACGGCCAACAGTTCTTCAGAAAGCGACAATCCGGCCAATGCACCCCGGACGGCGGCCCGATTGCGCATCAACAACCGCCCGCCCTGCGGCGGTACGAGCAGCCGCGCACCGCTCGCGCCGGCCGCCATCTCGCCCCATTCGAGCTGGCCCACGACGGCGGGCTGGAGCTCCGGCGGGCCGACCGCCGCCGGTGCGCCGGGCACCCCGTGCTCCAGCACCCGGGCGAGCGCCCAGCTGAACGAGCCCTCACCGCCGGGCAGTACGGCGGCCCGCCCGCGCCGGCCGGCGGTGTAGCGCGCGACCCGCCCCCAGAGCGGCACTCTGGAGTACGCGAGCAGCTCCCCCGCCCCGTCCTCGCCGCCCCCGCGTTCGAGCGCCGCCCAGGTGTCCCGGTCGGCGACGGCGTCGACGAGCAGGAGGGTCTCCTCCTGGGAGCCGTGGACCATCGCGCTGACCACCCAGTCCCAGGCCAGCCCGCGCCGGTACGCGTTGTCGGGCGTGCTCCCGCCCGTGACGAGTGCCAGCCGGCGCCCCTTGGGGTCGGCGACCAGCTGGCCGATCAGGCAGACCACCAGCCACCGGCCCTCCCGCCGCGCCGCCCCGCGCAGCTCGGTGAGCATCCGGTTGGCGTCGGCGGCCGGGTCCACCAGGGTGACCCGGCAGCCTGCCGCGCCCGCGTCGAAGCACATCCCGGGCAGGACGTCGGCGATCAGCCGCGCCCCGTCCGCCGCGCGGGCCGAGCCGCCGTAGCTGCGCTCCGGCCCGCCGTCCGCCCCGATCACGACCAGATCGACCCCGCTGACCATCCGCCCACCCCCTCCTCGCCGGCCCCGCCGTGCCAGGGACCGCTGCGCCGTACCGCGTACGGTCGTGCCCCGTACCGCCGCAAAGCTACCGCCGCGCGGGCCGCCCGGCGGACGGCCGGCCGAACCGGTCCTGCCGTCCGTGCCGCCGGCCCCCGGCCCGCCGTTCGCGCCGCCGGGCCGGGTGCCCGTGGGGGCCGTCCGTTCGTCCAGGTCAGGGACCATGGGCCCTATGGGGCGGCGGCCCGAGGGGGCACCATCGACCCATGGACCGTGACAACCGGGTGGAGCAGCTGAGCGAGGCCGACTGCCTGCGCCTGCTCGCCACCGTGCCCTTCGGGCGTGTGGTGTACACCGAGCACGCGCTGCCGGCGGTGCTGCCGGTGGCCTTCGAGGTCGCGGCCGACGGCGGGCTGGTGCTGGTCCTGCGCCGGGGCCCGGCGGTCTGCCGCGCCCTGGACGACAACGTGGCGGCCTTCCAGGCGGACCACACGGACACCGCGACCCGGACCGGCTGGAACGTCCTGGTGCACGGGCGGGCGCACGTGGTGAACGACCCGGCGCTGCACGCGCAGCTGCTGCGCAGCGGCCCCCGGCCGTGGCTGGGCGAGGCCGAGCCGATGTTCGTGACGATGACGGCGGAGCTGGTCAGCGGCCGCCGTCTGGTGCCGTCCGGCGCCGGGGCCGCGGGCGGCGGCGGACCGGCCGAGGGCGCCCCTTACATGTGACTGGTGAGTAGGAATACGCTGCGGGGGCATCCACGGCCCGTGCCCGCGCCCGGGTCGCACCACCCCAGGAGCATCACCGCCCCCAGGAGCGCACCTTGACGACCTTCGACTCCCTCGCCGACCTGACCGCCGCCGTCGGCACCGAGCTCGGCACCAGTGAGTGGCACACCATCGGGCAGGCCCAGGTGGACCTGTTCGCCGAGGCCACCGGCGACCACCAGTGGATCCACGTCGACCCGGCGCGTGCCAAGGAGAGCCCGTTCGGCTCGACCATCGCGCACGGCTACCTCACGCTCTCGCTGATCCCGGTGCTGGCGAAGGAGTGCTACGGCGTCGAGGGCGTGCGGATGGCCCTGAACTACGGCTCGGACAAGGTCCGCTTCCCCGCGCCGGTCCCGGTCGGCACGGCGGTACGGGCGACGGCCGAGCTGGTGTCGGCCACCGAGGTGCCGGGCGGCGTCCAGGCGGTGGTGCGGTTCACCGTCGTGAGCGAGGAGAGCGCCAAGCCGCACTGCGTCGCCGAGACGATCACCCGCTTCTACCTCTGAGGGCGGCGGCCGCCGGGACGGCAGATTCGAACACCCGATAGGCCGAACGGCGTGCCGCACCCCGTTCCACCGCGTCCCGGCGGTCCACGGCCGGTATGGTCCGACGAGATGGTTGTCGTACGGCAGCGGCTCCCCGTCGCTGTCGTGCGCGCGTCGGCATGCCGGTATCCGTACCGCAACAGCTGGGCAGTAGTCGCTCGTACGCCGGCCGTACGAGGGCGCTCCCGCCCGCGCGGGCCGGATGCTCCCGTCCCTGGAGGTACCGTGCCCAGCTCCGTCCCCTGGTACTCCCGTACCACCGGTCTGACCTCGCAGTTCTCCTCTTCCCGGCGGCTGGCCGAGCTGCCGCGCAGTGCCTGGCACCAGATCCGGACGGACGCCTTCGGCGCCGACCCCCGGGGCGAGCGGCTGGCCCGCGTCCACCGCTCGCCGCAGTTCGCCGACGGTGCGTTCCGCAATCCCGTGCCGACCCGGCGCCTGGTGTACGAGCGGACGCCGTTGGAGATCACCCGCGCGCAGCTGACCTCCGACCGGACCCGCCGGATGCCCGCCGCCGCCGTCCCGCTGCACCGGCTGCTGCCGGTCGAACTGGCCGAGCCGCCCGCCTCCGGCCTGCGGCTGACCTGGCTCGGCCACGCCACCGTGCTCGCCGAGCTTGACGGCCGCCGGGTGCTGTTCGACCCGGTCTGGGGCGAGCGCTGCTCACCGTTCGGCTGGACGGGGCCCAAACGGCTGCACCCCGTGCCGATCCCGCTCACCGAACTCGGCCCGGTCGACGTCGTGGTGATCTCGCACGACCACTACGACCACCTGGACATGGCGACCGTCCGCGCGCTCGCCGGGACGGGCGCGGTGTTCGCCGTACCGCTCGGCGTCGGCGCGCACCTGGAGCACTGGGGCGTACCGGCCGGCCGGATCGTCGAGCTGGACTGGTGGGAGTCGGCCGAGGTCGCCGGGCTGACCCTGACCGCCACGCCCGCCCGGCACTACTGCAGCCGGGGCCCGCGCACCAGCCCGCTGTTCCTCTGGGCGTCCTGGGTGGTGGCCGGCTCCGGGCACCGGTTGTTCCACAGCGGCGACACCGGCTACTTCCCCGGCTTCGCCGAGATCGGCCGCCGGCTCGGCCCGTTCGACGCGACGATGATGCAGGTCGGCGCGTACAGCGACTTCTGGCCCGAGGTGCACATGACGCCCGAGGAGGGCGTGCGGGCCCACCTCGACCTCGGCGGGCAGGTCATGCTGCCGATCCACTGGTGCACCTTCAACCTCGCCCCCCACCCGTGGGAGGAACCGCCGGAGCGGACCATCGCCGCCGCGCAGTCGCTCGGCGCGGCGCTCGCCGTACCGCGCCCCGGCAAACCCTTCGAGCCGGCGGATCCGCCCGCGCTGAAGCTGTGGTGGCGGGCCGTCGCCTCGATGCCCCCGGGCGAGGACCTGCTCGTCCCCGACTCGCTCGCGGCGGCGCCCGCACCGGCCCTGCCCGACACACCCGCCAGGCCCCAGGTGGCGGCCGCGGAGGGCGACGGCATCACCGTCTGACCGCGCGCACGGCTGATCCCCCGTCGGGCGCGACGGGGGATCAGCCGTTGCCGGGCCCGGCCGTGGCGGCCCGGCGGCGGATCAGGCGCCAGGCGGCCTGCTGCACGAGCAGCGTCAGCACGCCCGCGACCACGATGCCGGCCATGTTCAGCACCGACTGCACGGTCGAGCCCCGGAACTGCGCGAAGTCGCCGTGGCCGAGCGCCACCGCCGCGTTGGCGGCGCCGGGCAGCACGATCACGTGGGTCACGCCGAAGTCGCGGTCCAGTTGGCCGAGCACGGTGTCGCGGAGGTCGACGGGGACGATGAGGCGCAGGTGCAGCACGGATGCTCCGGGCGGATTCGGCGGCGGGACCCGCCCACTCCAGGCACCGCCGCCACCCGCCGGGCGGGGCCCGGCCGGTCAGGCGGCCCGCATGGCCTGTTCGATCAGGGTGACGGCCGCGCGCGGGTCGGCGACCTCGATCACCAGCCGGGTGAAGTCCTCGTCGGCGAGCTCGATGACGATCGCCCCGGCCGGGTTCCTGACGTCCCAGAAGATCCGGTCGCCGTCGTGCTGGAAGGAGCCCGCGGTGATCACTCCGGGCATGTGGGTGCCCAGCCGCTTGATGCCCTTGGAGCCGTGCACGATGCCGGGGTCCAGAGTGGCGCCCCGGACGTTGGCGAGCGGGATCTCGATCCGGCTCCTCATCGCCCAGGCCTTGTGCAGCCCCTCCATCTCGACGACGAGGGTGCCGCCGGTGATGCTGACGCGGGCCATGGAGTTCTCCTCTACTGCTGGGGTGGGTCGGTGACGGTGAGGCGGGCGGCGAACGCGAGGACGGCCTCGGCCGGCGGCGTAGGGCTAAGGGACCGGCCCCGCAGGCGCAGCCCGAGGACGGTCGCGCCGAGGATCCCGGCGAGGGCCTCGGTCTGCTCCCCCGGCTCGCCGCCGCCCGCGATGAGGACCTGGGTGATCGCCCGGTCCAGTGCGACGATCCCCTCGGCGACCAGGCCGGC
>FTKL01000277.1_pt1 | contig 14666 bp, 14 predicted proteins | sample 2434061 | NCBI WGS metagenome assembly FTKL01 (sample SAMEA3914816, study PRJEB12502) | metagenome | biome: forest; material: soil | place: USA | collected 2011-09-16 | depth 0.3 m
GCCGTCGCCAAGATCCTCGGGCTGAACGTCGAGCGCGAGGATGCCAAGTTCGAGACCATCCTGCCCGCGCTGGACAGTGGCAAGTACGACCTCGGCACCGGCAACTTCGGCGTCACCACGGCCCGCCTGAAGACCATCGACTTCGTCACCTACATCGACGACGGCCAGGGCTTCGCGGTCAAGAAGGACAACACCGCCGTCCAGCCCGTGACCGACCTGCTCCAGCTCTGCGGCCTGAAGGTCGCCACCGGCGCCGGCACCACCTTCGAGACGACGCTGAACAGCAAGAAGAACGTCTGCACCGACGCCGGCAAGAAGCCGTACGAGGTGAGCGCGTTCTCCGACAACGGCGCGATCCTGACCGGACTCCAGCAGGGCCGGATCGACGTCCTCATGTCGACCATCAACGGCCTGCGCTACCAGGCGTCCCAGGAGGCCTCCGGGACGAAGTTCCTCGGTGAGTTCCACCGCCTCGACGTCGGCTTCGCCTTCAAGAAGGGCTCGCCGCTGACCCCGGCCTTCCAGGGCGCCGTCAACCAGCTGATCAAGGACGGTACGTACGACCGGATCCTGAAGAAGTGGGGCGTCACCGACTCCGCCATCAAGGAGTCCCGGATCAGCCCGCCCGAGCACCCGTGATCCCGTGTCCGCGCTTCGGAGGAATCCCCCCATGACGCTCACCACCGGTACGGCCGAGTCCCTACCGCCCCACAACGCACCGCCCCGTACGGCGTCGCCCCAGACGGCAGCGCCCAAGACCGCACCGGCGCCCGCCGGAGAACTCCCGGAGGACCTGGCCTCGCTCAAGGTCGTCCCCGCCCGGCACCCCTGGCGCTGGGCCGCCGGCATCCTCGCCGTCGTCGTGGTCTCCCAGTTCGTCCACGGCATGGCCACCAACCCCGGCTGGGACTGGGCGACCTTCCGCGCCTTCGTCAGCACCGAGACGATCCTGCGCTCCGTCTGGATCACCCTCCAACTGACCTTCTACGGCACGGCCCTGGGCTTCCTGCTGGGCGCCGGAATCGCCGCCCTGCGGCTGTCGCGCAGCCCCATCCTGCAGACCATCGCCTGGGCGTACATCTGGGCGTTCCGCTCGATCCCGCTGATCGTCCAGCTGGTCTTCTGGTTCAACCTCTCGTACCTCTACAAGCGGCTCGGGATCGGTGTGCCGTTCGGCCCGACGCTGGTCTCCTTCGACACCATCGGGATCCTCGGCGCGATGGGCGCGGCGGTGCTCGGCCTCGCCCTGCACCAGGCCGCGTACGCGGCCGAGATCATCCGCGGCGGCATCATCGCCGTCGAGGCCGGCCAGTTGGAGGCCGCCGCCGCCCTCGGCATCCCGCGCTTCCGGCAGGCCTGGCGGATCGTGCTGCCGCAGGCCATGCGGGGCATCCTGCCGGCCGCCGCCAACGAGGTCATCTCGCTGTTCAAGGGCACCTCGATCGTCTACGTGATGGCGATCGGCGAACTCTTCTACCAGGTGCAGGTCATCTACGGCCGCACCGGCCGGGTGGTGCCGCTGCTGATGGTGGCCACCTTCTGGTACATCCTGCTCACCACGCTGCTCTCGATCGGCCAGTACTACGTCGAGCGGTACTTCGCCCGGGGTGCGCAGCGCACGCCGCCGCCGACCCCGCTCCAGCGCGTGCGCGGCTTCGTCCGGCACATCCAGGCGACCCGCCGCACCGCACCGTCCAGCACCAAGCCGTCCCTCGGAGGCCGCTCATGACCGCCACCACCGCCGCTGCCGAACCCGCCGCCGTGGTGCAGGTCCGGGGTGTGCACAAGAGCTTCGGCGCCCTCCAGGTGCTGCGCGGCGTGGACCTGACGGTCGCGGCCGGCTCGGTGACCGTGGTGCTCGGCCCGTCCGGCTCGGGCAAGTCGACGCTGCTGCGCGCCATCAACCACCTGGAGAAGCTCGACCGGGGCTTCGTCTCGATCGACGGCGAGCTGATCGGCTACCGGCGCGCGGGCGGCAAGCTGCACGAGCTCAAGGAGCGCGAGGTGCTGCGCCAGCGCACCAACATCGGCTTCGTCTTCCAGAACTTCAACCTCTTCCCGCACCTGACCGTGCTCGACAACATCGTCGAGGCGCCGGTCAGCGCGCGCCGGCAGCCGAGGGCCGAGGCCCGGAAGGCGGCGCGCGCGCTGCTCGCCCGGGTCGGTCTCTCCGACAAGGCGGACGCCTACCCGCGCCAGCTCTCCGGCGGCCAGCAGCAGCGGGTGGCGATCGCCCGGGCGCTCGCGCTGGAGCCGAAGGTGCTGCTGTTCGACGAGCCGACCTCGGCGCTCGACCCCGAGCTGGTCGGCGAGGTGCTCGACGTGATCAAGGACCTGGCGCGCACCGGCACCACCATGATCGTCGTGACGCACGAGATCGGCTTCGCCCGCGAGGTGGCCGACACCGTGGTCTTCATGGACGACGGGGTCGTCGTCGAGCAGGGCACCCCGGCCGCCGTGCTGGACGACCCGCAGCACGAGCGCACCCGCGCGTTCCTTTCCAAGGTCCTGTAACACCCTTTCCGTACAGAGGAGTTCCGCCATGTCCCTACCCCGTCGCGCCTTCGTTTCGGCCGCCGCCTCGCTCGCCGCCGCCCTCACCCTGGCCGCCTGCGGCAGCTCCTCCGACGCCTCCGCCGACCTGAACCCGCCGAAGGCCGCCACGGCCCCGAACGGCGTCACGGTGAACCTGACGGCGGATCAGAACCGGGTGACGACACCCAAGGTGGACACCGTCGCCGCGCTCGTACCCGAGGAGATCAGAAAGCGGGGCACCCTACAGGTCGTCGACTCGATCGGTACGGTGCCGCCGCTGGGCTTCCACGCCACCGACGACAAGACCATCATCGGCGTCGAGGCCGACCTCGCCTACCTGGTCGGCAACGTGCTCGGCCTCAAGGTCGAACTCAACCCGGTCTCCTGGGAGAACGTCTTCGTCGGCCTGGACAGCGGCAAGTACGACGCGGGCATCACCAACATCACCGTCACCGAGGCCCGCAAGGAGAAGTACGACTTCGCCACCTACCGCCTGGACGTCCTCGGCTTCGAGGCCAAGAAGGGCAGCGGCTGGAAGGTCGCCGGCCCGGCCGACGTGGCCGGCCACAGCGTCGGGGTCGGCTCCGGCACCAACCAGGAGAAGCTGCTGATCGACTGGAACGACCAGAACGTCAAGGCGGGCCTCAAGCCGGTCGACATCAAATACTTCCAGAGCGCCTCGGACTACTACCTGGCACTCTCCTCCGGCCGGATCGACATCTACCTCGGCCCGAACCCGGCTTCGGCCTTCCATGCCGTCCAGACCGGTGAGACCGAGGTGATCGGCACCTACTCCGGTGGCGGCGCCGATGTGCTGGGCAAGATCGCGGCGACCACCAAGAAGGACAACGGCCTGGTCAAGGCGCTGAACGAGGCGATCAACGAGACCATCAAGAACGGCACGTACGGCCAGGTGCTCAAGCGCTGGGGCCTGGACAACGAGGCGGTGAAGACCTCCGAGATCAACCCGCCCGGGCTGCCCAAGACCAAGCCGTAGCCGGCCCGGCCCGCCGTCGCCGCGCCCTGCCCCTCCGCTATCGTGAACACCGTTCGAATCCGGTGGACTTGGGGGCAGGGCATGCGGGTCGGGGACGTACTGGACGGCCGGTACCGGCTGGTCAAGGGCATCGGCAAGGGCGGCTTCGGGGTCGTCTGGGAGGCCTTCGACGCCACCGTCGGCCGGCCGGTCGCCGTGAAGGTGATCTCCGAGGAGCATGAGGCCGACGAGCGGGAGGTACTGCGCTTCGTCGCCGAGGCCCGGACGGTCGGCAACCTCTCGCACCCGCACATCGTGACCCTGTACGACCTCGGGCAGGTGCGCGGCGCCGCCGGGTTCGTCACGCACTACCTGGTGATGGAGCTGGTGCGCGGCCGCTCGCTGGCGGACATCCTCAAGGAGGGGCTGCCCGAGCGGGGCGCCGCCCTGGAGTGGGCCGGCCAGGTCTGCGGCGCGCTGGACGCCGCCCACCGGGCCGGGGTGGTGCACCGCGACATCAAGCCCGAGAACATCATGATCACCGCCACCGGCGAGGCCAAGGTGCTGGACTTCGGCATCGCCCGGCTGGAGACCCAGGCGGCCTCGCTCACCAGCACCGGCAGCGTCATCGGCAGCCCGCACTACCTCTCGCCCGAGCGCTGGTCCGGCGGGCACGTGGACGGCCGGGCCGACCTGTACGCGCTCGGCTGCGTCCTGTACCAACTCTGCGCCGGGGAGCGCCCGTTCGGCGCGACGACCCCGGTCTCCCTGATGTACCAGCACCTCAACGAGACGCCGCGCCCCCCGCACGGCGCCGACCCGGCGCTGTCCGGCCTGATCCTCCAGCTCCTCGCCAAGGACCCGGCCGACCGGCCCGCCGACGCCGCCGAGGTGCGCCGCCGGCTCGGCGCGATCGCCGCCGCACCGGCCGGCCCCACCCCCGAGGAGCTCAGGCAGGGCGCCGACCGGGCCTGGGCCCGCGGCACGGCCGGGGAGCCCGCCGAGGCCGTCCGGCTGCTGCGCGCGCTGATCCCCGACTTCGCCCGGGTCTGCGGCCCCGCCGACCCGCGCACCCTGCGGACCTGCCACGACCTCGCCCTCTGGCTCGCCCGATCCGGTGAACCGGGCGCCGCCGCGGCCCTGTTGCGCGACCTGCTGCCCGCCCTGGCGGGCGATCCCGGGGCCCACGCCGACGCGGCCCGCGACCTGGCCCGCTGGGAGGGCGAGGCCGCCCGCCGGGGCCCCGGCAGCGGCGCCCGGCTACCCCTCGACGTGTTGCTCGGCGGCAGCCCGCAGTACGGCTGAGGCGCCGCCGGCCACGGGGTCGCCGTGCCCGAACACCATCGTCGAGACGTCCAGCGCGGCGATGCCGGTGTCGATCAGCGCCAGGCCCTCCTCGTCGTGCCAGAGGTAGGCGGTGCCGAACTCCAGGTGGATCATGTGCAGGGCGGGAAGAACCTCGACGATCTCCATGGGTGAACCTGCGCGGCCGCCCGGTGGCTCACACGTCTGTTCGCCCCCGGCGCACCTCACCGGCCCGCCTCACCAGCTCGCCGGGATCCGCTCCAGCACGCCGCCCGCGAACACGTCGTACAGCGGCAGCGTCTCCAGGTGCACGTAGCCGATGTGGCAGTCGCAGACGGTCAGTTCGCAGGGCCGGGGGCCGAGCGCGGCGCGGTACGAGCCGTCGTACAGGTTGCCCAGTTCGGTCCGGACGAAGTGGCAGCGGCGCACCGTGCCGTCCCCGTCCACCGAGACGACCGACCGGCCGGTGCGGCAGGGCTGCCCGGCGCTGGGGTGCGGGTCGCGGCTGTACCCGAAGAGCGGGTCGAGCTCCGTCCACTCGGCGGCCTGCGCGTCGGTGTACGTCCGGCCCTCGGCGGCGTTGACCCAGAGGTACACCTCCGGCGCCAGCTCCGCGCGCAGCCGCCGGGCCGCCGCCAGGTGCTCCGGCTCGCCGACCACGCCGACGCTGTACCGCACGCCGAGCGCGCTCAGCTCCCGGCACTTGGCGAGGAACCGCTCGTGGGTGGTCTCGCCCGGGTGGTACGTCGCCCAGAGCGCGAGGGTGTCCAGGTCGGCGGCGGCCAGCCAGTCCGTCCGGAAGCTCAGGTTGGTCTGGATCGCGACCCGGCGGATGTGCGGCTCCCGGCTCAGCGCGGCCAGCGTCTCCCGGTACCAGGAGCGGACCAGGCCCTCGCCCCACGGCGTGAACAGCAGGGAGAGGGTGTCGCCGCGCTGCCCGGCGGCCCACCCGGCGAACCGTCCGAGCGCGGCCCGGTCGGCGCGCAGCTGCTCGGGGGTGTCGCGGCGCTTGCCGAACGGGCAGTACGGGCAGTCGTAGTCGCAGGAGGCCAGCGGGCCCCGGTAGAGGATCGTCAGGTCGAGGGGCTCCGCGGCCGGCCGGTGGAAGCCGGGCAGGCCGAGGTCGGTCACCGGGTGCCCGGTCACTTCGCCTCGTAGGCGGCCATCAGGGCCCGGACGGCGGGCGAGAACAGGTCAGGGCCGACGGCGTCGGAGTGGGCCAGGCCCTCGGGGCTGAGCCGGAGCCGGCCGGGGGAGTCGGCGAGCCTGCCGTGGGCCGCCAGGGCGGCCAGCTCGGCGGGGAAGTCGGCGGTGACGTCGGTGCCGAAGCGCCCCTGGTACTCGGCGTGGTCGAGGCCGTCGGCCTGGAGCAGCGACTGGACGAGGTGGCGCCGGCGGGCCTCCTGCCCGTCCATCCGGTGGCCGACCCCGGCCCGGGTGAAGTCGGTGGTGGCCACGTAGTCGTCGATGATCGAGCGGACCTCGGTGGCGTCCACCGCGTAGTCGAAGGAGTAGTGCAGGCCCGAGGTGTACGAGCGGGAGCCGCAGCCCAGGCCCACCATGCCGTCGCTCTGGCAGCTGTACTCGCTCGTCCCGGCCTGCGGCGAGCCGGCCCGGCGGAACATCCGCATGGAGACCTGCTGGTAGCCGAGCGCGAGCAGGTGGTCCCGGCCCGCGCGGTAGAGGGCCAGCCGCTGCTCGTCCCACTCCCGCGAGCCGTGCTCGCCGGCCCGCCGGCCGAGGCCGGTCAGCGGGCGGACGTACAGCGGGTACAGGTACAGCTCCTCGGGCTGCCAGGCGAGCGCGGCGTCCAGCGAGCGCAGCCAGCTCGCCGGGGTCTGGCCGTCGATGCCGTAGATCAGGTCGATGTTCAGGACGGGGAAGCCGGCCGCCCGGATCCGGCCGAGCGCGGCCTCCACCTCGGCGCGCTTCTGCGGGCGGACGGCGGACCTCGCCTCCTCGTCCAGGAAGGACTGCACGCCGAGGCTGAGCCGGGTCGTGCCGCGGGCGGCGAGCACCTCCAGCCGGTCGGCGGTGGCGGTGGCGGGGGAGGCTTCGACCGAGAGCGGGACGGCCCGCAGGTCGGCGCCCATCCGGTGCTCGGCGATGTCGCAGAGCCGCTCCAGCTCGGTGGCGGTCAGGTACGTCGGGGTGCCGCCGCCGAACGCCGCCAGCGCGAACCGCGCGTCGCCGTCCAGCGCCTCGCGGACGGCGCGGGCCTGCCGCTCCAGGGCGTCCAGGTAGGCGGTGGTGAGGCCGTCCGGGCTGCCGATCCGGGTGAACAGGTTGCAGAAGCCGCAGCGCACCTCGCAGAACGGGATGTGCAGGTACAGCGAGAGGGCGTGCTGCGGCTCGCCCGCCCAGACCTCGCTCAGCAACGGCCGGTCCGCCAGCGGCCGGTAGGCCGTCTTGTGCGGGTAGGCGTAGACGTACGAGCGGTACGGGGAGCCGGCCGGCGCCGGCGGCAGGGTGGTGGTCATCGGGCTTGGGCCTCCTCGGCGGTGGTGGCGGGGATCGTGAAGTGCGCGTACGGGACCGTCCAGACCACCTCGTGGCCGATCCGGTGCCCGGTGTAGCCGTCCTCGCCGTACGCCGTGCCGTGGTCGGAGCAGACGATCGCGAAGCACGGGCGGCGCCGGCTCATCGCGCCGAACAGGCGGCCGATGTGCCGGTCGACGTACTCCAGGGCCGCCGCGTGGCTGGCCCGGCTGTCGCCGTGGGTGCGGGTGGCGCCGGGCAGGTGGAACCAGTTCGGCTGGTGCAGGGCGGCCACGTTGACGAACAGGAAGAGCGGCTGCCCGGCGGGCTGCGCGGCGGCCACCTCCTCCGCGCGGGCCACCTGGGCCTCGAAGGAGACCGGCGACGGGACGCCGAACTCCGGCTCCCAGTGGCTCTCCTGGAACATCCCGGGGAGCACCGAGCCGAGCGGGCCCTGCTTGTTGAAGAAGCCGACGCCGCCGACGCAGACGGTGCGGTACCCGGCCCGCGCGAGCCCGGACGGCAGGTCGGGGGCGTCGAAGACCCAGGTCCGGGGCTCGGTGCTCTCGGAGCCGGCGAAGCGGGCGGCGAACAGACGCGGGTGCGGCCCGTCCGGGCTCGCCGGGGTCGGCAGGAACCCGGCCAGGATGGCCTGGTGCGCGGCGTACGTGAAGCTGCCGGGGGAGTGCCGGCGCTCCCAGGTGCCGCCGGGCAGCACGGCCGCCAGGTGCGGGATCCGCCCGGCCTCGGCCAGCTCCCGGGCGACGTCGAAGCGCAGTGTGTCGAGGGTGACGAGCAGCAGGTCGTGGCTGCCGACGACCTCGTTCATGTCGGGGATCGGGTCGCTCGCGGAGTGGTGCGGGGGCTGGTTCGCGGGCTGGTTCGCGGGTTGGTTCACAGGGGCGCTCCGGGGCGGTTCAGCAGGGCGGCGACCTGGGCGCCGTAGGTGTCGAGGCCCTCGGCGGGGCTGCCGGGCAGGCCGGTGACGTTCGGCAGCAGGTCGCCGAAGGCGTTGACCTCGCCGACGGCGTAGCGCCGCCAGTCGGCCGTCGGCAGCACGTCGACCCCGGCCATCGGGGAGCCGGGGAAGCAGGCGGCCGCCCGCTCGGCGGTCTCCAGCAGGTCGCTCCAGTACCGGCCCGCTGCCGCGCGGAGCAGCCCGACGTCGCCCCGGGCACCGCCCAGGTGCAGGTTGGTCATCGGACCGGTGCTGGTCCGCACCACGATGTGGGTGGCCCGGCCTGCGACCACCACCACCCGCAGGTCGGCGGACCGGCCGCCCTGCGAGGACTTCGGGATCCACCGCTCGACGTGCAGGCCGTCCGGCGCGAGCCGGTCCACGATCGCGGCGATCTCCTGCTCGTCCGTGCAGCGGCGCACCCGCAGCGAGTTGTGCAGCTCGCCGTCCTGCCAGGCCGCCGAGGTGGTGGCCAGCAGCCGCCCGCGCGGGCCGAACTCCAGGGCCAGCACGCCGGACGCGGAGGAGGCGTGCGCGGGCTTGACGAAGACCCGGCGCAGCCCGGCCGCCGCGAGCCGCTCCCGGAGGTCGTCCCAGCCCGCGACGGGGCCCGCGCGCTGGTCGAGTGCGGGCGGGACGGGCACGCCCGCGCCGGCCAGCAGCCGGTGGGTGCGGCGCTTGTCGAACATCACGGCGGTCTCCGCCGGGTCGGCGAGCAGCCGGGCACCCGGCGCCTCGCGGACGGCCCGGGCCACCCCGTCGAGCGCGGCGGTGAACCCGGCGTACCAGGCGGCCGTGCCCTCGACCCGGGTCGGCGCGTACCCCGCGCCGAGCGCGGCGCCGCGCAGCAGCGCGTCCACCGCCTCGTCCTCGCCGGGGGAGTCGACCCGCAGCACGGTGCCCGGCCCGATCCGGTAGCGGCCGCGCAGCACGTCCAGCCAGGGCAGCACGGTGGGCCCGGGCAGCCCGGCGGCGCGCACCGCGGCGGCGAACAGCGCCACCCGCCGGTGGCCGGGGTTGCCGAGCACGGTCAGCCGCGCGGGCGCGGGCGGGAGGGTCACGGGCCGCCCGGTCACTCGCCGTTGGCGACGTAGGGCCAGTCCTTGCCCTCCGCCTGCGAGAGGTCCAGCGCGACGCCGGCCGCGCCGAGGGTGTCCCGCAGCCGCTGCTGCATCTCCTCGCCGAGGTAGTGGTGGTGCAGGTCGAGCGAGCGGAGGTGGGTGAGCGGCCGGCCGTCGAGCAGCGCCGCCGCGCCCGCGTCGGTGAGCGTGCCGAGCGCCAGGCTCAGCGCCGACAGCCGGGCGACCACCGGGGCGTCGGCGAGCGCGGCGGCCAGCCGGTCGGCCTGGTCGCTGTTCTCCAGGCCGAGGTGGCGCAGCGCCGGGAGGCGGCTGCCGTCGAGCAGCGGCGCGAGGTCGTCGAGCGTCGTGTCGGCGCCGTAGTCCGTGGTGCCGAGCCAGAGTTCGAGCCGCTCCAGGGCGGGCAGCCCACTGGCGGCGATCGCCTGCACGACGGTGCCCGAGAGGCCGCCGGTCTCGAACCGCAGCGCCTTCAGGTGCTCGTGCCGGACGGGCGTCAGGAACGGCGGCGACACCTCGCCGTACGTCGAGTAGGCGCCCCGGACGACCAGCTCCTCCAGCAGGGGGTAGGCGGCCAGCAGCGGGGTGAGGTCGGCCGGCTGGATCCAGGAGATCTCGTTCTCCTCGTACGTCGCCTCGCCGAGGAACAGCGCCCGCAGGGCGGGCAGCCGGCCGGCGTCGCGCACGATCAGGGCCAGCGAGTCGGTCAGCGGCTCCATGGACTCGTCGCCCCACCAGGAGCCGACGACCAGGACGCGGACGAGGGTGCTGTCGACCGCCGAGAGGAACGCCCCCCACAGCTCCTCGAAGTCGCTCTCGGAGTCGAAGTCCACGTCGAGCCGCCAGGCGACCTCGCCGGGGGCGGGCAGCGGCGTGCCGTCGGCGAGCGCGCCGACGACGTTGAACACGGGCAGGCCGTGGAATTCCTCGATGTGCTTGCCGATCGCCATGGCGCTTCTCCTCGGGATGTAAGGGGCAGGGCCCTGTCTATCAGCCGCCCCCGACAGGAGTTCGAACGGCCGGAGTGCGAAGCCGCTTTCCCGCCCGCGCCGCGCGCCCGCGTGGCGGCGCCCGCGCGGCCTTGTCAACCGTACGGGCGACCGATTCGGGCACCCGGCCCCTTGGAGGAATTGATAGGAATTCGCCGACGGCTCCTCCCTGGTTCGCAGGTGGCGCGAGTTGATATACCTCGGATGCATAGACCGGGTGAGCTGTGCGGCCTGCCCGGAGACATGCGACGAACCAGGTGGTGACGGTCATATGAAGCTCCTCCGTGTCGGCCTCCCCGGCGCCGAGCGCCCGGTAGTACTGGGTCCGGACGGCACCGCGTACGACCTCTCGGGCCGGACGCCCGACATCGACGGCGGGTACCTCGCCGCGCTCGACCCGGCCGAACTGGCCCGGGCGGTGGCGTCCGGCGAGCTGCCGGTGACCGACATCGCCGGGCAGCGGGTCGGGCCGCCGGTGGTCCGTCCGGGCAAGGTCGTCGGCATCGGCCTGAACTACCGCGACCACGCGGCCGAGGCGGGCGCGCAGATCCCCGCCGAGCCGGTGGTGTTCCTCAAGCCGAGCAACACCGTGGTCGGCCCGTACGACGAGGTGCTGGTGCCGCGTGGCAGCGAGAAGACCGACTACGAGGCCGAGCTGGCCATCGTGATCGGCCGGACCGCCCGCTACCTGGAGACCCACCAGGACGCCGAGGCCGTCATCGCCGGCTACACGGTGGCCAACGACGTCACCGAGCGGGCCTTCCAGTTCGAGCGCGGCGGCCAGTGGGACAAGGGCAAGTCGGCGGAGACCTTCACGCCGCTCGGCCCCTGGCTGGTCACCGCCGACGAGGCCGGCGACCCGCAGCGGCTGCCGGTGCGGACCTGGGTCAACGGTGAGCTGCGGCAGGACGGCTCCACCGCCGAGATGATCTTCCCGGTGCTGGAGATCGTCCGCTACCTCAGCCACTTCATGGTGCTGGAGCCCGGCGACGTGATCGTCACCGGCACCCCGGCGGGCGTCACCCTGGGTCACCCGGGCACGCCGTTCCTGCAGCCCGGCGACGTCGTCGAGATCGAGATCGACGGCCTCGGCCGTCAGCGCCAGGTCCTCGGCAAGGCCTGAGCCGGCCCCGGCCCCGGGCACGGGGGCCGGGACGCCCGGTCAGCCCCGGCCGCGCCCTCAGTGGCCGGCCGGCTCCAGCGCGAGCAGCGTCCGCAGCCGCTCGGCGAGCACCGCCGCCGGGCCGCCCGGCTCCTCCAGCGCGAGCAGCCCGGCCAGCACCTGCGCCGTCTGCGGATCGTGCAGCGCCGTCGCCGCGCTCATCGCGACGAACTCGTCCACCAGCCAGTCCCGGAGGTCCGCCTGCGGGATCTGCCGGCCCTCGTCCAGCCAGGTCAGCGACGACCCCTCGACGACCGAGATCCACGACCGGACGAGCAGCGTCAGCCGCGGCCCCGCCTGCCGTACTCCCAGGTGCCGCAGGGTGCGGCGCAGCGCCGTCCGCCGCACCTCGTCGACGATCGCCGAGGTGCGCGCCGTCTCCACCACCGAACCGCCCCGCAGCAGCGCCCCGTACCCGGCGTCGTGCTCCTCGACGAAGGCGAAGTAGTTGTCCAGCACGGCGGCCAGCTGCCGGGTCGGCGTGCCCTCCGTCGGCACCCGGAACCGGCTGGTCAGCTCCTCCGCCGCGCTGCGCAGCGCGGCCTCGTACAACTGCTGCTTCCCGCCCGCGAAGTAGCGGTAGACCAGCGGCCGCGAGGCGCCCGCCGCCTCGGCCACGTCGTCGAGGCTGACTTCCTCCGGCGGCCGCGAGGCGAACAGCTCCAGGGCGACGGCGATCAGCTGCTCGCGGCGCTGCTGCACCGGCAGGCGCCGGTAGCCGGAGCGGCGCGGGCGGGCCTCGGGTGCGGACGGGTCGGGCGCTGAGCTGGCTTCCATGGCGGTCAGCGTAGTGGCGGAGCCGGTGATCCGACCCTGCTCGTCGGGCCCGCGTCCCGGTGCCACCGGGTGGCACCCGGCCCGGCCCGGCGGCGGCCCGCAGTGCCAGGCGCGGCACGGCCCGGTCAACTGTCGGCTTTCGGGCAGTCATGTCTGCCTCAAGAGGCTTGCAATCGGGGCCTGCTGCGAAAAGATGTCCAGATGGTTGAAGAGCTGATCAACTCCCACGAAGGCGGCAACACCCCCCGCCGCATCGCGGACGCCTACGTCCGAGCCCTCGCCGAACTCGACCCGCTGACCGCGGTCTACCTCGGCATCAATCCCGACGACGACAGACTCCCGGACCTCTCCCCGGCAGGTGACCGGGCCCTCGCCGAACTCGGCCGTCGCACCCTGGCCGAACTCGACGCCGCCGAGGCCGCCGGCGCCTCGGCCGACGAGGCCGAACGCCGCTGCGCACGGCTGCTGCGCGAACGCCTCACCGCCGAACTCGCCGTCCACGACGCGGGCGAGAGCCTGCGGGCCGTACGCAACCTGGGCTCGCCCGTCCACAACGTGCGTGATGTCTTCACGCTGATGCCCGCCGACAGCGCCCAGGACTGGGAGCTGATCGGCCGCCGGCTCGCCCGGGTGCCGCAGGCGCTCGCCGAGTACCGGACGACCCTGGAGGAGGGGATCGCCCGCGATCTGCTCTCCGGGCCGCGCCAGATCGCCACCGTGGTCGGCCAGTTCGGCGAGTGGCTCGCCCCGGGCACTCCGGGTGGCTGGTTCGGCGAGTTCGTCCGGGGCGCGCCCGAGGACCTGCGCCCCGGCCTCACCGGGACCGCCGTCGCCGCCGCCGCCGCGCTCGCCGAGCTGCGCGACTGGCTGCGCGACGTCTACGGCCCGGCCGCCGCGAACACCCCGGACACCACCGGCCGCGAGCGCTACGCCCGCTGGGTCCGCTACTGGACGGGCTCCGACCTCGACCTGGACGAGGCGTACGGCTGGGCCTGGCAGGAGTTCCACGACCTCGACGCGCAGATGCGGGCCGAGGCCGAGAAGGTACGGCCGGGCTCCACGCCGATGCAGGCGATGGAGTGGCTGGAGACGGACGGCCCCGCCATCAAGGGCGAGGAGGCGGCCCGCACGTACCTCCAGGGCCTGATGGACCAGGCGATCGGCGACCTCCAGGGCACCCACTTCGACCTGGCCGAGCCCGTCACCCGGGTCGAGTCCAGACTGGCCCCGGCCGGCAGTGCGGCGGCGCCGTACTACACCGCGCCGTCACTGGACTTCACCCGCCCCGGCCGCACCTGGCTGCCGACCCTGGGCCGGGACAGCTTCCCGGTCTGGGACCTCGTCTCGACCTGGTACCACGAGGGAGTCCCGGGTCACCACCTGCAGCTCGCGCAGTGGAACTACGTCGCCGACAAGCTCTCGACGTACCAGGTCAGCCTCGGCGGCGTGAGCGCCAACCTGGAGGGCTGGGCGCTGTACGCGGAGCGCCTGATGGACGAACTCGGCTACCTGACCGACCCCGGCCACCGGCTCGGCTACCTCAACGCGCAGATGATGCGGGCCCTGCGGGTCATCATCGACATCGGCATGCACGTCGGCCTGGACTTCCCGGCCGACTCCCCGTTCAAGCCCGGCGAGGCCGTCCGGCCGGACGACGCCCGCGAGTTCTTCGGCCGGTACTGCGGCCTGCCCGCGGAGTTCCTGGACAGCGAGCTCGTCCGCTACCTGGGCATGCCCGGGCAGGCGATCGGCTACAAGCTCGGCGAGCGGGCCTGGCTGCGCGGCCGCGCGGCGGCGAAGGCCGCGCACGAGGCGCGCGGAGAGGTCTTCGACCTCAAGGCGTGGCACATGGCGGCGCTCTCCCAGGGCTCGCTCGGCCTGGACGACCTGGTCGCGGAGCTGACCGCGCTGTAGCCGGCGAGGCCGTGGCCGGCACCCGCGACGACGCGCCCCCTCGCCGTACGGCGGCCGCCAGGGGGCGCGTTCGCGTGCACCGCTCCCCGGCCTGTCGCGGTCGCCGTGGGGACTGCTGACCCGCACCGGTGCACCACCCGTCGGCGAGGGACCAGAGGCTTCAGACTTTAGTCTGATTTGGGGTGATCCGTCCCGATAATCCCTTGCCTATCGGCCGTCCCCGAGTTTCGCTTGAAGACGACTGCGTGCCCTCTCCGACTCTCCGGAAGGCTCTCCCAGTGTCTGCGCAAACTCTCCGCGGCGATCAATCGGCGGACTCCCGCCGCTGGTGGGCGCTGGCGGTCATAGCCGTCGCCCAGCTGATGATCGTGCTCGACATCACCATCGTGAACATCGCGCTCCCGTCGGCCCAGAAGGACCTCGGCATCAGCGACGCCGACCGCCAGTGGGTGATCACCGCCTACACGCTGGCCTTCGGCGGCCTGCTGCTGCT
>FTKL01000018.1_pt2 | contig 14648 bp, 19 predicted proteins | sample 2434061 | NCBI WGS metagenome assembly FTKL01 (sample SAMEA3914816, study PRJEB12502) | metagenome | biome: forest; material: soil | place: USA | collected 2011-09-16 | depth 0.3 m
GGCGGGGAGAGGGCGACGGCCGGGGACACCCCAGCCGGGGTGGGCGCGGAGGCGGCCAACTGGGCCGGGGAGGTCCGGGTGGAGGAGGCGAGGGCTGCCTGGAAGCGGGCCGGCATCCCGGAGCGCCTCGCCTCCTGGACGGCGGCCTGCCGCAGCCGGCGGGCCGCGGTCTCGTAGACCGCAACCCCCCGGCGCTCGCCGACGGCGACCAGGTGGATGCCCAGCAGGTGCCGCGGGTTGTGGGGCGCGCGGCGCTCCACGTAGACGAGCCGGTAGTCCAGCGCGTCGTCCAGGTACAACTTCCTGGCACCCCGCAGGTCGCGCTCGCCCTGCTCTTCGAGCAGGGGGCCGCGGACCTCGGCGCGCACCAGCCGTCCGAGGTAGCCCAGGGCCAGCATCCGCACGTGCTGCGGCACGGACAGCAAGTCGTCCAGAGCCTCGGGGTGGGCGCTGAAGGAGGCCAGCGTCCGGGTGGGCGTGGTCACCGCACAGCCCTGCGAGGTGTCGTCGCCGGCGTGGCGAGGGCGGGTGCGGGCTCTGCGGCGACCGGTCCGCGTTGGCCGGTGCCAGTGCGGGTGCGGGCGGCGTTGGCCTGCGGGCTGACCACGACGGTGACGTTGCCGTCGGCGACCGGCGGAAGGGGAGTCCGCCGGTTCTCCAGCCACTGCTGAGCCTCCTGCGGTGAGCCGAAGGAGCCCTCGCGCAGGGTGTAGCCGCGGTCCGGGTCGACGGTTTCCAGGTGCAGCAGGAACGGCCGGTCGGCTCCGGCGGCGCTGCCATCGCGCAGCATGGCCCAGGTCTCGCCGGGCTCGGCACCGTGCTCCACCAGCCGGTAGCGGGAGCCGGACTCCAGCAGGCGGGCGGCGGCGGCGGCGCTGCGGGCGTCGGCCGGGGCACCGGGGTGACCTGCCCGGTCAAGGAAGGCGTCGGTCTCGGCGCCGCGCTGGGCGAGCCAGGACGCAGCCAGGGCGAAGGTCGGCATGCGCTCGGTGACGAGGCTGAAGGACGTGCCGTCCTCGCCGTAGTGGAGGTGGGCGGCGACTGCGGGCAGGGTTCCCTCGGAGTAGCCGGCGACGTCCTCGAAGAGGAGGAAGTCGTCGCTGCTGCCGTCGTGGTCGTGGTTGACCTCGGTCAGCAGCTCGTACGCATCCTCGGCGGCGAGGAGTTCCACCTGGGCCTCGGCGGAGGCGGCGTCGGCGGGACGCCATCCGGGCAGGTTGAAGTCGGGCAAGGGTCGGCTCTTTCGGTCAGGCGAGGGGGTGGGCGGCAGGGGTGGTGTCGGTCAGCGCGGGGTGCGGCAGCACGCGGTGGCTGATGTGGCCACCGCTGCTGGTGCAGGCGGCGAACGGGCCCTCTGCGGAGCGCAGCTTCATGAGCGCGGGCTCCAGGTGGTCGCGCTGCCACGAACTGGGGCCGGCGGCACCGGACTCGGGGTCGAGGGCGGCCTGCCAGGCGAGCCAGAGGGCGTGCAGTCGGGCGACCGCCTCCGGGTGCTCCTTCCACCTCGGGCACCAGGGCTTGCCAGCGGTGGTCTCGGGGCCGTAGATCTTGGTCCAGATTTCGTCTACCCACGGCGTCATCAGCTCCAGTTCCTGGTCGTACTGCGGGTCGTCGAAGGCGAGGATGAACAGCGGCTCGGCGCCGCCAGGGGCATCCGGATCGCCGTCGTCCTCGGGGTCGAGGGCGGTGGTCATGCTGGCCAGCTGCTCGGCCTGCAGGTCGAATCCCGCCGCGAGAGCGCTCAGCTTCGCGGTCAGCACGTCGAGCTGGGCGTTGGTGTAGCCGTCCGGCGGGGACGTCGGGTCGGGCTCGGGGGTGGTCAAAGGGGCGGGTGCCTCTCGTCGGCGGGTGATGACACGAGGATGTGCGCTCGACGGCCCGACGTATCGGGCCGGACTTGATGTATAAGCACCACCTGCTCACCGCCGCCCGCAGCAGCGGGCGGCGTTGACCAGGTCGGCCGCTCCAAGCAACTTCAGGGCTGCGGCGGCCTGTTGGGGGACGACACCGTTGCCCAGGGCGGTCAGCTGGGCGGAGCGGGACAGGCCCGGAACGGCTGTGACGTGGCCCTCGCCGACGCCCATGATCCACTCGACGAAGCGGGGGGCGAGCCGCCCCCGCTCGTCGGTCGGCTCGGGGGCGGGGCGGGTGACGCGCTCCCAGCGGGCGATGGCCGGCCCGTACGGGCCCCACCGGTTCAGCCCGAGCTGTCCTGCTCCCAGATCGGCAGCACCACCGCCGACAGGGGCGGACGGAACCCCGCCCCCGCCCGGCGCCCGGGCGTCCCCGTGTCCGAAGCCCTCGGCGTCGGCAGCAGCTGCGCCGCCGCCGACGGCAGGGTGAGATCCCCCTTGCTGCCACGGGAGTTCGGGCCTCCGTGTGTCCCGTCGGATGCCTTCGGCGTCGGGAACAGCAGGTGCTCCACCTCGTCCGAGAGGTTCGGGCCGTGCCCTCCCGAGCGGCGCTTGTCCGGGTGCTGCGAGCCACCGATCGAGCCCAAGTTGCTCGTCGGCGTCTTCAGCAGGTTGATCGCATGCCCCAGGTCCTCCCGCATCCGGTCCGGCCCCTTCGCATCGCGGGCCTTCGGCGTCGGAAGGCCAGGCGACGAGGAACAGTCGCTCGCGGCGGTGGGGGGCGCCGACGGCAGCTGCGGGTAGCACCGTCCACCGCGCATCCATCCGGAGGTCGGCCAGGTCTCCGAGAACCGCGCCGAGTGCCCGCAGAGCAGGCTCACCTCCGCTGTCTCCCAGATCGCACCAGCCGCACTCCACGTCGCCATCGGCTGGCGTCCCAGCGGCTGCGCTGAGGATTCCGCGGACGTTTTCAATGATCACCAACTTCGGCTTGAGGACGTCGATCGCGCGGGCGATGGTCAGCCACAGTCCGGAGCGGGTGCCCTCGACGAGCCCGGCGCGCTTGCCGGCCACGCTCAGGTCCTGACAGGGGAACCCTGCCGTCAGGACGTCGATCGGCTCGACGCGGCTCCAGTCAACTGCGGTGATATCGCCGTGATTTGGCGTCTCTAGGCCAGTGGTGGGCGAGGATCGAGGCGGCGTTGGGGTTCATCTCGGCGTGCCACGCCACGCTCCCGCCCAGGACGGCTTGGACGCCCAGGTCCAGTCCGCCGTAGCCGGAGCACATGCTCCCGATACGCGGCCACCCGCCGCCCGGCGCCTTCATCGGCGGGCTCCGCCGCGGGCCGTCGCGGCACGCGTGGCGGGCTGCGACACCTGCACTGTTGCGCCGGGGCCGGCGGCCGTCTGCGCGGTGACGGGCTTGGCCGGCCGCTGGTACAGGGAGGCGGAGCGGGTGAGCACGATCGCGCCGTCGCCGGTCAGGGTGAGGAAGTCCGGCTCGGGGCCGGTCAGGTCCGCCGCGACCTCCTTGAGCTTCCAGACCGCCTCTTCGAGGACGCCACGGGAGGCGGCCAGGGACTTGAAGTAGGCGGTGCGGTGCGGCCACCGGTCGGACTGAGGGCTGATCCGCTTGAGGGTGACGGCGACCAGGGCGGGCTGGGCGCGCAGGATCGCCTTCGCGGTCAGCAGCCCGGCGTAGGCGTAGGCGAGGGTGCCGCGCCGCCAGGCGATGTCCTCGGGCCTGGTGGAGTCGGCGGCCGTTGTGTCGTACTCGTCGATCGCGTTGGCCAGCAGCGTCTTCTGCACGTCGGCCATGGAGTCCAGGACGGCCCCTAGGCGGTCGGGCAGCGGATCGCGGTGGCAGTAGATGCTGAACAGCTCTTCGCTGAATCGATGCAGGTAAGCGGCAGTACCGAGTAGCCACTGGGCCTGGCGGTCGGGTGAGATGGTGGTGGTCAGGGTGGGTCCTTGGGGTCAGCGGCGGGGTGCGGGGGTGCTGCTGCGGGGCAGCGCGGCGATCGGGAGGGGGTCGGTCCGGCGGCCGGGCAGGACGCGGCGGATCCGCTGGGTCACGGTGAGGGCGGCGGAGCGGCGGGGCCGGGCGGGGACGGCGGAGACGCCGGCGGAGGCGAGGTGGTCGGCGTCGATGCGCAACTGCCCAGCGGTGCGGCGCAGTTCGGTGGCGGTGGCGCTGTAGACGGCGGCGGGGTTGACCGGCTGGGCGTCGGGAAGGGCCCAGACGTCGGCACTCACGGCGTGCTGGAGCAGGTACGACAGGTGCCGGGTGGCCTCGGTGACTCCGGCGTGGGCGCGGGCCAGAGAAAGAGCGGTGAGCCGGGCGGCCGTCATGGTGGTGGGGTGCGCCGGGAACTGGTCGGAGAAGTCAGCTGCCGACAGGGTGCTGGTCTGCAGTTCCTGCATCGCGCGCAGGTGGGCGGCGACGTCGCGGGCGTCGGGGACGCCGGCGGCAGCGGCGGTACGGGTGGTGGGCAGCTTCGCGGCGAGAGTCTCGGCCTGGTGCGCGACGTCGCGCAGGTGCCGCTGGTACGCCGTGACCTCGGCGGGGGGACGGTCGGAGGACGTGGTGGGACTCCATCGGATCGGGATCTGCCGGACGGCCGGCGGATTCGGTGTGTCAACGGGAGAGGCAGCGACCCGAACTCCGGCCGGGCGGGCGGGGGCGTCAGGTCCGCCGCAGTGGCACGACCGTCGCCGCCGGGGCGCCGGGGCGGTCGGGCGGAGTCGGTGACTCGGAGGGCGGGGAGACCAGGACGAGAGCGGGCGAGCGGCGAAGCGCGGCGGCCACTCGGCGCTCGGAGCCGCCCGCTGCCGGTGGGCGGTCCTCGCCCGGCACAGCGGGGCGGCGGGAGGCGAGAGTGGTGACCTCTGGAGCGTCGGAGGCGGTCTCCATGCTCTCGCGCAGCGCTTCGGCTGCCGCGCGGACGGTGCTGCGGGCGGTGGCGAGACAGCGGCGGGCGCTGCCCAGCGTCTCGGGGGCCGGCACCGGGTCGGCGAGCAGGTTCGTGGCCCGGGCCAGCGCGCTCTGGGCGAGGGTGAGGGCCGTCGTCGTGGCGAGGAAGACACTGAGCACGGCATCGGGGCCTGCGGTGTTCGTCGCGCGGAAGAAGCTCTCGTCCAGCGGAACCGTGATCAGTTCGTGCAGCCGCACCATCGGCCAGGCCAGATCGCGCACTTCGGGCAGCGGCTCGTGCGGTGCCGGTGCGGGGATGGCGCCGGCGAAGGCGGCCAGCTGCTCGGAGAGATCGCCCAGCGTGTCGAGATCGGCCTGCTGGAGTCCGGCGGTCACGGGCGGGTGCGGAGGGTCGGTGCTCAACGGCGGTTCCTGGTAGGCGCGGTGGCGGCAGGCGCGGGTGCGTGCGCTGCCTTGACGGGAGCCTCCTGCGGGACGGGCGCGAGCCGGTTGGTGAACACCCGCACCTCCTCGGCCCCCTGGGTCGCGTACCGCTCGGCGCTCTCCAGCGCGATGCCGGTGTGTTCGGCTTGGCGACGGCGCAGCTCTGCGGCGGGGCTGCCCGGCTTGGCCGGGGTGCCGGTCGTGCACTGGATTGCGAGATCGACGGCGGCGCCCAGGTGCCGGTGGACGGTGGCGGCGCGGCGCATCGCGGCCTCGTACGCTCCGGCCAGCACCGCTGCGGACGGGTTGTCCGCGGCTCGTCGGCGGTAGTGCTCGGCGTTGTGGCCGCAGTGCCGGATGAACGCCGCTGCTTGGCGGCACTGCTCCAGCAGGGCGTTCTGGTCGGGGATGCCGGGGACGGGCCCGGAGGGGGTCGCGGCGGCGTTGTGCCCCAGGGCGCGCAGCATCCCGGCGACCGCCTCCAGGTTGTTCCGGTAGGCGGACGGAGCGGTGTCGGACACGGCTCCGCCGAAGGTCGAGGGACCCGCGCCGGCGGGGGGCCTCATCGGCGCCGCCCTGCGACGGCGGTGTGTTGTCCGGGGCGGGCCGGCAGTGACGTGACCGTGCGGGCGCCCGGGCCGGCGGCGGTGCGGGCGGTGGCGGCGACAGCCCGCGGTGCCGGGCGGCGGCCGGGGCCGGAGGCGGGGCCGGTGAGCGAGCGGGCGTCGCGGCGCAGGTCCTCGCAGGCGCCGTCGAGGGTGAGGCGGGTACGCGAGAGCGCCATGTTGAGCTGCTGGGAGCCGCGCTCGCGGACCTCCTCGGCGCGGGGGCCGCCGATGCCGTCGACCTCGAAGAGGCGGCCGGCCATGGCGGTGGCCCGGCCCAGCGCGCCGAGCGCCTCGCCCAGTTGGGCGGTCGCCGCCGTCAGGGACCGGACGACTGCCCGGTCGGCGCTCTGGGCGCGAGGGTGGTGCAGGGCGGCGGTGACGTCCAGCAGGTCGTCCTGGCAGTCGCGGATCGCCCGGGTGTGCTCGGCGAGCTCCTGAAGGCCCGGAAGGCCCTCTTCGCGGTAGGCGCGCGGGAGTTGGTGCTTGAGGTACTCGATGGTGTCGGCCCCCGCGTGGAGCCGGTGCACGGACTGGGCGCGGGGACGGGAGGCGGTGGGAGGCAGGTGGTTCTCCGGAGGTCAGCGGCGGGAACGGGCGGCGGACTCGCCTGCCCGGTCGGCGGACCGGACGGGCGAGGCGGACGGCGGGGCGGGACTGCGGCTCAGAGCAGCGCCCTTGCGGCGGGCGGTGCCGAGGATGACCGGCCCTGCGCGCTCGGCGGGGGTGGCGGTCGCGGCGCGCAGCCGGTCCTGCACACGGTCGGCGGGGGCCAGCGCCCGGATCGCCGAGCCGAGCAGCGGACCGGCGGCGATGGAAGCGTCCAGTGCCATCACCCTCACGATGCCGGCCGAGGTGGCGGCGGCCCGCAGCAGCGCGGCGCGCAGGACGTGCTCCGCCCAGTAAGCCGGATCGCCGGGCATCCCGTCCGAGCAGATCTCCCGGACCCGGGCCACGGAGATCACGCCTGCGGCAAGCGCCCCGCGCCGCTGCACCTCCCACAGCACCGTCAGTTCGTCCAGCGGCTCGCGCCGGTGCGCGAGGGCGGCCATGGCCAGGTAGACAGCGCGGTGGCCGGGGTCGACGAAGTCCTCGCCGGTGAGCCAGGAGGCGATCTCGGGGATGTGCCCCGGCGCACTGAGGAGGCTGGAGAGCAGCACCTGTTCGTGCTCCCGGGCGGCCTCGACCGCCTTGGGCGCGGTCCCCGGAGAGGCCGGGGCGGGAAACGGTCGGCCGGAGCGCTGGTCGATCGTTCCCCAGGCGTCGGCGAGGCGCTGGATCACGGCGTGCAGAGTGCCGGTCAGCTCGATCGTGGCCTCGACCGCATCCGCCTCGGCGGCGGCGAGCAACCGGTGGGCGTGCTCCTCCAGCGCCCGCCGGACGGCGGTCTCCAACACCATGCGGCCGTAGCTGGCCGCGTGCTCGGACCGGGGACAGGTGGCAGCCAGGGTGTGGCCGTAGCTGGCGGTGAAGCCGGGGACCTCACGGGCGGCGGTCGCGATGGCCGTCAGCGCCCAGTCCTGCTTGTGGTCGTCACCGGCCTCCGGGGCGAGGGCCGGGTGGCCGGCGGCGTGCTGGGCGAGCAGGATCGCGAAGAAGCCCTCATGGGCCGGACGGTAGAAGTGCCGCGGCTCCAGCCACCCCGCCAGCGTGCCGACCTGGGACGGATCGAGCAAGCACCCGCCGAGCACCGCCTGCTCAGCCTCCAGCTGGGGGCTCTGGTCCCGGTTGACCGGTGTCACTGCCCGCTCACCCCCTCGCGGAGGAGGCCGGTCGGCAGCAGGTCGCGCAGCCGGTCCAGGTCCTCGACAAGGGCCTCGTCGCGGATCGGGACGCGGCCCGATCCCACGGACAGGTACCAGCTACCGTCCGCGCGGCTGATCGGCAGGAAGGCCAGGTCGTTGTGGCTGATGTCAACTCCGTTGGAAAGAAGGGGGGATGGGGCGGTCAGCGGGAGAGCCGCGCGGGCGTTGGAGGGGTGACCGGGACGGCCGTGCCCGCGGAAGGTGGCGAGAGCGCCACCGTGGTGGCCCCGGCGCGGGCCGCTGCCGAGCGCCTGGTCCCCGGGTGGCGGGCAGCGTGCCGGCGGGGTTGGCGGGCAGGTCGGCGGTGATCTCCTCGCGGATCGCAACCAGTGCCTGGGCGTGCTCGCGGAACACCTGCGCCCGGTCGGTGTGGTGGGCTTCCTCGGCGCTTAGGGCGAGTTCGGTCAGCGCGGTGCTGACCTTGCCGAGGGCGGCCAGCCCGGTGGGGAGTTCGACCCTCTCGTCGTCCGCCGCCTGCCGCTCGCCCGCCAGCGGCCGGAGGTCGTGGTGGATCTCGCCTATCACCTCCCGCAGGACTTCGGCGTGGGCGAAGGCGCGGCCGGCCAGGACTTCCGGAGTAGCGGAGCCGAGGTGGTCCAGCCGCCGCGCCATCCCGTCGAGCACGCCCAGGTGGGCGGCGGCGGTGAACTCCGGTGCGGGGGCGGGCGCGAAGACGGAGGTGTACTCGGCGACGGCGTCCCGCAGGCGGTAGGCATCGACGCCTGCGTAGGTCAGCATGAACTCGGCGTTGTAGGCCGTGAGTTCCGCGCCGCCGTCCCGCGCGGACGGCGCTCGCTGCTGTTCGTTGAAGACGGCGTGCTCCGCGAAGCCGAACCAGTTGGCGTCGACCGCGCCGGCGGTCGGGGAGACGATGCGGATCCGCACCCCGTTCCAGGTGTCCGCCCGGATGGTCTGGGTCAGTTCGGCGGTGACGACCATGTCGCCGCGCCGGGCCAGCTGCCGCAGGCCCGTGACGGTGCCGTCCGGCAGCGGACAGATCAGCCGCAGGGCCTTCGCGCGGTCGACAGACTTGTTCCAGGGAGACAGAGGAACCTCCTGATGGTGGGAGCGGGGGTCAACGCGAGCGGGCCGTTTGCGGGGGCGGCCCTGCGGCACGCACCGGTTCTGAGACAGCCGCAGGGGAAGCGCGGGCCGGACGGATGTTCGCGGCGGTGGCGCGGACCGTGCGAGGAGGCTCGGTCAAGTCCTGTGCCAGGTAGTGGAGTCCGTCGCCGACCCGCTCGACGGTGGCCGCGTGGCCGTCGAGGGCGGCAGCGGAGCGGAGGTCGCCCCGCTGTCGGAAGACCTCGGCGGCCTGTTCCAGGACCTGGTGGAGCGGCGCGAGGAGATCCTCCTCCACCGAGGCCAGGACGCTCCCGAGTTCGGCGTCCTGGCCCGCGCGGTGCAGCCGGCGCAGGTGCGACGCGGCCGTGGCCGTGGCCGGGTAGGTCACGCGACCGCCTCGCCCGAGCGGCAGCTGAACGGGGAGCAGCCGTCCGCGGGCCCGTCCTCCATCTCGTCCTCGTCCTCGCCCAGGTCCAACTGCGTTTGCAGGGAGCGGAGTTCGGTCCGGGTGAGCTTGTCGATCGGCGCCTGGTCCAGCGGCAGGCGCGAGCGGTGCAGGTACGCCTGCCCGAGCAGCGGCCGTCCGTCGGCGTTGGCGCGGGCGTTGCCCGCCCGGATCGCGGCGTCGAATTCCACCACGTCCGCCCATTCCTCGGGAGAATTGTCGCGGATTTCCCGCCACTGGGAATTTCCGTGGAATGGACAACCCAAACAGCTCGACTTCGGCGTGGAACCCCAGCCGTGCTCGGCGAGGAGCTTGAGGCAGTCCTCCCGCGACATGCCCAGGTCGATCAGCGGGAAGGTGTGCCGGGTGTACCGGACGTCGGAGTCCTTGGCCCGGTGGAATTCGTCGGTGCTGATGCCGATCCACTGTTCGGCGTACACCCCGTTCGGCACACGGGCGGGATGGGGATACCCTAGGATCTGGCGCACCTGCCGCTTAATCGGCTTAATTTTGTACTCGCCGGTACATTGCCGCCGCGTCATTCCCGGACTGCCGTCCTGGTTGAGAATGTAGAGCGGCATCGAGGCGAAGCGGTGGGCAGGGTCGAGCGCATCTGTTCGGATGTTTCCGGATGACACGCGCAGAATCGGTATGTTGGCCGGGCGGGCAATCTTGCGCTCCACCTCGTCCAAATGCCGATAGACCTTCGCCGGTTCCCAGCCGGTGTCCGAGAAAACGGCGTAGTCCAGTTTTGGAAGTTCACCCAGGGCCGACAGGAGAAGCAGTGTGGTGGACTGTACGCCCGCGCCTAGTGAAAGAATTCGGGTGGCCGGTTCGGTGGTGTAGATCATGCGGCACCGCCGGCCTTGGCCATCGCCCGTTCGGTGATCAGGGCGGTCTGCCGGGAGGACGCCGCGCCGACCTCGGCAGCGCCGGACTCCTTGTACCAGGGGCGCAGGGTCAGCAGCGCAGGGCGCAGGCCGGTCGCGAAGAGGAGCGCCGTCCCCTTTTTCAGAGCACGGATCTGGTCGGGCGGCAGAATGCGCTCCTGGCGCATGCTGACGGAGGTGGAGCGGCCCGATTCCGAGGTGGAATGAGAGACCGTCTCCACATCGTGGTCGCCGACCAGGCGTGAGAGTTTGTCGGCGAAATCGGCATCGTCGATGCCGGAGCCCACCAGTTTGACGGTGGCGGCGCTCCACATGGCGTCCATGCCGGCCTCGCCCCAGACTTTTTGCCCCTGGCGGTAGCTTTGGAGAATGGTGATCGGAATGACTCCGCGCGACCCCAGGTGGGAGTAGAGGTCGGGCAGGTCGCCGATTTTGCACACGTTCGCGGCCTCGTCCAGAATGGCCAGGAGAGGAGGGTCGAGGCGGCCTCCGGATCGCTCGGCCTCGATGACAGCGGTGCGCATCACGGAATCCGCGGCAGCCGCGATCAGCGCAGATGCGGAGCCGCCGCCGTCCTTGGACAGAAGGAACAGGGAGTCCTTTCGGGTGACGAACTCCTCCGGCTTGAACTCCGGCAGATCGGGATTCGGCGTGACCCACTTCGAAATCTGCGGGTCGAGAAGGCATGCCGCATACTGGCGGGCCGTTTCGAAAATACCGTCGCGGGTTTCCACCGCACCGGAGACGGTGCCCTGGAGCTGGTCCGCGATGGCGATCATCTGGTGGTCGCGAAGGATGTCGACCGGGGTCCGGTCGGACGGTACGGCGAGCCACTTGAGGACGTCGGTGATCGGCCGGCGGTCACAGCCCGCAGCGAGGAACAAGGCGCACAGGGTGTTCTGGGCGGCGGTGGACCAGAAGTCGCCCTGGCTCGACTCGTCGACGGCCGCCGCGACGAAGTGGCCGGCAAGCCGCCGCGCGCCGGGAAGGTCCTTGGCGTCGGCCAGGATGTTCCACCACATGGCCTGCGGCGTGTGAGCGATCTGCTGCGGATCCATCGTCCACACCCGCCCGGCCTCGGCCCGGGCCTCTAAGACAGGCCGTGTAGGCGTCCCGGGCCGCCTTGTTCGAGGTGCAGAGCACGGGGCCGGGCGCGCGCAGGATGGCCGGCACCGCGATGCTGGTGGTCTTGCCGGAGCGCGGCGCCATGATCGCGACCATGACGTCCTCCCAGTTGGAGCGGACCTCGGGGCCGCTCGGCGAGAGGTCGCCGAGCAGGACTCCGGTGTCGTCCGGGCTGATCTCGCGCGGCTTGGCCTTGGAGAGGCTGGGGCGCAGGTCGCGCGCCTTGGCGGTGATCTCGGCCGGCAGAAGCGGCGCCAGCTCGCTGCGGCCCGCGAGGCCGTTCGGCTTGCGGCGGTGCTTGGACCACAGCAGCAGGCCGGCGGCGCCGAGCGCGATCGACAGCAGGGCCGGGGCGACGCGGGTGCTGATCAGCAGCAGCAGCGGGCTGAGCTGAGGGAAGATCCGGTCGGGGTGCAGTGCGGCGTCGACCGGCTGGAACGGTGCCCACGGGATGCCGTCGGCGGTCGCGGCGGTGGCGGCGTTGCCGCCGAGCCAGGCGATGGTGCCGAAGACGGCGACGATGACGCCCGCGCCGATGAGCGCGTAGAGGAGCGCGTCCGAACCGGGGCTGGCAGAAGGGGATTTGGGAGAGGTGGACAGGGGTTGGTTCCTTGGCGGGGTGTCGGCCTGCCGGGCAGGAGCGCGCGGCGGCAGGGGCCCGGAGCGGGCGGGGAGCGGGCGGCGATCACGGCGGGACAAAGGCCCGAGACGTGGGTGATCGGCCCGGTGGCCGGCGGGAGGTCAGCCGGCGGGAGCTGCGAGGTCAGCGGGAGGCGGAAGCCTTGGCGCTGTGCGGGCGGGTGGTGACCGGCGCCGGTGCGGGTGCAGCGGCACGGTCGGTCGGCGCGGTGCGGGTGCGGGCGGCGGCTGCCCGGGATGCGGCCGGGGCGGGCGACTGGTCGGGGGCGTCCACCGGGCGGGCCAGTTGGGCTTCGGCGACGCGGTAGCCGGCCCCGGTGAGCGTGGAGCTCGCGCTCTGCAGGGCGGTGGCCATCGCCGATCCGGCCGGTCCCTGGCCGGTGAGGGCCTCCAGCCGCTGGGAGGCGGTGTCCAGCAGCGCGGTCAGCCGCTCCAGCAGGCCGCTCTCGGGATCCATCACGGCCAGTGCCAGCGTGGTGATGTCCTCCACTGTTGTGGCCCGTTGGACTTGCGCGGTCGCCTGCACCAGACGGGCCTGCAGGTATGTCAGGTCCCGCTCGTCGAAGGGGTTCTCGATCCTGCGGATCGGAAGCGGCGGCACCACGCGGGTGGCGTACCCGGCGTCGGTGAGGAGCAGTTCGGCGAGGCGGATGCGCTGGTTGACGTCGCCGTGGCCGGCGTCCTCGGCGGTGAAGATCGACCCGGTGCCCTCGCTGGCGAATCCGGCGCGGGCCAGCAGGGTCCGGCTGGCCAGGTCGGTGGCCTGGGCCCAGGCGCTGCCGGTGGTGGTGGAGCCGTCCCGGACGGGGAAGCGAACGAGGACGATCTCGGTGGAGTTCTCGGGCAGTGGGGAATCCTTCCTGGTCAGCGACGCGGGGGGTGGCCGTGGCCGGGATGGCGGGGATTGAACATCGCCCCCGCGTACTCGGCGGCCGTGAACCGGCGGCTGGGATCGGCTGGGCGGGCGGGCCGGGTTTCCAGCCTCGGCAGCGCGGCAGCCGACAGGGTGTGGCGGCGCCGCACCACCGGGGTGGGGTCGGCGATGGCGGACGCCAGAATCGCCGCGTACCGGACGGGAGTTGAGTGGCCGAGCACGATCGACCACTGGTCGCTCCAGGCGGGGCCGAATTCGGCTTGCGCCATCCAGGCGCCCACGCCCTCCCCGCACTTGTCGTCGGTCGAGGTGGGCGAGTAGCTGAAGCTCGTGGTGCCGTCCGGCGAGGTGAGAAGGACGGCGCGCGGGTCGTCCTTGAGCTGCCAGCCGGCCTTCAGCAGGGGGCGCCAGGCGGTCGTCGGTGAGGCGGTTGGCTCGGCGACGATCTCCTCCGGCATGGCGTACCGGTCGGCGGCGATGGCCTGGACGAACGCGGCGACGATCTCCGCCGGGGTGTCCTTGGTGAACGTGGCTTGCCAGTAGGGGACTTGATCTGCCGGGTGCTTGCGGACGCTGACCCGGTAGAGGTGGAAGATCCGGTGCGGCTCCATGGCGATCTCGATGCGCCGGCACGGGCTGGTGGCGATGACCTGGGCCAGGGATTCGTCGACCTTGTACGGCCACGAGTGGAGGTGGAGCAGTGGCTGCAGGACCGGCAGCGGTCCGGGGCCGGCGAGATGGCGGGGGCGGACGAGCACCTCGTCCTGGGCGGCTGCCGTGGGTGGGGCGGTCACGGGCGGGGGTCCTCGGGCTTCTAGCGGTGGGGAGGTTCGACGATGCGGGAGTGCGGCGGCACGTCGAAGGCGGCGGCCGGGGCGAAGTGGACGGCAGCGCTGGCGCCGGCGGCCCGCAGTGCCGGGGACTGGGCGGTGGCGGCCCGGCTGCGGGTGGTCTCCTCGGCGGCCTCGGCGATGGCGTCTGCGGTCGCGGCTGTGCGGAAGGCGGCGGCGGAGATGGCGGTGGCCTCCGTGAGCAGCGGCTCCCACAGGGGTGGCCGGTCGCCGTACTGCTGGGCGACCTGGCGGCCGATCTCCGTTACCGCGTTGGCGAGTTGCTGGACCGCGCCGGGCATCAGGGTGAGACCCAGCAGTACCTCGGCCGCCTCGTGGGGCGTCAGCGAGGGTGCGACGTCGATGATCTCGGCGAAGGCTCCGGCGGCGCGGGCGATGGCCTGCTCGGCGGCATCGAGGGGCCCGGTGGGGCGGGCGTCGGACAAGAGGTCTCTTTCTACGGGCGCCGACCGGATCGTGCCGCGGCGGTGACGACGTGAGGAAGGGGAGGAAGGATGCCGGTGCGGCGGCCGGTGCTCCCGGCCGCCGCCGCGCGGGGACGGCCGGTGACGGTGCTGCGGCTCTCGGCGAGCTGGCAGACGGCCAGGGCCAGCGAGCGGTCGCGGCCGGTGTCCACGACGGTGCCGTCCGGCCGGGCGAGCGGGGCGACGAGGCGGGCCTCGTGATCGCCGACGCGCACCAGTGCCCACCGGCACGAGGCCGGGTCGTCCTCGGCGGCGATGCCGGTGGCGGCCAGGATGCGCCGGGCGGTCGCCTGGACGCGGTGGTCCGGGGGGCTTGCGGCGTCGGGGTCGGCGCGCAGCGTGCACTGCCACACCAGGCGGGTGCGCAGGGCCTCGGCGGGCCCGGCCGGCGGCGGGAGGTGGGCCGCCAGTTCGGCGGCGAACGCCGCCTGGTCGAGGGCGGGCAGGTCCGCGACGGGGCGCCAGGCGTCGATGAGGCGCAGGCGGTGCTGCTGCTGGGCGGCGGCGGCCGTGGCGGAGGCGAGCAGGTCTCGGGTGGAGGCGTACCGGGCGATGGTCGGGTGCACGTTAGCGTCCCGGGGCTGCCGCGAGGACCGGGCCGGCCGGGGTGAGCACCGGCTCCGCCGCAGGGGCGGTGCTGCTGGTCGGGCGGGCGGTGGACCGGGCGAGCGCGG
>FTKL01000750.1_pt4 | contig 14602 bp, 11 predicted proteins | sample 2434061 | NCBI WGS metagenome assembly FTKL01 (sample SAMEA3914816, study PRJEB12502) | metagenome | biome: forest; material: soil | place: USA | collected 2011-09-16 | depth 0.3 m
CTGGTGGAGCGCCTGCCCGCGCTGCGCCTGGCCCTGCCGGTCGAGCAGCTCGCCTGGCGCCCGGGGTTCATCAAGCGCCTGCCGGAGCGCCTGCCGGTGGTCTGGTAGCCGGCCGGCGGGGCGGTGGGCCGGTCGGGGCCGTCGGTCGGTCGGGGCGCGGCGGGTTCAGACGCCCGGGCGGATCAGGATGGCCCGGGTCTGCTCCCAGGTCTCGGGGTCGCAGGCGACCAGCAGGCCGTCCTCGCCGCCCGGCGGGTCGGGCCGGTACGGGGAGCCGTCCAGCCGGGCGGAGACCCCGCCGGCCTCGCTGACCAGCAGGGATCCGGGCGCGTGGTCCCACGGGAGGGTGCGGTTGTAGAGGATGAACTCCTGCTGGCCCTCCGCGATGTCGGGGTACTCGACCCCGGCGGCGGAGCGGCCGGCGGCGACCCGGCCGAAGGCGGCGGCGTTGACCCGCAGCCGCTGCTGCTCGGCGGGCGCGAGGAAGCGGCCCTTGATGAAGCCGCGCCAGTCGCCGGGCGTGCCGGCGGCGGGCCTGCGGGTGAGGCGCTCGCCGTCGCGCCACGCGCCGGCGCCCAGCTCGGCGGCGTACGCGGTGCCGGAGACCGGCTGCCAGATCCAGGACGCGACGGTCTGTCCGGAGCGGACGAGCGAGGCCATCACGGCGAAGTCGGGGCGGCCGGCGATGAAGTTCGCGGTGCCGTCGACCGGGTCGACCAGCCAGACGGCGGGCTCGGAGAGCAGGGCGTTGGCCAGCTCCGGGTCGGCGGCCACGGCCTCCTCGCCGACCACCGGCACGGGCAGCAGCTCGCGCAGCCGCCTGGCGATGATCACCTCGGCCTCCCGGTCGGCGACGGTGACCACCTCACCCGGGGCCTTCTCCATCACCTCGCCGGCGGCCAGCGCCCGGAAACGCGGCACGACCACCTCGGAGGCCGCCTCGGCGAGGATCTCCGCCACCTTCTCCATCAGCACGTGCCGCTCCCTTCGCTGACACCACTCTCGCACGCCTGTGCCACTCGGACCTGCGGCAGCCCCCTGGCGGCAGCCGGTCCGGCCCGGCTCCCGGCCCGGCTCCCGGCCCGGCTCCCGGCCCGCTCCCCGCCCAGCTCCCGGCGCTTCCGGCCTGCGGCGGAGCAGGCGGACCGGAGCACCGGAGCACCGGAGCACCGGCGGACCGGCGGACCGGCGGCGGTCACCGGGCCGGTGCCGGGCCGTCGAGGAAGTGGAAGGCGGGGCGAGGGTGCATCAGGAACTCGTGGTGCGAGATGTTCCACGCGTACGCGCCGGCCATCGCGAACACCACCCGGTCCGCCGCCCGCAGCCCGCCCACCGGCGCGCGGTGGGCGAGCACGTCCTTCGGCGTGCACAGCTGCCCCGCCAGGGTGGCCCGCCCGGTGGCGGCGGCCGGGCGCGGCCACGGGTGCGGCCAGCCGGCCACCGGCAGCACGCTGAACGGCTGGTCGTGGCCCCGGGTGGCCGGGGTGCGCAGGTGATGGGTGCCGCCGCGGAGCACCGCGAAGTCCTCGCCGTGGCTGTGCTTCACGTCGAGCACCTCGGTGGCGTACCAGCCGCAGTACGCGGTCAGGGCGCGCCCGGGCTCGATCCGAAGGCGCAGCCCGGGGTGACGGTCGAGCAGCCCCGCCAGCCCGGCTCCGAACGCCGGCCAGTCGAAGCGGGCCGCCGGGTCCGCGTAGTCGACGGCCATGCCGCCGCCGATGTTGACCTCGTCCAGGGTGATCCCGTGCCGATCCGCCAGCCGCACCGACCACTCCACCACCTGCCCGGCGAGCGCCAGCTGCGCGCCGGCGTCCAGGCCGCTGGCCAGGTGGGCGTGCACGCCGCGCAGCCGGATCCGCCGCCCCAGCGGCCCGGCCAGCAGCGCCAGGCACTCCTCCGCCCCGGCCGGGTCCAGGCCGAACGGCGACGGGCGGCCGCCCATCGCCAGCGCCACCGAGTCCAGCGCACCGGCGGCGACCGGCAGGTTCACCCGCAGCAGCACGTCCACGCCGGCCTGCGGCGCGGCGGCGAGGGCGGCCGCCAGCCGGTGCAGCTCCGGCACGCTCTCCAGGTGCCAGCGGTGCACCCCGGCCCGGAGGGCCCCGGCGATCTCGCCCGGCGTCTTGCCCGGCCCGCCGAACGCCAGTGCCGCACCCGGCACCGCCGCCCGGACGTGCGCCGACTCCCCGCCGCTGGACACCTCGTAGCCGTCCACCGAGTCCAGCAGCGCGCGCAGCACGGCCGGCTCCGGGTTGGCCTTGGCGGCGTAGTACAGCTCCACCCGCTCGGGCAGCGCGGCCCGGACGGCGGCCGCGTGCGCGCGCAGGGCGGCCAGGTCGTAGACGTACGCGGGCAGTTCGTCGGCGGGGAGGTGCTCGACCAGGCTGCGCACCGGCGCGGTGAGGGTCATCGGGGGCTCCGGGAGGTCGGCGGGCGGGGTGCGCGGACGGCCCCGGCGAGCGGGGAGGGCAGCCGGACGTAGCCGGCCTCGCGGTCGGCCCGGCGCTCCCACCGGGTCAGCAGGTTCGCCTTGGCCGGCAGCGGTGCGCCCGCCAGCAGGTCGGCCAGCTGTGGCGGGCAGCCGTACGCGTCGGCGTACGACCGCAGCTCGGCGCGGACGGACGCCCACAACTCGCCCTCCAGCGCGGGGTGCTGGTCGGCCAGTGCGGCCAGCAGCTCGGCCAGGTGGTTGACCAGCAGGCAGTACACCACCCGGTCCCAGCCGCGCCGCGCGTCGTACGCCATCGGCCCGGCGACCTCGGGCGGCAGCCCGGCCAGTGCGGCGGCGTGCCGCTCCGGCACCAGCTTGGTGCCCTCCAGGTCGCGGAACAGCACCTGGACGGGCCGCCCGGCGTCGTCCACCCCGATCAGCACGTTCTGCAGGTGCGGCTCCAGCGCCACGCCGTGGTCGAAGAAGGCGGCGAGCACCGGCGGCACCAGCAGCCGCAGGTAGGCGCGCCACCAGTCCAGCGCCTCCGACGGGCCGGCGCCGTCGAGCAGCCGCGAGATGTGCGCCGAGCCGGTCGGGTACTCGTCGGCGACGGCGGCGGCCAGCAGCGGTGTGACGCCGGGGCGCAGGGCCGCCGTCAGACCCTCCCGGACGATCACTCCGAAGCCCTCGAACAGCGCGGTGTCGGGTCGCCCGGAGGCGTCCGGGAGGGCGAGCGTGCGGAAGGCGGGTTCGCGCAGCACCGCCGCGTCCGGGAAGCGCACCGCCAGCTCGGCGAGCACCGGGGCGAGCAGGCGGGTCAGCGCGACGGCCCCGGTGAGCTCGTACGCGGCGTTCTTGCGCAGGCAGTTGGTGATCCGCACGTTCAGGCTGAACTTCAGGAACGTGCCCGCGCCGTACAGCGTGCGGACGGAGGAGGTGGCGGCGAACGCCGGGCCGCCCATACCCAGGTCCAGGACGTCGCCGCGCGCCAGGGCGGCCCGCAACAGCCGGCTGTCGCCCAGCAGTTCGTACTGCCAGGGGTGGGCGGGCAGCAGGCGGTAGCCGGCCGGCGCCTCGCCCAGCCCGTCCAGCAGGGTGGTCGCCGCCGGATCGAGGCTCTCCCCGCCCAGCAGGCCGGCCCGGACGGCGAGCCGGCGCAGCGGGAACATCGCGCGGGCCTCCGGGGCGTACGCGGCCCAGGCGGCGCCGTCGGCGGAGCGCGACTTGGGCGCCGGGTGGAATCGGTGCCCGTACGCCAGTGCCTGCTCCGACTCCAGGTAGCGGCCGGACGCGGCCTGTTCGGCCTGGTGGAGCCGGTCGGCCCGGCCGGCCCGGGTGGCCTGTACGGCCAGGGCGGCGCGGACGCCCTCGTGGCTGGAGGCGACCTGTGCGAGGAACTCCTCGTTGGCCACCCCGGTGCGCAGGGTCAGCTCCTGCCGTACGTGCTCGGCCAGCTCGCGCCAGTCCAATTCGGTCCAGCCGCCGGGCCGTTCCTCCTCCACCGGACCGGCGAAGCGGTGCGCTCCGATCAGCGAGGTGCGCCGCAGCCGGGCCCGCAGCCGCACCCCGCGCCGGGGCAGGCGGATCAGCAGCACGCCGTCGGCGACGGTCGTCCGGCGCTCGGGCGCTGAGACCTCGCGCAGCAGGCAGTTGAGCAGGGTGTGGGCCACTGCCCGGTCGGCGTCGGCCGGTTCGGGCCAGGCGGACGTCTGCGGGCGGGGGCGGGCCACGGGCTGAGCGGGAAGGGGCATCAACGGCTCCGGCGGATACGGGGGAAGAGGGCGGCCGGGCCCGTCATCGGCAGACCTCGGGCCGGCGCAGGTAGTTGGGTCCGGTGGTGTAGTGCTTGTTGATGTCGGCGGCGCCCGAACGCTGCTTGCCGAGCAGGCTACCCGCGGTGACCATCGCCTTGACCGGCAGGCGCTCGGCGTCGAGCAGGGCGGCGCGCAGCGGCTCGCAGTCGGGGCCGGCCCGGTCGATCGCCTCGGTCAGCCGCTGCCGCAGCAGCCGCAGTGAACCCGCCAGCGGTGCCCGCCCGTTGGCGTCGAGGGCGAAGGCGAGCGAGGCGGTGCAGAGGTGGCCGGTGATGGTGGTGAACAGGTCGGTGAGCGGCCGGTCGTCCTCGACCGGGATCCGCGCGTCGGCGAACTCCCGCAGCCCGGGGGCGTCCGGTCCGAGCACGGCGGTGAGCCGGCGGGTGTTCACCCGGAGGCCGTCGTTGTCCTTGAGGAGCAGCCGCGGTCTGGTCCGGCCGCCGGGCCGGTCGAGCACGAGCGAGACGTTCTGCTGGTGCGACTCCAGGGCGATGCCGTACCGGAACAGGGTGGTCTGCCAGTCCAGCAGCAGTACCAGCAGGTCGTCGAACAGGGCCGTCGGGTCGCCGCCGTGGAACCGGTCGGCGAGGTGGTCGACCACCAGCCGCCCGCCGGGGGCACCGGCGGCGAGGGCGGCCAGCGGTACGGTGACGGCCCCGTCCAGCCCCTCGGGGTACCGGCGCAGCAGCGCGGCCAGCAACTCGTGGCCCGCGTGCGCGTAGGTCTGCTCGTCCGTGTGCAGGACGCTTCCGGCGAAGCGCGGCTCGCGCGCGACGACCGCCGCCAGCAGGCGCTGGCCGGCCGCGCCGTCCGTCAGCGTGCCGGGCTTGATGGTACGGCGGTTGAGCAGGCCGAGGGTGGCGGTGGCCAGCGGCAGTTTGAGGTGGTGGCCGGGGTCGGCGACGACCGCGACGGTGCGCATCGACAGGGTGGGGGTGACGTGCAGGTACGGCCGGTCGGCGAGCACGGCCCGCCCGGCCTGCCCGGTGGCGCGCAGCGCCTCGTCCAGCGGGGCGCCCACGGTGAGCGGGTGCACGGGCAGGGTGACGTGCGGCCCGGCCAGGCCGGTCAGCCCGAGCCGGGCCGGGGTGGGCCACCACGGAGGGAGCGGCGCGGCGCCCCGTACGGTGAGTGCGGCGGCCGGGAGGGCCAGCCAACGCAACTCGAAGGTCGGGTGGAACTCCGGCGCGTACGCTCGTAGTTGGGGATCGGTGAGGCCGGCGCGGCCGCGCGCGGTCGGGTAGACGGGGTGGTCGAGGTGGGCGGCCAGGGTGTCGTGGGCGAGGGCCGCGCCCAGGCCCGTCCAGTGGGCCGGGTCGGCGCCGTACCGCCCGGCCAGCGCGCGGTGCACCGCAGGGCGGGTGCGGTCGTGCAGCTCCATGGTCGCCAGCGTCTGCCGGCACTCCTCGGCGAACGCCGCGTACCCGCCCCGGTCCGCCGGATCGGCGCAGGCGCCGAGCGCGGCCAGGATCCCCGGCAGGCCGGTCAGCGGTGTGCCGTCGACCTCCAGCAGCGGCAGCCGGGCGGCGTACTCGCTCTGGAAGCCCTCGGGCGTCACCGGCAGCAGGAAGGAGTGCGGGGCGGAGCCGAGCCGCAGCCAGCGTCCGTCCGCCCGGTCGACGGCCTCGCTGCGGGTGCGCAGCCCGAGGACGTCCTCGCGCAGCAGCGCCGTGAGCACGCGCAGCGTCAACTCCGCTGCCGCACTCACGGGGTGATCTCCCAGCTGTTTCCCGCCAGGAAGGCCGCGACGGCGCGGTCGACGGCCGCCTGTTCGGGCCCGGTGGCCCAGACGACACCCAGGTAGTCCCGGTTGGTGCGGTAGTGCTCATGGTGCTCGCCGATCCGCCGCACGGGCCGGTACGCCAGCCGTACGCCGTCGGCCTCGGCGTCGTGGGGGCCGGGCGCCGCGGTGAGGGTGCCCGCCCGGTCGGCGCAGACCGGCTCGTTGCGGCCGTACCGGCCGGTGCGGGTGCCGAGGCCGGCCGGCAGGGGCTCGCCGAGGTGGACGCGGAGCACGTGCTCGAAGAAGGGGATCTCCAGCAGCCGGGCGAGCATCAGGTCGCACTGGTCGCCGATGGCACGGTAGTTGACCTCGACCAGCCGGGCCCGGCCGTCCGCCTGGAGGACGAACTCGGTGTGGCAGGCGCCGAGCCCGACACCGATCGCGTCCAACTGGGCGAGCAGTTGGTCGAGCACGGCCTGCGGGTACGCGGGCACGAACTCCAGCATCTCCTCGACGAAGTACGGCGGCGGCGAGAGCCGGGTACGGAAGCCGCCGAGCACGTGCCGGACGCGGCCGTCGCCGAGGGTCTCCAGCGTGTGCAGCTCGCCGACCAGGAACTCCTCGACCACCAGGGCGGATTCGGGCCGGCGGTGCTGGATCTCCCGGCAGCGCTGCCGCAGCTCGGCGCCGTCGGCGACCAGGATGACGTCCTCGCTGGCCACGCCCTCGCGGGGCTTCACGACGCAGGGGAAGGGCGCGTCGGGGAGCTCCGGGGCCTGCCCCGGGGCGAGTTCGGCCGACCAGACCGTGTCCAGGCCCGCCCGGGTGAGCCGGCGGCGCAGCTCGGCCTTGTTCTTGGCCCGCAGGGCTGCCCGCCAGTCCTTGGCCGGCAGCCCGAAGTAGTCGGCGGCCAGGGCGGTCTGGGTCTGCAGGTGGTCGCTGTTGCTGAAGACGGCGTCCGGCGCGTGGTGCCCGGAGATCCGCCCGATCACCTCGCGGAAGTCGCGGACGTCGCACTCCAGGACCTCGGGCGCGCCGGGCAGTCCGGCGTAGGCGGCCCGGTGCGGGCCCGCGCAGTCGGTGAGGACGGTGACGTCCAGTCCGAGGCGAGCGGCGGCGGGCAGGAACCCCTCGGTGACGGAGTCGGTGGGGTTGAGGGCGAGCAGATAGAGCCGCATGGCGGGTGAGGGTCCTCTCCTGGGCCGGCGGGGCGGCGGGCCGGGCGCCGCCCGGTGATGGAGGGTCAGCACGGGACGCGAGTCTAGGTTAGGCAGACCTAAGTCCGTCAAATCCCAGGCCGAGCCGGGTGTCGGGCTCGGTACGGGTCTCGGCGCGGAGGCCGCTACGGGGTTCCCGTCCGGGCCTCGCGTCGCGACGCCGGCGCGCGCGAAGAGCCCCCGGGCGTGTGTAAGGTGAGCCTCACCTCAGTCAAATCCGGGAGAGTCCATGCCCGACACGCAGGTGATCGAAACGCGGGCCGGAGAACTGCTCGAACCCGTGTACCGCGAGCTCCTCGCAAACTGCGAGAGCCTGCGGGTCCGGCTGCTGGGTCCGAACGAGCTCCCGGACGAGATTTCGGCCGAGCTCCCGGGCGCATTCGTCCGCGCCGACCGGCTCGCCGAGCACCTGGACGGCCTGGTGGCCGGGGAGAGCGCGCGGATCCTCGCCGCCCACGGCCACGAGCCCCGCCCCCACGTGGCCGCCTCGCGCCTGCTGCACCACTACCTCTGGTCACTGTGCCTGCTGGTGAGCGGCCCCTGGTACCTCGCCCGGCGGGTGCCGCGGATCCGGCCCGAGGACATCTGGATCGACGCCGCCACCGGTGACCTCGCCCTGCGCCCGGCCGCCTTCGCCTGCCTGCCCGGCGACCCGGCGGCCGCACTCGCGGAGACCGGCCCGTCCGGCTTCCGCCCGGCCTCCGCCCGCCCGTCCGGCGTCCGTCCTGCTTCCGCCCGCCCGCCCGAGGTCCGTCCTGCTTCCGCCCGCCCGCCCGAGGTCCGTCCTGCTTCCGCCCGCCCGCCCGAGGTCCGGGTGCTGGCCGGGGAGGACGAGCTGCGGGCCGAGCTGCGGGCGGCCGTCGCGGACCACATCACCCCCGTGCTCGCACTGTTCCAGAGCCCGTTGAAGCGAGGGCAGCGAGCGCTCTGGGGCATGGCCACCGACGACCTGGTCTCCGGCGTCTGGTACCTCGGCCGGATGCTCGGCGAGGAGGAGGCGGCCGTCCGGGCGGCCGCCGTCCTGCTGCCCGGCGACACGCTGCCCTTCCCGGGCACGGCCGGATTCCGCCGGCTGGCGGGCACCGAGGGCCGCAGCCACCTGACCCGCACCCGGCTCGGCTGCTGCCTCTACTACGCCATCCGCCCGGCCGACACCTGCGTCACCTGCCCCCGGACGTGCGACACCGAGCGCGTACACCGTCTGGAGCAGCCGGCGGCTACCGGCTGAGGGCGCCGTCCGGCCCGCCGGCCCCCAGCAGTGCGGCACCGCGCGGCTCCGCGGCGGGGTGGAGCGCCGTGCGCCGCCGGTAGCGGCGGTCGGTCGCGGTGCACGCGGCGAGCAGCAGGGCGGCCGCGGCGGCCAGGACGGTCACCCGGAACGGCACCGCGGGCCCGTAGCGCTCGGCGGCCCAGCCGCCCACCAGGGTGCCGGCGGACTGCGCCAGGATGATGCTGCTGACCAGCGCGGCCATCGCCTCGCCCAGCCGCCCGGCCGGGACCGTCCGCTCGACCAGTCCGAACATCGTGATCATCTGTGGGGCGATCGCCACCCCGACCGCGCCCACGGCCGCCGCCAGCGCGAGCACCCCGCTGCTCGCCCCCAGCAGCAGCACCGACGCCCCGAACAGCAGGGCGGTGCCGGCCCGGAGCCGCAACGGCAGGCCCCAGCGGGCGGGCAGCGCGGCGGTGACCAGACCGGCCAGCGCGCTGGTGAATCCCATGAATCCGTAGATCAGCCCGGCCGCGCCGGGCTGCCCGAGCGCGTCCGTCACCGAGGTCACGCCGACCTGGAGGGAGCCGAAGCACGCCCCGAGCAGCGCCATCCCGGCCAGCAGGAGTACGTAGGGCGTCGTCAGCAGGCGCTCGCCCGTACCGAGGCGGCGCTCGACGGCGGGTGAGGCCGTCGGGTGCAGCGCGAACAATGTCGCGCCCGTCCCGACCAGTGCCGCCGCCAGCAGCAGCCCGGCCGCCGGGTCGACGAGGGCGGCGAACAGGCCGATCAACGCGGGCCCGGTGGTGAAGCTGATCTCGTCCACGATGCCGTCCAGCGACAGCATCGAGGAGGTCAACTCCGGCTTTCCCCCCGCCAGTCGGACCCAACGGCTGCGCGACAGCGGCCCGACCAGCGGCACCGACAGTCCGATCAGCCCCGCTGCGGCGATCTGCCGGCCGAGCGGTGCGCCGCCCTCCGAGGCGGCCACCAGGGCGACGATGGCCACCGTGTTGACGACGGCCGCAGCCAGGCCGACCCGCCGCTGCCCACGGCCGTCGGCGAGCCGTCCTATCAGCGGTCCGCCGATCGCCTGGCCGACCGCCAGGGCGCCGGCCACCGCCGAACCGCGCCACACACTCCCGGAGTTGCCGGTGACCAGCAGCAGCGTGCCGATCGGGCACATCGCGTTCGGCAGCCGTCCGAGCAGTGACCAGAGCAGGACCCGGCCCCCCGTCAGCCCGGCCGCCGCCCTGAACCGCTCCGCCAGACCCACCACGCCACGTCCCCACCCGGGCCGCCGCCGGGCGCCCGCCTCCCGTGGTCGGCCCAACCGGCCGATCCGGACCTGCGGGTGAGCCATGATCGTACGATCGGCGCGAGGCTGCGGGTAACCGTGCGATCACCCAGTGCAGTCGCCGTGCTGTGCGCGAGCTGCTTGGAGGACCGGCCAAGCGGACCGCGCCGCCGGCTGCGGGCGAGGTCAGGAGCCGACGACGACGGGGTGCTCGTGATGCCGTCCCCGCTGCGCGTACCACCGGCAGGTCCGGCGGATGCCGCGGGCGGGAAGCGACGCATCGTCACCTGGGGGCAGCGGTCCCGTACGCATGGCCCGGAGAACGGTACCGGCTCTCCGGGCGGCCGTTGACGGCCTCATCGGCGGGCACCTAGCCGATCTGGAACTGGGCGAACCTCTCCAGCTCCATCCGCAGGGCGTCCGGAGGAAGCCCCCGCCACCACACGTGGCTTCCGAGCGGCACCGACACCGCGCCGGCCGGCGTGAGGTCGCCCAGCGCCGGCGCCCCGGCCTGGGGGACGGCGTGACCCGCGCGCGCCTGCTGCTCCTCGGTCAACTCGACGTCGCTGGCTGCGAACCGGGACTCGTGCTTGCTCATGGCGACCTTTCCGTCACTCCGCGTTGCAGATGGTTCGACGTCATACGGTATCTGCGGCGTAGCGGATGAAGGGGTTTTGACGCGCCCGGGGGTGGGCGGTGGAGTTCCGGTCGCTGCTCGTGCGGGTCGCGCGCCCCCGTTGCTCGCCGACCGCGACGAGTTCGGCGCCCCGGCTCAGGGTTCCTGTCCGTCGACCCGGTCTACGGCGGCATTGCCAATGCCTACGACTACTGCGCTGTCGTGTTTTGCGGCCGAAGTACATGATCACGGGTCGTCGTCCGGCTGACCGGTGGACATGACCGTGGTCAGTAGAAGGGCCCACCGTGGGCTGGGTTTTGATGCCAAGCTGATTTTCGCAGAAGTTGGTGATGCCGGCGCGAAGACATCTCCGCCAGGCAAGGAGCGGGGCCTGAAGGGGCAGCGAAGCGTGGCAGCGACGCCGGGGGTGTTCCGGAGTTGGGACTTGCCCGTGGAGGAGCGGTTCGACAGCTGGCGGGACCTGATCGCACGGTCGCGGGACTGCGAGGCGGTCAGTGCTCACGCCGACGATTTCTCGGCGGAGATGCGGCGCCTGGAGCTGGGACCGGTGACCTTTCTCAGGACGTCGTTCCCACCGACGCTGTTCCGGCGGACCGCGGGTATGGTGCGGCGCTCGGATCCGGAGATGTACCACCTGACCCTGTTGCTCGGCGGCGGCACGGCGATGGCCCGTGACGCCGGCCGGACGGAGACGTACAGGCCGGGCGATCTGCAGGTGATCGGCAGCTCGGCCGCGCTGCTCTCCGAGCTCCTACTCGGCCTGGGCCGGCAGGCCGACGCTCTGGGGCAGCCGAGACACCCCGCCTGGGAGCCGTCGTGGTCGACCTGGTGGCCACCTGGCACAACCTCGCCATCGGCGGCCTGAAGCTGAGCGGTGCCACCAACATCGCCGCCGCCTCCGCCGTAACGCCCACGACCCACGACGCCCAGTCGCCATCCTCGGCCTCACATGATCACAAAACAGACATCAAGCGACTATGCCGAAGCCTTGGCAAACACCCCACGCCCTCCAACCGGACACCCCGACAAAACCACCGAGACGACCAGTCCGGAATCAGCCCGGTGGATTCGAACTGAGCCGCCCATCTATTATAGCGGGCATTGCCGATTCGAACTCTTCAAGAGGGATGCTAAATGCCGCTTTCAGTGTCTTCGGCGGGCGTGTCACCAAAAGAACGGTTTGACTGGTTTGCGGATATCGTAGGGCGCGCCCTTGCCCCCACGGAAATCACCTACGATCAAGCGAGCGATTTTGCGGCCGATGCTTCCATGTTTGACTTCGGATCGGTGCAACTATCGGATTTCTCATATGCCCCGCTACGGTCGCGTCGAACCCCGGGCCTCATTAGGTGCGGAGATCCGGAGCAGTACAATCTGGCCCTGGTGACTGGAAGCCCTATGTGGCTGAACCAGAACGGCAGAGAATCGGGCCTTGTAACCGGCGGCATGGTGCTCTGGGATACCTCGCGTCCCTACGAGTCCGGAGCCAGAGATGCCGGAATGCCGGTGCGGTCGACAATCTTGGAGATCCCCAAGCTGGCAATTGGTCACACGCTTTCCAATAAGCTTGCCCGTATGCTCGCCAAGCCGATTTCAATTGACTGCGGCGTTGGGGCAATTCTCGCCCAATATATTTCATCACTTGCCGAGCACTGCAATGAACTTGCGGCGGATGAACAGAAGCGCCTGGGGAGGATTTCGTTGGATCTCTTCGTCGCTCTCATTGCGCAGCAGCTCGACGCGGATGCGGCTGCGCATATTACTCCCGAGGCGCGAGCGGCCGTCCTGCGGGAGGAAATAAATCACTTCATCAATGAAAACCTAAACGATGTCGATCTGACTCCCCAGGCCATCGCCGCCCGGCACAGCATATCGCTGCGCCGACTTCATCAGGTTTTTGAAGGTGAGAGCGAAAGTGTGGCCGCGGCTATCCGTAGTCGGCGGCTCAGTAAATGCCGCTCGGACCTGGTTGACCCCCAACTTCGCCATCTGCCCGTATATGCAATTGCAGATCGCTGGGGGTTTGCCAGCGCCGCCGCCTTCAACCGAAGCTTTCGCCAGGCCTACGGCGTGACCCCGACGCACCTGCGCCGAGGGGCTGAAGAGTAGAGCTGCACGACAAGTTAAGAATGTCTGCGCGGATGGTCAAACACTTTCTGTTAATACCTCGTATGCTCCCGTCGAGGGGCGGTCTGCGTCCTGCGATGTCCGCTCGGAGAGCGTCCCGCTCGCCGTGCATGATGCTCTGGGGGGCGCAAGCGAAGATGAAAGTGACCGGAATCGGCGCCAGGTATTTTGCGCTCCACAGGTTTATCCCTGTGGCGCTGGCTATGCCGTCGGATATATCTCCGGATGATCCAGAGCGAGCCCCGGAATACCGCGAAGTGCCAGTCGAGATGAGTGGCGGCTGCCCGGCGGCGACCGGTTGTTTTCCGGACCCGTGTGCCACTTCGAGAATGCGCGTCAACCGCAACGGCTGTTCCGCCGTTGAATCCTGCGAGACCGGACCATTCGCAGGAATTTGGGTGTCCCCGCACTTGCCGGCACACGGGCCGCGCCATTCCCTGCATTCAACGCAGGGATTCTAGCAGCGGACTGTGCCTCGTGGCCCGGAACGAGCAGGGAGCTGTCGTCATTCGGTCCACCCGCATCGACACACCGGGCGGATCAGATCTGGAGGCTCGATCACACCTGCTCGCCTGCCGCGTCGCCGCTCCGCGTGGCCCACCTTCTGTCGGCCTATACGACCCTCATGTTCTGTCGGATACTCCTTGAGAGAAGTTTGATGTCTCGACGGTCTTCGGCCTTTCCCGCGTTTGCGGGTGGGGCCTTTTCAATGCGGCGGATGCGACGAATATCGTCGCTCGCGGCGCTCACACTGCTGGTGCAGACCGGCGTGGTCATGGATGCGCTCACCGCACCCTCGGCTACTGCCGCACCTGCCACCCAAGCACCCGCCTCTTCGGTGGAGGCTCCTGACGAAGCCTCGGCACTGCTGTCGGCGCGTCTCCAGGGCCACCGGGTGGAAGTGACCGGTGCCCGCACCCCGAACGTCACCCTCTGGGCGAACCCGGACGGGACGCTGACGCAGGATCAGTCGACCGGTCCGATCCGGATGAAGGTCGGTGAGGCGTGGGTCCCCATCGACACCACGCTGGTGGCAACCGCCGACGGGAAGGTCGCGCCGAAGGCGCACCCGGAGGGTCTGGTCTTCGAGGGCGGCGATGCCGGGGTCACGGTCGGTGACAAGCTGCCCGGCACCACGGAGCCGACGGCGTCGCCGAGTGCGGTGCCGACTGCCTCGCCGAGCGTGAGTGCGCAGCCGGTTCCGTCCTCGTCCGCCACGACGGCCACGGCCTCACCCGCTGCCGAGCCGGTGTCGAGCCCGGTGGCGACCTCCTCGCCCAGTGCGAGCTCCCCGGCAGCAGCTTCGGCTTCGCCGAGCACCTCCGCCTCCCCGAGTCCGTCTGCTTCCGCGAGCGCGGACGCGGACCGTGCGTCGCGTGGTGCGGCCCGGGCCGCTCTGGCCGCGCCTGCGGCCGAGCCCGCTGACCAGCCGGCCGAGCGTGAGCTGGTGACGGTCGGTACGGGTGAGCAGCAGGTGAGGTTCGGCTGGCTGGGGAAGCTGCCGAAGCCGAGGCTGGAGGGCAGCAAGGCGACGTATGTCGATGCCCGTCCGGGTGTGGACCTGGTGTTGCAGGCGACCCGTACGGGTTTCGAGCAGTTCCTGGTGGTCAAGGACCGTGCGGCGGTGTCGCAGGCCGGGACGCTGACGGTTCCGCTGGACACGACGGGGATGAACGTCGTCCCGCAGGCGGACGGTTCGATCCAGCTGGTCGACAGGGTGTCGGGGAAGACGGAGGTGAAGATCCCGGCGCCGGTGATGTGGGACGCCGCCGTGGACGAGGCCTCGCAGGAGCACCTGCACCGTGCGCCGGTGACGATGGAGCTGCGCGGCCAGGGTGCGGACACCGAGCTGGTGTTCACCCCGGACGCGGCGTTCCTCGCAGACGCTGGTACGCAGTTCCCGGTCACCATCGACCCGGTCGTGGACGTGGGCTCCACCTACGACACGTACGTGCAGAACAACGAGAGCACCGACAACTCCTCGTCGGTCGATCTCAAGTTGGGCAGCTATGACGGCACGGTACAGGCACGTTCGTTCCTGACCTTCCCGGGCAACTCGTTCAACGGCAAGCAGATCCTGGGCGCCACGCTCAACCTGTACAACTACCACTCCTCCTCCTGCGTCTCGAAGCAGTGGGAGGTCTGG
>FTKL01000173.1_pt2 | contig 14593 bp, 13 predicted proteins | sample 2434061 | NCBI WGS metagenome assembly FTKL01 (sample SAMEA3914816, study PRJEB12502) | metagenome | biome: forest; material: soil | place: USA | collected 2011-09-16 | depth 0.3 m
CACTTTATGTATCGTCAGGTGGCCTATTTGGGCGTTGGTGTGTTGGCATTTATCGCGGCGTCACTTGTGCCGATTGATCTATGGCGCAAGTATCAGAACAAGCTCCTGATCGCGGGACTCGTGCTCTGTATGGTGCCGATCGTCGCGCGCGGCACGGCGCTGAGCCTCTGTACGAACGGCGCGTGCCGTTGGATTGACCTCGGCTTTGTGTCGCTGCAGCCGGCAGAGATTGTGAAGTTTGCGCTTTTGATTTTCCTAGCGGGCTTTATGGCGACGCGTATTCAACAGGGCAAATTGAACAGCCCGAACGAAACATTGTGGCCACTGGCAATCGTCATGGGCGTGATTAGCTTGATTGTGATCGTACTGCAGAAGGACCTCGGTACAGGCATCGCAATCTTTGGCATCGCAATCACAATGCTCTACGTTGCGGGCCTCAAGATGAAATATTTCGGCATAGCGCTCGCTTCCATTGCGGCCGTGGGATTGCTCTTTACGATTACGTCGCCTCACCGCCTTGAGCGCATATCGACGTTCTTTAATGGTGCCGCCGATGACTCGAGCGGCACAGGTTATCACATCAGCCAGGCGCTCATCGCAGTTGGCAGTGGCGGCGTGACCGGCAAGGGCTTGGGGCGCAGCATTCAGGCATTCGGTTATTTGCCTGAGGCGGCGAACGACTCGATCTTTGCCATCTTCGCCGAAAAGTTTGGTTTTGTAGGGACAATTGCGGTGCTTGGTATTTTCGCGGCGCTCCTCATACGGCTCCTCAAGGTGATGGACAATGCCGGCAACGAGTATCAGCGGCTCCTGGTGGCCGGTGTGTTTGGCTGGGTGTTCACGCATTCTATTGTGAACGTCGGCGCTATGCTTGGTATCTTCCCATTGACCGGTATTACGCTGCCGTTTCTGAGCTTTGGCGGCACAAGTCTTTTGTTTATTATGGGCGCACTTGGCCTCGCACTGAACGCATCGCGTTATACTGTACATCGTGACCCCAGTAAGGGCAGTAATGAAGGTGAAGGAGGAAGCACATATGAAGATCGTCGCAGGCGGCGGGGGCTCGGGCGGACACGTTACGCCGGTGCTGGCCGTACTCCACACCCTTAAGGAGCATGATTCGCATCTGGAAGTTTGCTTTGTAACCGATAGCAAATTTGGCGCACAGGCCGAGGCTATCATGAAGCATAGCGGACTCGAGGTTGCTGTTCAGCAGATTCACGCCGGCAAGCTACGTCGCTATCACCGCGTGTCGGTCTGGCGTCAGCTGACCGACCTGCCAACACTTTTTAAGAATATTCGGGATGTATTTATCACGCTGGTGGGCTTCTTCCAGAGTCTACTTCTGTTGGCTCGCTTTAAGCCTGATGTCGTCTTCACGAAGGGCGGCTTTGTATGCGTACCTCTTGGTTTGGCGGCGAGACTGCTCGGCATCCCGCTGGTGATTCACGATTCTGACGCGCATCCTGGCCTCGCGAATCGCATTCTGTCGCGTTGGGCTCAGACTATTGCAACTGGTTCGCCAGTCGAGCATTATCCGTACCCTCCGGAAAAGATGCATTATGTCGGTATCCCGGTTGACCCATCATTTGTGCCTGTGAGCGAAGCCAAGCAGCGCGAACTGAAGGCGGAGCTTGGCTTCCACGATCTTAACAAACCGCTTATCGTGGTGACTGGTGGCGGCTTGGGCGCCCTCAACATCAACCGCGCTGTGGTTTCCATCGCGCCGCAGCTTGTTGAGCATGCGTCTATCTATCACATCACCGGCACTGCTACTTACGACGAAGTTATGAGCCATGCGCCAGAGCTTATTGATTACCAGATCGTGCCTTTTGTCTCTACTGGTATGGCCCCTGTTCTGGGTGCGGCGGATATCGTCGTGAGTCGAGTGGGCGCAACGACCATGCAGGAGCTGGCTGCGCTAGCTAAACCTGTTGTCATGGTGCCAAACCCGTACCTGACTGGCGGCCACCAGCTAAAGAACGCACTCGTTTATGAAGAGACCGATGCTGCAGTGACCGTTGACGAAGAAGAGCTAGAGAAGAACCCTCTCGTGCTGCGCCGTGCCCTTGAGGACCTTCTGGGCGACGCTGACCGCCGCAAACAGCTGGGCAGGGCCCTGCATGCTTTTGCGCGGCCTGATGCGGCGCTGGACATGGCAACGCTCATCGTCGATGCAGCAACTTTGCGCGAACAGGAACCTCAGAAGTCATGAAGCTCTTTGGCCGCAAGAAAGAGCCGCTCCGCAATCCACGCGGTGGCGTCGACGAGCAAGGCTACGTGTTTCGTCGGAGCCGTACGCTCACGGGCACTACTTCGAACAAAGTAAATCCTACCGCCGAATCGCGCTCACAGCTCAAGACGGTTCGTCTGCAAGCGCACGAACTTCATCAATTCAGGAAGCGCATCATGCGCATCCTGGGCATTGTGATGGGCGTTATTGCGGTACTGAGCTATTTGCTTCTGACGTATATTTCGACTTTCAATATCCACTACCCGCAGCGCGGCGGCTCGCCTCAGACAGCGGCGTACCAGCAGGCAGCTCAGCAGTACTTCACCAAGCACCCTATGGAGCGGTTTGGATTCTCGATCAACCGCAAACAGTTTGCTACTGACATGCAGGCATCACACCCAGAGCTCAGTAGTGTCGACATCGACAAAGATTGGTACGGCGGCAACGTGAGCTTCGTCCTGCAGTTCAGGCGTCCGCTACTTGTGTGGGAGACTGGCGGCCATCGCTTTTATGTTGATAGCCAGGGCGTGGCATTCGAGTATGATCACTTCGGCGGCAAATACGTCCCAGTAAGCGACCAATCAGGTATCTCCCCGAGCGTGGCTGGCGGCTCAGTAGCTTCTAACCGCTTCATTAACTTCCTCGGTAAGATGGTCGGCGCTGTTAACGTGGCTGATAAAGGGCAGGTGACTGATATTATTATCCCTGCATCGACACGCGAGGTTGACCTGAAGCTGCAGGGCAGGGGATACCCCATCAAGACGCATACTGACCGCGACCCATTGCAGCAGGCAGAGGACGTCGTGAACGCCATTAAATGGTTTGACAGCAAGAAGATCACGCCAGAGTATATTGACGTGCGGGTAACGGAGAAGGCGTACTTTAAGTAGCTCTCTCCTACTTCTCTTTCTAGTTCTATTTTTGTTCTAGCATGTTCTTTTTGTTTGTGTGCATCAAAAACTATTGCAGGAAACAAATAACAACATTTGCAAAGCAAACAGAGTAGGGCGCAGCCGAAAGCAGGGAGGCGTGAAAAATATATAAAACATACCAAAACGAAACAAAAAGCAAATTTTGCAAGCAGCCTGTGGAAAACTATTACGATAGCATGAAAATATCAGAATGCAAAAGCACACTCAGAAAGCGCGCCTGAGAGTACTCCTTATCCTTATAAGATAAGAGAGCTTGATCTGTTAAACAGTTACCAATAAGTAGAACGTTCACATATCCAGGGAATGCACGGTCTATACCAGTCATAGCACTCTCACCCCTATTTTAGTGTAGTTGAAGAGGTATAGTTAACCATCTTTGGCCTGTATATGTAATGTCGTAAAAGATATATTGTGCGACGTGAGGTTGATGTTTCAGTTTATGAATTACCATATGTCTTTTCGTTTGGGTTTCTGGCCTTTCGCTTTTTAAATGCCCCATTGTTTTTGTTTTGTGTGCTTCCCTGCCTTTGTCTCTTTGTATTTTCTGATGGTTTTAGCGTGTTACTTGTATGCGTATGAATACTTTGTGCGTTGACGTTTATATAGAGACAGTTTGTCCTAAGCTATGTTCTATTTTTGTTTCACAGTAATTTTCTAGGGACTGGGCACTAAAAAACTCCGCAGGGAGCGGAGTAGATTTAGTGGAGGTTTATAACTTCTCCGTTGGTGGGCGTTGTTGGCTGTTCGGGCTGCTTTGGCGCAGCAGGGGGAGTAGGAGCGACAGCGGGTGGCCTTGGTGCCTCCTTGGGCTTCTCTGCGGGCGCAGGAGCGCTCTTCTCTACTCTGCTGGCTGGTGGTTGTTGCTGTTGAGCTGGTTGTGGTGCTGGTGCCTCTACGGCTGCAGCGCGCTTGCGGCGTTGGCGGCGCTTGGCAGATGCTGAGAGCGGTGCACCAGAATCAGCAGGCGGCGCTCCCCCTCCCCCACTCTGTTGAACCGGGGTAGCAGAGGATGGAACGGGATGAAGCTTTTGCAGGGACTGTGACTGAGGTGCGGGAGCGGATGGCGGCGCATTGCGGCCTTGAATCTCGCCCGCTATTGCTTCGCGGGTGGTTGCGTATAGGTTGCGGGTGTTCTCGATAATCTGAGGGGAGAAGTCGGTCTGGGAAGGCGGGATAGTAAGCGTCGTAGCCGAGAATGCAGGTACCTTCTCGCCCTTGATCACCATGCTAATGATAAAGTGGCGGTTGTGCATCTGCATGATGTCTTCAGGCAGGAATTGCGGAGCAAATGGCTTGCCGAGGATTGGTGCGTCGTCGGCGCTGACGCGCATCGTAACCATAGTACCAACGTTACCGAAAACAGCGTCGCGCACTGTGTCTTGCATCTGCGACACGTACTGGTTGGCCACCGTCAGGTTCAGGCCGTACTTACGAGCCTCAGAAAGGATAGTCGCAAACGAGTCGGTCGCAAAGTTCTGGAACTCGTCCACGTAGAGGTAGAAGGGACGGCGGTCGTCGATGTTCGGAATATCAGCACGACTCATGGCGGCCAGCTGGATCTTAATGACCAGGAAGGCGCCCAGGATGGATGCGTTGTCTTCACCGAGCAGACCCTTGCTGAGGTTGACGATGAGGATCTTGCCTTCATCCATCAGTTTGCGGATATTGAATGTCGATCTGGACTGGCCGATGATGTTACGAATGATCGGGTTGGCGGTGAAGGCACCGACCTTGTTTAGCACTGGTGCGATGGCTTCTGCCTGAAACTTGTCGTTCCAGCTGGCGAACTCGATGTTCCAGAAGTTCAATACTACGGTGTCTTCGACGTGGGTTAAGACGTCGTTTCTGAAGCGCTTGTCGGTCAGCATGCGGGTGATGTCGAGCATTGTCGTGTTGGGATAGTACAGGAGCGCCAGGATGGTATAGCGCAGGATGTATTCCAGGCGCGGGCCCCAGCTTTCGCCGAACATACGCTTCATAACGCCGATAATTTCAGAGCTGATGTTGTTGCGAAGTGCCGGGTCGGTCACCTCCATTGGGTTGAAGCCCATTGGGAACGCTGTGTCGGCCGGGTTGAAGTACACCACATCCTTAATACGTGATGCGGGCACGAAGCGGAGGTTGTTGACCGCGAAGTCACCGTGAGGGTCGATAATAGCATAGCCTTGGTTGTGGAAGACGTCGCTGAGCGCAAAGAGCTCGAGTAGACCAGATTTACCAGTACCGGTCTGGCCAATGATGTAGACGTGACGACCGCGATCGGAGCGATACAGGCCGAACTGCTGGTTGATACCACGGAAGTTGGTCAGGCCAAAGCCGCTGATCTCTTTGTCGTGTTCGTCATCCCCCGTAATGACCGGCAGCTTGGATGGTGGTTCGGCAGTCTTCGAAGAAGCCCAGACGATGTTTGGTGTCTCGACGTTGGTGTGCGGCAAGTGGTAGAGGCTGGCGAGTTCTTCGATGTTGAGGATGTAGCCACGATCGATAAAGAAACGTGCGCGGTACTGGGCGAGGCCTTCTGCGCCGTATACACCGTTCTTCTGCTGGAAGCCGTTCAGGTTGGTGCTGTTGAACTGCTTGAAAGTACCAACAATCGCCTGCATGCGCAGACGAGCGGTTGTCGTGTCGTTGCCCAGGTATGCAAGGCGGACTTTGACTTGGTAACCCAGCTTGGTGCTCTTCTTGTCGACTTCGCTGATACGTCCCTTGTCTCGCTCGCTGACTTCGGGCGCTGATCCGCCCTTGTCCTCGGGCGGCTTCCAGAGTGCGCCCAATGCTTGGAAGATGTAGAAGATGGCTGTGCCGAAGACGTCGCTGTTGCGCCTCCCTCGTCCACTCTTTACCCGTGTGGCATACTTTGCAGCCTTGCGGTGCCAGTCGTCCGGAATCGGGCGCGCCATGACCTGGATCCACATTTCTTCGTTTGGCTCTTCTAGCTTAGCAAGCGTGGCAGTGACGGCTGCAAGCGGGTCAACCTCGAAGCTTTGGAAGGTCTTGATCGGAAGGACTTCGTCGTCGGTGAGGTTGAGCTCGGCAGTAAACTTTACTTCCTGGGTGAGCTCACGGGCGGCGTAGTCTTCTTCTGCTTCGTGGATTTGGACCTGTGGGTACTGGGCGTAGATCTGGCCTTCTACGAAGTTCTGGAGGTACTTTGGCACCCAGACGTAGAAGCGAATTTGCTTCTCGATGGCTGCAAACTCAAAGCTAATGTGTTCCTGCAAACCGCCCTGCGCAGCAAGCTCGCGGCGTGAGCGCAAAATACCGTGCAAACTGGCGAACATTTGTTCGGCGGCCAGTTCTTGTTTCTCGTTTGTGCGAGGAATTTCGAGGATCAGCAAAGTATGCTCCATCTCTAGGAGCGTTTGGGCGCGGCGATTATTACGATACGCGAAATAGCCTAGTACAACGACAATCGGAAGCCAGATGTACCATTTGCTAAGTAAACTGAACAGCAGGGAAAATAATGAGTCCATATCACTAGTGTTTATTGTCTCGCAAATTGCCCGTGAGCGCAATCAAAGCGTAAGGCGCTTCCCGAAGGAAGCGCCATGACGTTATATCTATATCTTTATTTCTTCTCTTCGGGTTCGGCGAGTGTGTAGGTCGCCTTTGCGACACGCTTGAAGCGTGATTTGCCTTGCAGATTGAGCAAGATAGTTGTTTCTTTAACTTGACGGTGCTTGAGCACTCGCTTGACGATCTCGTCGCGGTGCAGCGGACCGCCTTCTTTCTTCAGGATGTCGCTGATGATGTCGGCGACGGTGCCCTTCTGGAAGCCCCATTCTTTCAGCGCGTAAATACCGCGACCGATTAGGACGAAACGGCCGTCTTTGATCAGCTCGTTGTGGATTGCCTGGGTGGTGACGTCTTTGCGCTTAAAGTCTGAGTCCTTGATTGCCTTAGCGATGTCGCTGAAGTGCATTGGCTTGCCAGAATCGCTCAAGATGACATAAATTTTGTCGCGAATGTTCTTTGGGTTAACGGTTGGCCACTTGGTCAGGCCCCACTTGCCCTTTAGGTTGGCAAGGTTCTTACTAACGCTAGCGAGGGCGCGAACGTGATCTGGGTGGTTGTGGTTTACCTGCTCGTGCAGATCTTCGGCGGTCAGAGGCTCGCCGTGTTTCTTGATAGCGCTGACGATTTCATCAACAAACTTCTTGATTTGCTTTTCGTCGTACTGCTCTTTCAGGCCGACAGAGTGGTGATAAAGGTCGTTCTCTTCAACGACAGCCAGGCGTGGAGCCAGCTCTGCGATGAATGCAACGTGTGCGCGCTCACGGTCGCTGCCCTCTGGGCTGGTGCGAGTTGTAAGCTCGGTGACGCGGGCAATGCCGCCAAGGTCGTACAGGTGACGAACGAGAACCTTCTCGAGGCGGTCGATATGTGGCAGTTGGTCTTCAGCTGCGATCTTCAGGCGAATCATAATTGCCTTCTCTAGCTGACGGACACGTTCACGGGTAATGCCAAGAAGCTCACCGATTTGCTCGAGAGTTTCTTTGCGATCGTAGAGGCCGAAGCGGCGGGCAATAATTTCGCGCTCACGTTCGCGCTCGATAGTGCTAAGGATGTCTTTTACCGCACTATTAATGTCCAGTGCTGGCGCATCGGTTACGTCACTCATTGAAAGATTTCTTTCCTTTACCTGCATGTTATTTTTCTACTATATAATAGATTTTTACTGATGTCAACAGATTGTGTCTGTATTTATTATAGCATGAAATGGACCATATTTATAGACTGTGCCCTAGTGCTTTTTATAACGAGCGAATATGTTGTGATTGCGCTCATTTTGGACCTCTATTTCGAGGCGCACATATAGGAAGTCGACTACGACGTGGCTGCTGACATGATTATTAGAGAGTCCGACCTCTGTTTTTTACATGAGACTGCGATGCGGTTGGCGCGCGGGTGTGTGCAGACAATGCTCATGCTTAAAAGGTATGAGTTTGACTATAGTATATTTTTTGTAAGTTCGCAAATAGGTTATTTTTTGCTGGTTCGGCGACGACCACGAGTGGCGGCTGGCGCTTTCTCGAGAAGCTCAGTAGCCAGTTCGAGCGTGACATCAGTGGGTTCGGTGCCTTTTGGAATCTTGGCGTTTTTCTTGCCGTCGGTGATGTATGGACCAAAGCGTCCGTTGAGGACTTTGATTTCGGTTCCTTCGAACTCTTTGATGTTGCGAGCGGCTTTCTTGGCGGCATCTTCGCGAATGAGCTCAAGCGCTGTTGCAAGTTCGATAGTGTAAGGGTCGTGACCCTTGATAGAGACGTAGCTGCTTCCTACCTTCACATACGGGCCGAAGCGGCCGATGTTGCTGAGGATGTCGTTCCCCTTGTCGTCCTGACCGAGGTTGCGCGGAAGGTTGAAGAGTACGAGGGCTTCTTCCAGGGTGATGTTGTCGACGTTCTTGCCGTTGCTGATGCTGGCGAACTTCGGCTTTTCTTCGTCCTCGACGTTGCCGATCTGGACCATAGGCCCGAAGCGGCCAAAGCGGGCGCTCACTGGCTTGCCTGTCTTGGGGTCGTTACCGAGGACTCGTGCCTGAGCGGCCTCGGCGCGGGAGATGTCGGCTGACTTCTCTACGACAGCGTGGAATGGCTCGTAGAATTTTGCGAGCATCTGCTGCCATGCGATTTTGCCGTCGGCGATTTGGTCGAAATCTTGCTCGACGTCTTTGGTGAAGTCGTAGCTGACGATATCGCTGAAGTTTTTGGCCAGGAAGTCGGTCACGACTTTACCGGTGCTGGTTGGGATGAGCTTGTTGCGGTCGGGTGCGGTTGTCTCGGTGGTCTGCGCTCGCTCGATAGCGCCGTTTTCGAGGCTGACACGAATAACCTCGCGCTCTTTGCCTTCGACTTCGGTTTTTTCGACGTAGCCGCGGTCCTGGATGGTGCTGATGGTAGGTGCGTAGGTGCTTGGTCGGCCGATGCCCATTTCTTCGAGCTGGCGCACGAGCGTGGCTTCTGTGTAGCGAGCTGGTGGGCGGCTGAAGGTTTGCTCAGCGAGAGCGCTGATCAGATTGAGGATATCGCCTTTGTTTACCTCTGGTAGGAGGCCTTCTTCGCCGGTCTTGTTCTCGGCCCAGACCTTGAGGAAGCCAGCAAAGGTGACGATCTCGCCCTTTGCTTCGAGCACTTCGGTGTTCTTCTCGAGGCCGATGGTGATAGTTGTCTTCTCTACCTTGGCTTGTGACATTTGAGAGCTAACAGATCGTTTCCAGATGAGGTCATAGAGTTTTTTCTGTTGGGCGTCGTCACCTGCGTCGCGTCGTTCCACATGCGTTGGACGGATCGCTTCGTGAGCTTCCTGGGCGCCGGCGGATTTGGTGGTGAAGGTACGAACTTGGTGGTACTCGGTGCCGTAGGTGGTCTTGATGTACTCGCCCATTGTGCCGATCGCAAGCTTGCTGAGGTTAACGGAGTCGGTACGCATGTAGGTGATGTGACCGTTTTCGTACAGGCGCTGTGCGAGCATCATGGTTTGCTTCGGGCTGTAACCGAGGCGGCGAGATGCTTCTTGCTGGAGGGTACTGGTTGTGAACGGTGCGCCTGGGCTGCGTGTGCCAGGAGTTTTCTTGACGTCGGCAATGGTAGCGGTTTCGTCCTTGAGCGCTTCGAGGAGCTTGGTTGCGGCTTCTTCGGTCTCGAATTTCGTTGGGCATTCGGCCTTGAGCTCGGTGCCGTCCTCGAGTGTAAACTGAGCAGTTACCTTAAAGGTGGCGGTTGTCTGGAACTCTTCGATTTCGCGTTCGCGTTCGACGATCAGGCGAACGGCGACGGATTGCACGCGACCAGCGCTGAGGCCGGTGCGGACTTTCTTCCAGAGAACTGGGCTGAGCTCGTAACCGACGATGCGGTCAAGGATACGACGAGCTTGCTGGGCATCGACAAGTGCGATGTCGATGGTGCGAGGTTTTTGGATGGCTGCCTTGATGGCAGGCTCGGTAATTTCATGGAAAACAATGCGCTTGGTCTCTTTAGGGTCTAGCTTGAGCACCTCAGCAAGATGCCAGGCAATAGCCTCCCCTTCGCGGTCTTCATCGCTTGCGAGCCAGACGGTGTCGGCTTCTTTGGCGGCTTTCTTGAGCTCGCTCACAATTTTCTTTTTGTCACTGCTCACCTCATATACAGGGGTGAAATTGTTGGCAATATCAACACTCATCCCCTTTTTCGGAAGGTCGCGGATGTGTCCGAAGCTACTTTTAACAACGAAATCTTTCCCGAGGAATTTTCCGATGGTCTTTGCTTTTGCTGGTGACTCGACGATGACTAGGTTTTTGCTCATGCTGCGTTCTTATTAGGTTATAGCGGTTATATACGATTGGTCAATGAGGCGACGACCATTTGGTCCGACTGCCTATGGTAGCGGATGAGTGTATACAAATGCAAGTACCCTTGTCAAGAATTGGGGTTATACGTGCGTTCTGTAAGAGGTTGACAGCCATTACTATACGGAGTAAAGTGTGTTCGACGTATAGGATGTGAGGCCCGGCAATGATGCCGGCCCACTTCTTTTTACGCTTGTACCCATCAGTGCATCAACACCTCGGTCCCCTGCAGGAGGTTCTAATGACCGACGTGGCTCATTCCATCGACAAGCTTTTCGCCCTCAACCCGCAGCGTCGTACGCTGCTGCTGGGCGCGATCTCGGCGGGTCGCATGAGCTTCCCGAACACCGAGATCCAACTCCGGGCCGGCGTCAGCCAGGCCAAGATCGACGGCTTCCGCCGCGACCTGGTCGACTACTCGTCCGAAGGCGTCATCAAGCTCAAGGAACGGCACGCCAACGCCAAGACTGAGAAGTCGGCCAAGGCGCTCCAGAAGAAGATCGATGCGGCTCCGGCCAAGTACGAAGCCGCGACGATCGGCCTGGCCGCCGCACTCGCGCAGCAACGGCGGCGAGAACAGGCTCTGAGCCAGTGGCTGCGAGCCTGTGGCCTCAAGCTGGCCGAGACTAGGGCGCTGGCTCACTGCCTGCGCCACAACGTCACGTACATTCACTACCTGGCGTCGTGCCAGACGCTGTACGTGGAGACAGACTGAGTACTGGTGGGTCCGCAAGGGGTCTGTGGCGCAGAGATGCGCCCTGACCCCTGCGGGACTACCGCCTTAGCGAATTGTCCACTGATTTGAGCCTAAAGCTCTAATTTTCCCTTCGATCTCAAGCATTGTCATTGTTTGACTGTAGACGGCGGCTGGCAAGCCGCTTTTTTGATGCAATTGCTCCCCTTCTCTGACACCTGTGACTAGGAGCTTTAGAAGGATATCTTCTTCTCTGGTTTGAGCGAGGGGCAACTTAACCTGTTCGCCGACGTCCTGGAGACCTAGCTCGTGCAGGATATCCTCCACTGTCGTAACAGGAGTGGCGCCTACTTTGAGGAGGTTATTACACCCGGCGCTCATGGTGCTCGTAATATTTCCTGGGACGACCATCACTGTCTTTCCCTGTTCGAGTGCGAAGCGAGCCGTGGTGAGCGTTCCGCTGCGGGCGGCTGCTTCGGTGATGAGCACGGCGTCGCTGAGCGCAGTCACAATACGATTGCGAGCGATGAAGTTGCCCTTATAGACTCCATCTGTTGCGCCGTACTCGCTGAGCAGTGCCCCGCCACTTTTGACGATGCGCTCGGCCAGCTGGTGATGCGTCTTGGGATGGATTGATTCGAGGGGTGTCGGCAGGATGGCGATCGCTGTGCCACCCGCGTCCAACGCCGCCTGGTGGGCTATGCCGTCCACGCCAAGTGCGAGGCCGCTGACGATCACGACTCCGCGTTTAGCGAGTTCGTAGCTGAGCCGGTATGTTGTTTCCCTGCCATAAGGGGTGGGTTTGCGGGTGCCGACGATCGCCACGGTGGGCATCCTCTGGGGTGGGAGATTTCCGCATAACCATAACCTTTTAGGTATATTGGCAATGCTTTGAGTGATCTGAGTATAACTGGTTTGATCTAGTGAAACACTATTGATTTTAAGCATGGTTTATATAGGAAAGTATTGACACTCTTAGCTGCTTGTGTTATCTTAATCCACGGTGAGTTGTCCACATGATAACTCAACGTACCTTATACCCCCAAATTTCTAACAAATTTTGTTAGATTGCATGCAACGTGCGTGTTGAAGTTACTACCCTCCACTTTAAAACGTGCCAAATTGGTTGCAATAAACCAATTCGGAGCGTTGCTTGCAAACTAACCCCTTTAACCGGCGGACCTCTTATTATTGTGAGGTGGGTCACGCTAATGCCCGAATCGGGTGGGTTGAAGGGTGAAATAGCGTCAGGTGAAAGCCCACCCTTTACCTGGCGCTTTTTTGTTGGGAAAAATCACGCACACAACGGAAGGCCACATAGCAATATGGGTAAGTCCCGTAGCGGTGTCCAGATCACCAGTGGTCCGGACGCGGCACAGACGGCCGCTCTTCGGCCGCGCGACAGGGCAACATTCACCTTCAAGTTTGAGGGGACGAGCGCTGCGCAGTCGGTCGAAGTGACCATCGTCAGCATTCGGCACGTCACAGATGGCGTCTACATGATCGTCTACGTGGCGAGCAGCGAGACCAAGAAGATGAGCTACAACGCTCGCGATCGAATCGGCGTCGTCATCCAGTGATGTTCCCGCCCCGCCCCAGCCATCGCGGCTGTGGGCGGGGCACCCCCGTTTTGAAGGGTATAATATTGACAAATAAGCATAAATATTGTAAGATGCTTATGTTTGGTACTTTAGTGCCAGCACACCTTAACAGAGTGAGACATCTATCCTGGGAAGCTAAAGATTGAGCAAGTGCGCTCGATAGCTAACTCCCCCGGATAGGGGCCCCGTGCAGTACCCGATGATTGAGGAGCAATACTCATGAACTTCCGCACCCTGACCGCTGGTCACCCCGTCAACGCCACCACCGAGCAGCTCGTTTCGGAAGCCTCGTTCGCCGAGTTGCTTCAGGAGTTGAAGCGGCCGGCGGCCCTGGCGCTCGGTGTGTCGCTCGGCGTCATCGCGTGGTCCAACTTCCCCGCGCTCATGTCGGCCGTCCTGGTGGTGGCCATCGTGGCCGCTCTCGCGGCTGGCATCACCTACCTGACCAACCGGTACCTCGCCCCTTCGGACGAGACGCTGGCCGCCATGGCAGTGCCTGCCCGCGTGCAGCGCGACGCCATCCGCAACCCGTGGAACCACTGAGACCGCGCACCCGCGCTTCGGGCCGGGCGGTGGGCTTGTCCCATCCGCCCGGCCTCGGCCGTCTCACTCTGTTAAGAAAGAACTTGCCTCACCCAGCCTTATGGCTGGTCTTTTTGTATTTTGATGCTGGTTGGAGCGAATTCTTTCTCCTGATGGACGAAATTTTCGATGAAGGTAAGCGCGTGCCGGGCGACATCGCCCATGTCTTCCTGCTCTGCTTTCGTGAAGCGGCCAAGCACAAAGTCTGCGGCATCTTGACGAGCAGCGTAATCGTTAGCAATGCCAACCCGAATGCGCGCAAAGTCCGGGCCGAGGTGTGCGATGAGACTTTTGATTCCGTTGTTACCCGCGTCAGACCCACTCAGACGTGTTCTAAGCGTGCCAAAAGGCAGCGCGAGTTCATCGTGGAGTACGAGAACATCTTGGCCGGGCGAGAGCTTATAGAAGTCTACAAGCGCTTTGGCTGCCTCGCCGCTTAGGTTGTAATAAGTTGTCGGTTTTAGGAGAATGGCTTTTTCGCCACCGATAGTGGTTTCGGCGATGATACCCTTGAATTTATTCTTTTCTTGCCACGAGGCGCCAAGCTGCTCGGCCACATGGTCAAGGAGTAGAAATCCCACGTTGTGACGAGTGAGGTCGTATTTGGATTCTGGGTTGCCGAGGCCGACGATAAGTTTCATGCCTCTAGTATATCTGATATTGACGCGTGGAGCGTATAGTGTGTGTATCCGTTACGTTTTTGTCGTGAGGAGGGTCTTTGTTATGTCCGGGGATTCGTTGAAGGTTGTGCTTGGCGAGGTCGGGGTCTTTTTGGCTAGCGGCCGGCCGGGACAGCATGATTTTGGCGCATGGGCGCGTCAAGACTACGCCTACTTCCTGAGGAACCAGTCCGATTGGGTCGTCCGAGAGCTATCGGCGGCGGTACGCCAGCACAGCGGCCAGCGTTTGGTCGTGCGTCGTTACCATCCTCAGCACGAACGGCCGATCTTGGGCGGGGGCTCGGAGCTGCATGTCGTGGTCTTTTCGCCTGCACTCGCACGAGCGTCGGCGCTGGTGGACGGTATGGTGACGCACCTCCAAAAGGGCGACGTCGACTGCGACTTTTACACACCGCAGAACGGAAGCCTGCGTGTAGTCGCGCGAGTTATTGCTCGGTAGCGCTAGCCGATCCTTGGTAAATGTTGTATAGTGGTCGGGTCCTGTACGTCATTCGAGACAGAATCGAGGCATGAAGCATATGACCCAACCCTCTGCGCCGCGCGA
>FTKL01001120.1_pt1 | contig 14553 bp, 22 predicted proteins | sample 2434061 | NCBI WGS metagenome assembly FTKL01 (sample SAMEA3914816, study PRJEB12502) | metagenome | biome: forest; material: soil | place: USA | collected 2011-09-16 | depth 0.3 m
CGGCAGTGGGGGTGGTGGGCTCCGGGGGCGGGGGGATGCTCACGGGTTTCTCCTGGTCAGGTGGGGTGTGGTGTACTTTTGGGCCCTGAAATGAGGGGCCTACGCGGACGGCTCGATCAGCAGGTAGGCGAACGTGGACGTATCGGCGGCGTTCGAACTGGTGACGGTGAAGCTGGTGTTGGCGGTGCGGGCGGTCACGGCCAGGGCGCCGGCTGTCCCGCCGACGGACTGAGCGGTCAGGAAGACCCTGGTGGTCGCCTTGATCGAGGTGTTGGCGACGACCAGGGTCCCGGCGACCAGGGTCCCGGCGCCCATCCGGGCGTTCGCCCCCTCCTTCACCTGGAACCCCTTGCCCGCGGTCGTCAGCGTGAAGTCGTTGTCGGTGCCGAGCGTGCCGACCGCGGTGCGCAGCAGGTTGACGTCTCCGGCGGCGCCGAGCAGCAGCACGGCGGCGGCGGCGAGCTTGAGTGCGTCGTCGGTGGCCAGGCCGTTGGCGGCGTAGCGGTAGAGGTTGACGTCGGGGGCGAGCGTGCCGCCGCCCCAGTTGATGGTGCCGTCGGCGTCGACCACGAAACGGGGCTGGGGGTCGAGGGTGACGCGGGTGTTGACGACGTCGGTGGCGGCGGTGGGGGCGGTGTAGATCAGGGGGCTTGCGGTGCCGCCTGCGGCGGTGACGGTGCCGGCCGTGACGACGTTGCCGGAGCTGTCGACGGTGAATCCCTGGGTGGCCGGGTCCTGGCCGTCGCGGTAGAACTGCAGGCTCCCGGCCTGCTGGGAATTCTGGTTGGGGGTGATGTCCAGGACTGGCATGAATTCTCCTCAGGGAATCCGGTGGAATGGAATTCTGACGTTGAATGAGAATTCGTCTCCGGCGGCCGGGGCGGCGCTGATAATGACGTCTCCGGTGGTGCCTACGATGGCGACTTCCGCTGTGCTGTATGCGCCTGCGGAGTAGCGTGCGCACTGGCCATGGGGGGTGGTGCCGGAGGCCGGGCGGTAGGCGGCGGGCAGGGTGAACACGGTGGTGCCGGCGCCGGCCGCGGTCTTGGCGAGCCCGTTTATCCACAGGGTGTCGTCCGGCATGACGCGGTACTGCAGGGCGTTGCCACCGAGTCCCACAATCTGTGTGCCCGCCGACCAGTTCGGTTTGTACGGGGTGGGGGTCTGCCAGGTGTAGGGGATGCCGGAGGCGGTGGTGGGGACGATGACGCCGGACAGGTACAGGTCGACGGCGCTGGTCAGGTCGTGGTCGACGAGAGTCAGCGAGGGTCCGAGGGCCTGACTCGGCTGGTTCTTCTGACCGGCGGACAGGCCGAGCGTCGCGGCGTCGTCGGTGCCGCCTGCGGTGTCCAGGCCGGACGTCAGGACCATGCCGCCGGGGAGGTTCAGGTAGAGGGTGCCCGCGTCGGTGGAGGGGGCCAGAGCTCCCTGGTCAATCTGGAGTTTGCCCTCGTTCATCGCGATGAGACGGCTGCCGTCGGTCGACATGATCAGGGCAGAGGACGCGTTCCCGTACGCGATGATTCCGGCTTGGTAGGCATTTCCGAACGGGTCGGTTCCGCCTGCGGCGGATATCGACGCGATGAGATTTCCGAGGGCCGGAGTGCCGTTGTAGTAGAGGGATGTCCCGCCGATGGTGGCGCCGCCCCGGATGACGACGTTGTTGAATTCCGCGGATCCGTCGCGGTTGATGCTCCAGCCGGTGGAGCCGGCGACGAATCCGGGGCTCTTGATCTGGTCGCGGGCCAGGGCGCCCTGGCCGCCCGTGATCGGGTTGCTGAATCCCATGATCAGCTCCAGGTGCCGGTGGTGCCGTAGACGGTGGCGGTGGCGCGCGCGCCCGGGTCGCCGCCAAGCCACTGCACGGCGAGGGCCTGGCCGGGGTAGAGCTCGACATTCAGGCCGGAGCAGGTGTCGTTGCTGCCGGTGTAGGTCCCGCCGAGATCCGCCCCGGTGGTCGTGTTCATGTACACGTTGGCGGTGGGCTCGCTGGCGTTGCTGGACACGGTCACCTGGACGGAGGCGACCTGCCACGTCGTACGCGCGTTCGACGGGCGCAGGCGCACCGACCCGTTGCCGGAGGCGTCCAGGACAACGGACGCGGCCTCCGTGAGCTGCCCCATCAGTCAGCCCAGCTTTCGATGACGACGCCGATCTTCGCGGACAGGGTGGCGTGCGCGCTCGCCACCCACACCTGGTCAGCGTTCAGCAGCTCCAGCGGGACGTTCGCGGGCCAGATGGTGGACGCGGTGTCGGCACTGCCCACGCTGGAGATCTTCGCGCCGCCGGTGGCGTAGTAGAACGGCTGGTCGACGGAGCAGAGCAGGATGCGCGAGCGCTTGAGCTCGATCCCGAGGATCTTCTCGCCGGGCGCGATCGGCGCGAGCACCGTCATGTTGGCGGCGCGGCGCGCCGGGAGCAGGTGGACGGTCATCGGTCCGTTGTGCTCGACCACGACGGCAAGCGGCGCGATCTGCTCCTGCTCGATCTCCGCGATCGGCGGATCCGCCGGGAGCGCTCCGGCCAGGCTCTCGCGTTGGTGCAGCGGCATCGGGTGGTTACGTCCCGCCATCGGGGCTCGCCTCCTTAGTCTCCGGCGCGGCCGCCGGCTTCTTCTTCGGGGTGGGCTTCTTCTTCGGGGTGGCGCCGCGCGCCGGGTCCTCGCTGGTACCCGACTTCGCGGTGTCGCCGCCGGACAGCTTCTGAATCGCGCTGATGACCGGGTCGGTGACGGGCCGGGAGAACATCCAGACGCCGATGCCGAGCAGCAGTACGCCGATGCCGATCTCCAGCAGGCGCACGACGGGCGCCAGGGCGCCGGTGCTGCCCGGGGCGACGTCGGCGACGGCCGCCACGGCCGGGGCGTCGTTCGCGGGCGGGGTGAGCACGCCGCCGGACGACACGGGGCCGGCCTTCCCACCGTTGGCCTGCGCCCACTGCTGCTGTGCGGCGCCGATGCGGCCCTGCGCCGGGGCGAGGGCTGCGGAGGCAACGTTCCCGGCCTGCCCGCCGGCCGCGGCCACCGCGCGGTTCAGCGAGGATGCGGCGGCCGCGGCCTGACCGGTGAACAGCCGGTACCGGCCGTTGGTGTAGGCCTCCCACGCCCGCCACCCCTGGGAGGAGTAGACGGACCGTGCCATGGACATATTCGTCGCGCCATCAATCCACCGGCCCGACTCGATCCCGCCCACGAACAACGACTTGTGCGTCGGCCACATCACCTGCATGAGACCGTACGCGCGGGCCCCGCCGACCAGGCTGCCGATCGCGTTCGCCTGCCCGCCGCTCTCCGCCAGGCAGACCGCGATGACGGTCTCCAGGTCGGCCTGCGTCCAGCCGCCGAGCAGCGCCGCGGCCCCGATCTGCTGCGCGGAGTAGTAGACCGGGACCTGGAGCGTCGTGGGGGGCTGGGTGATGGCCATCAGATCGCCGGGCCGCCCTGGTACATGTCCGGGGTGCGCACGGCGGTGGTGGTGCCGGCCTTGCCGGTGTCGGGGTTGACGGCGTTGGCGTGCCGGTGCCACCACGACAGGGCGACGATCATCGCGCCGCCGACGATCAGGACGTTGGGGTCCTGCGCGATCAGCGAGATCGCGCCGACCACCCCGGCCGACGTCCACGCCGCCAGGCGCTCGACCGATTCGATGTGCTGGTCGTTCTGACCGCCGACCCGCACGTCCGCGACGGTCGGCAGCGCGCTGTTGTAGATCGCCCACACGACCGCACCGGTGGCGATCGAGGTAGGCAGGCTCACCTCAGGACGGAGCATGGGGTTCCTCTCGGTAGGGGTCGTGCACGGTCAGCGAGACTGGCCGAGCGCGTCGTTCTGGTAGGCGTTGGGGACGGCGACGACGATCTGCGTCGACCAGCCGGTGAATTTCCAGTCCCCGTTGGGCTGCCACTCCAACTTGTCTGCAATGCCGGGGTTGTACTCCCAGAAATCGGCCCAGTTGAAGTTGGGGTAGCCGTGGGCGCGGACCTGCTCGACCACCTCACCCACGTAGTGATTGCGGCCGACCGTCATCGTGACGGGCTTGTCCGTGGGGTGCTGGATGGCCAGCGGGTCGGCGGCCGGCGCCGGGGTCTCCGGGACGGGCTCCGGCGCGGCGCCCTGCTGGATGCCGAGGTTCGGGTTCCCGGGCGGCCGGCCCTCGAAAGCCCACGCCTGCCGGATGATCGTCACCTGATCGGCCGTGAGCTGCTGCGATGCCAGGTACGCGGCCAGGGCGACGGAGACGGCCTGCGGGTTGTAGCCGAGGTTCTGCAGGTCCGTCACGACGGCCTGCGTCCACGCCTGGTCGGTCTTCGGGGCGGACCCGGAGGCCGTCCCGGCGTCGTACGTCGCCCCCCCGCCACCGAGTCGGCCGGGCGCCGGATTGTTGTAGGTTCCGGACGGCGCGCCCACCCCGGGCGCGCCGTACGACGCGTCCGGGGCGGTGCCCTCGGACGCGAGCCCCGGTGCCGCAACCGGGGAGCTTCTGGCCTGCCACCACTTCCAGCCCACGAAGGTGGCGGCGGCCGCCGCGCCGCCGTAGACGTAGCGCTTGTCGACCGCGCCGATGCCGGGGACCTGCACGTCCGTCATCACAGCCCCCACGCGTTGAACGAGGGGTCGGACCACGGGGAACCGACGGTGCCGTCCTGCGTGACCGACTGGTCCCACGGCTTGGGGGTGCGCCGCATCTGCGGCGCCGCGGTGTTGACGACGCGCACGTTGGTGGCCACCGCGTCCGGGTACGGCGAGTTGTACCGGGAGCGGCCCGGCAGGGCAGCGAGCGGCGGCGCCGAGTACGCGTTCGGCACGACGATCGGCCGGAACTCCACACCCCAGTTCCGCCGCTCGTACACGCGGTCACGCCAACGGGTGATGTAATGCCCGGTCCGCCGGTTCGGGTAGGCGGCCGGGTTGAGTTGCTTGCCCAGGTCGACCTGCGCCTGCGACCCGATCCCGGCGGTGTCGACGTGCCACTGCTGACGGTCGACGTGGTACTCGCCGTCCCGGTCGACAGCCGGCTGCCAGACCCGCGGCAGGTACGACCCGTCCGGGGTGTTGCGGGCGGCGTCGTTCTGCGCCGAGCTCGCCGCGAACGACAGGCCGGCACCGAACCCGACGCCCTGGCTGTGCCCGGGAGGATTCCAGGGGTAGCCACCGGCCGCCGCATCGAGGGAGAAAGCGGCGTCGTCCACCTGGTCGGGCGGAGTGAGCGGCGGCGCGGCCGGCGCCGCCTGCCAGTTCTGCCCGGCATCCTCACCCGTCGGCTGCCGGTGCTGCGGGTCGAGCGTGCCCACCATGGCGGGCTGCTGGTAGGGCCGTGTGGACCATGCCCGGGAGTACCCCACGGTGCTCTCCGTCCTGCTACTTGGTGCCCATGGCGGTGCCGATCAGGCCCTGCGAGAAAGAGCCGAACGCGTTCACCACGGGGACGGTCTGCCGGCCGGGCAGAATCAGGGTCGTGATCACGGCCAGGCCGATGATGCCCATGCCGAGCTTCTGCGCGATGGTCATCGCTCTCTCCTCACGTCGCCATGCGGCGGGGGTCGGGGGTCGTCCTGTTCCAGGTGGCCAGGAACGTCTGCACCGGCGGGTTCACACCGGACTTGCGGGGCGTGATCAGCGACGCGACCAGCACCATCCACGCCATCGGGACGACCAGGTCCCGATTCGCCTTCTCGAACATCACGAACACGCCGGCCGCCAGACCCGTCGCCAGCACCGTCCGCCACTGCATTCCGCGGCCCTGGAGGTAGTCGTTCAGCGTCGTGACCGCGCCGGTCAGGACAATCGGGCCCGTCGAATCCGCCATTACGTCACGTCACCTTCAGGGTCTGCTGCGCCTTGACCCGGCGAATCAGGTAGGTCTCACCGGTGCCGGGCCCGAGGTTCTTGATCGAGCCGGAGATGGTGCCCTGGCGGGGGTTCTGCGCGCCGATCCCGGAGTCCGGGCCGGTGGCGATCGCGATGTGGGTGATCCAGCAGATCAGGTCACCGGCCTGGCACTGCTCGCGCGGGATCGTCTCCGCACCCGACCAGGTCAGGAACGAGGTGGTGACGGTGTGGGTGTTGTCGGGCAGGCTCAGCCCCAGGTCGTGGTGCAGGACCCACGTCACGAACCCGGAGCAGTCCCAGCCGGACGGCGTCTCACCACCCCACTTGTAAGGGGTGCCGACGTACTTCGCGGCGGCGCCGGCGATCCGCGCGCCGAGCGGGCCGGTGGCGGTGTCCACCGCCGGAACGACCGCGCCGCCCTGGCCGTCGTACGACGCGAACGGGTTCAAGGCGGAGGCCGCGTCGCCGATCGCACTGCCAATCGACTTGCCGATGCCGATCGCCGCGTCCCCGAGCAGCTTGCCGAGCACGCCCATCGGTGAGCCGACCTTGATAGCCGGCGCCGGCTGACCGGACGCCATGCTCTTGGTGAGCTCCAGCGGGGTCACCCCGGCCAGGCCCGACCAGATCAGGATGCCGCCCGCGGTGCACAGCGCGAGCGCGGTCCCGTTGACGGCCATGGGCGGGGGCCTACGCGGCCGCGGCGGACCGGCCGCCGCGCGGGATCATGGTCATGATGCGCGGCACGAGGAACATGCCGATCAGGATGCCGACGGCCATCTTCATATCGGGCCGGAGGATGTCGGGCATGGTCGCTCCTTACGCGGTGATGCTGGCGAGGGTGGCGCCGGCGCCCGGGGCCACGAAGTTGGTGAGCACGTTCAGGTTGTGGCTGCCGGACCCGCCGATGTTGCCGCGGAACTGCAGGCGCATGCCGTCCGTGGTGGGCAGGTAGCCGCGGCGCGTCTCCCAGCCCGGCTTGGGCATGAAGTCGCGGTTGAACGGCAGGTTGTAGACACCGGCTTCCTTCGCGCCCGCGAGCTCCGGCGCGCCAGTCGTCGCGGCCGCCGTCGCAATCGCCCCGTTGTAGCCGTAGTACCGGCACAGCATCTCGTTCCAGAGGATCTTGTTCCGCTGGACGAGGATGTTCGCCTCCAGCTGGAGGGTGACCGGGTCCGGCCAGTCGGCCTCACCCTGGAACCGCGAGTTGTTCGAGTCGGTGAGGTACATCAGCAGGTTCCGGATCGGGAACCCGGTCGAGCTGGTGAGCATCTGGTTGTAGGTGCCCGCGTTGCCGACGTAGTCGGACATCTGCCAGTACTGCGTGGTGTCGACGGCCGGGGGGTTCTGCTGGAGCGCGTTGCCCTGCGCGTCCACGGAGGCCGGCTGCCAGTACGACTCCGGCGTCATCCGCAGGCGCACCGTCAGCGTGCCGTTGTGCGGGGTGGCGTAGGTCGTGGTGCCCGACGCAAGGCGGATCTTGACCTTGAACGGGGTGCTCGAAGATTTGTTCGGGAGCGAACCCAAGGCATCCCTGGGAACCAGCTCCAGCGGCAACCTCAGCATGTACTGGAAGCTGCCGGCGTTGCCGACGACCGGCGCGACCCCGAGAGGGTTCGAGGTGCCGGAGGTGGCGGTGGTGACGGGGGAGCCCCAGGACGCCGTGTAGGTGCCGGCCGCGCCGGTGAACACCACGAACTGGTTGCTCGACTGCGGATCGTCCGAGAAGTAGTACCCACCCCACTTACAGATGATCTTGAGCTGCCAAGCGCCGAACGGGCCGATGATCGGCTGGTTGTTGGTGTCCAGGAACTGGACGGTGTCGAGCACGGAGTACGGGCCGTCACCCGCGAAGTTGACCGTGGTCGCGCTGTTGCCGGACACGATGCCGGTGACCTGGAGCCAGATCGAGTTCAGGAACCCGGTCGAGGGGAGCTCGTACGTCGGGGCGTCCTGCGTGCTGGTGTTCAGCGCGATCGTCTGGTCGTACGGGACATCGTCGACCTCCTGGACGCCCACCCGGAAGGGCCGCGCAGGCATGGCCTGCTGCTTGTTGCCGGCAGGCGGCATGGTCTGGGACGGAGGGGCAGCAGTACCAGCCATAGGGATATCCTCCCGAATAGAGACCTGGGTCAATTCGGGAGGATATAGGGATTACTGGGAATTGACAATGCAGGCGGCGCCGCCACGCCTGCGCAGGTACAAAGCCTCATAGAAATCGAGATTCGTCACGGTTTCCGCGAGCAACTTTGTGTCGATTCCGCCGAATTCCGCGAAACGTTTGATGTTCCGAAGATCCGGATCGTTCCAGAGAAAAACGTGGGACGCGTTATTGAACGCCCACGCCGGAACGTGCGACGGCTTCTGTACGCCGCCCCACTGACCGCACCCCATGGCGCCACCGCGCGACCAGAGTGCGACCATTTCACGCCCCAGTTTCAGATCCGCCACCCCGTACAATTCGTCCGGGACGACGATTCGATTACCGCGTTTGTAACTGTCGAGAAGCGCGGCCCGATAAATGCGGTGATGCACGACGTCATCAACGTACGGATCGAAAACCGTCGGGGGCCGCAGAAGATAACCCCGCGGTTTCTTCAGTTTCGACATGAGCGGCGGAGGCCACCGTGACACCGTCTCGAATTTCTGACGTTTCGTCTCGTCGTCGACCACGTCGTCTTTCGGTTTCAGCCCGAAGACGATCGCGGGCAGCTCCGGCGACGCGGAGCGTTCCAGCAGATCGAACGTCAGTTGAGTCTTGCCGCGGCGTGTCGGGGCACAGAACGTCACGTGCTCCCCGGCCTCGTACGACCACCGCTCCGCCACGAACTCCTCCCGCGAGAAGCGCGCGAGCCGGCTGCGGGGCGTCGTCACGCCGCGGCCGCCATGCGGCCGGCCATCTGCTGCTGCTGCTCCGCCTGCACCTGGTCGAGCATCTCGACCGCGGCGTCCTGCATCTGCTCGGGCGTGCGGGTGCCCATCAGGCCGGCCGGGAGCAGTCCATGGTTGACGGCGAGCTGCGCGATGAATCCGACCGCGACGACCAAGGGCGGGCTCCACTTCGCGCCGGTGCTCATCCGGTCGAGCACGCTGGCCCACCGCGCCTCGTCCTGCGCCAGGTCGCCGGACACCTGTGCGAGGGCGGGGCCCATGACGACCAGGGTCGCCGTGTCGGCCCGGAAAGCGGGGTCCTTGGTGATGGTGCCCGCCGTGCCGGTGACGACCTGGAGCACGCTCACGATGCCCATGGACGCGCCGACGTAGTCGGGGCCGGTGGTCTTCTTCGCGCCGGTGGTCTTGCGGGGGGTGGCCGGGCGCCGGCGCCCGGCCGGCCGCTTCCCGCCCGCCCGGCTCCCGGCCGGGCTCTTGCGCGGCTTGCCGTTGGCGAACCGGCCGTAGGGGGCCTCCGGGTCGTCGGTGCCGAACACGCCGCCTCCGGCCGGGTCGTCGTCGGGGTCGTCGCCGTCCAGGTCGTCCAGGTCCACGATGGACAGGCCGAGCGGGGGAACATCGGTGTCGCTGAACGCGGGTGCGGTCATCGCTTCCACTCTCCTCGGTAGGGCAGCGCGAACCGGGCGCCGCGGCCGGGCGCGGCAACAGCGGTCAGCGGCTGGATGGGGGCCGGCGCCTGCGGGTCGGGCACCCGGCGCCCGGCGTCGTAACACGAACGCGCGTACGTCAGCATCGCTTCGGCCTCCGCCGGTGTGATGAACTGCCCGTACGGCGGGATGCGGAAATACATGCTCTGCGATTCGTGCAGTTGGTGACGGATCGCGTCCGGCCGGGTGTCGTACAGAGTTCCGTCGGAGGAACCGTCAGACATTCGGATCGCAACCCATTTTCCGAACGCGTCGTGCCCGTGCGCGTGGATGTGCAGATTGATCGCGTCCGTTGCCCGGCGGGCGGAATCGCTTGCCATGAACACGGAGACTCCCAGGAACGTGCCGTTGCCCTCGCTCACGGACGGCCCGCACGGATGTACGCCGCCGCAGCGAGGGCGAGAGCAAAAACGACCGCCCCCGAAAGGACGGTCATCAGCACACCCGCGGCGTCCGCGGCGCTGGACACGCGGTCAGATGCTGACCGGATGTCGGCGGTAGCCTGTTCGGCAGCAGCACTCAGTTGCGAAGTATCAGGTCGGAAATTCATGCAAACAGGTTACGTCCTGTCAGCCGACCGGCCTACACTCCACAGCACACCAGTTCACAAACGGAAGGGCTCCCACCGTGAACACCACACCCCCCGCCACTGACACCTCCTTCGCGGAGATCGTCCACGACATTGTGGCGGAGCGCTGGCCCGCCGAAACCGACGATCCGACCGCAATCAACGACGTCACCGCCCGCGTCGTCGACGCCTACGTCCCCCGGGTCGGCGCCGAACGCCAGCGCGCTTTCCGCGCCGACCGCGAGATGCGCGCCCTGGTCGACCGCGACGCCTGCCTGCACACCCTCCTCACCCAGGCCCGGCGCAGCGCCGGCGTCCTGCTCGACGGCCAGGACGCCGCCCTCGCACAGGTGGACGGCCTGCGCTCCGTCCTCGCCCGCGTGAACAAGCTGCTCGACGACGTCGACAACGCCCCCGACGACGGCCGGGCCATGATCTCGGTAGCGGAGCTCCGCCCCCTGCTGCGCCCCCCGCTGGTCGGTGCCACCCCCCGGATGCCGGTCGTGATCGCGGTCCAGCCGGACCGGGCGTGGACGATGGGCGACTTCACCCGTAGCCAGGACCCGACCCCGGAGGAGCCGCGTGCGCACTACCCGTTCATCGGGTGGGCGGTCGTGCTGCACGGCGGCGTGCACGGCGTGATCGAGCCGGCGTTCCTGGTCGACGGCGTGCCGGTGCCCCAGAGCACTCTGCAGATGCGCGGGTACGCCCTGGAGCGCCTGGCGTAACATCAGCTCCGTACGGGCCCGCCCCACCCCCCGTCAGGGCCTGTACGGCCGATCAGCCCCCGCACCCCCGGACCCACCCCCGGAGGCCCGGGGGCTGTTTCATGCCCGGACTCCCCAAAACGCATATCGTTACGATATGCTGCGGACATGGCCAGCAAATATCCCTATCAAGTCCTCGCGACGTTCCCCGAAGCGGTGGGCAAAGCTCTCGCCGAAGTCGCCGCCATGCGGCAGACCAGCGTCCGCACCCTGCTCCGGCAGTACGTCGTCGTCGGCGTCACCCAGGACCTGATCAGCGCAGGCAAGATCTCCGCCTCCGCCGTCACCACCCTGGACACCACCACCCTGGACACCACCACGAAGGGAACCGCTCCCGATGCCTGAGTTCCGCGCACTTGACGCCCTGACCGACACCCACCCGCCACTGCTGCGTAAGCGTCAGCCGTACTGGCGTCCGAAGACGCCGACGATCGCGAAGGAGTGCCGCATCCCGTCCTGGACCTGGGAGCGCGAGGGAATGGGCGCGATCAGCGAGCGCATCATCCTGGACGTCAACGGCGCGTTCATGGCGCCGCTGTCCGGCACGGAGCTCGCACACGGCCAACTGGAGCAGACGGGCGCCGACGTCTCCACGTACAAGCCGGCCCCGGGCTACTACCGGATCGAGGCGCACGGATGGTCTGACCCGCGGATCGTCAACCCTCTCGGGCTGACGCCGATCCCGCCCACCCCCCGCCACCGCATCCCGCTCGTGTGGGTGGCGGCCCCGACCGTCGACCTGCTCCACGCGATCAGCGACGCCGGTTTCTGGCCGGGCGTCACCGTCCACGATTCCTGGACGTCCCCCGACCGGTGCCGGGCCTCCGCATGGGCCACGCACGTCCGGGAAGAGCGCGCCCTCGCGCTGCTGGCCGGCGACACCGACCGCCAGGAAGCGGTGAAGCTCGGGTACTCCCAGGCGATCCAGATGATGCTGGGCCCGAAGGAGGGGGACCCGGTCAAGGGCAGCGTGATCCGGCCGGACTGGAATCATGCGATCCGGGCTCAGCACATGGCCAACATGTGGCGAAAGGCCTGGGGGTGCGTACTGGCCGGCATCCCGATTCTGGGCATGCAGAAGCGCGATGAGATCACGCTCGCGGAGGCCGATTTCGCCGACTGGCTGGAGTTCGCCATGCAGCCCAAGTCACCGGTCAAGTGGGACGACAGCGGCATGCAGCTCGGCGCGTTCAAGATCAAGCGGCCGGAGGATGACCGGTGAACATCGGTGAGGCCACCCAGGCGCACATGGACGCCCGGTACCCCTCCGGCGAGCCCATCAGCGCCGCCACGACGGACCGCGGCCGCATCGCGCGCATGAACGCGCTGGAAAAGGCCCACGGCGGCCCCAGGGGCGCCGCGTCGGCCGTCGGGGTGTCCCGGGAGACGTGGCGCCGGTGGCGCCTCACCGGACGCGACCCTCGCACCGGCAAGCCCCGGCAGAAGCCCGGCGCAGCCGGCCTGAACAAGCTGGCCGGCGCCGCGGGCCAGATCTACCGCGCCGCGCAGGCCCGACGCGCGCAGCAGGGCCTGGCCCGCGCCCGCGGCGTCCGAATGACCGGCATCATCCGCTGGGACGGCTACCTCAACAAGATCCCGCAGCGCACCGTACGCGTGGCCGACCAGATGGACCTGACCAGCCTCTACGGCCCGTGGGAACGTGGGGACCTGCTCGCACTCGGAGAGACGTTCGAAGCGGCGGTCGGCCGGGAGCACTCCGCCAGCATCCAAGTTGAAGGCGACGAGACAGAGGTGAGCTGGACCTGAGCGGTGGCCGACCGGGGGCTCCCGGCACGCGGAAGCACCGGCCTCCGAACACACGGACCGGCCGGCCACCTACCGCGTAGCGTACCGGTCCCGAACATGGATCTGCCCCTCGCTGATCAGTTCAGCGGGGGGCAGTTTTGTCAGGTCAGGGGCCCTTTTGTGGCCTCCGGGACCGGTGGGTCGGCCGGGACGTCCGGCAGGGCCGTCGGGGGCCGCTGGTGGGCCGTCAGGCGCCTGCGGCGAGCCATGCGGCCCGCCACGATGGCAGCGACGTACGGGACGACCAGATAGACCGTCGCGGTGATCGCCGGGGGTACCGTGCCGTGCCAGACGTACGTCTGGAGCAGCCACAGCACATCGGTCGCGATCACGCCCGTCGCGCCGGCCGCCTGAAGGCCGGCATGGCCGACGGGGTCGACCGGGGGCGTGCTGTCGTCGGTAGCGGTGGTGTCGGTGTCGGAGGACACATTCCCTCCCTGTAGGTCGGTCAGATCACGGTGAAGCCGGCGTGCTTGCCCAGCGTCGTCAGGGACGCCCGGCCGGGGATGCCGTCCGCGTCGCCGCCGGGCTGGGTGCCGGTGTAGCCCAGCATCTGCTGCCACCGCGAGTACGCGTCCACGGTGAGGCTCCCGTAGCTGCCGTCGCCCGCGTAGGCGGGGTCCAGCAGTCCCTGAGTCGCGAGGGCCCTCTCCACCGTCAGTACGTCGCTCGCGTACGTCTGGTGGCCCTGCTCCGCCCCGGGGTCGGCATGCGCCGCCGCGACGACGTGCTCCAGGCTCACCTGGTACGCCCCGGCCGCCACACCCGACCACGCGCGGAGCTCCGCGGAGTCGAGCTTGCAGAAGTCCTTGTCGACCCCGGCCGCGGCGTACTGGTGGAACACCCAGTCAGCCTGGATGCCGGGGTCGCCGGCCTTGCGGTCGGCGGTCGCGATCCACAGGAAGTCCCCGTAGAAGCCGCTGGTGTCGACGTTGCGCCAGTAGTCCAGGTTCGCGTACAGGCCCACCTGGTGGCCCGGCAGCCGGCTCTTGACGTACCGCAGCCACTGGTCCTTGTAGGTGGCCTGCACGGAGTGCGGGACGTGCTTGTTCGCGTCGTCGTACCCCTCCCAGTCCAGGACGACCAGGTCCCCCGGCTGCCAGGCCACCTGGTCGATGAAGTGATCGGCCTCCGCCCGGACGCTGTTCTCCATGTGCGGGTAGTGGTACGCCCCCCACACCAGACCGGCGCCCTTCGCGTGGTCGCGCTGCGCCACCCACTTGGGGTTGGTGTAGGTCAGGCCCTCCGTCACCTTGACGAAGACGAAGTCCAGGCCCTCCGTGGACGGCGCGTCGTCCTGGTAGCTCGCCCAATCCTGGCCATATGTGCCCATGGTGTCCTCGCTCTTGTCCGCTTTGGTGGGGTCGGTGATGACACATCAGTCTCAGGATCCACACGGGGTGGCCCTGAGTACGTGATCAGAGTGTAGGGTCATGCACAGACAGGAGGGGCCCCCGTTTCCGGGAGCCCCTTCCGTGGGCAACATCCGTTCCGCCGTTGAACCCGGGGAGGACCCCAGTTGGACACAGAACCACTGGTGACTACTCAACGCACGCCGCCGTCGTTCGGCTGCTGCGTTCAGAACGATATCAGGGGTCCCCCGCGCTTCACACGGCGTAGGCATGTTCGGCCGGATTCCTCCACCCATTCGGGTTCACTCGGGGGCCGGCCTTTCCGCGTTCCCACAGAACGCCGGGCCGATCCAATCGCTAGAAATCCGCATCGTCGCAGGTCAGAGGCCTGCCGCACAGTGCGGCCGTTGACGTTTTCGCGATTCACCCACACTGGAGGATTCCGGCAGACGATCTGATGAGCGGTCAGGAAATCGCATCCCAGCCATGAAGGTCGTCGTCCCGGCGTTCCCGGGGTCCCGCGGCTGTCGTTGTCGTTCCTGAGCGCATCTCTCGTCACGCCCCGCAGGCGTGCGGCCCTGGCAGCCAGTCAGGGAGCGAACAGCGACCCTGCCTGACCTGGACTGGTCGGGGG
>FTKL01000648.1_pt2 | contig 14509 bp, 11 predicted proteins | sample 2434061 | NCBI WGS metagenome assembly FTKL01 (sample SAMEA3914816, study PRJEB12502) | metagenome | biome: forest; material: soil | place: USA | collected 2011-09-16 | depth 0.3 m
GCGAGCAGCCGGGCGGCGGCCGGCAGGTCCCCGCGCATCAGGGCGAGGTCCCCGCGCACCCGGTCGAGGAACTCGGCGTGGGTGCCGGTGGGCCGCTCGCTGTCCGCCGCCGCGAGCAGCTCGGCGGCCTCGTCCGCACGGCCGGTGGCGATCAGCGCCTCGGCCAGGTTGCCGGTCAGGATGGCCCCGGTGTTGCGCAGCAGCCCGGTGTTGCCGGCCGCCTCCAGCCCCTCCCTCGCGAAGGCCGCCGCCTCCTGCGAGCGGCCCTGCGAGTTCAGCAGGCTGGCCAGGTTGTTGAGCCCGCGCAGCAGCAGGTCGGGGGCGCCGGCCGGCCTGGTCGCCGCCACCGCGTCGGTCAGCAGGCGTACGCCGGCCTCGGGGTCGGCCTCCAGGTCGCTGCGCATGGTGCCGAGCGTCATCAGCGCGTGCTGCTCGACGTCGGACGCGCCGACCTGCCGGGCGATCTCCACCGCCCGCTCGGCCAGCGCGATGTGCTCCTCGGTGGGGTTCTTCAGCATCCCGGCGGCCGCGCCCAGCGCGAACACCTCGGCCTGCACGGCGGACGGCTTCAGGCCCTCGACCAGCCGCTGGGCGTGGGCGAGTTCGGCTTCGTCGCCGGACCGGTTCAGGTGGCCGAGCATCCGGGAGCGGTACATCCGGAACCAGGCGGCCCGGGCCGGGCTGCGCACCTCGTCCACCAGCTTCAGCGCGCGCTTCGCGAGGCTCAGCCCGCGCTCGCGGTCACCGCTGCGGCGGGCCGCGACCACGGCCTCGGCCAGTACGTCGACCAGCCGCAGCCGCTCGCAGGACGCGTCGTCGTGGGTGCCCGGCACACAGCCGCAGGGCGGGTAGGTCTCGGCCCAGTCGTACGGGCGCAGGGTGTTCTCCAGGACCTCGTCGGAGACCTGGTCCCAGAGTTCGAGGGCGCGTTCCAGCATCCGCAGCTGCTCGGCGAAGGCGTTGCGCCGGCGGGCGGCCCGGGCCGCGTCCAGCGCGCTCGGCAGGGCGCGGGCACTGTCGTGCGCGTGGTACCAGTAGTTGGCCAGCCGGGCCGGGCGGTCCTCGGTGCAGACCAGTGCGGGCTGCTCGGCCAGCACGGTGGCGTAGCGGCGGTTGATCCGGTGGCGCTCGCCGGGAAGAAGGTCGTCCGAGACCGCCTCGCGGACCAGCGCGTGCCGGAACCGGTAGCCGTCCCCGTCGGTGTCCGGGCGCAGGATGCTGGCGCCGACGGCGGTGCGCAGCGCCTCGATCAGTGCCTCCTCGCCGTCGTCCAGTACGGCGGCGAGCAGCGAGTGCTCGACGTAGGAGCCGCCCTCGGCCGCGATTCTGACGACCCGCTGGGTGTCCTCGGGCAGCGCCTCGACCCGGACGAGCAGGATGTCGCGCAGCGAGTCCGTGAGCCCGGCCGCGCAGCCCTCCCGGATGGAGGTGGCGAGTTCCTCAACGAAGAACGGGTTGCCCTCGGAGCGGCGGTGGATGCGGTCGACCAGCTCGCGGTCCGGGGCGGCGGTGCCGAGGATGCCGGCCAGTTGCTCGGCCACCTCGCCCCGGCCGAAGCGCGCCAGCTCCAGGCGCTGCACGATGCGCAGCCGCTCCAGCTCCACCAGGAACGGCCGCAGCGGGTGGCGGCGGTGCAGGTCGTCGGTGCGGTAGGTGGCGACGATCAGGACGCGGGCCCGGTGCAGGGTGCGCAGCAGGTAGGCGAGCAGTTCCCGGGTCGAGCGGTCGGACCAGTGCAGGTCCTCCACGGCGAGCACCAGGGTGCGGTCCGCGCTCAGCCGCTCGAACAGGCGGGCGGTGTGCTCGAAGAGGTGGGCCCGCCCGTACTCGTCGTTGGGCTCCCCGTCGGGCTCGCCGAAGTCGGGGAACAGCCGGGCGAGGTGGCCCTCCATCCCGGCGGCGGCCGCCTCCAGCTCGGCGCCCAGCGTGCGGTGCAGCCGGCGCAGCGCGGTGGCCAGCGGCGCGTACGGCAGGCCCTCGGCGCCGATCTCCGGACAGCTGCCGAGCGTGGTCACCACGCTGTCGGCATCCGCGCCCTCGCCGGCCTGGTGCAGGAACTCCTCCAGCAGCCGGGTCTTGCCGACCCCCGCCTCCCCGCCGATCAGGACGGCCTGCGGCCTGCCCTCCCCCGCCCGGCGCAGCGCCGAGGCCAGCACGGTGATCTCGGGGCCACGGCCGACGAAGACGGGACTCACCGATATCTGCTGCATGAGCCTGAGCATGCCATAGGCCTCCCGGCCCGGCCGAGTGCTTATTGCGGCCCCGGGACGGCCGACGGGGGAGGCGCCGGTGGCGTCCTCCCCCTCAATCCGCTCAGTGGCACCTGATTCGTGCCGAACCGTCAGCATTCGCCCAGACGGGCCGTCACCGGGCGCTGCTCGGCCGCTGCGCTCCTGCTCGCCGCGCCGCCGAGGCGACCGAACAGGCCGCCGAACCGCCGCTCCCGGGCCGGCCGGGCCTCCAGGGCCTCGCGTACCCGCCGCTCGTGCGCGGCCCGCGCCTGGAGTTCCGCCGACCGCTGCTGGATGAACTCGTACTCGAACATGGTGTTCCCCTCGACTCTGTCCGGTGTGTCACCTGGTGTGTCGTCCTGGGTAAGAGCCTCCTCGCCCAGGGGGGTACGCCGCATCGGCAGCCTGCCGCATCTTCCGGACGCCGGGGGCCTTAGGCCGGCGCCCCCCGGCAACGCGAGAGCCCGTACCCGCCCCGGGAGGGGGTGGGTACGGGCTCTGCTGCCTTACGGGCCGGCCCCGGACGGTCTAAGGACCTGCCGCCGAGGGGCCTTAGGCCTTAGGCCGACCGGCACACGGGGGCGGCGCCGAGCTTCTCAAGGCTGTGCCTACTGTCCTTCCACGGCGAGCCGCTCCAGGATCAGATCCTTGACGCGGGCCGCGTCGGCCTGGCCCCGGGTGGCCTTCATGACCGCGCCGACCAGGGCGCCGACCGCGGCGACCTTGCCGTCACGGATCTTGTCGGCGATGGCGGCGTTCTCCGCGATGGCCTGGTCGACGGCCGCGCCCAGCGCGGAGTCGTCCGAGACGACGGCCAGGCCGCGCTTCGCGACGACCTCGTCCGGCTCGCCCTCGCCGGCCAGCACGGCCTCGATGACCTGGCGGGCCAGCTTGTCGTTGAGCTTGCCCTCGGCGACCAGCACGGTGACCCGGGCGACCTGCGCCGGGGTGATCGGCTGCTCGGCCAGGTCGGTGCCGGTCTCGTTGGCGCGCCGCGCCAGCTCGCCCATCCACCACTTGCGGGCCTGGTCGGCGGGGGCGCCGGCCGCGATGGTGTCGAGGATCGGCTGGACCGCGCCGGCGTTCAGCACGGACTGCATGTCCTTGTCGGAGAGGCCCCAATCGCCCTGGAGGCGGGCGCGGCGCAGGCGCGGCAGCTCGGGCAGCGCGGCCCGCAGCTCCTCGACCCAGTCGCGGGCCGGGGCGATCGGGACGAGGTCCGGCTCGGGGAAGTAGCGGTAGTCCTCGGCGTTGTCCTTGATGCGGCCGGCCGTGGTGGAGCCGTCCTCCTCGTGGAAGTGCCGGGTCTCCTGCACGATGGTGCCGCCGTCGGTGAGGACGGTGGCGTGCCGCATGATCTCGAACCGGGCGGCCCGCTCGACGCTGCGCAGCGAGTTGACGTTCTTGGTCTCCGAGCGGGTGCCGAACTTCTCCCGGCCGTGCGGGCGCAGCGACAGGTTGACGTCGCAGCGCATCTGGCCCTTGTCCATCCGGGCCTCGGAGACGCCCAGCGCCTTGATCAGCTCACGCAGCTCGGCGACGTACGCCTTGGCGACCTCGGGGGCCCGCTCGCCGGCGCCCTCGATCGGCTTGGTGACGATCTCGATCAGCGGGATGCCGGCCCGGTTGTAGTCGAGCAGCGAGTGCGAGGCGCCGTGGATGCGGCCGGTCGCGCCGCCGATGTGCGAGGACTTGCCGGTGTCCTCCTCCATGTGGGCGCGCTCGATCTCGACCCGGAAGATCTCGCCGTCCTCCAGCTGCACGTCGAGGTAGCCGTTGAAGGCGATCGGCTCGTCGTACTGCGAGGTCTGGAAGTTCTTCGGCATGTCCGGGTAGAAGTAGTTCTTCCGCGCGAACCGGCACCACTCGGCGATCTCGCAGTTCAGCGCCAGGCCGATCTTGACGGCCGACTCCACGCCGATCGCGTTGACCACCGGCAGCGAGCCGGGCAGGCCCAGGCAGGTCGGGCAGACCTGGCTGTTCGGCTCGGCGCCGAGCTCGGTCGAGCACCCGCAGAACATCTTGGTCTTGGTGCCCAGCTCGACGTGGACCTCAAGGCCCATCACCGGGTCGTACGACGCGAGAGCGTCCTCGTAGGAGACCAGGTTACTGACGCTCACAGCGTCCCCTTCACTAAAAAAGTCTTCGGAGGTACCGGCCCGGCCCCGCGTGCGGGGGCCGGGCCTGACAGTCACTCGGCCGAGCGGACCTCAGCCCAGCAGGACGTCGTCGTCGCCGAGCTGCTTGAGCTCGCGGATCAGCAGGGCGGTGCCGGTGACCAGGGCCAGGGCGCCGACCACGGCGTTGATCAGCTTGAGGGTGTCCTGCTCGCCGCGGGCCTTGCGGACGTCCTTGTACACCGAGACCGCGCCGAAGGCGCTGGTGCCGATGGAGAGCCAGAGCCCGGGCTTCGAGTGCTTGAAACCCTTGGCCTTCGCGATGCTGCTCACAGTGCCGGTGCCTCCTCCAGCAGGGTGTGCCCCCACTTGTCGTTGAGCGCGGCCTCGACGGCGCCGCCCACGCGGTACAGGCGGTCGTCCGCCATCGCGGGTGCGATGATCTGCAGGCCGACCGGGAGATTGTCCTCCGGGGCGAGCCCGCAGGGCAGCGACATGGCCGCGTTGCCCGCGAGGTTGGACGGAATCGTGCACAGGTCGGCCAGGTACATCGCCAGCGGGTCGTCGGCGCGCTCGCCGATCGGGAAGGCCGTGGTCGGGGTGGTCGGGGAGACCAGCACGTCCACGCCGGCGAACGCCGCGTCGAAGTCGCGCGAGATGAGCGTGCGGACCTTCTGCGCCGAGCCGTAGTAGGCGTCGTAGTAGCCCGAGGACAGCGCGTACGTGCCGAGGATGATGCGGCGCTTGACCTCGGGGCCGAAGCCGGCCTCGCGGGTGAGCGCGGTGACGTCCTCGGCGGAGCGGGTGCCGTCGTCGCCGACCCGCAGGCCGTAACGCATCGCGTCGAAGCGGGCCAGGTTGGAGGAGGCCTCGCTCGGCGCGATCAGGTAGTAGGCGGGCATCGCCAGGGTGAAGGACGGGCAGGAGACCTCGACGACCTCCGCGCCGAGCTCGCGCAGCAGCTCCACGGACTCGTTGAAGCGCTGCATGACGCCGGCCTGGTAGCCCTCGCCCGCGAACTCCTTGACGACGCCGATCCGCATGCCGCGCACGTCGCGCAGCTTCGCGGCCTCGACCACGGCCGGGACGGGCGCGTTGATCGAGGTGGAGTCCAGCGGGTCGTACCCGGCGATGGCCTCGTGCAGCAGCGCGGTGTCGAGCACCGTACGCGCGCACGGGCCGCCCTGGTCCAGCGAGGACGAGAAGGCGATCAGGCCGTACCGGGAGACCGAGCCGTACGTCGGCTTGACGCCGACGGTGCCGGTGACGGCGCCGGGCTGGCGGATCGAGCCGCCGGTGTCGGTGCCGATGGCGAGCGGGGCCTCGAAGGCGGCCAGCGCCGCGGCCGAGCCGCCGCCGGAGCCGCCGGGGATGCGGGAGAGGTCCCACGGGTTGCCGGTCGGGCCGTAGGCGCTGTTCTCGGTGGAGGACCCCATGGCGAACTCGTCCATGTTGGTCTTGCCGAGGATGACGATGCCGGCGTCCTTCAGACGGCCGGTCAGCGTCGCGTCGTACGGCGGCACCCAGCCTTCGAGGATCTTGGAGCCGGCGGTGGTCGGGACGCCCTTGGTGGTGAAGACGTCCTTGAGCGCGAGCGGGACGCCGGCCAGCGGGCCGAGCTCCTCGCCCTTGGCGCGCTTCGCGTCGACGGCGCGGGCGGCGCCGAGCGCACCCTCGGTGTCGACGTGCAGGAAGGCGTTGACCTTCTTGTCGACGGCGTCGATGCGGTCCAGGTGCGCCTGGGCCACCTCGACGGCGCTGACGTCGCCCTTGGCGATCGCGGCGGCGGTCTCGGCGGCCGTGTAACGGATGAGGTCGGTCATGGGATTAGTCCTCCCCCAGGATCTGCGGCACACGGAAACGCTGCTCCTCGGCGGCCGGGGCGCCGGCGAGCGCCTCGGCCGGGGTGAGCGAGGGCCGCACCTCGTCCGCGCGCATGACGTTGGTCAGCGGCAGCGGGTGGGAGGTCGGCGGGACGTCCAGTCCGGCGACCTCGGAAACGCGGGCGACCGCGCCGATGATCACGTCGAGCTGCTCGGCGAAGTGGTCCAGCTCTTCGGCCTGCAACTCAAGACGCGACAGCCGGGCGAGGTGGGCGACCTCCTCGCGCGTGATGCCAGGCATGCAGCGATCCTCAAGGTGAGTTCTGGTGAGCCGGGCACCGCGTCGAAGCGGCGCCCGACCGGACGGGGGCCGGCGGCACCGCCGCCCGACCTACCCGTCCTCGTGGTCTATGGGCCCCATCCTATGGGGCGCCGCCCGGGCGCCGGCCACGTCATTACCCCGCACCGGCCGCGCCCGCGCGTCACGGCGCCGCTTCTACTGCGGGGTGACGGGCGCCGTGATCTCCGTCTGGACGGGCTGCACCGGCTGCCCGGCCGGAACGGCCTGCACGGCCTGCACCGCCTGGACCGCCTGCACCGCCTGGACGACCTGCGGCGAGCGGGCCGGCGGGAGCGCGGCTGGCACGGCCGCCGGGGCGCCGGCCGCGAGGCCCATCGGCAGCCCGCACACCAACGACGGCGGGAGCGCGGGCGGCGGCGCCAGCCGCTCCACCGGCGGCGCGCCGGTGCGGTGCACCCGCAGCCAGGCGGTGGCCTGGTCGGCCGGCAGGGCGGCGGAGACCAGCCAGCCCTGGACGGCGTCCACCCCCATCGCGTGCAGGCGCTCCCACGTCTCGTCGTCCTCGACGCCCTCGGCGACCACCGTCAGCCCGAGCGAGTGGGCCAGCTCGACCGAGCAGCGGACCACCGCCGCGTCGTGGTCGTCCGCGACCATCCGGGACACGAAGGAGCGGTCGATCTTCAGCTCGCCGACCGGCAGGCTGCGCAGCCGCACCAGCGAGGAGTGCCCGGTGCCGAAGTCGTCCAGCGACATCCCGACGCCGTAGCCGCGCAGTTCGGCGAGGGTGTCGGCGGCCCGCCGGGAGTCGTCCAGCAGCAGCCGCTCGGTGATCTCCAGCTGGAGGGCGTGGGCCGGGACGCCGTGCCGCACCAGGTGCCCGGCGACCCGCTGGGCGAAGCCCGGGTTGAGCACGTCGCGCGGCGAGACGTTGACGGCGACCTGGACCTGGAGCCCCTGCTCGCGCCAGATCGCGAGCTGGCCGACCGCCGCCTCCAGCACGTAGTCGGTCAGCCTGGGCATCAGACCGCTGGACTCGGCGAGACCGACGAACTCGTCCGGCGAGACCCGGCCCTGGCCGGGCCGCTCCCAGCGCAGCAGCGCCTCCAGGCCGACCACCCGGCCGTCGAAGGCCACCTTCGGCTGGTAGTGCAGCTGTACCTCGCCGGTCTCCAGGGCCCGGCGCAGGTCGCCGAGAAGTCCTATCCGGTACGGCGTGTCGGCGTCCTGGGTCTCGTTGTAGCGCTCGACGCCGCTGCGCCCGTGCTGGGCGTGGCCCATCGCGACGTCCGCCCGGCGCAGCAGCGACTCCGCGTCCTGGGCGTGCTCCGGGTAGACGCAGACGCCGGCGCTCGCCTCCAGGACGAGCAGCAGGCCGTCCAGGCGGATCGGCGCGGCGAGCTCGGCGATCAGGGTCTTGGCGATCCGCTCCAGGGTGTCCGGGCAGCCGACGCCGGGCACCAGGACGGCGAACTCGTCGCCGCCCATCCGGGCCACCACCGGCCGCCGGCTGCCCTTGGCGGCCGGTGCCAGCGCCGCGAACACGTCGTCGACGGACTCGCCGCCGTGGCCGCTCAGGGCACCGGGGCGCAGTGCCCGGTGCAGGCGGCGGGCGATGTGCACCAGCAGGCGGTCACCGGCGGTGTGCCCGAGGGTGTCGTTGAGCGAGCGGAACCGGTCGAGGTCGAGCAGGATCAGCCCGACGCTGTAGTCGGCGTCGTGGCCGGCGATCGCCTCCTGGGCCGCCAGCAGCAGCGCGTGACGGTTCGGCAGGTCGGTGAGCGGGTCGGTGAGCTGGTCGCGCGCCCGGTCCCTGGCGATCCGCCAGGCGGCGACCAGCACCGCCAGCGGCACCGCGAAGAGCGGAAGCAGCTCCGCCTCGTAGCGGTAGACCAGGACGGCGAGCGGGATGAGCGGCGCGGCCCCGGCCAGCACCACACCGAGCAGCAGGACCGCACCCGCCACCCCCTGTGGCGGGCGTGTGGGCGTGCCGCCGGTCGTACGATCCATAAGCCCTGTCCTCCGTCGGGCCCGCCCCGAATCAGGCCGCTTTACGGTGAGGCACACGCCGGTGCCGGCAGCTGCCGGGCATGGAGAGACCCCGCGGAGACCGGCTCAGCCGGCGCCCCCACCCCTGCTGACACTCTGTCGGGCACCAGGGTAAGCCGGGGTTCACCGGAAGGGCAGAGTTTCGGGCAACCGGGAATACGCCACTGCTGTGCGGTCGGGCACAGTGACAGAATGCCCTCTTTCCTTTCCCAGGGGCAGGGTGACGGCGCATCAAGGCGATAACGGGACGGCCCGTCAGGCCCCGGCGGGCTCCTCGGGGGCCGTCTCGGGGGCAGTCTCGGCCGGTGTCCCGGTGGTGCCCGGGTCGCCCGCGGCGGCGTCCGGTTCGGCATCGGGGAGCCCGAGGTGGGTGCGCGCCGCCGCCGGGCCCTGCTCCAGCAGGACGGCGAAGCCCGCGTCGTCCAGCACCGGGAGGCCCAGCTGGACGGCCTTGTCGTACTTGGAGCCGGGGTTGTCGCCGGCCACCACGAAGTCGGTCTTCTTGGAGACCGAGCCGGTGACCTTGGCGCCGCGCGAGGTCAGGGCCTCCTTGGCGCCGTCCCTGGTGTGGCCGGCCAGGGTGCCGGTGACGACGAGGGTGAGGCCCTCCAGCGGGCGCGGGCCCTCGTCCTCGGCGGCCTCCTCGGTGAACCGCACACCGGCGGCGCGCCACTTCTCCAGGATCTCGCGGTGCCACTCCTCCTCGTACCACTCGATGATCGAGCGGGCGGTGCCCGAGCCGACCCCCTCGGTGGCGGCCAGCCGCTCCTCGTCGGCCGCGAAGATCGCGTCCAGGTCGCGGAACTCGCGGGCCAGCGCCTGGGCGGCGACCGGGCCGACATGGCGGATCGACAGGCCGTTGAGGTAGCGCCAGAGCGGGCGGTCCCTGGCCTTTTCGAGGTTGTCGAGCAGCGCGCCCAGCGACTTCTTGGGCTCGCCGGTGGTGGTGGCGAAGAAGAAGACCTCCTTCTCCTCCCCCGTGGTGTCGTCCAGCTTGGGCATGCCGGTCTTCGGGTCGCGCACCAGCACCTTGATCGGCAGCAGCTGCTCCGCGGTGAGGCCGAAGATGTCGCCCTCGTTCTTCACCGGGGCGTCGGCGGGCTCCAGCGGCTGGGTCAGCGCGGTCGCCGCGACGTAGCCGAGGCCCTCGATGTCCAGCGAGGAGCGGCCGCCGAGGAAGGCGATCCGCTCGCGCACCTGGGCCGGGCAGAACTGCGCGTTGGGGCAGCGCAGGTCGATGTCGCCCTCGGCCATCGGGCGCAGCTCGGTGCCGCACTCGTGGCAGTGCGAGGGCATCACGAACTCCCGCTCGGTGCCGTCGCGGAGATCCTCGACCGGGCCGAGGATCTCGGGGATGACGTCCCCCGCCTTGCGCAGCACCACGGTGTCGCCGAGCTGCACGCCCTTGGCCTTGACGATCTGCTGGTTGTGCAGCGTCGCGTACTGGACCATCGAGCCGGCCACCTTGACCGGCTCGGCGAGCACCGCGAACGGCGTCGCCCGGCCGGTGCGGCCGATGCCGACCTGGATGCTGGCCAGCTTGGCGGTGACCTCCTCCGGCGGGTACTTCCAGGCGATCGCCCAGCGCGGGGACTTGGAGGTGGCGCCGAGCCGGCCCTGCAGGGCGATCTCGTCCACCTTGACGACCACGCCGTCGATCTCGTGCTCGACGGAGTGCCGCTGCTCGCCGTACTGCTTGATGAAGGCGCGGACCTCGTCGAGGGTGCCGACCACCCGGTTGTGCTTCGCGGTGGGCAGGCCCCAGTCGTGCAGCAGCTGGTAGGCGTGCGACTGGCAGTCGATGTCGAAGCCGACCCGGGCGCCGATGCCGTGCACCACCATGTGCAGCGGGCGCGACGCGGTGACCAGTGCGTCCTTCTGGCGCAGCGAACCGGCGGCGGCGTTGCGCGGGTTCATGAACAGGCGGATCAGGGCGCGCGGGCGCCGGCCCTCCTTGGCGCGCTCCTCGTTCTCCTGCCGGCGGCGCTCGTTCTCCGCGGCGAAGGAGGCGTTGAGCGCGTCGAACGCCTCGGTCGGGAAGTACACCTCGCCGCGGATCTCGACCAGCTCGGGGATGTCGTCCCCCTTGAGCTGGTGCGGGATCTCCTTGATGGTGCGGACGTTGGCGGTGATGTCCTCGCCGACCCGGCCGTCGCCCCGGGTGGCGGCCAGCACCAGCCGGCCGTTCTCGTACGTGAGGTTGACGGCCAGGCCGTCCACCTTGAGCTCGCACAGGTAGTGGTAGTCGAGGCCGTCGAGCTCGCGGGCGACGCGCTCGGCCCAGGCGGCGAGCTCCTCGTCGTCCATCGCGTTGTCCAGGCTGAGCAGCCGCTCGCGGTGCTCGACCTCGGCGAACAGCTCGGTGACGGCGCCGCCGACCCGCTGGGTCGGGGAGTCCGGCGTGACGAGCGCCGGGTGCTCGGCCTCCAGCGCCTCCAGCTCGCGCATCAGCCGGTCGAACTCGGCGTCGCTGACGACCGGTGCGTCCTGCTGGTAGTACCGGACCCGGTGGTCCTCGATCTCGGCCGCCAGTGCGGCATGCCGCTCCCGCACCTGTGCCGGGATCTCCTCCCAGCCCTCCACAGCCGCCACCGCCGCCTCCTACCGTCTCACTCCGGGTTGTCCACCAGACTCTGCGCCGCCTTCACACTGAGTGACAGCGCCCTGCGCGCGTAGTCCGGGCTCGCCCCGGCCAGCCCGCAGGTCGGCGTCACCAGCACCCGGCGGCCCAGCAGTTCCGGTTCCAGCCCGAGCCTGCGCCACAACGTCCTGACACCCTGGACACTACCGGCAGGGTCTGACACTGCACCTGATTGAGCAGCTGGCTGGCCGGTGGAGGGCACCACACCGGCGAGGATCCGGGTGCCGGCCTCCACCGCCTCGCCGAGGTCGTCGTCATCACGCTCCGTCAGGAGCGAGAAGTCCAGTGACACTCCGGCCACCCCGGCGCGGCGCAGCAGCGGGATCGGCACGCCGGGCGCGCAGCAGTGCACCACCACGGGCACGTCCAGCTTGCCGATCACGCTCCGCAGCCCCTCCTCGGCGACCTGCCGGTCGACCGAGCGCAGCCGCTGGAAGCCGCTCGCGGTCTTCACCGCCCCGGCGAGGACGGCGGGCAGCGAGGGCTCGTCCAGTTGCAGGACGATCTGCGCGCCGGGGATCCGGCGGCGGACGTCCTCCAGGTGGCGGCGCAGGCCCTCGGTGAGCGAGTCCGCGATGCCCCGGCGGGCGCCCGGGTCGCGCAGGGCCTTCTCGCCGTTCCTGAGCTCGATCGAGGCGGCGAGCGTCCACGGCCCGACGGCCTGGATCTTGAGCGCGCCCCGGTACCCCTGGGTGAACTCCTCCAGGGCGTCCAGGTCCTCGCCGAGCCAGGAGTGCGCCCGCCGGGTGTCCCGCCCGGGCCGGTCGGCGAACCGCCAGCCGCTGGGCTCGGTCTGCGCGAACAGCTCGACCAGCAGCCCGGCGCCGCGCCCGATCATGTCGGCGCCGGGCCCGCGCGCGGGCAGCTCCGGCAGGTACGGGAGCTGTTCCAGCGCGCCGACGGCCGTCCGGGCGGCCTCCCGTGCGTCGGTACCGGGCATCGAGCCGACGCCGGTCGCGGCGCCGTTCAGGTCGGGGAAGGCGTGTTCGGTGGTCACCCCGGAAGACTATGGGCTCCGGGCCCGGCTACCTGCCGGGACGGACGGTGATGTCGGTGATCTCGGCGTCGCGCGGCAGGTCGAGCGCGGTCAGGATCGCCTTCGCCACCGACTCGGGGGTGATCCAACGCTCCGGGTCGTACTCCTTGCCCTCCTGCTGGTGCACCTTGACCTGCATCATGGTGGCGGTCCGGCCGGGGTAGACGGAGGTGACCCGGACGCCGTTCGCGTGCTCCTCGGCGCGCAGCGCGTCGGCGACCGCCCGCAGGCCGAACTTGCTGGCCGCGTAGCCGCCCCACTCGGCGTGCGCGTTGAGGCCCGCACCGGAGTTGACGAAGACCACGTGGCCGCGCACCAGCCGGACGGACGGCAGCACCAGGCGGGTCAGCTCGGCCGGCGAGACCAGGTTGACGTTCAGCTGCTCCTGCCAGGCCTTGACCGGCAGGTCGCCGATCTCGCCGAGGTGGACGACGCCGGCGATGTGCAGCAGCGAGTCGATCTCGACCGGCAGTTCCTGCTGGCCGAGCGTCCAGGAGAGCCGGGCCGGGTCCGCGAGGTCGGCGACCAGCGTGCGGGCGGCGGGGAAGCGCTCGCGCAGCTCGGCGGCACGCCGGGCGTTGCGGGCGAACAGCCAGAGGTTCTCGCCGCGCTCGGCCAGGCGCTCGGCGACGACGGCGCCGATGCCGGACCCGGCACCGGTGATCAGGTGGTTTCCCATGGTCGGCAGCCTCTCAGGCGCCGGCTTCGAGGTGGGTGAACACCTCGGCCGGGTCGGCGGTGAAGGTGATCAGCTCGGCGAGCGGGCGGGGCAGGAAGCCCTCCTGGTCCATCCGCCGGAGCTGGGCCCGGAGGCCCTCGTAGAAGCCGTCGGTGTCGAGCACCACGACCGGCTTGTCGTGCAGGGCGTGCTTCTTGAGCTCCAGCACCTCGGTCACCTCGTCGAGCGTGCCGAGGCCGCCGACCAGCACGACCACGGCATCGGCGCGCGCCAGCAGCTGGGCCTTGCGCTCGGCCAGGTCGCGGGTCATCACGATCTCGTCCGCGCCCTCGTACGTCTTGTGCGCGAGGAACTCGACCGAGATGCCGACCAGCCGCCCGCCCGCCTCCTGCACGCCGTCGGCGAGCAGGCCCATCAGCCCGGCGTGCGAGCCGCCCCAGACCAGGGTGTGGCCGCGCTCGCCGAGCAGGCGGGCGAAGTCGGCGGCGGGTCGGGTGTAGCGCTCGTCGAGCGAGTACGCGGAGCAGAAGACGCAGATATTCATGATGCCCAAGGTCTACCACGGGGCCGCGGCCCCGATCACCGGAGTTATGCGGGGACGGCCCGGCGCTCGGTGGTGGCGATGGTGGCGGAGCCGACCACCCGGGTGCCGTCGTACAGCACCACGGCCTGGCCGGGCGCGATGCCCCGGGCGGGGGTGTCCAGCTCGACCCGCAGCTCGCCGTCGGCCAGCACGGCGCTCACCGGGACCTCCTCGCCGTGGGCGCGCAGCTGGGCGGTGTACCGCCCGTCGGCCGCCGGCACGGTGCCGCACCAGCGCGGGCGGATCGCGGTGAGCGACAGCACGTCCAGGCCCTCGACCGGGCCGACGGTGACGGTGTTGTTCACCGGCGAGATGTCCAGCACGTAGCGCGGCTTGCCGTCGGCGGCGGGGCGGCCGATCCGCAGGCCCTTGCGCTGGCCGATGGTGAAGCCGTACGCGCCGTCGTGCTCGCCGATGGTGTTGCCGTCGGTGTCGACGATGTCGCCGGCGGCGGTGCCGAGGTGCTTGGCCAGGAAGCCCTGGGTGTCGCCGTCGGCGATGAAGCAGATGTCGTGGCTGTCGGGCTTCTTGGCGACGGCCAGGCCCCGGCGCTCGGCCTCCTCGCGGACGGCGTCCTTGGTGGTGTCGCCGAGCGGGAAGAGGGAGTGCGCGAGCTGGTCGGCGTCGAGCACGCCGAGGACGTAGCTCTGGTCCTTGGCCATGTCGGCGGCGCGGTGCAACTCCCGCTCGCCGGTGGGGAGGTCGACGATCCGGGCGTAGTGGCCGGTGCAGACGGCGTCGAAGCCGAGCGCGATCGCCTTGTCCAGCAGCGCCGCGAACTTGATCTTCTCGTTGCAGCGCAGGCACGGGTTGGGGGTGCGGCCGGCCGCGTACTCGGCGACGAAGTCGTCGATCACGTCCTCGCGGAACCGCTCGGCGAGGTCCCAGACGTAGAACGGGATGCCGATCACGTCGGCGGCCCGGCGGGCGTCGCGGGAGTCCTCGATGGTGCAGCAGCCCCGGGCACCCGTCCGGAAGGACTGCGGGTTCGAGGACAGCGCCAGGTGCACGCCGGTCACCTCGTGGCCGGCCTCGGCGGCTCGGGCGGCGGC
>FTKL01000953.1_pt2 | contig 14493 bp, 15 predicted proteins | sample 2434061 | NCBI WGS metagenome assembly FTKL01 (sample SAMEA3914816, study PRJEB12502) | metagenome | biome: forest; material: soil | place: USA | collected 2011-09-16 | depth 0.3 m
CGCCGCCGAGCTGGCCGAGGCCTCGGGCCCGGTCGTCGCGATCCTGTCCAAGGAGCTGCGGGCCACGATGGCCGAGCTCGAATCCCTGCCAGGCGGACGGGAGGCGAGCGCGGTTGACGACCTCAGCCAGCGGCGTGCGGCTCGGCGCGCAGAGGCCGCGAGTGGCGAGGGTGCCAGCGGCGGTCAGCTCGGCGGCACCTGAGTTCATCGACCTCGCCGCCTCCGCCGGCCTCATCCTCGACCCGTGGCAGCAGTACGTGCTGACGAGCGGTCTGGGCGAGCGCGCGGACGGCTCCTGGGCCAGCTTCAAGAACTCCGTGTGGGTGCCCCGCCAGAACGGCAAGGGCGGCGTGATCGAGGCCCTCGAACTGGGCTGGCTGTTCCTCACCCGCGAGAAGCTGATCATGCACTCGGCGCACGAGTACAAGACCGCCCAGGAGGGCTTCCTCCGGATCCGCGAGCTGGTGCAGAACACCCCGGACCTGGACCGCCGGGTCAACCGGTACTGGCAGGCCAACGGCGAGCAGGGCATCGAGCTGACCCGCTCCTCCGGCGGCGGCCGGCTGCGGTTCATCGCCCGCTCCTCCGGGTCGGGCCGCGGCTTCTCCGGCGACAAGAACGTCCTCGACGAGGCGCAGGCCCTGATCGCCGCGCAGATGGCCGCCCTGCTGCCGACCATGTCCGCGCGCCCCGACCCGCAGCTCTGGTTCTTCGGCACGCCGCCCGAGAGCGCCGACGCCTGGTGCTACGGGCTGCGCGAGGACGGCGAGTCCGGCATCGACCCGCGCCTGATGCACCTCGACTGGGGCACCGACCTCGACCCCACCGACGAGGAGGACCGGCGCCGCGCCGCCACCGACATCGACCTCTGGTACGCCTGCAACCCGACGATGGGCCGGCGCATCACCGAGGAGTTCGTCACCGGCGAGTCCCTGCCCTCGGGCTTGGGGCCGAAGTTCATGGCCGAGCGCCTGGGCGCGTGGCTGCCCCGGCTCACCGAAGGCGCCGGCGTCCTCGACCTGGAGGCCTGGGCCGCGCTCGCCGACACCGACTCCAAGCGCGTCGGCGACGTCGCGTTCGCCGTCGACGTCACCCCGCAGCGCGACTACGCGACCATCGCCGCGTACGGGCTGCGCGCGGACGGCACCGGGCATGTGGAGGTCATCGACCGGAGGCCCGGCACCGCGTGGCTCGTCCAGCGCCTGGCCGAGCTGAGCGCGCGGTGGCACCCGGTCGCGATCGGACTCGACACCAAGGGCCCGGCCGGGTCGCTGGTGACCGCCCTCGACAAGGCCGGCATCACCGCGCCCGACAGCGACGAGGACCCGCAGCGCGGACAACTCGCCGTCCCGTCCGCGCAGGACGTCTCCGCCGGATGCGGCCAGCTCGCCGACGCCATCACCCAGGGCACCGTGCGCCACATCGACCAACTGGAGCTCAACGCCGCACTGCGCGGCGCCAAGACCCGCCCACTCGGCGACGCCTGGGCCTGGGGCCGACGCATCTCCACCGTCGACATCTCCCCGCTCGTCGCCGTCACCCTGGCCCGCTGGGCGTACGAGAGCCGCGCGCACCTGGTGGTCGCCGGCGACTACGACGTACTCGATTCCGTGTTCTGACCGAGAGGAGGTGGCGCGCGTGGGCGCAAGGATGGCCCGGGTAGGTGCGGCACTGGCCGCGCCGCTGCGCTGGCTGGGGCAGGCCAGCACGAGAGCGATCACCTCCCTGCCGTGGGTCAGCGGCGGCCCCGCCCACGCGCAGGTGACCAGCGCCCGCGCCCTGTCGCTCGTGCCCGTCTTCGCGTCCGTGCGGATCCTCGCCGACAACGTCGCCTCGCTGCCGCTCCAGCTCTACCGCCGCAACCCGGACGGGACCCGCACCCGCGTCAACTACATCCCGCAGCTGCTGTTCGCGCCGTCCGCCCGCGACGAGCTGTTCTTCTGGCTGCACAAGTGCATGGTCAGCCTGGCCCTGCGCGGCAACGCCTACGGCCTGGTGACCCAGCGCGACGCCCTCGGCTTCCCCACGATGATCGAGTGGCTCAACCCGGACGACGTCTGGGTCGACGAGCTCAACCCGGCCCGGCCGCTCTACTACTGGCGCGGCCGGCTGATCCCCGCCGAGGACATCGTCCACATCCCGTGGCTGGTCCTGCCCGGTCACGTCGTCGGCCTGTCGCCCATCGCCGCGTTCGCCCGCACCATCGGCGTCGGCCTGTCCGCCACCGAGTACGGCCTGTCCTGGTTCGACAACGGCGGCACCCCGCCGGCCACGATGAAGAACACCGCGAAGACGATCACGCCCGCCGAGTCGGAGGAGATCCGCGACCGGATGGCCGCCGCGATCCGCTCGCGCAGGCCGCTCGTCTTCGGCCAGGACTGGGACTTCACCGCGCTGTCCGTCAGCCCGGAGGAGTCCCAGTTCATCGAGACGATGCGGCTCAACGCGACCCAGATCGCCGCGATCTACGGCGTCCCGCCCACCAAGGTCGGCGGCGACTCGGGCGGCTCGATGACGTACGCCAACGTCGAGCAGGAAGGCATCGACCTCGCCACGTTCACCCTGCGCCCGTGGACGGTGCGCCTGGAATCCAAGCTGTCCCAGCTCATGCCGGGCGGCGAGTACGTCCGCTTCAACATGGACGCCATGATCCGCCCCGACCTGACCAGCCGCTACCAGGCACACGGCATGGCCCTGGAGCAGGGCTGGCAGAACGTCGACGACATCCGCGCGATCGAGGACCTGTCGCCGCTGCCCGGCGGCCAGGGCCAGACCTACACCCAGCGGGCACTACCCGCCCCCGCACCGCCCAAGGAGGCATGATGCAGCAGGACGTCGAGCGCCGCTCAGCGCGCGGCCTGGTCGAGGTCCGCGCGGACGCCGCCCAGACCATGACCATCGGCGGGTACGCCGCCAAGTTCAACAAGCTCTCCCGCAACCTCGGCGGCTTCGTCGAGCGCATCGACCCCGGCTTCTTCGCCAAGTCCGAGGGCGACGGCTGGCCCGACGCCATGGCCCGCTACAACCACGACGATGATTTCCTGCTCGGCACCACCGCCGGCGCCACCCTGCGCCTGGCCGTCGACGGCGTCGGCCTGGACTACTCGGCCGACCTGCCCTCCAGCCGCGCGGACGTCTTCGAACTGGTGCAGCGCGGCGACGTCACCCGCTCCTCCTTCGCGTTCTACACCTTCGAGGACGACTGGGGACTGACCGACCAGGACTTCCCCATGCGGACCCTGCTGTCCGGCCAGCTCGTCGATGTCGCCCCCGTCAACTCGCCGGCCTACCCCGACACTTCGACCGGCCTGCGCTCCCTTGCCGTCCGCTCCGGCGCCGACCTGGACACCGTCCGGTCCGCCGACGACCTGCGCCGGTTCCTGAAGCCGGCCCCCACCGTCATCGACCTGGCACCGATCGGGCAGGGCGAACCCCACCCGCTCGTTGCCGTGCGGCAGCGGCGCGCCGCCCTCATGGAGCGCCGCACCCCCTGAGGCAGGGGAACCCCACCTCGACACCCACACCCCACGACGCCCCGGCACCGCCGAGGGCGCCGTCGTCACGCCCAGGAGGGCACGTACATGAGCGACTTCATCAAGCAGTTGCAGGCCCGCCGGCTCGGCGTCTGGGAGCAGGCCAAGGCCTTGCTCGACGCCGCCGAGGCCGACAAGCGCGACCTGTCCGGCGACGAGGAGCAGACCTACCAGCGCCTCAACGCCGACCTCGACACCATCGACGCCCGCGTCAAGGACCTGGCCGAGGCCGAGCAGCGCACCCGCGACTCCGATGCCGCGTTCCGCGCCCTGCTCGACGGGCCCGCGGTCACCGACCGGCGCGGCACCGACGGCGACAAGGACGAGAGCGACCAGCTCCGGTCCTGGATCACCGGTGCCAGCGGCTCCCGTGCGTTCGAGATCCGGCCCGACAGGACCACCCCGCACGGCCTGCGCGCGCTGTCCAAGCTCACCGCGGCGGCCGGCGCCAACACCGTCCCGATCAGCTTCTACAACCAGCTCGTGCAGCACATGATCGAGAACTCCGGTCTCCTCCAGACCAACCCGATGCTGCTGCGGACCGCCACCGGCGAGCAGATGCAGATCCCCAAGACGACCGCGCACTCGGCCAGCGCCGCGCTGGTGGCCGAGGCCGGCACGCTTCCGGGCAACGAGCCGACGTTCGGGCAGGTGCCGCTGGACGCCTACAAGTACGGGTTCCTCCTCCAGGCCTCGCACGAGCTCGTCAACGACACCGGCGTCGACCTGGTCGGCTACCTCGCCGCGCAGGCCGGCCGCGCGCTCGGCAACGGCTTCGGTGCGCACCTGGTCAACGGCACCGGCACCAACCAGCCCAACGGCGTCCTCACCGCGGCGAGCCTCGGCGTCACCGGCGCGACCACCGGCGCGGCCGGCATCTTCACCGCCGACGAGCTGATCGACCTGACGTACAGCGTCATCGCGCCGTACCGCAACAGCTCCTCGTGCGGCTGGCTGATGCGCGACGCCACCGTCGCCAAGGCCCGCAAGCTCAAGGACACCACCGGCCAGTACATCTGGCAGCCCGGCCTCCAGGCCGGCTCCCCGGACACCCTGCTCGGTAAGCCGCTGGCGACCGACCCGAACATGCCGGCCGTCGCCCTCGGCGCGAAGGCCGTCCTGTTCGGCGACTTCAACACCTACTTCGTCCGCATGGTCGAGACCCTGCGCTTCGAGCGCTCCGACGACTACGCCTTCAACACCGACCTGATCACCTACCGGGCGATCCTGCGCGGCGACGGCGACCAGGTCGACACCACCGGCGCCATCAAGTACTTCGCGGGCAACGCCGCCTGATCCCCAGCCCGGCCGGGCGGCACCCCGCCGCCCGGCCGGCCCCCTCACGAAGGAGACACCGATGCGCGTCCGCATGCTCGCCACCCTGTCCGGCACCCGCAACGGCGAGGACTGGCCACCGCAGGGACAGTTCACCGACCTGCCCGACGACGAGGCCCGCCACATGTGCGCCGCCGGCCTCGCTGAGCCGGACCCCGAGCCGACCGAACCCGCCGAACCGGCCAAGCCCCCGGCGCCCGAGACCGCCACCGCCCCCGAGCCACAGGCCGCCGAGGCGCCCGAGCCCGAGACTCCCGAGGCCCCCGAGCCGGAGAAGCGGCGCGCCCGCACCGCCGCCAAGGGCTGACCGTGGCCAACGAGTACGCCACCCTGGCCACCCTCAAGCGCCTCCTCAACCTGGAGACCGCGGACACCACGTCGGACGACCTGCTCACCCAGGCGCTCGAAGCGGCCAGCCGCGGCATCGACCGGATGTGCGGCCGGCGGTTCTGGCTCGACCCGGCCCCCGTCGCCCGCACCTTCAACCCGTCCGGGCGCACCGTCGCCACCGAGAGCGGCGACCGCCTGGTCGTCGACGACCTCGGGAGCGTCACCGGCCTGACCGTCGAGACCGGCTCCGGCGGCTCCTACTCCGCCGTGACGACCTACGAGACCGGCCCCGACAACGCCCTCGCCGACGCCCGGCCCGTCACCTCCCTGCTCAGCCTCGGCGGGTCCTGGGGATACGGCGCCGCCCGGGTGCGGATCACCGGCCGGTGGGGATGGCCGGCCGTCCCCGCCGAGGTCGTGCAGGCCACCCAGATCCAGGCCCTGCGGCTCTACCGCCGCAAGGACTCCCCGGACGGTGTGACCGGCTCCGCCGAGTGGGGCGTCGTGCGGCTGAGCCGCGTCGACCCCGACGTCTACACGCTGGTGCAGCACCTCACGCTGCCCGGCTTCGGATAGGAGGCCCCGTGGACATCTCGGCCGTGCGCGAGGCCATCGCCGTCGCCGCCAGTGCCGTCCAACTCCCCTCCGGTGTAAGGAAACTCACCTGCACCGGATACACCCCGGATGCCGTCACCGAGCCGCACTTCTTCGTCGGCGAGGTGAGCATCGACTTCGACAAGGCCATGGGCCGCGGCCTCGACGAGCTGGAGATCACCTGTCGTGCGCTGTGCGGCCGCGGCGACGACCGGGCCGCCCAGCGGGTCCTGGACGCGCTGCTGTCCGGCTCCGGCCCCGCCAGCCTGAAGCGGGCGATCGAGGTGGCCCGCGGCGCGCCCGGCGAGTACGCCCTCGGCGGCCTGGCCGACGACCTCCACGTTGTTCGCGTCCAGGGGTACAGATGGTATGAACACGCAGGGGTTCAGTACGTCGGCGCCGAGATCATCATCCGCGTCATCGGCAGCGGCACGTGACGGCCGCCGTCGACACCCTGGCGGCGCGCTTCCGCGCCCACCGCGCGAGCGAAGACCACGGCTACGCGACGCCATGCCTGACCTGGACGGGCGTCAAACTCGCCAACGGCTACGGCCGGTTCAAGGCCCACGGCAACGCGTACTACGCCCACCGCTACGCGTACGAGGCGGTCGTCGGCCCGATCCCTGCCGGGCTCCAGATAGACCACCTGTGCCGCAACCGGGCGTGCGTCAACGTCGAGCACCTGGAGGCGGTCACGCCCCGGGAGAACACCCTGCGCGGTCACAGCCCCAACGTCCTCATCGCGAGGTCGGGCCGATGCGGGGCCGGCCACGAGTTCACCGCAGAGAACACCTACCGCCGACCGAACGGCACGCGCATGTGCCGCACCTGCGCACGGGCCCGGCAGCGGATCTACGCCTGTGGCCGGCGACGCCGAAAGGGGAGCACCTGAAATGACCAAGCAAGTCCTGCTCGACGTAAGGCTGTTCGCCGTCGGCGCCGACCTCACCGGCGCCTCCAACAAGGCCGAGCTGACGGCGGAGGTCGAGGAGAAGGACGTCACCAACTACGGCTCCGGCGGCTGGAAGGAGGTGCTCGGCGGCATCGCCTCCAGCGCCATCCAGGCCGAGGGCCAGTGGGAGGCCGGCGACCCCGGTCTGGTCGACGACGCATCATGGTCCCAGCTCGGCGGCACCGGCCCCTGGACGATCTGCCCGACCGTCGCCACCGTCGGCGCCCTCGCCTACACCACCCTTGCCCTGCGCGCCGACTACGCGCAGGGCGGATCGGTCGGCGACGTCGCGCCGTGGTCCGGGAAGGCCTCGGGCTCCTGGCCGGTGGCGCGCGGCCAGATCGCCCACCCGCCCGGCCAGGCCCGCACCGCGACCGGCAGCGGCACCGCACTCCAGCTCGGCGCCGTCCCCGCCCGCAAGCGCCTGTATGCCGCGCTGCACGTCCTCTCGGCGACAGGCATCACCCCGTCCATCACCGCCCGGATCGAGTCCGACGACAACGCCGGGTTCACCACCCCGACCACCCGGCTGACGTTCGGCGCCGCGACGGCGGCCGGCGGCCAGATCCTGCGTACCGACGGCACCGCGATCACCGACGACTGGTGGCGCATCGCCTGGACCATCACGGGCACCACGCCCTCGTTCACCCTCGTCGCCGCCCTCGGCATCGCCTGATCGGAGAGTCCCACCATGGCCAAGATGGTCCTGCTCGCCCAGTACATCAACGTCGCCGGCAACGACCTGTCCACCTACGGCGTCAAGGGTGAACTCACGGTCGAGGTCGAGGAGAAGGACGTCACCACCTACGGCTCCCTCGGCTGGAAGGAGGTCCTCGGCGGGCTCAAGAGCGGCGGCCTCGGCCTGGAATTCAAGCAGGACTTCGCGGCGACCAAGATCGACGCGATCATGTGGCCGCTGCTCGGCACCGTCGTGCCGTTCGAGGTCCGCGCCGACCAGGCCGCCGTCAGCACCTCCAACCCGAAGTACAGCGGGTCCGTCCTGATCAAGGAGTGGAACCCGATCCAGGGCAGCGTCGGCGACGACGCCACCGTCGGTGTCTCGTACCCGACCTCGGGCGCCGTCGTCCGAGCCACCGCCTGATGGCCGGCGAGAGCCCGATCGACGTCTCCGTCTCCCTGGAGGGGTTCGACTCCCTGCTCGGTGCGCTGCGGGCCGAGGAGGACGGCAAGCAGCTCCGCAAGGACCTGGCGCGCGAGATGCGCGAGGCCCTCAAGCCCGCGGCCGAGCAGGCCAAGAGCGGCATCATGTCGATGGCCGCGAGCACCTCGGCGTCGCCCGGCCTGCGCACCAGCATCGCGAAGAAGATCCGCCCCGAGGTCAAGCTCGGCGGCCGGTGGACCGGCGCCCGCGTCAAGGCCAAGAAGATCCAGGGCATCCGGCGCTTCGCGAACGCGCCCAAGAGGACCCAGCGGGCGGCCGGCTGGCGTACCCAGAGCTGGGGCCGCGGCGCCTGGCGCGTCCAGGTCGGCAAGGTCGACTGGTTCGACCGCGCCATGTCGCCGGACGCCGCCCGCTACAAGGAGGCCGTGCACACGGCCATGGAAGCGATGGCCCGGCGCATCGCCGACCGGGCCCGATAGGAGCACCCGTGTACCTGATCTACCAGCCCGAAGGCTCCGAGGAGCCGACCTCCTGGGAGTACAACCCGCGCAAGATCATGTCGGCCGAGCGGGAGATGCTGGAGCGCCGCACCGACCGGACGTTCGCCGCCTTCACCAAGGACGTCATCCAGGGCAGTTCGGTGTGCCGGCGGGCCCTGCTGTTCATGTACCTCAAGCGCGATGCCCCTGGAGTCCGTTACGACGACGTGGACTTCGCATGGGACGAGCTCCGGTTGGAGCACTCCAAGGGCGAGCTCCGCGTCATCCGCGACAGCGCCGCCGACGCGATGACCGGCGACGAGCGGGCCGCCGTCCTCGCCCAGCTCGACCAGGAGATCGAGGAGGCACCCGAGGGGCCCGAGGGAAAAGTCCTGCCGCCAGTCGTCGCCTGAGGCGACTGGCCGACGCCGCACACCTGTTGGGCATCCGGCCCTGGGAGTGGCGCCTCCTCACCGTCGAGGAGGCCGACTGGTGCCTCGACTGGATCGACGCCTACGAGAAGGCCCAGACCGACGCAGCAGACCGAGCAAGGAGGTGATCCGTCATGGCCTCCGACACATCGCTCGTCTTCAACCTCGTTGCGAGGGACAGGGCTTCGGCCGCGATCGGCCAGATGAAGGAGAAGTTGAGCACGGCGGCGGCCGGCATCTCGGCGGGCGTCGCCGGGGCACTGGGCGCGGGCGTCGCCGCGTCCATGGACATGTCCGCCGCGTCCGACAAGCTCGCCGCCCAGCTCGCGCTGGGACCCGAGCAGGCCGCCGCCATGGCCAAGACGTCCGCGAACGTCTTCAAGGCCGGCTGGGGCGAGAGCGCCACCGACGTCAACGAGGCCATCCGCGGCGTCTACCAGCAGATCGGCGACACCTCCCAGGCCAAGGGCGGCATCGAGGGCGTCACCAGCAAGGTCATGGCCCTGTCGCAGACGTTCGACCAGGACCTCGGCGGCACCAGCGCCGCCGTCGGCCAGATGATCAAAACAGGGCTCGCGAAGAACGCCGACGAGGCCCTCGACATCCTCACCCGGGGTTTCCAGAGCGGCGCCGACAAGGCCGGCGACCTGCTCGACACGATGAACGAGTACGGGACCCAGTTCCGGAAGTTCGGCATCGACGGGCAGATGGCCACCGGCCTGCTCGCCCAGGGCCTCAAGGCCGGCGCACGCGACGCCGACCTGGTCGCCGACGCGATCAAGGAGTTCTCGATCCGCGCGATCGACGGCTCCACCTCGACCGCCGACGGCTTCAAGGCGATCGGCCTGTCCGCCAAGACGATGGCGACGCAGATCGCCAAGGGCGGCCCGTCCGCGTCCGCCGCCCTCGACCTCACCCTCGACAAGCTCCGCGCGATGAAAGACCCCGTCGCCCAGGCCGCCGCCGCAACCCAGCTGTTCGGCACCCAGAGCGAGGACCTCGGCAAGGCCCTGTTCGCCCTGGACCCCTCCAGCGCGGTCGCCGCCCTCGGCGACGTCGCCGGCGCCGCCGACAAGATGGCCAAGACCGTGGGCGACAACCCGAGCGCCGCGCTGGAGCGCTTCAAGCGCGAGGCCATGGTCAAGCTCGCCGAAGTCGGCGGCACCCTGGTGCAGTTCGGGACCGAGCACGCCGCGTGGATCCAGCCCCTCGCCATCACGCTCGGCGCCGTCGCCGCGGCCATCCTCGTCATCCAGGGCGCCGTGATGGCGTGGACCGCCGCCCAGGCCGCGTGGACCGCCGTGCAGACGGTCGCCACCGGCGCTCAGTGGCTGTGGAACGCGGCCCTCGCGGCGAACCCCATCGGCCTGATCATCATCGGCGTGATCGCCCTGGTCGCCGGGATCGTCCTGCTCTGGCAGCACTCCGAGGCATTCCGCGGGATCATGACCGCCGTGTGGGGCGCCGTGTGGGGCGCGATCAAGAGCGTCTGGGACTGGGTCAGCTCCAACTGGCCGCTGCTGCTCGGGATCCTGACCGGCCCGATCGGCTGGGCCGTCCTCGTGATCATGCGGTACTGGGACGACATCAAGGGCGGAATCGCGTCCGTCGTCGCCTGGGTCTCCGACCTGCCCGGCAAGGCCGGCTCGGCCCTGTCCGGCCTCGGCTCGATCCTCCTCGCGCCGTTCACCTACGCGTTCAACGCCATCGCCCGGCACTGGAATGGCACCGTCGGCGGGCTGTCGTTCACCACACCGGACTGGATCCCGGGCATCGGCGGCAAGGGCTTCTCCATGCCGAAAATCCCGATGCTCGCGAAGGGCGGCCACCTCACCTCCGGCGGCACCGTCCTCGTCGGCGACGCCGGCCCCGAGCTCCTGGACCTCCCCGGCGGCGCGACCGTCTCCCCGCTCGCCCGATCCGCCGGCGTCGCCTCCGGCACCGGCCGTGTCGTCATCGACGTCACCGGTGCGGACGCCGACATGAAACGGCTCATCCGCCGGATCGTCCGCATCGACGGCCGCAACAGCGTCCAGACAGCTTTCAACACCTAGACGAGGAGGCCCCCGTGGCGTTCCCGCAAACCCCCCTCGACGTGGACGTCGAACTCCAGCTCGGCGGCGTGTGGACCGACATCACCTCCGACGTCTACCTCCGCGACCCGATCGCCATCACCCGCGGCCGCGCCGACGAGGGCGCCCGCGTCGACCCCGGCAAGTGCGCCCTCGTCCTCAACAACAGGGCCGGCACGTACACCCCGCGCAACCCCATCGGCCCGTACTACGGCCTGATCGGCCGCAACACCCCGGTCCGGGTCTCCGTCAACACCGGCCCGTCCTACCTCGACCTGCCCGGCACCGCCCTGGCCCGCGCCACCACCCCCGACGCCGCAGCACTCCACATCACCGGCGACATCGACGTGCGCCTGGACCTCACCACCGGCCAGCTCTGGACCCAGGCCGGCTCCTACGAGCTCATGTCCAGGTACGACAACACGGTCGGCAACCAGCGCAGTTGGCGCCTGGAGATGAACACCGGTGTCCTCGCGTTCTCCTGGACGACGGACGGCACGGGCGGGACGTTCCGCTCCGTCGTCTCCGACACGATCATCCCGCCCGTCACGGGCCGCATGGCGCTCCGGGCGACGCTGGACGTCGACAACGGCGCGAGCGGCTGCACCGTCACGTTCTTCACCGCGCCCACCCTCGCCGGACCGTGGGCCCAGCACGGGCAGCCGGTCACCCTCGCGGGAACCACCTCGGTCCACGCCGGTACGACGCCGCTGGAGATCGGCGACTCCGTGCTGTGGGCTGGCTCCCTGGCCCCGTTCAAGGTCCACGGCGCCGAGGTTCGGTCCGGCATCGGCGGCTCCCTCGTGGCTGCCCCGGACTTCACCGTCCAGGCGCCCGGCGCGTCCTCGTTCGCGGACCCGGCCGGGCGAACATGGACGATCGCCGGCGGCGCCGCCCTGACCAACCGGCAGGTGCGGTTCCAGGGCGAGATCTCGTCATGGCCGCCGCGCTGGGACGTCTCCGGCAAGGACTCCTGGGTGGCGGTCGAGGCAGCCGGCATCCTGCGCCGCCTCGGCCAGGGCGCCACCCCGCTGGACTCCACCCTGCGCCGGCGCATCCCCTCGGCCGCGCCCAAGGCCTACTGGCCGTGCGAGGAGGAACGGGACGCCACCCGCGTCTCCAGCCCCGTGGCGGGCGTCGGCCCGCTGGTCACCTCGGGCTTCGACTTCGCGGCCCTCGACACCCTGCCCGGCAGCCGCGCCCTGCCCAAGCTCACCGACACCGCGTCGATGGCCGCACCAGTCCCGCCCGGCACCCCCGGCGCCTGGCAGGTCAGCATGGTCTACCTCATCGAGACCGCGCCCACCTCCGGCAGCGACCAGGCGATGCTCCAGTGGACCGGCACGGGCACCGTCACCAGCTGGCGCATCGGAGTGGACGCAGGGAACCTCTGGGTCCGCGGGCGGGACCCCGGCGGCGTCGCCATCGTGGACCTGTTCTACACCGGCATCTCCGCGATCTTCGGCCCGTGGAGCCAGCTGAACTTCCGCACGGCCCAGAACGGCGCCAACGTCGACTGGCAGCTCTCCTTCCTCACCATCGGCGGCAGCACCGGCGCCGCGGTCTCCAACAGCTACACCGGCAGCGCAGGCACGGTCACCGGCATCAACACGGTGTTCGGCGCGGGCCTGGCCGGCATGGCCCTCGGGCACCTCGGCGTCTTCGACGCCCAGAACACCGTCTACTCGCACGCCGACAACGGCTTCGCCGCCGAGTACGTGACCGAGCGCGCGCCCCGGCTCTGCGCGGAGGAGGGCGTCCCCCTGATCCTCGCCGGCTGGGACTACCCGACCGGCATCCGCCTCGGATCCCAGCGCCCGAACACCCTGCTCGACCTCCTCGACGAGGCCGCCGCCGCCGACCAGGGCGTCCTCTTCGAGCAGCGCGACGGCGCCGCGCTGCGCTACCGCCACGGCTACCTGACGTACAACCAGCCCGTGCGGCTCGCCCTCGACTACCAGGTGCCCGGCGAGGTCGCCCCGCCGCTGGAGCCCGTCGACGACGACCAGCACGTCCGCAACGACATCACGGTCCAGCGCGCGGGCGGGAGCTCGGCCCGCGCGGTCGCCGCCACCGGCTCCCTCTCCGTCCAGGCCCCGCCCGCCGGCGTCGGACGGTACACCGAGTCCACGACCCTGAGCCTGTGGCTCGACGAGCAGACGCCCGACCAGGCCGCATGGAGACTGCACCTCGGCACCAGCGACGAGGCCCGCTACCCGACCGTGCACATCGACCTCGCCGCCGGACCGCACCTCATCCCCGCCGCCGTCGCCGTCGACATCCGCGACCGCATCACCATCGCGCACCCGCCCGCCTGGCTGCCGCCGGACACCATCGACCTCCTGGTCGAGGGGTACGACGAACGCATCGGCCTGTACGACTGGAACCTCGTCTTCAACTGCGTGCCCGCGAAGGCCTGGTCGGTGGCCGTCCTCGACGACCCGGTCCTCGGCCGCGCGGACACCGACGGCAGCCAGCTCGCCGCCGGCGCCACCTCCACCGCGACGACGCTGTCCGTCGCCACCACGTCCGGCCCGCTCTGGACCACCTCGGCCCCGGAGTTCCCCTTCGACGCCGTCGTCTCCGGGGAGCGCGTCACCGTCACCAACATCACCGGCGCCGCCAGCCCGCAGACCTTCACCGTCGTGCGCTCCGTCAACGGCGTCGTCAAGGCCCTGCCGTCCGGCGCCGACGTGCGCCTCGCCACCCCGATGATCCTCTCCCTGTAGGAGGCACCATGGCCTATCCACAGTGGGCCGCCGGGCAGCGCGTCACCGCCGCCGCCCTCGCCGCCATGCTGCCCCTGGACGTCAGCAAGACCGCCCTCCAGCAGGTCACCAACTCGACCACGCTGGTTGCCGACACCCACCTGTTCCTGCCGGTCGTGGCAGGCGCCGTCTACCGCCTCGACGGCATGCTCGACTACGACGGATTCTTCGGCGCGGGCGGCCTCAAGGTCGGCTGGACCTACCCCAGCGGCACCACAATGCGTTGGGGCCTGCGCGGCGTCGTCGCCCAGGACACCAACCTCAAGTTCAACCCGAACAGCGGCATCGAGAGCGCCGTCCTGTCCGTCGGCACGTACGGCACGAGCGGCGCCTCCGGTGCTCACACCACCGCCCGGCCCGTCGGCACCGTCACCATCGGCGGCACCGCCGGCGCCCTCACCATGCGCTGGGCCCAGGACGCCGCACACGCCACCTCCACCACCCTGTGGCCCGGCTCCTTCATCTCGCTCCAACGCGTCAGCTGACTCATCGCCACCCACGCCCCCGCGCCGCTCCGGCCGGGGGCTTTCCCATGCCCTGGAGGCAGCCTCATGTCCTGGTACCCCGCCGCCGAGCGGATGGAGCTCCAACCCGAGTCGGACGCTCAACCGGCCATCGACCCGACGCAGTTCATCGTGCACAGCATCGCCGCACCGTGGACGCCCCGCCGGATCTTCGAGTACTGGCGGGACTCCACCAGGCTGGAGTCGCACTTCGGCCTCGGCTTCGACGGCTCCCTCGGGCAGTACATCGGGACGCAGACCCGCGCGGACGCGAACATGCACGCCAACCTGCGGCCGGACGGCACCGGCGCCGTCTCGTGCGAGTCGGCGTCCAACCTCCAGCACACCGACCCCTGGACGGACGCGCAGGTCG
>FTKL01283049.1_pt1 | contig 14466 bp, 11 predicted proteins | sample 2434061 | NCBI WGS metagenome assembly FTKL01 (sample SAMEA3914816, study PRJEB12502) | metagenome | biome: forest; material: soil | place: USA | collected 2011-09-16 | depth 0.3 m
AGCAGGAGCTGCCGACGGCTCCGACCCCTCCCCGACCCCTCCACCTCCCCGGCCGCCCCGGTCGCTCCGAGAGGACATCGCAGTGCAGCGAGACATCTACACCGAGGAGCACGAGGCCTTCCGGGAGACCGTCAGGGCCTTCCTCGCCAAGGAGGTGCTCCCGCACCACGACCGCTGGGAGCGGGCCGGCATCGTCGACCGCTCCGCCTGGACGGCCGCCGGCGCCCAGGGCCTGCTCGGCCTCGCCGTGCCCGAGGAGTACGGCGGCGGGGGCAGCTCCGACTTCCGCCACAGCGCCGTCCTCGCGGAGGAGTTCGTCCGGGCCGGCGCCTCCGGTCTGGCGCTCGGCCTGCACAACGACATCATCGGCCCGTACCTGACCTCGCTCGCGAACGAGGAGCAGCGCCGGCGCTGGCTGCCCGGGTTCTGCACCGGCGAGATCATCACCGCCATCGCGATGACCGAGCCGGGCACCGGCTCCGACCTCCAGGCGATCCGCACCCAGGCCGTCGACCAGGGCGACCACTACCTGCTGAACGGCTCCAAGACCTTCATCTCGAACGGGATCCTCGCCGACCTGGTCGTCGTGGTCGCCCGGACCACCCCCGAGGGCGGCGCGCACGGCCTGAGCCTGCTCGTCGTGGAGCGCGGCATGCCCGGCTTCGAGCGCGGCCGCAACCTCGACAAGATCGGCCAGAAGGCCCAGGACACCGCCGAGTTGTTCTTCCGTGACGTCCGCGTGCCGAAGGCCAACCTGCTGGGGGAGGAGAACGGCGCCTTCGTCTCCCTGATGCGCAACCTCGCGCAGGAGCGGCTGGCCATCGCGGTCTCGGCGATCGCCGGCGCCGAGTACCTGGTCGAGATCACCACCGAGTACGTCAAGCAGCGCGAGGCGTTCGGCCGGCCGCTCGGCAAGCTCCAGCACGTCCGCTTCGAGATCGCCGAACTCGCCACCGAGTGCGCGGTCACCCGCGCCTTCGTGGACCGCTGCATCACCGAGCACAACCGCTGGGCGCTCACCCCGGTGGACGCCTCGATGGCCAAGTGGTGGGCCACCGAGCTCCAGAAGCGCACCGCCGACCGCTGCCTCCAACTCCACGGCGGGTACGGCTACATGGCTGAGTACCCGGTCGCCAGGGCGTTCACCGACGGCCGGATCCAGACCATCTACGGCGGCACCACCGAGATCATGAAAGAGATCATCGGCCGCTCCCTGCTCGGCTGACGCCGCCCCGACCCCACACCCTCGAAAGGCATTCACCGTGACCACCGAAGCGTACGTCTACGACGCGATCCGCACCCCGCGCGGCCGGGGCAAGGCCACCGGCTCGCTGCACGGCACCAAGCCGATCGACCTGGTCGTCGGCCTGATCCACGAACTGCGCCGCCGCTTCCCCGGGTTGGACCCGGCCGCCGTCGACGACATCGTGCTCGGCGTGGTCAGCCCGATCGGCGACCAGGGCTCCGACATCGCCCGGATCGCCGCCATCGCCGCCGGGCTGCCCGACACCGTCGCCGGCGTGCAGGAGAACCGCTTCTGCGCCTCCGGCCTGGAGGCCGTCAACATGGCTGCCGCCAAGGTCCGTTCGGGCTGGGAGGACCTCATCCTGGCCGGTGGCGTCGAGTCGATGTCCCGCGTCCCGATGGGCTCCGACGGCGGCGCCTGGGCGATGGACCCGATGACCAGCTACGAGACCCGCTTCGTCCCGCAGGGCATCGGCGCCGACCTGATCGCCACCATCGAGGGCCTGTCCCGCACCGACGTGGACGCCTACGCCGCCGAGTCCCAGGCCCGCGCCGCCAAGGCCTGGGCGGACGGCCTGTTCGAGCGCTCCGTCGTCCCGGTCAAGGACCGCAACGGACTCGTCGTCCTCGGCCACGACGAGTTCATCCGCCCCGGCACCACGGTGGAGACCCTCTCCGGCCTCAAGCCCTCGTTCGCCGGCATCGGCGACGCCGGCGGCTTCGACGCCGTCGCGCTGCAGAAGTACCACTGGGTCGAGGCGATCGACCACGTCCACCACGCCGGCAACTCCTCCGGCATCGTGGACGGCGCCGCCCTGGTCGCCATCGGCTCGCCCGAGATCGGCGAGCGGTACGGGCTGCGCCCGCGGGCCCGGATCGTCTCGGCCGCCGTCTCCGGCTCCGAGCCCACCATCATGCTGACCGGACCGGCCCCGGCCACCCGCAAGGCGCTCGCCAAGGCCGGGCTGACCGCCGCCGACATCGACCTGGTCGAGATCAACGAGGCGTTCGCCGCCGTCGTGCTCCGCTTCATGCGCGAACTCGGCTTCCGGCACGACCAGGTGAACGTCAACGGCGGCGCCATCGCGATGGGCCACCCGCTCGGCGCCACCGGCGCGATGATCCTCGGCACCCTCATCGACGAGTTGGAGCGACGGGACCTGCGCTACGGCCTGGCGACGCTCTGCGTGGGCGGCGGCATGGGCATCGCCACCGTCGTCGAGCGCCTCGCCTGACCCCCTCACCCTCGCCCCCTGGAGAACCCCCCATGGAATCCCACATGTCCGAGACACCCCAGACGTCCGGCAGCGCCCCCGCGATCCGCTGGGAGCAGGACGGGGACGGCGTGGTCACGCTCGTCCTCGACGACCCGGCGCAGTCCGTCAACACCATGAACGCGGCCTTCCGGGACGCCCTGGAGAGCGTCATGGCACGGCTCGCCGCCGAGGCCGACGGCGTGCGCGGCATCATCGTCACCTCCGCCAAGAAGACCTTCTTCGCCGGCGGTGACCTGCGGCTGATCTCCGCGACCCGCCCCGAGGACGCGGGCGAGCTGTTCGAGTCCTCGATGCGGATGAAGCGCGCGCTGCGCACCCTGGAGACGCTCGGCAAGCCGGTGGTCGCCGCGATCAACGGCAGCGCGCTCGGCGGCGGCCTGGAGATCGCGCTGGCCTGCCACCACCGGATCGCCCTGGAGGCGCCCAGCAGCAGGATCGGCCTGCCTGAGGTCACCCTCGGGCTGCTCCCGGGCGGCGGCGGTGTCGTGCGTACGGTCAGGATGCTCGGCATCACCGATGCCCTGCTCAAGGTGCTGCTGCAGGGGCGCCAGTACCGCCCGGCGCAGGCGCTGGAGAACGGCCTGGTCGACGAACTCGCCGCGAACCACGAGGAGTTGCTCGCCAAGGCGCACGCCTTCATCGAGGCCAACCCGGTCTCCGTGCAGCGCTGGGACGTCAAGGGCTACCGGATCCCCGGCGGCACCCCCGCCACGCCGGCCCTGGCCGCGAACCTGCCGGCCTTCCCGTCCAACCTGCGCAAGCAGCTGGCCGGGGCGCCGTACCCGGCCCCGCGCAACGTGCTCGCGGCGGCGGTGGAGAGCGCCCAGGTGGACGTGGACACCGCGATGGCGATCGAGTCGCGCTACTTCACCGAGCTCGCCTGCGGGCAGACCTCGAAGAACATGATCCAGGCGTTGTTCTTCGACATGAACTCCGTCAACTCCGGCGCCGGGCGCCCGAAGGACGTCCCGAAGCGCGAGGTGCGCAGGGTCGCCGTGCTCGGCGCCGGCATGATGGGCGCCGGCATCGCGTACTCCGTCGCCCGGGCCGGTGTCGACGTCCTGCTGAAGGACGTCACGCCGGAGGCCGCCGAGCGCGGAAAGGCCTACTCCGCCGGGCTGCTGGACAAGGCGGTGGCGCGCGGCCGCTCCACGGCGGCGCAGCGCGAGGAACTGCTCGCCCGGATCACCCCGACCGCCGACGCCGCCGACCTGGCGGGCTGCGACGTCGTGATCGAGGCGGTCTTCGAGAACCCCGAGCTCAAGCACAAGGTCTTCCAGGAGGTCCAGCAGGTCGTCGCGGCGGACGCGCTGCTCTGCTCCAACACCTCCACCCTCCCGATCGGCCTGCTCGCCGAAGGCGTGGAGCGCCGGGCCGACTTCATCGGCCTGCACTTCTTCTCGCCGGTCGACCGGATGCCGCTGGTGGAGATCATCCGTGGCCCGGAGACCGGCGACGAGGCACTCGCCCGCGCCTTCGACCTGGTCCGCCTGATCAACAAGACGCCGATCGTGGTCAACGACTCGCGCGGCTTCTTCACCTCCCGCGTCATCGGCCAGTTCATCAACGAGGGCGTCGCGATGGTCGGCGAGGGCCTGGACCCGGTCTCGGTCGAGCAGGCCGCCGCCCAGGCCGGCTACCCGGCCAAGGTGCTCTCCCTGCTGGACGAGCTGACCCTCACCCTGCCGCGCAAGATCCGCAACGAGACCCGGCGGGCGGTCGAGGAGGCCGGCGGCAGCTGGGCCGCCCACCCGGCGGACGCCGTGGTCGACCGGATGGTCGACGAGTTCGCCCGCCCCGGCCGCAGCGGCGGCGCCGGCTTCTACGAGTACGAGGACGGCCGGCGCACCCGCCTCTGGCCGGGCCTGCGCGAGCACTTCGCCCGCGAGGGCGCGCAGATCCCGTTCGAGGACATGCGGGAGCGGATGCTGTTCGCCGAGGCGCTGGACTCCGTCCGCTGCCTGGAGGAGGGCGTGCTGACCTCGGTCGCGGACGCCAACGTCGGCTCGATCCTCGGCATCGGCTTCCCCGCCTGGACGGGCGGTGTCCTCCAGTACATCAACGGCTACGACGGCGGACTCCCCGGATTCACCGCCCGCGCCCGCGAGTTGGCGGCCGCGTACGGCGCGCGCTTCACTCCCCCCGCACTGCTGGAGCGGCTCGCGGCCGAAGGCGGCAGCTTCAAGGACTGACCGGCCGGCCATCCGGCGGCGCCGCGCACGGCTTCACTCGCCGCGCGCGGCGCCGCCCAACTCCTCACGCAGCGACCGCTGGAACGCCGTCACCAGCGCCTGCGCGATCATCGGCTGGATGTGGTCGGTGAGCCCCTTCATCCGCTCCAGATCCGCCGGCGCAGGGTCGCTCTCCCGGTACGGCTTCCACACCGCCTCGCGGAACAGCCGGTGCAGCTCGTGCGCGGTCGCCCGGCTGTGCTGGAGCACCACCGCGCGGGCCGCCACCAGCGTCTCCAGCGGGATCGGCACGTCCAGCACCCGGACGCCCAGCGGCAACAACCCGGGATCGACCCGGAACACGTCCGGGTCCGCCGTCCGCTCCAGCGCGCCCATCGCGGCCAACTGTGCGACGTGCGCCTCCGACAGGGGGCGGCCGGCCCGCCGCTCCAGCTGCGCCCTGGTCGCCTCCTCGGCGGTCTCCGGCGTCCAGGAGGCGACCAGCGCACGGTGGATGGCGAGGTCCAGTGAGCTGCTGTCGTCCGGAAGTTGGGCGAGGTACCGCTCGATCGCGGCCAGCGTCAGGCCCTGCCGCTGGAGCTCCTCGATCAGCTCCAGCCGGTCCAGGTGCGCCATCCCGTACAGGCCCACCCGGCGCGCCCCGAGCTCCGGCGGCGGCAGCAGCCCCTTGCTGCTGTAGAAGCGCAGCGTCCGGACGGTGACCCCGGCCCGTGCGGCCAGCTCGTCGACGGTGAGCCGCAGCGGCGCGGCGGGGGTGGCGGCGGGCGTGGCCGGGGTGGCAGGGGTGGCCGGGGTGGCAGGCACGGCTCGACGCCTCCGCTGCTCGGGGCCCGTGGGGCCGGGGGACGTGTGGGTGCGCGGGTGTGGGTGCGCGAAGGTGCGGGTGTGCGGACGTGCGGACGTGTCCGGGACACTTCCGCTGTGACAGTAGCAGTGTGACAGTCGCCCGCCGGGGCGGCGGACAAAGTCGGTGGACACGGATCCGACGGTCGGCAGACTGGCTCCATGACCGGACCGGACTACAGAACAGACCTGCACGTCTATCTCCAGGACGCTCGCGACGCCCTGCTGTGGAAGCTCGACGGCCTGTCGGAGTACGACATCCGCCGCCCCGTGACCCCGACCGGCACCAACCTGCTGGGGCTGGTCAAGCATGCGGCCGGCGCCGAGGCGGTGTACTTCGGCACGACCTTCGGGCGGCCGGTCGACGGGCCGCCGCTGTGGATCACGGGCGACGCCGAGCCGAACGCGGACCTGTGGGCGACCGCCGACGAGTCGCGCGAGCACATCGTCGGGCAGTACCGCTCGGTGTGGGCCCACGCGGACGCGGTGATCGGGTCGCTGCCGCTCGACGCGGTCGGCCGGGTGCCCTGGGGGAAGGGGTCGGAGCTGACGCTCCACCGGGTTCTCGTCCACGTGATCGCCGAGACCCAGCGCCATGCCGGGCACGCCGACATCGTCCGGGAGCTGGTCGACGGGGCCGCCGGGCTGCGGATCGGGGACGACAACATGGCGCCCGGCGACCCGGCGTGGTGGGAGGAGCACCGGAGCCGGGTGGAGCGCGCGGCCCGGGAGGCGGGCGGCTGACCCCCGCTGGCCCCCGCTGTCCGCCCGCTTCCCGCCCGCCGACCGTCGGCGGCCGGGCGCCGGTACGCTGGCAGGCTGCCGGAGGGACGTCCCAGGTCAGGGCGGTCGCAGCGGCACCTGGTCGGCGCGCACTGCCCCCGGCGAAGGGGACTGTGCTCGGCGCACAGTCGCGGGCGGCCCGCTCTGCATACTGTGCCGCGCATTCGCCGAGGTGGTCGGTACAGACAGGGAAGGGGCAGCCGATGAGTGCGGTCTCCGCGAGACCCGGTGGGCTCGGGTCCGACGAGGGTGTGGCCGGCGCCCGGCCGCCGCCGTCACCGAGGGCGAGGTCGAGCGCGGGGACGGCGGCGCCGGACCGGCGGGCGTCCGGCTGGACCTGGACGCCCTGCTGCTGGGCGTCCTCCCGTTCGGCGGCAGCACCCGACCGCTGCTCGCCGCTGAACTCGTCGACCTGGACCTGACCCCCTCCGAGATCAACGCGCTGGCGAACCTCGCCGGCCGGGGCCGGACGGTGTCCGAACTCGGCGCGGCCGTGGGCACCCGCCCCACCACGCTGACCAGCGTCCTGGACCGCCTGGAGCGACGGGGCCACATCACCCGCGGCACCCGCCCCGGAGACCGCCGCGCGGTGCTCATCGAGCTCACAGCGTCCGGACGGCTGACCGCCGACACGATCCGGCAGGCCGTCACCGGACTGGAACACCGCGCGCTGGACGGCCTGCCGCCGGAGACCATCGCCTACCGGCACACCGCCCTGCGGGCGCTGACGAAGGTGGCATCGTGACCACACAGCTCGTGCCGTAGCCGGCCTCCGGTACCGCGCCGGGCGGTCGGGCGGCCGGGCGAGGGTCCGTTAGCGGGTAGGCCGGCCGCCGGGGCGTCCGGTGCCCGTGAGCACGATCGGCAGATCCTCCCAGTCGTCGGCCGGGACGCCTGCCGAGACCAGGTACAGGTGCGGCGCCATCGCGGCCGGCCGGCCGGCCAGGCCGGCCACGCAGGCGGCATGGATCCGCTCCAGGTCCTCGGTGCCGAGCGGAGTGCCGGTGCCGGTGCCGGTGGAAGCGGCGGTGCCGTCGCCAGTGTCAGGGGCGGGGGTGGCGAGCCGGCAGACCAGCCGGTTCCCCAACTGCGCGTCCGGCTCGGCCGTCACCCGGAACGCGACCGGCCCGGCGGTGCCGAGGCCGGCCAGGACGGCGGTCAGGAGCCGGTCGAGCTCGTCCAGGTCGATCCAGCAGCCGTCCGAGACCACCCAGCGCGGGCCGCGGACCACCGGGGCCAGGCCGGTGAGCGCCTCGATCTCGGACAGTTTGAAGTCGCCGTGCGCGGCTTCGATCAGCAGTGCGGCGAGCCCCCGGCCGAGCCGCTCGGCCTCCTGGACGCCGAGCCTGGACGGGTTCGTCCAGAGCGACAGGTCGAGCTCGCCCTCCAGGCGGAACGCCCAGAGCATCAGCTCGACGCCGGTCGGCTCGGCCGGCAGCCAGGTGAGCTGGACCTGCTGCGCCGGATCCCGCGGATCCGCGCCGCCGCGCAGCACGCCGCCGTCCAGCCCGAGCGGGCTGAGGTCGTTGAAGACGCAGTCGCGGGCGTACCGGGTGCCGCGCTCGAAGCCCGTCCGGTCGATCCGCTCCCACAGCTCCATCGAGTCGAACCAGCTGTTGGGATAAGCCAGTTGGGTTCTCTTGCGGACCCGGCGGGCGAGCGCCTCGAAGCTGCCCGGCTCGCTCCGGTCGACGGGCACCGTGAGGAGCGCGTCCTGTGCCACCGTGCCCATGTAGTCGGCGAGCCCGGGCAGGTAGCGGTTGGCGGACAGGGTGGTGACCACCGCCTGCCGGTGCCCGGTGCGGTGGGTGGTGAGGGCGCAGAGCGCGGTCAGCAGCAGGGTGGAGCGGGTGACGCCGGTCCGTTCGGCAAGCACCGTGAGCGCCTCGGCCGCCGCGTGGGACCGGATCCGCAGGCGCGGCGTCCACCCTTCCTCGGAGCCGTCGGAGCCGTCGGAGCCGTCGGAGCCGTCGGAGCGGTCGGAGCCGGCGGCCGGTGAGGTGGGCACGGCGAACATCGCCTGTGGGACGGTGCGCAGTTGTCCGGCCCAGTAGTCCAGCGAGGAGGCCGAGCGGCGCTGCCCCTCGGGGGAGCGTTCGATCGCGGCGAGGTCCAGCGGACGCACCTCGGCGGGTACCGGCAGCGGCGCGCCGGCGAGCAGGGCGAGCCACTCGCGGCGCAGCAGGCCGAGGGCGCTGGCGTCGAGGGCCGCGTGGGAGAGCGCCAGTACCAGGTGGGTCGGCGCGCCGCCGGTCGTGACCACGGCGGCCCGCACCGGCCGCTCGGCGGCCGGGTCGAAGGCGATGGCCCGCATCCGCAGGCCCAACTCCTCCGCGAACAGCGCGGAGTCGCCCGCCGCAGGGTGCACCCCGACCGCCAGCTCCCCGTCCGCGTGGACGAGTTGGAGCGGCTCGGGCCCGGCCGGGTAGGTGGTGCGCAGCGACTCGTGGCGGCGGTGCAGCTCTGCCAGGGTTTCGGTGATCCGGTCGAGGTCCGTGCCGGGCGGCAGATCCCACACCACGTGCATGTTGATGTGCACCGGGTTGTCCCGGGCGATGCAGCGCAGCATGTTGGCCTGTCCCATGGTGAGCGGACCGGATCGCTGCGACGGGCCCTCGAAGCGCACCCGGTGGTTCGTACCGCTGTCGGCCATTCCCGCCCTCTCACCAACCTCTGGCACGGCCGACGCCGCACCCCGGATTGGTACAGACCTATTCTGGCCCAACGGGCCGTCAATGGTCCAGACCTGCCCTAGACTCCACGCGGCCATCCCCGGATCACTGGAGCTGAGACATGCCCGAGAGCGCACCCGTACTCGTAAGACCCGACCGGTCGGCCGGACGGCCCGGGCCCGAGCACACCCTGCCGGGCCTCACCGTCCTCGACCTGTTCGCCGGGCACGCCGCCCGGACGCCCGACGCGCCCGCGTTGACCTGCGGTGAACAGCAGCTCTCCTACGGCCGGTTGAACGAGGCTGCCGACCGGCTCGCGGACACCCTGCGCGGCCGAGGCGCCGGCCCGGGCACCCGGACGGCCGTCTTCCTGGACAGGTCGGTGGACCTCGTGGTGGGCCTGCTGGCGATCTGGAAGACGGGCGGCGTCCACCTCCCGGTCGACCCGGCGCTGCCGGCCGAGCGGATCGAATTCATTCTTGACGACTCGTCGGTGGAACTTCTCCTGTCGAACAGCGAGCTGGCGGGCCGTCTGCCGGTGAACGGGACACCGCTGGTCCTGATCGCCGAACCCCCGTCGGCGTCGGCATCGGGAGCCGTGTCGGGGGCCGTGTCGGCGACCGCGTCCGTGCCTGGACCGGACGCCGCCGATCCCGCCTACGTGATCTACACCTCCGGCTCCACGGGCGTGCCGAAGGGCGTCGAGGTCGGCCACCGGTCGCTGCTGAACGTGGTGCTGGAGCTGGGCCGGGAGATGCCCTGCGGCCCGGGCAACCGCTGGCTGGCCATGGCCGCCGCCGGATTCGACATCGCGATGGCCGAGTTGACCGTCCCGCTCGCCACCGGCGCCGAGCTGGTGCTGGCCACCGAGGCGCAGCTGCGCGATCCGCGCGCGCTGGTCCGGCTGATCCGCGAGCACGGGGTCACCCGGATGCAGGCCGTCCCCTCGCAGTGGCGGCTGCTGCTGGATGCGGGCTTCGACGCCCCCGGCCTGGTGGCGATGGTCGGCGGCGAGTCGCTCGGAGTGGGTCTGGCCCGCGAGTTGCGTGCCCGGGTGAGCGGTCTGTTCAACGGGTACGGGCCGACCGAGGCGACGGTCCTCTGCTCGCTGTGGCGGGTGCCGGAGGGTGCGGACGAGATCTCGATCGGCGCCCCGATCGCCAACACCCGCTTCCACCTGCTGGACGAGGACCTGGCGCCGGTCGGGGCCGGCGAGATCGGCGAGTTGTGCATCGCGGGCGCCGGCGTCGCCCTGGGCTACGTGAACCGGCCCGAGCTGACGGCGGAGCGGTTCGTCCCCGAGCCCGGCGGCCCGGCCGGGTCCCTGATGTACCGCAGCGGCGATCGCTGCCGGTGGCGCTCGGACGGGCTGCTGGAGTTCGTCGGCCGGACCGACGGCCAGGTCAAGATCCGTGGCCACCGCATCGAACTCGGCGAGGTGGAGGCCAGACTGGGCGCCATGCCGGGCCTGGCCGGCGCGGTCGCCGTGGTGCACGAGCCGGCGGGCGGCGTGCCGGTGCTCGCCGCGTACGTGGTGCCGCAGGCGCAGGCCGCCCCGCCGACCGCCGCGGAGGTCCGGGAGTTCGCCGGGACCGCCCTGTCCTCGGCGATGGTGCCGAGCCTGGTGGTGGTACTCGACGCGTTCCCGCTCACCCCGAACGGCAAGGTCGACCGCCGGGCGCTGCCCGACCCGTCGGCACCCGCGACCGGGTCCGGCCCGGCTGCGCCCTCGGCCGGCTCCGGCCCGTCGGCCGGCTCCGGCCCGTCGGCCGGCCCCGGTCTGCCCGCCGCCGGGCCCGCCCCGGCCGGGGTGACCGGCCTGCTGGCCGAGGTCTGCGAGATCTGCCGCGAGGTGCTCAAGGTGGACCGGGTGCTGCCCGGTGACGACCTCGCCGACCTGGGCGGTCACTCGCTCTCGATGATGCAGATCGCCGGTGTGATGCACGCGCGCTGGCAGGTGGACATCCCGGTGCAGGTGTTCTTCGACCACGACACGGTGGCCGAGGTGGCGGAGGCGATCGGCCTGATCAGATCCGGCGCCTCCGCGCTCTGACCGGCCGTCACACGCCGAGCGAGCGGCCGATCATCTCCTTCATGATCTCGTTCGTCCCGCCGTAGATCGGCATCATCCGGGTGTCCAGGAACGCCCGGGCCACCGACTGTTCGCGCATGTACCCGTAGCCGCCGTGCAGTTGGAGGCACCGGTCGACCACGCGCTTCTGCAGGTCGGTGGTCCACCACTTGGCGCGGGCCGCCGTGACCGGATCGCGGCGGCCCGCGTTGTGGTCGGCCAGGCACTGGTCGACGTAACCCCGGGCTATCTCCAACTCGGTCGACATCTCGGCGAGTTCGAACCTGATGTGCTGGAATCCGCCGATCGCCCGGCCGAACGCGGTACGGGTGCGGCAGTACTCCAGGGTCTGGGCGAAGACCGTCTCGGCGCCGGCCACGGCGGTGGCGGCGATGCCCAGCCGCTCCCGCTGGAGGTTGTCCATCAGGTGGCGCATCCCCCGGTCCCGCTTGCCGAGCAGGTTGGCCACCGGGACCCGGACGTCGTCGAAGAAGAGCTCGGCGGTGTCCTGCGCGTGCTGCCCGATCTTCTCCAGCGGCCGGCCGCGCTCGAAGCCGGGCATGCCCCGCTCCACGACCAGCAGTGAGATGCCGCCGCGCAGCCGGTCCGCCGGGTCGGTCTTGGCGGCGACGATCACCAGGTCGGCGTGGATGCCGTTGGTGACGAAGGTCTTCGTCCCCTTGAGCACGTAGGCGTCACCGTCCAGGACGGCGCTCGTGGTGATCCCCTGGAGGTCGCTGCCGGCGCCGGGTTCGGTGATCGCGATCGCCGAGACCAGCTCGCCCGAGCAGAAGCCGGGCAGCCAGCGCTGCTTCTGCTCGGGGGTGGCGAGCTGGTTCAGGCAGGGTGCGATCACCTCGTTGTGCAGGCCGAAGCCGATCCCGGACGCGCCGGCCCGGACCAGCTCCTCGGCCAGCAGGACGGGATAGCGGATGTCGTCGGTGCCTCCGCCGCCGAACTCGGGCGCCACGTCGAAGCCCAGCAGACCGGCCTTGCCGGCCGCGCGCCAGACCTGCCGGTCGACCATCCCCGCGCGCTCCCAGTCGGCATGATGCGGCGTGATCTCGCGTGCGATGAACGTCCGCACCATGGCGGCGAAGTCCCGGTGATCGGGATCGAGGAGGTGGTCCCGCATCTGACGCTTCCCTTCGGAGGGGGCAAAAGGTCTAGACAACAGCCCGTGCCCGCGAAGCGTAGCGCCCACGGGCACGGGCTGTTGTCCGCCGGTCACGCCCTCCGGCGGGATCAGCCCGCATCGGGGCCGATGCCGTCGTCGACCCCGTAGTCGGCCCGGGCGGCCCGCGCCGACAGCAGCCCCTCGCGGACGTCGGTGCGGACGGCCGCCGTCGCACGCTCGGCGGCCGGGCCGTAGCCGCCGCCCCCGCCGCTCTCGCAGCGCAGCACGTCACCGGCCCGGACGGGCACCGCGTTGGCCTTCAGCAGTGAACGCTCGTCCGCCCGGCCCGGCCCGGGTTGAGCCGGACGGCGGGCGGTGCGCCGTCGGCGCCGCCGAACACGTCCCAGGCCGGGGTGACCGAACGCTCCCACCAGAGCGAGAGGTTCTGGTCGGCCTCGAAGCGGTACTCGCGCACCACGCCGTTGCCGCTCCGGGTGCGGCTCGCGCCGCCGGAGTCCGGGCGCACCGCGTACTCGGTGACGGTGACCGGGAAGAGCGTCTCCAGCACCTCGACGGGCATGTCCCGCAGCGAGCCGTTGACGTTGTTGATCAGGCAGGACTCGCCGTCCTCGGCCTCCCAGGCTCCCCACATGCCGGTCAGGACGGCCCACGCCGCCTCGATGTCGGCTGGACGGCCACCGGGGCGGGCACCGGTGGGAGTGGCGGGGGTGGCAGCGGACATGGCTGTGCTCATGAGGCAGGCGGTGAGGCGGTCGGGCAGGCGGGGGAGTGGGTGGGCCTACTGGCGGCCCGGTCACCCTAACCGACCAACCGACCGCTGCCGCCCGCCCCGGCGCGGGCGAGGCGCCGGGCCGCGAGGGCTCCGAGCGGCTACGTTCGGGCGGGGGCCACCGACCGACGCGTGTGGGAGAGCCATGACTTCGAACGAGGCTTCGAGCCGGGGCGCGACCGGGGTGCGCGCCTGGCAGGTGCTGCGCAACCCCAAGGTCTGGGCCGTGCCGACGGTCATCGTCGGACTGCTGGCGCTGCTGCTCTCGCTGCTCTACCTGGGCGGCATCCTCAACCCGCGCACGGACCTGCACCGGCTGCCGATCGGCCTGGTCAACTCCGACGAGGGAGCCCAGCTGGGCGGCCGGACGGCGAACCTCGGGGCGCAGATCACGGCGGGCATCGCGGCTGCGCCGGACCCACAGGGACAGATCTCCTGGCGGGTGCTCGACCGGGCAGGCGCGGCGGATCAGCTCGCCTCGGGCAAACTCACCGGCGCGCTGGAGGTCCCGGCGGGATTCACCGCCGCCGTTGCGGAGCTGGGCGCCTCGGCGCAGCAGGCACCGGCCCGTCCGACGATCACCGTGCTGACCAACCCCGGGGTGGGTAGCCTGGCGTCCTCGCTGGCCTCGTCCATCTCCCAACAGGCCGCGCACCAGGCCTCGTTGAAACTCGGCGAGACCCTGACCGCGCAGGCCCGGGCGCAGGGGCAGCTCCAGGCCGGCGGGGCGAGCAACGCGGCGCAGCTGCTGCTGGCCGATCCGGTGACGGTCGACGTCCAGGTCGGCCACCCGATCGGCCCGCACAGCGGGCTGGGGCTGACGGCGTTCTACTACACCCTGCTGCTGGTGCTCTGCGGCTTCCTGGGGGCGAACATCATCAGCAACGGCGTGGACGTCGCCCTCGGCTACGCGGCCAGTGAGCTGGGGCCGCTGCGCACCCAGCGTCCGCTGGTGCGGATCAGCCGGACCCAGACGCTGGCCGTCACCAGCGTGATGTCCGTCGTGCTGGCGTTCCTGACGTCCAGTCTGGTGATGCTGGCGACGGTGGTGATCCTGGGCATGGACGCCTCGCACCTGCCGCTGCTGTGGGTGTTCTCGGTGTGCGCGAGTGCGGCGGTGGGCCTCGGGGTGCAGGCGCTGGTCGCCGCGTTCGGCGGGATCGGCCAGCTGATCAGCATGTTCATCTTCATCGCGCTCGCGCTGCCGTCGTCCGGTGCGACGATCCCGTTGCAGGCGCTGCCGCCGTTCTACCGGGTGCTGGCGGTGTTCGAGCCGATGCGGCAGCTGAGCGACGGCGTCCGGTCGATCCTGTACTTCGGGGCGCAGGCGGACGCCGGGCTGACCCGGGCCTGGATCATGATCGCGATCGGGGTGGCCGCAGCACTGCTGTTCGGCTTCGGGATGACCACGTACTACGACCGCAGGGGCCTGCACCGGTTCCACCCCGAGGTGAGCTGAGCGCGCTGGTGGCGGGC
>FTKL01532728.1_pt1 | contig 14422 bp, 8 predicted proteins | sample 2434061 | NCBI WGS metagenome assembly FTKL01 (sample SAMEA3914816, study PRJEB12502) | metagenome | biome: forest; material: soil | place: USA | collected 2011-09-16 | depth 0.3 m
CCACCGCCACCGCCTCCCAACACACCCACGCCCGAGCTGCGCCTGCTCACCCTCGGACGGTTCTCCGCGCTGCGCGACGGGGAGCCGATTCCCGCCACCCGCTGGGAACGCCGCAAGGCGCAAGAACTCCTGTGGCTGCTCACCAGCCGCGAACAGCGATCCGTGCTGCGCGAGGAGGCGCTGGAGTTCCTGTGGCCGGACACCGACCCGGAAACAACCGCGCCGCGGTTCCGGGTGGCGCTCCACGCACTGCGCGGCGCGCTCGAGCCCGACCGCAAGATCCGCAGGCAGGACCGCTTCGTCCACACCGACGGCAATTGGATCACCCTCGACGCGGGTGTACAGATCGACTGGACCGAGTTCCGCCACCTCGCCAGACGGGCGCTCGACGCCAGTGCCGACCAGGACACCGTCCTGCTCGGCCACCAGGCGCTGCGGCTGTACCAGGGTGCCTACCTCGAAGACGCCATCGACCTGCCCTGGGCCGAGGGACTTCGCGAGTCGCTCAGGGTCATGTTCATCGAATTGGCGCTGACCACCGCCGAAGCCGAGTTCACGCGGGGCGCCCTGTCCGCGGCAGCAGAACTCGCCCGTCGGGTCCTGGACGCGGACCGCTACCGCGAAGGCGCGTACCGGCTGCTCGCCCGGGTCCACCTGTCCTCCGGAGACACCGCAGCGGCCCAGCGGGCTTTTCGCGCCTGCGCCGAACGCCTGAGCGACGATCTCGGCGTGAACCCGTCCTGGAGCCTGGCCGACCTGTAATGACGCTGTAACGACGGCTGGCGAGATTCGTTAATGCCAGCCGACATTCAGGAGAATTACCGTGAAGGTCACCGCAGCCGTGCTCACGACGACTGACGCCAAGCGCCCCTACCAGGAGTCCGAGCCGCTGACCCTGCAGGAGCTGACCCTGGAGCCGCCAGGCCCCGGCGAAGTACTCGTGAAGATCGCGTCGGCCGGGGTGTGCCACTCCGACCTGTCGGTCATCAACGGCACCCGCCCGCGGCCGCTGCCCATGGTGCTCGGCCACGAGGCCGCCGGCATCGTCGCGGGAGTCGGCCCCGGAGTCAGCGCCGTCGCGGAAGGCGACCACGTCGTCTTCTCCTTCGTGCCCATCTGCGGAAGCTGCGTCCCCTGCCAAACGGGCCGACCAGCCCTGTGCGAACGAGGCGCCGCCGCCAACAGCGCCGGCACACTCCTCTCCGGACGACGGCCCTTCCGTCTCCACGACGGGGCCGAAGCACAACAGCACCTGGGTGTGTCCGCGTTCGCCGAGTACACCGTCTGCGCGCAAGAGTCGCTCGTACGGGTCCGCAACGACCTCCCGCTGGACAAGGCCTGCCTGTTCGGCTGCGCCCTGCTGACGGGAGCGGGCGCCGTGCTCAACACCGCCCGCGTCGAGTCCGGGCTCCCGGTACTGGTTGTCGGCCTCGGCGGAGTGGGCCTGGCAGCGGTCATGGCCGCCAGAGCCGCAGGCGCGCACCCGATCGTCGCCGTCGACCCCTCCCCGGAAAAGCTCGCACACGCCAAGACTCTGGGCGCCACCTACTCGATGGTCCCTGGCGACGGCACCGTCGAGCAGATCCGTGCACTCACGTCCGGCGGCGCGGCCTACGCCTTCGAGGCGGCAGGCCACCCCGATGCCCTGGCAACGGCCTACGCAGCGACGCGGCGAGGTGGCACCACAGTCGCCATCGGCCTGCCCCACCCGACCCACAGCTTCCAACTCCCCGCCCTGAGTCTGGTCGCGGAAGAGCGCCGGCTCGTCGGCTCTTACATGGGGTCCGCTGTTCCCAGACGAGACATCCCGCGTTACATCGAGCTCTACCGAGCCGGTCTGCTACCGGTGGACCTGCTCGCGGACTCCGAGCTGCCTCTGGTCGGCATCAACACGGCGTTGGAGCGCCTGGCGACAGGCAGTGTGGGCCGGCAGCTGATACGCCCTCACTCGTGACCCGGCTCGATCACCGACACCGAGGAATCAGCAACGACCGGACCGCGCGAAGGCCAGGGCCACAGGCGTCCTGCGGATCCAACCGGGCAACCGCCGGCTCGCCGCACGGCAGGGCGAGCATCTTCCCCGTCCCACCGATCGCATGGCCGCTGTCGGCATCGGCGGCCCCTGGCCGGCGCCGAGAGGTGCTTTTGCCGCCCGCTCGAGCCCTCTCAGCCCCTTCGAAAGGCAACCCCACCATGGCGACCGAAACCTCACCCCTGCACAGTGCGCCCGCCACCGCGATGCACCTCCCAGCACCGCAGGCCGCCTGCTACCTGCGGTGCTACCCAGCCGATCCCTGGGAGACGAGGAACCTCACCGACGCGCTGCGCCGCCTCGCACTTGGGCACGGCTTCTCGGAGCCGCGCCTGCTCATCGACGCAGGAGTGCCCTCAAGGGCAGCCGACAAACCCGCCCTGAAGGGCCTGATCGCAGCCGCAGAGCTCGGCATGTTCCAGGTCGTGTTCGTGCCGGGCCGGTGGGTGTTCTCCCTTGACGAGACTCGGGCGGCCGCCATCCGTGACCGCCTGGACGCGGCCGGGTGCCGGGTCGTCGAACTCCCCTCCCGGCCCCGGCCCGGCCGTCGAGCAGCGGCCCCGTCCGTGCCCACCGCCGGCCATGTCGGTGATATCAGGAAGCCACTGCCCACCGCGGCCTGAATTCGCGCGGACTCCGCTGCGCACGACCGCCACCGTGCGGCTGAACGAGCAGGCTCTTCGCCGCCTGCCTGCGCTGGTGGACGAGGCCGATGCCGAGAAGGCGCTGGCCGGTGCGAGCGGGCCGGACGCCACCGGGCTGATGACGCTCGACGTGCCGACGGAGTCGTCGGACGTCGCTTCCGACCAACTGGGCAGGCTGGGCGCGGAGGTGGAGGTGCCGGCCGCGGCTGACCTGGTCAGTGGCCCGGTCCAGGCTCGCAAACCGCGCCGTAGGGGAGTTACGTGCTCGACAGCCCGCTCATCGCCGACATTCCGCTCGGCCCGTTCCACAACGCGCTCGTCACCGTGCACGCGGCCCGGAGCACGAACGCCAAGCTCCACGTCAGCACGGCCTGCGCCCAGTTGCGGGCCCGTGACATCACGACGACCCAGGTGCCGCTGAACGCCGGGACGATCAGCAGAATGTGCTCGCGCTGCGGGGAGGGGGGACAGTGGGCGCCTCCCCAGAGCGGCCTCGGCATCTTCCTGCAGGCACTCTGCGGGCATGGCCTGCTGTACCACCTGCAGCGCTACTCGGTGCCGGACCCCGACGACTGCTGGGAGCAGGACGAGGTCCGAGCCGCTGCCGCCCTGCTTCGTACCGATCCTGCCGATCCCCTCGCCGACATCGGGGCCAGCGAAGAAGGTGGAGAGCTGGATGACGAGGATTGGGCCGCACGCGACGACGCGAAGCGCCTCTGGGACAACGTGCTGAGCACCTGGCGCGGCGCGGCCCGGAGCCTCCACCTGGCCCAAACCACCGCCGCCATGTTCCCCTGGCTGGCGGAGTGGGCGGAGCCGAAGCTCACCGCGAAGCAGCAGTACCTGGAGACCGCGCGGGCCCGGGCAGCGCTGTTCGTCGACCCCGAACGGCTCCTGACGGCCGCCGCGGCAGCAGCCATGAAGCAACCCGAACTCCCCATCAAGAGAACCGTGTTCAGAGCAACCGACCCCAGCGGGGACACCAGCGCGCGGCTGAAGGCGCTCTGGCGCGAGTGGCAGGACAACACCGAAAGGGGTTGGGGCGGCCCCAGCGGACGCACCTACCTCGCCTACGGCGCAACGCACGGCATCCGCCCCCACCGACAGGGCTGCGTCCAGGCCCGCGCCGCGGTCGACGAACTGGTCGCCTCCTGGGAGAAGCAGATCCAGGAGGTGGCCGCGGCAGCGGATCGCAACGCCGTGCAGTGGGTGACTGTACGGCTGCCGGAGCTCAAGGACGACACCACGCGCCGGCACGACCGGGGCTTCCTCAGCAATCTCGACGACTGGACGATCGGCGTCCTGATCACGTACCTCACCGACGCCGACTGGGCGGGTCGCACTCTCACTCTGCGCGTGCCCCAGCTCCTCGCCGCCCGACTCCTCGCCGATTCCCACCTCAGCTGCGAGGCCCACGACGAAAGACCAACCCCCATCACGCCCGCGCCTGCGGCGAGCCCGATCCACCCCGGGATCTTCGACGACACCCCAGTGCATGGGCGCCAGCCGGTGACTGCGGACCATCTGCGCCTGCTGCGCTCGATGCCTGGGGCCATGGACGAGCTGTACATCGTCTTCTCGACGGACGGCGGAGCCGAGGTTCTTCCAATGCCGGTGATCGAAAGGCGGCTGGCCGGCGGCTGGCAGTGCTTCCTCCTCGCCGGCGCCTCGGACCTTCCTGATGACGCGATCGAGCCGTGGGTTCGCGAAATCGGTCCCAGGCCAGACGTCCGGGAGAGCCTCTGGCCGGAGCGCCTGCTCAGTCAGCACGACCCGCTCTTCGGCGGAGACCTCAGCCTGGCACAGGGGGCCACACGGGCAGCCTGGCTGGTACATGAGCCGACGGACGCAGAACGAAACCTGCGCCTGCTCGCGATGGCTCGCGGTGTCCAGGACCTGCGGACGCTGGACGGCGGGTACGACCGGGAGGGCCGCTCCCGTTGCCTGCCGCATTCGGTGTGGCTGGGGCTGCTGGCCCATGCACGGGATCTGGACCTTGAGCCGTTCGAGGCCCCGAGCGCGGACGGGTGGCGCAGCGGAGGGAGCGGCATCCCGCTCGGCGTCCTGGCCGGCGTGCAGGTGTACACGACCAACGCCAACCCGCAGATCCAGGGCAAGGGTCATTCGCCGCTCTGCCCCCACTCGCGCGAGGGCGGCGTTGTCGTCGGTGATGACCTCCTGACCCTCGCTGATCTGCTCGAGAATGACGACTTCGACTGGTGCGGCAAGTGCTGGGGCTACGCGGTCCGTCGACTGACGGACACCCAGCTGTCGTACTACCGGGCCGCCCACCTGCTCCACGGCATCGCCCGGAACCTCGGCCCTGCCCAGGTCGGCCGTGACGGCCGCGACCTGGAGGCGATCACCCAGCAGCTCGGCGAGCTGGCCGGGTGGTCACCCGTCGGCGAAGACCACTGGTACAGCAGTGGATCGCGCCGCTGGCGGCGAATCGTTCACGAACTGCAGGCGAAGGCCGAAGCGGCCGGCCGCGACAATCCGTGACGGCCGACTGTCCCGTCGCCCCGCACACGCCGCAGCGCTGAGCTTTCTGTTCAACCTCGCTGGTCACCCGACCTGCAGAGCTGCGGTTCTTTCCACGCTTCAAGATGTGGAGTCAAGAAGTGCGAGAGGACGGCCGTCGACCGCGGCGCCGGCGGCGGGTCGGTTGCCGGAGCGCCACTGCCGCACGGCGTAGGCGATGACGCATACGTTGACCAGCGTGAAGCCCAGGAACGCGCCGAAGTTGATGAACGAGGTCGCGTCGGCGAGGGAGAGGTTCATGGCCAGCAGGCCGACGGCGCCGATGAGGCCATCGCGGCCGTCGAGGGCCCGGTTGAGCAGTTGCGCGCCTGCATCCGCACCGGAACAGCGTCGGCCTGCGCCGGTCGTGGTCCCCGGTCGCGGCGACCGGGGACCACTTCTCAGCAGCAGGGTGTGAGGTGCGCTTCCCGGGTCAGGACACGGTCACCCCCACGCCGGAACTGGTGCTGCCCGCGAAGCCGCCGCCGGCGGTGTTCTGCAGCCAGACAGGCTGGCCGCTGCTGTGGCTGGCCTGCTGGTAGGCGCCGACCCAGGTGATCGACGTGGGGGTGAGAGCGGTGATCACGTGGGTGTCGTTGGTGGCCGTGGCGCTGCCCATCCCGATCGTGTCGCCGACCTTGAGACCGGCGGTGCTGACCACCTTGCAGGTGGTGGCCGTGCCGGAGCAGGAGCTGGTCAGTGTGGTCTGGAACGGGGACGAGGCGGTGCCGGTGTCGTTGGACAGGTCCGGGGTGTAGACGGCGGTGACGGAATGCGGGCCCGAGCCCAGGGAGGTGGTCGTGTAGGAGGCGGTGCCGGTGGAGCCGAGCGCCACCGGGGTCCCCAGGTTGACGCCGTTGTCCCGGAACTGGACGGTTCCCGTCGCGGCCCACGAGCGGGTGGCCGCGCCGACGGTCGCGGTCAGCGTCACCGGCTGTCCCGCGGTGGCGGTGGCGGGTGAGGCGGTGACGGTGGTGGTGGTCGGCGCGCACATCGGGGAGAGCTTGTTGAGCTCCGCGATGGTCGCGGCCCAGCCGAACTCGTTGTTGTCGCTGACGTAGTAGTAGGTCGCGCCGTTGGGCATCATCGCGATCGTGATGCCTCCGTACCCCGACATGAACGGCACGCGCAGTCCGCAGCCGGGGACCTGGCCGGTCGTGGGGTAGGCCCACAGACCGTTGCTGTAGCGGTAGCCGCCGGACGCGGCCGTCCCGTCACCGTGACCGGACAGGTCCGTGCTGACGGCGGCGACGCCGGTGTCGGTGCTGCCGCGCTGCATGGCGGCGAGCATCTGTCCGCGGTCCGCGAGCTGTGTCCCGCCGGCAGCACCGTTGTTCTGGAACAAGGTCGCGAGCTTGGCGATGTCGTCGGCCGTCCAGAAGAGTCCGTGGGCGCCGAACGGGCGGCCGGTCGTCGGGGAGGTTCCGGCTGCGGAGGCGTTGTCGGTGCGCTCCGTGGTCAGGGTGCCGGCGTTGAGGTGGAGAGGCGTGTAGACCTCGTCGCGCATGAGGTTGAACAGGTCGGCGCTCGGTCCGCGCTGCGACTGCAGGTATCCGGTCTCGGCCTGTGCCAGCAGGAAGTGGTCGACGCTGTGGTAGGCCCAGGTGTAGCCCTGTTCGCCCGTGTGGTGGGCGTAACCCAGTGCGTAGCCCATCTTCCCGGTCGTCGCGGTCCCGTAGGGCTCGGCGTTGAGGAAGTTGGTCGTGTTGGCGCCGTTCTCGTCGCTCTCGTAGAGCTCCGAGTTGAAGTTTCCGGTGGCCATGTCGGCGGCGTTGTTGAACGTGACCGGCGCGGAGTTCCAGTTGCCGCTGGACGCCATCTCGGGGATGTAGCCCTTGAGGTTGAGGTTCGGGACCCCGGATCCGAAGTCCTGCACCAGTCTGGCCATCGACAGTCCGGCGAACGCCGACTTGGCCGTGGAGTAGGAGGGCAGGCGCATGTCCTTGCAGAAGGCGTAGGTGCCGTAGCGGGTCTGGCAGCCCTTGTTCGCGGACGCGCCGTCCGCCACGTAGTTCACGCCGTTGTAGACCACTCCGTAGGCGGTCATCGCCGAGGGCGTGATGCCGCTGCCGAAGGTGGCGAGATTGAGCCCCGCCGCCGGATAGTCGGTGGCGAGGGCGGACAGCGGCTTGGTCGGCATGCGGTTTCCGACCTCTGCCGCCTCGGCGTTCTCCAGTGCGATGTCGTTTGGCACGGTGTGCGCGTTGTAGGTCGCGGCGAGCTGGCCCCACATGTCGAACTGGTGCAGCGCGCACGTCTCAGCCGTCACCTGGTAGGCGACGTTCGAGACCGAGGTCGCGTTGTACAGGAAGCTGAGCTCGCCGTTGTGGGCGCAGTTCTGGTTGCGGTCGACGAGCGCGAACGGCAGGGATGCCCGGGAGAACGTCCCGGCTGTGCCCGTGTCACCGTTCTCCGACCACGCGCGCCCCGGCCCTACGATGAGGTTGTACGTCGAGCCCGACTGCGTGTCGCCGGTGATCGTCAGGCCCTGGACCGCCGGGATCAGGTAGCTGCCGTTCTGGACGATGTCGAGGCTGATCGGCGGCAGGTGCTTGCCGCAGCCGGTGCAGCTCTTGATGCTCTTGAACCCTCCGCTGCCGGCGGGGTTGGTGAGGGAGAGGGTGCCCTCGAAGGTGAACTGCGGCGGCGCGGCAGCGGCAGGCAGGGCGAAGGCGGCGTCGTCGACCGGGGCGCTGGGGTTCTGGGCGATCGTCAGCTGACTGTAGGGCAGCAGGATGCGCGAGACGGCGCCGTTCCCGGTCAGCGGGTCACCGGGTACCGGGTTGGCGGTGGCCGCTGCCGCGGGCAGCGGGGCGATCAGGGCGGTGGCCGCCAGCGCTCCCGCGCTGAGCAGCAGGAGCGAGCGACGCCAGCGGCTGCGGTCGGCTGATCTTCGGTTCATGGTTCCTCCTTGGGTGGGGGCTGAGGAGTCGGGTGCGAACAGGGGCAGGTGGGTACGGAGTAGCGATGGCGGGGTGGCGTCGTCGTCGCTCTTGTGCGCCGTGGTCGTTCCGTTGGGCCGCCGAGCGGGCCGAGGCGGCGCACGATGTTGCCGCCGCATGGCCTGGAAGGGCGGGCGGGAACGGGAGTGCTACGTCGCGCAGGCGCTTTCGCCCGGTGCTGAGGCTGACGGTGCTGTGGTCGCCAACCGTGGAAGGTCGAGCGTCGGGGAGGAAGGTGACGAACTGCTCGCCTTGCCCTTCCTCAGCCGGCCGGCACCGCTCAGGGCAGTGGGTGGGTGAGGTCTGCGGCGGCCACCGCGTTCTGGCTGGCCGACGCGGCATCCCGTTCCTTTTCGCTACCAAGGCAAACCGAGGCAGCAGGCAACGGGGTCAACCCGAGTGTCGGGGAAACGTCGCAGGTCGGGATGGGGGCGGAGCGCAGGGACATGGAGGGCTCCAGGAGGGTCCAGCTGCTCGTCGGCAGGGGCCGCGGCGCTGCTGTGGGGGTTGCCGGTATTTTGCTGGCCGCTCACCGTGCCGTCCAATGCCAATGTGTGCCCCGGCCCCTGCCTTGGAGGCATAGGTGGAGGTCAGGCGTTGCGTTGGTTCATCACGGTCTACGACCATGGCTCACGACGAAGGCAGCCGAGGCGCTCTTCGTGGCCCAGCCGTCGCTTTCACGACAGATCAGGCGGCTGGAGGTCCGCTGGGTCTGCGGCTGTTCGAACACGTCGCGGCCGACTGCAAATAAAGCCAAATGGGGCGTCAGTACTCGTCTGGGGGACGGGACCTGACGGTCCGCGGCGAAGCGGCCCAGGACGCGGCCACAGCACTCGGCACGAACCAATAACCACCAACAGTCGCTGTTCGAACCACCTACTGCCGGGCTCCCCACGTGACGGGCCGAGGTGCTGGGGAGTGCTCGTGAGTGGCCGGATCGGACGGCGGAGTCCTGGGTGCGGGTAGGTGTAGAGCCCCTGGCAGGACGCTTCCCACCACAAGATCGTCTGCTGAACCAGAGACTTCGCGTTGGTCATCTGTGTTGCCTCGCTCGACGTTCCGCGCCCCATCGCGGAGTTCCTCGCCCGGCTGCTGGCTGCCCACCCCATGACCTCTGCCCCCTGCGGCAGCCCACCCGGCCGATCTCTGACCCCCGCCGATGCCTTCGAGGCATGCTGTCGAACCCCAATTGGTCTTCGACGGCAGCACCGCGCGTCGCCAGAATCCGGGCACACCCCCTCGCATTCCCCCACAGGAGTTCACCGTGTCCCTCTTGTACGCCCGGCGCCGCTGGGCCGTGTTGACCCTCCTCGTACTGGCCCTGGCCCTCGTGCCGTTCTCGCCGCTGGCGGCGAGACCCGCGTACGCCGCGACCGCCGTACCCGGCGATCCGCTCACCGGCAGCGGCGCCGTGACCAGGTCGGTGCTGACCGCCGCCGACCTGACCAGCGGCGCGGCCACCGGCACCGTCACCGACGACGCCTTCGCGCTGCCCGCGGCGGCCGCCGCCCCGAGGAACACCTTCGAGGGCACCCTGACGCTCAACGGCGTGGCCACCGCAGGCGGCTTCAGCGCCGTCAAGGACACCTACAACTACGCGGCCACCGCCGCGCTCCAGCACCTGCCGCCGGTGAGCATCGACCTCGTGCAGAACGGCAGCCACGTCATCCCTGCCGTGCGCGGCCTGCAGATCACCGGGAGCGCGTACTGGAACCTGATCGTCGAGGGCGGCCGCGCCTGGAACGAGAACGGCGACGGCGGCCGCACCCGGGTCTCGCTGCCCTTCGCGCTGGTCGAGCGCAACGCCAACTGCGTGCACAACGGCCTGCTGACCTTCCTCTTCGACGGCAGCACGATCTCCCAGGTCCGCTACCAGATCGTGCACGAGACGTGCGAGTACTTCCAGTTCGACATGTGGGGCCAGGTCGGAGCGACCTACTCCCGGCACACCGTCACCGGTGACACCGCCCTGGCGAACGCGTACGCCACCGAGGTGACCAACCGCATCCCGACCAAGCCGATCAGCGCGCTGAGCACCGACTACCCGAACGCCGGCATCGACACCAGCGCGTTCAGCAGCGGCATCACCGCCTCGGCGCTGAGCACGTACGGCGTGTCCTACGGCGGGGTGAACTACGTCGGCGCGTGCCAGACCCGGCAAGGCGCGTACCCGTACTGCAACCAGATGGTGCTGCCGTCGTACTCGCTGGCCAAGACGATGTTCGCCGGCATCGTGATGATGCGGCTGACGCAGGTCTACGGCTCCTCCGTGCCCTCGCAGCTGGTCCGCGACTGGGTCAGCGAGGCGAACACCTCCGCCTGGACCGGCGTCACGCTCCAGAACACCGCGAACATGGCCACCGGCAACTACTCCTCCAGCGCCTTCGAGTCCGACGAGTCCGGCAGCGGCATGACGGCGTTCTTCAACGCCGAGGCGTACGGGCCCAAGATGACCGCCGCGCTGGCCTTCCCGCACTCCGCCGCGCCCGGCACGCAGTGGGTCTACCATTCCTCCGACATCTTCGTGCTGGCCAGGGCGATGCAGAACTACCTGGTGGCCAAGGCCGGCGCCGGCAGCGACATCTACCGCTGGATCCGCGACCAGGTGCTGGTCCCGCTGCACCTGAGCCCGGACGTGCTGACCACCGAGCGCACCGACAACAGCGCCACCGGGCAGCCGCTCGGCGGGTACGGCCTGTTCTACACGCAGGACGACATCGCCAAGGTCACCCGGTTCCTGAACGCCGACGGCGGGAAGATCGGCGGCGTGCAGATGCTCGATGCGACGACGCTCGCCAACGCGATGCAGCAGAACCCTGCGAACCGCGGCATCACCACGACCGCCGACACGACCGGCAGGACCTACCAGTACCAGAACGGCCTGTGGGCCCGGCAGTTCACCTCGGCGGACAACCCGGTGTTCACCAGCCCGGTGTACGTGCCGTTCATGTCCGGCTTCGGCGGCATCACCGCGGCGATGCTGCCCAACGGCGCCACGTACTACGCCTTCAGCGACAACGACGAGTTCAACTGGTCGGCGGCGGCCGCGCAGGCCTACAAGCTGCCCGCCACCGAGAAGATCACCCGGCTGCTCGGTGTCGAGTGGGCGGTCGGACGCACCGGCGTGATCGCCCCGCGCGCCGTGCTGGAGCCCGTCCTCATCGACGGCTCGACCATCACCTACGCGACCCTCCACAACCCCACCGACATCACCCGCCGCGACCTGCGGATCGGCGACCACGTCCTCGTCCACAAGGCGGGCGACATCATCCCCCGGGTCGAGGCCCCGGTGCTGGGCCTGCGGACCGGCGCGGAGCAGCCGGTCGACTTCCCCACCAACTGCCCGGAGTGCGGCTCCGCGATCGACACCGGCGAGCTGCGCTGGCGCTGCGTGCGGGGCCGCGACTGCCGGCTGGTCGCCTCGCTGACCTACGCGGCGGGCCGCGACCAGCTCGACATCGAGGGGCTGGGCGGCAGCCGGGTGGTCCAGCTGGTGGAGGCGGGCCTGGTCGCCGACCTCGCCGACGTCTTCGCCCTGACGAGGGAGCAGTTGCTCACCCTGGAGCGGATGGGCGACACCAGCACGGACAACCTGCTCGCCGCGATCGCCGACGCGAAGTCCCGCCCGCTGTCACGGGTGTTCTGCGCACTGGGCGTGCGGGGCACCGGCCGGTCGATGTCCCGGCGCATCGCGAGGGCCTTCGGCACGATGGACGCCGTCCGGGCCGCCGATGTCGAAGCGCTCCAGCAGGTCGAGGGCATCGGCACCGAGAAGGCCGGCCAGGTCGTCGCCGAGCTCACCGAACTCGCCCCGCTCATCGACCGCCTGGCGGCGGCCGGCGTCAACATGGCCGAGCCGGGTGTGGTCGTCGCCACCGGTGCTGCCGGCCTCGGGGGCGACCCGTTGCCGCTCGCCGGGATGACCGTGGTCGTCACCGGCGCCATGAGCGGACCACTGGAGGCGCTCAGCCGGGGCGAGATGAACGCCCTGATCGAGCGGGCCGGCGGCAAGGCCTCGTCCAGCGTCTCCGCCCGGACGAAGCTGCTGGTGGCGGGCGAGCGGGCCGGCTCGAAGCGGGAGAAGGCCGAGCTGCTGGGCGTCCGCGTGATCGACCCGCAGGAGTTCGCCGGGCTGCTGGGCGGGCTCATCGACTGAGGAGGGGGCCGTGACCACCCGGCCGGGGCCGGAAAAGATTGGAGCGCCGGGCCCGATTCGAACGGACTCTTCCTACTGAAAGTAGGACGTGCTCCACCAGCACCACCGACGCATTGCCTGGAGATCTCTCTCTCGGCTGATGAGAACTTTACCAGCTCGGCCGAGGTGCTCCGGCCCGCCCGAGCCGTGGCCGGGCGGGCCGGAGCGTCCGTCAGGCGCCCTCCACCCAGGCGAGGGTGAAGCCGGCGTAGACGATCCCGCCGGTGGCGCCGATCTCGTAGAGGTCGCCCACGCTGCCGTCCGGGAGGACGGCCATGCTGGAGTAGCCGGACTGGCCCGCCTTGAGCAGGACCTCGTGCGGCCAGCTCGCGCCGTCGTCCCGGCTGACCCGGACGGTCAGGTCAGGGCGGGTGGAGCTCGTCGAGGCCGAGTTGCTGTGCACGGCGACGCCGGTGAGCAGCGGGTGCCCGGCCGCGTCGACGTCGGCCGGCCGGAGGTAGGAGATCTCGTCGGCGTTGCAACCCGGGTCGATCAGGCCGGTGTTGACGGCCGGCCCGTAGGCGGAGGTGACGTCTGCGGCGGTGGCGTACCAGCGGTTGCCGCCGCTGTTGGAGCGCAGGTTCTGCACCACGCCGCCGTTGCTCCGCTGGACGGTCTTGTGCTCGTTGAATCCGGTGGCGGCGGAGGTTCCGGCGTGCCAGCTGACGCCGTGGTCGTCGGAGTAGATGTTGGAGGAGTGGTCCCCCGCGGCGTCGTGGTAGACGAGCGGCTGCACCAGCCGGCCGCTCGCCAGCTGGACGCCGTGGCCGGAGGACGCGAACATCCCGGCCCAGGCCGCGTCCCGGATCTGCGGGTTGAGGTCGACGGCGGCGCTCCAGGTGGCGCCGTCGTCGGTGGAGGTGACGTACCGGACGTGGGTGTTGGTGGTGGCGGTCGCCGAGATGTCGCCGGCCGTGGAGCCGTAGTAGCCGACGCCCGGCTTCGGCGCGTAGGTGAAGAAGCAGTACACGGTGTTGGTGCTGCGGTCGACCAGCAGGCTGGAGTCTCCGTAGCCCTCGGTGGTGGTCGGCGGGTGCGCGACGACGGCGGGCGCGCTGAAGCTCGCGCCGCCGTCGGTGCTGCGCTGCATGACGACCTGGATGTTGTTGGAGGCCCCGCCGAGGTCGGCCGCGCTGTCGACCCGGGCGTCGGCGGTGGCGATCACCGTGCCGGTGTTGGTGACGGCGAGCGCGGGGATCCGGACGGACTTCGCCGTGCCGGTGTAGTTCTCGTACGTGACGCCGTCCGCGCCCAGCCGGTTGAGGCCGCTGATCGGCGTGGTGGTGGTGAGCAGCGTCCGGGCGTTCATCCCCGGCGTCCCGGGCGCCGTCCCGCAGGTGGCGGTGCCGCTCTCGGTGCGGGACCAGCCGCCGGGCGTACTGGTGACGAACGTGTACGGGGTGCCGTTCGCCACCGTCCAGTACAGGCTGTCGTCGCCGCTGCCGGCGGCGACCGTCCTGGCCCAGGGCGTACCGGTCTTGCCGGGCCAGGCGACGGTGAAGGTCTGGGCGGTGCTGCTGCGGTTGTCGAGGGTGACCCGCAGCCGGTGGGTGGCCGGCAGCGAGCCGTCGGCGTTGCGCGGGCAGTCGAGGCTGACCGTGGCGTGCAGCGCGGCGGTGCAGTCGAGGGTGCCGCTGACGGTGTTGTCGTAGCCCTCGGGGCTGGTGGTGTGGAAGGTGTAGGCGGTGCCGCTCGGCTTGCTGAAGAAGAAGTGGCCGGTGGCGCCCGGGGCGACGGCGGCCGTCCAGGTGCCGGCGCCGGGCCAGTTGAGGGTGAAGGTGGTCGCGGTGGCCGTGTTGTTGACCACCGTCTCCTGGATCCGGCCGGACGTGCAGTCCTGGCTGACCACGGCGGACTGGCCGCCGGTGGGTGCGGCCGCGTGACCGGCCGCCGGGGTGGCCACGAGGCTGCCCAGGGCGAGGGCGAAGGCCCCGACGGCTGATCCGGTGCTGAGACGTGCCAAAGCTCGATCACTCCCTTGTGACGGTGTGGGGGTGCAACAGGGGGTGCAACAGGGGGTGTGGCAAGGGGCGGGTACTGGTGGTGCTCGGCCGCCGTGGGGGTCAGCCGATGGTGGTGCGCAGCCAGG
>FTKL01061006.1_pt1 | contig 14420 bp, 10 predicted proteins | sample 2434061 | NCBI WGS metagenome assembly FTKL01 (sample SAMEA3914816, study PRJEB12502) | metagenome | biome: forest; material: soil | place: USA | collected 2011-09-16 | depth 0.3 m
TCGACATTGAAGACGCGTTGGTTGCTGGCGTTCTGGACTTGGAAGGACGTCGTGCTGTTGCTGGTTTGTTGGACGATCAGGTCGGCGTCGTGCGTGATGAGCGCGTTGCTGTTGCTCTGTTGGATTAGCGTGAAGTGTAGGTTGCCGCCAGTTGCGCCAATGTCGATGCTGCCGTTATTGGTGCCGACGTTGATAGAGACGTGTTTGCCTACGTTGTCAGGGCCAAAGAGCGCCGAGCCGTCGTTGCTCGTGTCGAAGGCTATGACCGGTGTACCAGCGGCGTTTTGCATCACAAAGGCAGCAGTTGAGTCGGCGCTGTTGTGGAGCGTAACGGCGCCGTTGCTTGGTGCAACGGTTAGGACGTCGGTGCCACCTTTTTGCACGGCGAAGCGACCGTTTGTGCTACAGCCGGTGGTGCACTGCAGGTTGACGAGGAAGTTGCTGTCGGTAGCGGTGTCAGCCAAGGTGAAGCTGAGATCGCGGTTGTTGGTGCTGGTGACGGTGTTGCCGGCGTTGTAGGCGGCCTGCAAGGTATTGCTCGAGCCTGCGCCAGAACAGTTGCCAACCGTCGTACAGACATCGTAAGTGCCAGCTGCGGCGGTTAGTAGGCGGTAGTTAACGTTTGCGGTTGGCGTCTGGAAGATAATCGCTGTGGCGCTGCCGCCGTTGACTTTCGCGACGCCATTGCCGACATAGACGTTGTTCCCGATACTCGCGTCGGTCGTGACGCTCAGCGCGTTTGTAGTTGTGGTGCCACTGACGTTGAGGTTGGTTGTGACGCCGATAGAGTTGGCGGTGAGGCTGCTACTTGTGGTGATGCTACCTGTGGTGTTGAGCGTACCGGCAATAGTTGTGTTGCCGTTCGGCGCCACGTTGAATTTGCTGGCGCCATTGAGCTGGAGGTCGATGAGCGGGCCAGTCGCGCTGACATTTGTGTTGTTCACGGTCAGCATAGCCGCCGAAGCCTGACTCGAAGTCAGGGTCAGCTGACCGAATGTTGGCGCAGCGGTTGTGGCGATGCTCTGGATGGTGTTGATGACGCCGGCGCTAGCGCTGAAGTTGGTGTTGTTGAACTGAGCGATACCTTTTTGCGCTGTCGACGCGTCGTTGATAGTGACGGTTGCGCCCGAGCCGCTGGCGTTTGCCAGGGTCAATGCACCAGTGAGGCCGTTCAAACTGTCGACAGCACCCACACCCCCACCACCGCCACCGCTAGTGACACAGCTTGGGCAGGTGAGGTTGCCGCTGGCGTCGAGCGAGAGTGGTCCGGATGCTGAAACGGCAAGTGTGCCGGTTGCGTTGGGGATGGTGATTGTTTTGTTCGAGCCAGATGGCGTTGCGAAAGTCAGGCTGTTAGTGATGCCGCCGGATGTCGCGGTTAGTTGAACGGTTGCGCCCTGGACGGTGATGTTCTGGGCGGTGGCGCCGACGGTGAGCGCTGCACTCGGTGTGATTGTGTTGACGCTCAAAGCGCCGCCGATAGTGACGGTCGTACCGTTGTCGGTGATGATGCTGTCGCCGATTGTCTGACCAGCTGTAAATTTAGCGAGCTTATTGGTCGTGCCACCAGGAGTTGTGACACCACCGCCCACGCCGCTACAGTTGCCGGCGGTCGTACAGACATCGTAGGTGCCAGCGCCGGTTGTGAGGAATCGATACGTGACGTTTGCTGTTGGCGACTGGAAGGCGAGTGTCGTTGTACTTCCCGCGTTGGTCGCGGCGACGGTGCTGCTAGCGTTGCCCTGCAGGGTGAAGCTTTGGGCCACTGCGCCGACAGTGAGCGCACCGCTTGGCGTGATGGTATTGGTGGTTAGCGTGCCGCCGACAGTCGCATTGCCGCTAAAGGTCGCGGTATTAGCGACGTTCAGCGTGCCCGTTAAGTTTGCGGCGCTACTGATCGTCTGGCCGTTGACGGTGCCGCTGAGGGTGAGCGCGCCTGCTGGCGAGACAGCGAACTTGCTGCTGCTGTTCAGTTGCAGGTCCACTAAGTTGCCGGTTGCGCCAGCGTTTGTGTTGTTCACGGTCAGCATGGCGGCTGATGCTTGGCTGGACGTCAAAGTCAGCTGGCCGAAAGTCGGTGCAGCCGTGGTGTTGATGTTCTGGATGGTGTTGATGGTGCCGGTCGCGGCAGTGAAGTTTGTCGGATTGAACTGAGCTATGCCTTTTTGCGAAGTCGATGCATCGTTGACGGTGACGGTGCTGCCCGCAGCCGTTGCGTTTGCGAGAGTGAGCGCGCCGCTGAGGCCATTCAGGCTACTCACGCCACCGCCACCTCCGCCGCCAGTACAGCCGCTGATGGAGCAGATGACTGTGCCGCCGATGCGGTAGCTGTGGCCGGTTGTGATGTTGATGTCGCCGTTTACTTCGAGCGGATAGGCTGGGATGGTTGATTCGTTGATCGCGACTGGGTTGCTGCTCCCGGCGTTCATGAAGATAGTGCCCGTGCCACCAGCATCGAGCCACAAGTTGTTGGTGCCGCCGCTGACGTGGAGGTTGCCGTCGTTGTAGACTTGGCCAACAATGCCGGTTGTTATGCTGCCGAGGTTGACGCTCGTTGTGGCTGCGCCGTCTAGGTTGAGTGTGCCAGTAATAGAGAGGCCGCCGTTGATCGCGACGTCGGTTGCGGTCTGGCTCAGCAGCGAATCGGCGAGTTGGTTCGTGCCGCTGAAGACTGCGATGCGTCCAGCTGTGCCGCCGGCGCTTTGGACGTTGTTGGTACTACCGGGTGCTTCGTTGAGGGTAACGTTGCCATTGCCGTCGTTCGAGACGGTTAGGTTTGTGCTGGCTGATGTGATGCTCACGACGCCGGTGTTGCGAAGCTGGCTGCCGTTCAAACTTAGGCCGCCCGCCAGAGTTAGCGAGCCGGAGGCGCCATTGATGCTCGTGACGGTTTGCGGGTTATTGACGAGCGATACAAAGCCAGTGCCGTTGTAGTAGTTCAGCTGGTTTGTGTCGCGGTCGTAATACATTTGGCCAGCAACACCAGAGATAGGCTTGGCTGCCGGCGCAAGCACGAACGAGTTATTTACCTTCAGCTGTCCGTTCACGCTCAGCGTACGAGACGCGTCGATGGCGAGCGCCCCAGCCTGCGACAGTTCGCCGAGCGGGATGTCGAGGTTGTTGAACTGCGTGGCCGAATTGATCTTGTTCGCCGAACTTACCTCTGGCGAAGGAATCATAAATTTTGCAATGACAACCGCGCCGCCGACCAAAAGGGCAAGGATAATCGCACCTATGAGAATCGACCGTGGCTTCACGCGCCACGCGCGACGTGGACGCGCGAGTGCTGTGGAAGGAGGCTGAATTGGTGGTTGATTTGGGGGCTGGGGAGGCGGCGAAGGTGGGTTTAAAACAGGGGTAGTTGGCACCTGCGACTGTGCCGGTCGCTGGACATCAAAAGGCGTCGAAACGTCACCGCTTCGACTGCTAACATTCGGCACACCCCTAGTGTTTTGAGTTTCGTTTTCCACCTAAATTTTTTTGAAACAGTTTTGTTTCTGTTTATAATCTCTCACTCATTACTATACTGCTTACGTTTTTTGAAAGCAATAATCAACGAGCGGTGCTTGTTTTACCCGTGAGCTGGAAATAATCCCAGTAGCAAGTTTGGGCTGAGCCATTGGTCGAGTAGCATGTATTTGCCGGCGACACACGGCTGGTGCTATCGACGGTTACGTTATTTGCGCTGAACGTGCTGTTGTTGATCGAGAACGTGATAACAGAGGTACCGTTTCCGACGTTATTGACCGTGAAGGCGAGGCGCACCCAAGTATTGGCAACGATGGCAACGTTGCTCGACGTACAAGTAGCGGTGGTTCCATTGCCGTAGCAGTAGCGCCAGTTGGCGTTTGCAGCAGGGTCGGCTTCCCACCAAACACCCGAGACCGGCTGGGTGGTTGTGCTTGTTTCGTTGTGAAGGCCGACGCGCAGTACCTGGCCAGACGCCGCGCCGACGGCCACTGCCGTACGCATGACATTGCCCGGGCCGAGAATCATCGATGCGCCATTGCCATTGGCGAGCATGAGAGTCGTACCTTGGCTTGCGACTGCGGGGGTTTGCAGGACTAACACGCCGGGTCTGTCGGCGATTGGTGTCGGTGTAGTCGGGTTGAAGTTGATACTGCCGTTCGCGCCGATAGCCTGCGCATTCCAGCCGAGGCTGCCGATTATATTGTTCGTGCCAAAGCTGGTGGTTTGTCCGCCCATGAACTCATCGTACAGCGAGAATTGCCTGGTCGGTTGGGGGTCATTGCAATTAGTCCACTCGCCACTACCGTAGCAGCGGAAGGCGCCATCCCCGGCATTGTAGTACATTGCTCCATCTGTTGGGTTGGACGGATCGCCAGAGTTAGTACGGTTGCTCAGCACGAGAAGGACACTTCCATTGGCGCCGATTGGGCCAACATAGACGCGGCTATTGGTGCTGTCGACGGTGAGCAGCTGAGTGGTGTCTGCTCTTTGGACGGAGAATTCGTCTGTTGAATCGCTAGCGTTGCGGAAGATGTTGTGTGCGCTAAAGACCTGAGCCGAACCACGTTTGGCGATGTTGCCGTCATTGGCGAGGTCGCTGGACGAGAGTTGGGCGCCATTGATGCGAACGCGCGAGTCTGCCGTAAACTGCGAACCGCTAAAGACGGCATCTACCCAGTAGTTTGTCGAGTTGAAGGTCTGCGTCGGCATAACTGGTGTGTTGGAGTATTTGAAGACGCCGTTGCCGCCATCTAGTCCGCTTGCCAGCGCATGCAGCGGACCGTTGTCAACGCCGTTCGCACCAAAATATTGCGCATCGAACGGATAGCCGATGATATTTCCCGGCGTCGAAGTGATGTGATAGCTCGCGACGTATGTCGTATCTGGCGAAACAGAGATAGGCGAGGTGAACGTTACTGTTTGCCAGCCCGTGCCGGTTGCGTTGACGGTTTTTTGTGCCAGAAGCGTACCCGTGCTCGTCCATAGGCTCACGACGAACGAGCCGTCGGCACTTGCTTTGTAGAAGCGCACCGCCTTAATGGTGCCCGGTACGTCGACTTGGAATTTAACACCAAGGTCGACGGAGCCATTGGTGTCGGATGTGTCGATATGACCTGGGGTGTCATTATTTGGCCAGAAGTTCAGGTCGCTTGTGGAGCTCGCGGCCGTGAGGTTGATGCCGCCATTGACGCTGAGGAATGTGTTGTTGTCGGTCAGAATCGAATCGCCCAGTGTCTGGCCGCTGGTGAATTTGGCGATCTTGCCTGTCGTGCCGCCATTGGGGCTGCTCGTGGATACGGTATTGTTCGTGACGGATAGATTTGTGATGTTGTTGAGCGTGTTGCCAGCGGTGGTGCCCGTGGCATCTTTGTCGGTTTGGATCTGCACGAATTCAGTGCCGTTGAAGTATTTGAGGTGGTTGCTTGTCTGGTCGTAGTAGATCTGGCCCGTCGACGGCAGCGCAGGCTGTGCGGCTGGCGTCATGATAAGCGAACCATTGACGCGCAGCTGTCCGTTGACATTGAGCGCTTTGCCGCTCACGGTGATAGCGCCATTTGCGGCGAGGCTGGCAAGCGGGATGCTCTGGTTGCTGTTGAAGCTTTGCGCTGACCTGCTGGCGAGCGGTGTCTGACGCGTGCGCTGCATGAGGAATACCGTGATAAGCCCGACGATGATGAGCGCGCCTAATACTAACCCGACCACGAGGCGACGTCGGGGTTTAGCACGTGATGAGTTTTGCGAAGAAGTGTATGTAGGCGTACGGGGAGTAAATGGGTTTTGGGCTGGGAAAACCGTCGGCGGCCCGTTATCGACGGGAGTCGGCGGCGGTTCTGGCGGTGCGCCCGCCACTGGCTGCACTGGCACATCTGAAGAGAAAGCCGGGGGTGTGTTCTTCACACCATCCTGACCTACACCCTCACTCACGTCAGTACGCAAAAACTGATTGTCCACCATTTTTCCAAACGAATTTTTATTTCGTGCCTACTATCTCATAAGCAACTATATCGCTAATGCTTGTCTGTCACAAGGCTTATTTGTTTGTAGCGGTCTTTTGTTCCTGGGCGGAAGCGAAAGCTACGTCAATGTCGATAAAGAGTGTTACTTCGTTGTTTTTGACCTTCACGATGCCGTGTTGGATAGGGAAGGTGAATGACTGGAAGCCCGTGTTGACGACAACGTCGCCTTCGGTCAGAAGCGAGAAGAAGTTGGCATGATCGGCCAGAATGTCGAATGGCCCGACCTTGTTCTTGGCAGACACAGCAAGCGCTGGCCCATCGTAGAGCGTCTGGGTCGGGGAAAGCACGCGGGCGCGGAGTTTTGGTTCGCCCTTGAGCTTCATTAGATCAGGATCTCCTCGATACCGCGAAGTGTATCTTCGCGGGTGAAGTATTGACCTTGGCGTCCGGTCAAACTTTCGGTGACGAAGAATTCCTGACTGAAGAACTGGACGATCTTCTTGGCGCGTTCGAAGTCGCGGCGTTCATCAGGACTGAGCTCGCTTTGGCCGATGATGGCGACGATGTTCTTGAGCGACTCGTATTTCTGGAGAATAGCCTGAACCTGAGTGACGAGCACGTAGTGTCGGTCGCCGACGATTTCTGGTGATAGCAGAGAGCTTACCGTCCGGACGAGGTCGACAGCGGGGCGGATGCCACTTTCTGCAACGGAGCGAGAAAGGACAACGGTAGAGTCAAGCTGCTGGGCAATCTCCTGCACAGCCGGGTCGGATAGGTCGTCTGCCGGGATGTAGATCGCCTGGACGGAGGTAATTGAGCCATTCGCATTGCTTGTCAGGCGGTCCTGGAGGCGACGAAGATCAGAGAACAGCGTGGCCTGATAGCCGCCTTCGCTCGGCATGGTGCCCATCGTGGTTGCGAGCTCGTTGCTCGCCTGTACGAAGCGGTAGATGTTGTCCACAAAGACCAGTACATCGCGCTTTTCGTCGTCGCGGAAATATTCGGCGATGGTAGCCGCGCTAATGCCGACAAGCGAACGCATTGCTGGCGTCTCGTGCATCTGACCCATTAGCATGACGGTCTTTTCCAGAATGCCGCGTTCTTTAAGTGTCTCGACAAGTTCGTGACCTTCGCGGATACGCTCACCAATGCCGACGAACATGGCGAGTTTGGTGTCGTCCTTCGCGATATTGTGGATAAGTTCCATAGTCAGGACCGTCTTGCCGACACCGGCGCCACCGATAATACCAATCTTGCGACCTTTCACGAATGGTGTGAAGAAGTCGATAACCTTAATGCCTGTCTCGAGAAGTTCTGGCTTGCCGCCTACGCTGTCAGTGTTGGGGGCGGTCTGGTAGATGCTGCGGCGCTTTGTGGCCTCGATTGGCCCCTTGCCGTCGATTGGTTGACCGAACGCATCGAGGATACGTCCGAGTACGCCTGAGCCTTCCGGTACAGAGATCGTGCCACCGGCTGCTATGACTGCGGCGCCACGACGAACTTCAGCGCTTCCGGCGAGGTTGATGCAGCGTGCCGTGTATGGGTTTGGATAGGTTGCGACCTCGAGCAGGACTTCGGGATGGTCCGCCAGGACGAGCAATTCCTTTGGTTCTGGGCGCGCGCCCACTACTTCAACTTCGCAGATGAGGCCGCGGATGGATGTAATTTGGCCGATGACTGATGATGCCATTATGCTAACCCCTTCTGATGATGTCGTACGATTTTGATAATTTCTTTGAGCCGTTCGTCGCCTTCAGCGCGTTTTGCCCGGTGATACTGCAGGTTGAAGTCAGTGACGAGGTCGGTAGCGCGGTGTTTGGCTGAGTTCATGGCGTTGAACCGAGCCGCATACTGGGCGAGCTTTGACTCCATAATGACCTGGATGAGCGCGACACCCATCATGACTGATTCGAGGTAGTCGGCAATTTCGTCGGCACTTGGTTCGAAGATGTAGTCGCGGCTACTCACGACATCGCCGCCGCCCTCGACATCTTCTCCGAGGTTTTTGACAGCTGCGAGGAGCTCGATGCGGGCGACTTTTTGCACGCGGAGTGATTCATATGTCTGATAGAAGACCGAGATGCGATCGTATTGGCCGAGCGCTTCGATGATGTCGCTCACGCTGAAGCTTTCGTCGCTGGCAGGCATGCTGAATGTTTTGGCGATTGGGATGGTGCGCTGACGGAGCTGATTTTGGCCGTGCGAGCCGAGAACCACGACGTCGGTTTTGCCTGGTTGGGCCTTGCCATAGGCTTCTAGCATGGTCGTGACGATTTCTTCATCGATCGCACCGCTCAGGCTACCTTCAGAGGTGACGACGACGAAGACGTCCTTGCCCTTTTGCGTCCGGCCGCCCTTGAGCCGCTGCGAAGGGTCGATGCGAAGGCCGCTATATGTTTGCCACAGTTCGGCGAAGAAGTCCTTGCTGGCGACAACTCGGTTGCGGATGCGGGCGATGCGGATGCTAGCGATACTCTCAAAGACCTCTGTCAGGTCCTCGACGGTGTGGATCTGAGAAAGTTCCTGTGCGATGTTGACGGCGCGTCTCATGACTTAGTGCCTCCGCCCATGGTGCTTACTTCGAGGAGTCCTGGGATAGACTTTTCGATGTCATCATCATTCTTGATGTCGGGCGCCATTTCGCGCACTTTCATCTTGAGGAGTCCGATGTTCAGCTTACGTTGACCTGCCGCTTCGAGGACGGTCGACAGTACGAGCTCTTGCTCGATGAGGCTAAAAAGCTCGCCAGGTGTTTGACGGAAAGCTTCGTTGAGTTGTTGGCCGAGTTGTAGGGCCTGCATTGTTTCCGGAGCCATGTCCGCGCCAAAGTGTGAGAATTCGGCAGCTTGACGATAAGCTGCAAGGCTCTTGAAGAGTGCGCCTGAGAGTTTTTTCTGACGTGCGTTCTGCGCCCGACCGCCCACGCGCGAGACGGAGAGGCCGGCGTTGATGGCTGGCTTGATGTTCTGTCGGAATGTCGCGAGGTCGAAGATAAGCTGACCGTCGGTGATGGACATAATGCTGGTCGGTAGGTAAGCCGTAATATCATCTCCAGGAGTCACGACGGCCGGCAGCGCGGTGAGTGTCTTGCCGTTGACGGCGAGCTTACCAGCGCGCTCCAGGAGCGTGGAGTGAGCGTAGAACATGTCGCCAGGATAGCTGTCGCGGCCAGGGTTCACCTGGGCAAGCAGTGAGACTTCGCGGTAAACCTTGGCGTGTGAGCTGAGGTCATCGTAGATCACGACAACGTCACGGCCGTGATACCACAGATATTCGGCAATCGAGCAGCCGACGTACGGCGCGAGGTAGCTTTGCGCGAGTGAATCAAAGATGTTGGCAACGACGACGATGCTGTTGTTGATGGCGCCGGTTTCGTTCAGGCGATTGAGAAGTGAATCGATCTCGAGGCGACGCTTGCCGATGAGGACATACACGACGATGCGGTCAGTGCCGACTTGGTTGACGCCGAGCTGCGTGAGGAAGCTTGTCTTGCCTGACTTGGTGTCGCCCAGGATGGCGATGCGCTGGCCGAGCACGATAGAGAACATCATGTCGACCATCGTCACGCCCGAAGCTAGCTGGTCCTTCAGGAGTGCGCGGTCCATAATGCCTGGCGCTTTGTTAAAGACTGGCCAGTTTTCTTCAAAACGAATTGAGCCCTTGCCGTCGAGCGGCTGGCCAAGAGGATTGATGACGCGTCCGATCAGCCCGTCGCCGACGCCAGTGGTCAAGACGTTGTTCTGGAGTACGACAAGGCTACCGAGTTGGGCCTTTTCGGACTCGAGGTTCAAGATAAGAACACTTTCTGTGCCAACTTCACGTACCATGCCCTGCTGACCGTTTTCGAACAGAACAAGCGCGCTATTGGCAATGCCATCCAGGCCTTTCACGGTGACGAGGAATCGGTCGACGCCGACAACTTCGCCAGTTGGCTGACCGGCTTCGACGAGTTTTTGGAAAAGATTATTGTCGTACACTGTGATATATCTCCGAAATGCGTGACTTGTGACTCAGAATTTGTTCGCGGAAGGACCAGTTATAGACGTGCGAACCGGCTTGGACGATGACGCCTCCGCCAATGTCAGCGCGGGTTGCAAAGGTGAGCAGGGAGTAAGGGTGGACTTCGGTCCGAAACCAGTCGGTGAGTTTGCGTTTGAGCTCGCGGTTTGGCAGAGCGGCCATCATGAGGTGGACGGCTGGTGCTTTGTCGCGAATCGCTTCGAGTTCCTTCAGGAGCTTTTCGGCAGCAGGCTGGTCGGTTGGATTGATGGCAGATTCACGGAGTACGCCCAGGAGAAGCGCTGATGTATGTGCAGGAGCGGCGGCTTCGGCCTTCATGGCCTTGGCGCGAATCGAGGCGTCGCGCAGCGCGCTAATGTGGCCTCGAAGCTCAATGATAATGGCGCTGAGCTGCTCGGGTGAATACAGATCTAGTGGAAGCCGAACCGCTGCGGACGACGTCATGAAAGGATATCTCGCTTAATTTCGTCTTTGTGCTTGTGGAGCGTCTCAAAGATGTACGCCGACTGGGCGCCGAGGTCAACCTGCGTGCCCAGGCTCTCGATGAGGTAGCTGCTGACAATGTCGTTCATGCGCTCATCCAGTGACGCGAATCGCTTCTCGCCTTCGGTCTGGATGATCTTGTCGAGGTGCTCGGTAAGCTGGGTGCGGCGGTCGTCTAGCTCCTTCTGGAGCTTACTGAACTCTTGGATGCTTTGGTCGCGAAGCGCCTGCAGGCTCACCTGGTACTTTTCAAACTCACCAGCCAGCGAGTTATTGGCCATGTCGCTAATGTGGATGCTGAGGTTGTCGACGGCGTTGTCGAGGGATTCTTTGAAGCGAGCGCCTGCTTCACTGGCGACTTTGGCGAGCTGCTGCTTGGTCAGCTTTTCGATTTCGGCCATGTCAATATCAGCCAGGACTTTACCGGCGTCGACTTTGACTTCGTAGACCTTTGGTGATGGACGTTCGTGCAACTGACGGTTCAACTTCATAGCCCAGATCAGACTGAAAGCGTTAATAACCACCATTGCAACGAGGCCGAGGACCAGTATGAGTTGCAGTGAATCCATCTTTTTATTTCCTTACGTGCTTAGTACCAAATATATAGCAATAAGCATTACCAGTAAAATGCCCAGAGCTGTAGCGCCGACTTCAAACAGGCTCTTGCGAACCGCGCCTTCGCTGAGTGGGTTACGGCCAATGCTGATGATGCTTGAACGAATAGAAGAGTAAAGCAGGACGGCAATGCTCAGGAAACCGAAGACCAATACAAGCGAACTTACGAGCACGCGCACCGGAGATACGTCCCTGCCGGCGACTGAATTGGCCAAGGATTGGAGGAATGGCGGCAGGAAGGCGTTCTTGTCTTCTGGGGCAACATAATAGGTGACGTTGATTTGGATTGGTATGGCGCCGACCTTCACGTTCTGCGCCTTGCCTTGTTTGTCATTAATACTGCGAGTGGTCGTGGTGACGGTACTGAGGTCTGATTGTGCGGTGCCGACGACGAGTGCGCTGGTGTTGGCTCGCATGCCGACACCATTAATAGGTGAGGCTGTTATGCGATCGCCAGACTTTACGTCGCCATTTATGTCGCTCACAAGTGCGAGCGTGGTGCCGCTAATGACAACTTGAGCTTCCTTGTCGCTATTGCTGAGCTCGATGAGCGGTTTGTCCCCGATGACGCCGATCAATTGATTGACGCGGTCAGTATTGCTCAGCTGGATGGTGCTTTGCGATCCAGAGGTAAGGCTGACGAGTGCGCCAGCAGCCAGATCAGTTTCATTTGTCTTAAAGCCCTGCGAAATCGCCGCAGTACTCTCTGCTCCCACAGGCAGCAAAATAAAAAGGCTTACAATAGGAGCCACTAGCAGGCTTAAAAACCATGTTTTGCGAATTTTGGTTTGCCGTGCGCTCAGCGACATCTGGACCCACCGTTAGTGCTTATGGTTACCATTATAACTTACAAACTTAATAATACCGCATAGTGCTTGCGGTTAGGGCGCGATTTTAATAAACTGGATAACTAGTAGGGTAGTAACTAAAAGGTAGAGGTTATGGAATTCAGAAACAGCCAAGCTGGTTCAAATGCTCGACGTTATCCCGAGCCAACCCGGGCCAACGCGACAACCAATGAAAACACAATGACACAAGGAGGCGGTGCGGAAGCGCCGGCACGAGGCACTATGCAAATGCAAAACAATTCTTCAAATGGTAAATTTGGTAAGCCAATGATGGCTGTTATCGCAGCTGTCGTTGTCATTCTATTGGTGCTTGGCGGCTGGTTCGCTTGGTCCAAGATGAGTGGCGACGCAGGTGTAAAGGGCGGTCAATATCAGGCAGTCTTCCTGACAAACGGTCAGGTTTACTTCGGTAAAGTCAGCGACATTAATGGTAGTTACGTTAAGGTGAGCGACATCTACTACCTACAGGTACAGCAGAGCGTTCAGCCTACCGACAAGACTAAGACCACCACTGGCAGCGATAGCTCACAAGTTTCGTTGGCTAAGCTGGGTAGCGAGCTGCACGGTCCAGAGGACACGATGTACGTATCTCGTCAGCAAGTTCTGTTCTGGGAGAACCTGAAGAACGACGGTAAAGTCGTCCAGGCTATCAATAGTTACAAGCAGAGCAACAAGTAAGGCCCTCGCCTTACGCTCGCAAAACCGCCGCGTGTCAACTGCGGCGGTTTTGCATTTTGGGGAACTTTCGATACTATAGTGCCAATACATGGACGTTACACAGAAAAAAAGAATCATCACCATCGCTGGCCGCCCAGGCAGCGGAAAGTCAACTGCATCACACGCTTTAGCGGAGCAGCTCGGTTACGAGCATTTTAGTTCGGGCGATTTGTTTCGGGCCATTGGGCGCGAACGAGGAATCGACGTAACTCAAACAAACCGTGCCGCCGAAGACGATGCCGAGATCGATCGTCTCGTCGACGAGCGACTGGCAGAAATCGGCAAGACACAGGACGGCGTCGCCATCGACTCGCGACTCGCCTGGCACTGGATTCCAGACTCATTCAAGGTGTATCTCGACCTCGACCTCGAAGTCGCCGCTAAACGCATTTTGGCCAACATAGACCCAATTCGTAAGCAGCACGAGCACATTCCCGACGATCCAAAGCAGTATGCAGAGGCGCTCGCTCACCGACTCGAACTTGAGCAGAATCGATACAAGGCAAAGTATGACGTCGACATCTCTGACCACAGCAATTTCAACCTCGTCGTAGACACCGATGCGAATAATCCCGCGCAAGTTGTTGAGAAAATCCTGAAAGCGTACCACGAGTGGCTCGCCGCCTAGGCTTGACACAAACTTGCATTTTCGACATGCTGAATGCATAACAAATCAAAGCCAAGCTTCTGGCAGAGAAAACAAAAAAAACATTATGGCAAAAAATTCCACAAACAGTGGTCGGTCGACCTCTTTTAAGGGTGCCAAGCGCGCAAATATAATCATCTCCGCCGTCGTGGCGATAGGCGTTGCCGTCACCGGCTACTCACTTCTGGTGGGCTCAGCAGCAGCTCCAACTGCAAGCGTCAAGACAACCACGACGCCAGTCGGTAAGGCGAACTTTGAAGTTGGATTCGATCATACTCAGACATCCCACCTGGCGTCTGATGCTGGTGGCAACTCTACTGCCGTTCGCGCAGCCAAGACGCTACTCGGTCAGCTGGATGCTCCACAGAATGTGCACATTATGGGATTTGGTGCTGGCAGCCCTGAGCCGTCCAAGGGCAAGTACGATTGGGCTTCCCTAGACTCGCGCGTGCGAATTATGGGCGACACCGTTGGCGACTCGCAGCGTATGATCACTCTCTGTACCGCCCCAGGCTGGATGAAAGGCACCGACGACTGGAACATGGACGCAGCCGTGCAGCCTTCACATTTTGCTGACTTTGCCGACCTCAGTGCCAAGGTCGCCCAGCGTTATGACGGCAACCACACCGACGCCAGCGGCAACAAACTACCAAAGGTCGTCGTCTTCGACGTTTGGAACGAGATGAAGGGCTTCTGGAATAACTCCAAGAACCGTTGGGACTACGAGGGCTACACCTCGATGTACAACGCAGTCTACGCGGCTATCAAGAATGTTCGACCAGATGCCAAGATCGGTGGTCCATACCCATCATTCGGTCCAAGCCAATACAATCCTTCAAGCGTGAAGGGCAGCTACGGCACTATCGACCAGCGAACCCTCGACGTTATGACGTATTGGTTCAAGAACAAGAAGGGCGCAGACTTCATTAGCCTGGACGGCGGCCCGCAGACTGATTTCGAGAAGGGCACTGTTGCGACTGACGGCTTCACTTCTGGTGCGATGTTTGCCGACCTGGCCAAATGGATTCGCAGCCTCAATAACTCGACCTACCCAGGTGCGCAGACGCTCCCAATCCGTTGGGTTGAGTTCTACCCAGGCATCGGTGGCGCAACCGGCCAGAAGGCCGTCGCGATCAGTGTCGACAACGCTATCTCGGCTGGACT